>Ga0136616_10000187_pt1 | contig 25709 bp, 28 predicted proteins | sample AntDrymUQ2992106_2_FD_106648 | JGI IMG/M metagenome (GOLD analysis project Ga0136616, IMG submission 106648) | Polar desert sand microbial communities from Dry Valleys, Antarctica - metaG UQ299 (21.06) | ecosystem: Environmental > Terrestrial > Soil > Desert | place: Antarctica: Dry Valley... | reverse complement strand
TCGATCAGCTCGTCGACGGTGAACCGCTCGGTGGTGGCGTCATACGACCAGCCGCACAGGGCCAGGAAGTTGACCAGCACCTCGGGCAGGAATCCCTGCCGGCGGAACTCGTCGATCGCCACCGAGCCGTGGCGCTTTGACAGCGGCTTGCGGTCGTCGCCGACCAGCAACGGCTGGTGGGCAAACACCGGCGGCACGGCGTCGGCGGGCCGGCCAGGGTAGGCGTTGTCGGCCAGCGCCTGGTCCAGCAGGTCGTCGGCCAGCAGCAGGTTGTACAGCAGCAGCTGACGAGGCGTTGCCGACAGCAGGTCCTCGCCCCGACTGACGACGTTGATCCCCATGGCCAGGTCGTCCACGGCGTTGGCCAGGTAATAGGTCACCGAGCCGCCCCCACGCTGCACCACGAAGTCGGCGATGTCGGCCCACGCGAACTCGACCGGCCCTCGGATGAGATCGGTGAACCCGACCGTGCCCTCGTCGGGCGTGCGGATGCGGACCACAGGCTGACGGCCCTCGGCGAGGAACGCCTCACGCTGCTCGTCGGTCAGGTTGCGGTGCCCGCCGCCGTAGCCGGGCGGTCGCCCCTCCCGCTGCGCGGCCTCACGATCAGCAGCAAGCTCGGCAGGCGTCTCGTAGGCGTCGTAAGCCCCGCCGGCCTTCAGCAGCGCCGCCACCACCGCGGCGTACAGGTCGGTCCGCTCGCTCTGGCGGTAGGGACCGTGGGGCCCTCCGACCTCAGGGCCCTCGTCCCAGTCCAGGCCGAGGAACCGCAGCGCCTCGATCATGCCGTGCATCGACTCGTCGGTGACCCGCTCGGCGTCGGTGTCCTCGATACGAAACACGAAGGCACCCTTGTCGTGCCGCGCCGCCAGCCAGTTGTACAACGCCGCGCGGGCGCCGCCGACGTGCAACCAGCCGCTGGGCGCCGGGCAGAAACGAGTACGCGTCACGGGCATGGGTTAGGGCTCCTCGACGGGGGCGGAACCGGCCGAAGGCTATCGAGCGGCGACAGCCCCCGATGCAACATCAGGTGTCGGCCACCACCGGGTTGGTCAGCTCACCGATGCCTTCCACCGAGACGCTGACCTGGTTGCCGTCGCGCAGTGGCCCCACACCGGCGGGCGTTCCCGTCAGCAGGACGTCACCGGGCAACAGCGTCGTGAACGCGGCGCAGTAGGCCACCAACTGCGCCACATCGAACAGCAGGTCAGCGGTCGACCCGTTCTGGCGCACATCGCCGTCGACCGTGCAGCGCACCGCCAGCCCGGCGGCGGGGTCCAGCTCGGTCTCGATCCACGGCCCCAACGGGCAGAAGGTGTCAAAGCCTTTCCCGCGGGTCCACTGGCCGTCGCTGCGCTGCAGGTCGCGCGCCGTGACGTCGTTGGCGCAGGTGTAGCCAAGCACCGCACCGAGGGCCTCTTCGACCGCGACCTTGCGCGTCAACCGGCCGATGACGACCGCCAGCTCAGCCTCATGCTGCACGTCGTCGGACAGCGCCGGTAGCCGGATCTGCTCGCCAGGGCCGATGACCGAGGTCGCGGGCTTGAGAAAGATCAGCGGCTCGGCCGGTACCTCGTTGCCCAGCTCGGCCGCGTGCTTGAGATAGTTGCGGCCGACGCACAGCACTTTGGAGGGCAGCACCGGTGCCAGCAGCCGCACCCGATCCAGCGGGGCGACCTGATCGGTCAGCTCGAACGGGGCGAACGGGTGGCCGTCGAGCAGGATGACCAGGTCGTCCCGCACGAGGCCGAAGGCGGGCCCGTCGGGACGGGCGACACGGACCAGACGCATGCTTCGACGCTACCAGGATGGTGTCCTACCGCTGCGCTGCATGAGGACAGGATGGCGCCGCGCCGAGGCGGGAAAGCCACGCCTCGGCGGCGCCCTCCAGCGCCTCGGCGAGCTGCTCCTGGACGTCGAAGTCCGGCTCCTCACCGCAGGCGTGGCAGGCAGCGGCGGCCAGCTGCGCGTCGGCATGGGCGATGGCCACCCCGACGCTGCCGCCCTCGCCGGGCCGCACCTGCAGCGCGACGTCGCGCAGCACCACCTCGGCCTCCAAGGCGTATTCGCCGCAGTTGGGGCAGGGCAGGTCCAGCCACACCGCTTCGTCAACCATCACGGCCTGCGTTCCCCCTGGTCGCCACCCCTAGTCGTCGGCGTGACGCCGGACGTGCCTCCCCTGCCGTCAGCAGGCAAGCAGGGCGGCTGACCGTTCGGCCTCGTCGGCACGGGCGGTCAGTACGAGCGGGCCGTCCTCGGTGACGGCGACGGTGTGCTCCCAGTGGGCGGCGATCCGTCCGTCCAAGGTTTGGGTGGTCCAACCATCCTGCGTGATCCGCCATCCGGGCGCGCCGAGCGTGAACATCGGCTCAATGGCGAACACCAGACCCGGCTTGAGGCGCATCCCGCGGCCTCGACGACCACGGTTGAGGACCAGCGGATCCTCGTGCAGCCGTCGGCCGATACCGTGGCCGCCGAGGACGTGGCCATCGTGCTCGGCGATGACGCCGTAGCCGCGCGCCGCACCGACCTCGCCGATGGCGGCTGACACGTCGCCCAGGCGGTTGCCGACCAGCAGTGCGGCGATGCCCCGCCACATGGCCTCGCGGGTGTCCTCGACCAGGTTCGCAACGCCATCGTGGGCAGCGTCACGCCCACCGACGATGCTGGTCCACGCCGAATCGGCGTGGTAGCCGTCGAGCAGCACGCCGCCGTCGACGCTGAGCACGTCTCCGCTGCGCAAGATCACGTCGTCGGCGGGGATCGCGTGCACGATCTGATCGTTGACCGAGGTGTTCAGCGTCGCCGGGTAGCCGCGGTAGCCCTTGAATGACGGCAGCGCGCCTCGGCGGCGAATCTCTCGCTCGGCGACCCGGTCTAGCTCACCCGTCGTGACTCCGGGCTGCGCGACGCCGGCGAGCAGCTCGTGGACCGCCGCCAGGACCCGACCTGCCGCTGCCATTACCTCAATCTCGGCGGGCGACTTTCGCGTGACCATGGTGCCTCCCTGGCGCTGGCCGGACTCGGTGGCACCGGCTCTGCCGAGGAACCGGCATCATGGCAGCGGTCAGCCGCTTGCGCCACCACACCTTCCGGCTGGCGGCGTTGCAGCTAGGTCGGGGGCGCCTCCCGCGGAACGAGGCGCCCGCTCACCCGCGACAGGACCACGACGGCGCTCAAGATCAGCGCGCCGCCGATCATCTGGCCGGGGGTCACCGTCTCGCCGAGCACCATCGCCGCCAACACCACCGTGACCAGCGGCTCCAGCGCCGAGATGGTCGAGGCGTCAGCTGGGCCGACCCGTTGCAGGCCGGCGAAGAAAGTGCCGATCGCCAGCACCGTGGACACCAGGGCCAGCGCAACGACCGCCGCCCAGCCGCCGGCGTCGCCGGGAAAAGGTGGTCGCTGCACGACGGTGAGCGCCGCATACACCAGCGCCGCCGTCGAGATGATGACCGTCGTGGACGCCACGGCACCGGCATGCGGCGTTACCCGCGACCCCACGATGATGTAGCAGGAATAGAACATCGCCGAGGCCAGCGCCATGGCGATGCCCAGCGGGGTTCCACCGCTTGCCTGCCCCACGGTCAGCGCCGAACCGGCCATGGCGGCCAGCAGCGCGAGCAGCCGCAGGCCGGTGATCGGCTGTCGCAGGAAGACCGCAGCCAGCACGGCCACGATGGCGGGGTAGACGTACAGCAGCAGCGACGCCAGCGACGCCGGGATCAGCTGTGCGGCGGTGAAGAACGTGAACGACTGCCCGACATAGCCGATGCCGCCGAGCGCCATCAGCGCGAGCAGGAGGCGTCCCCGCGGCAGCCGTTCCCGCCGCAGGGTCAGTAGCCCCACCATGCACACCGCCGCGATCGCAAAGCGGGCCGCCAGCACCGCGATGGGGTCTGCTCCCGAGGCGTAGGCCGTCTTGGCGAAGATCGCCAGCGCTCCGAACGCTGCCGCGGAGACGACGATCAGTGCGACTCCGGTCAGGCGGTCAGAGCGCCCTTGCCGCGGGACTTGGCGACGGTCGTCAGCCGTTGACGTAGTCGAGCATGTAGTCGTACTTGGGCTCCTTGCCCTTGACCACGGCGAAGAACAGATCCTGCAGCTGCTTGGTGATCGGTCCGGGCGCTCCGAGCTCGCGCTCGTCGACCGAGCGGATCGGCACGACCTCGGCGGCAGTGCCGGTGTAGAAGCCCTCGTCGGCGATGTACAGGTCGTGACGCAGCAACGTCGTCTCCGCGAACGGGATGTCAAGGTCGGCGGCGAACTGAATCACCGCGTCGCGGGTGATTCCCCGCAAGACGCCCTGGGACAGCGGTGGGGTCAGCAGCATGCCGTCCCTGACGATGAACACGTTCTCGCCGGGGCCCTCGGAGACATAGCCGTTCTCGTTGAGCAGGATCGCTTCGTCGTACCCGGCCTTGAGCACCTCGACCTTGGCCAGCGCGGAGTTGATGTACACCCCGCAGGCTTTGGCAGCCGTCGGGATCATGTTCGCCCCGATGCGCTGCCACGACGACACCTTGGCTCGCACGCCGTTGAGAAGGCCCTCCTCGCCCAAGTAGGTGCCCCACGGCCACACCGCGATCGACACCGACACCCGTGACGGCAGCGGGTTCAGACCCATCTCTCCGTAGCCCAGGTAGACCAGCGGGCGGATGTAACAGGATTCAGGACCGTTGATGCGGATCAGCTCGCGGGTGGCGTCCATCATCTCGTCGACCGAGTACGGCACCTCCATCTGCAGGATGGCCGCCGAGCGGTGTAGGCGCTCCATGTGCGCCCGGTGATGGAAGATCGCCGGACCCCGGTCCGTGGCGTAGGCACGAACGCCCTCGAAGGCTCCCCACCCGTAGTGCAGCGTCGGGGTCAGGATGTGCACCTTGGCGTCGTCCCAGTCGACGAACTCGCCATCCATCCAGATCTTGGCCATCTTCGTGATCGGCATCGGTCCCGGCTCCTTTTCAAGGTCACGGCGTGTGGTCGTCACGCGACGACTCGGTGCGGATCGGCGAGACGGCCCAATGCACGTGCCGATCTGTGCCGTCGAGTATCCCATGCACTGGCCATGCCTCGCAGCTGGATCCGCCAGCCACCGTGCGCAAGAATCAGCCGTGCGGCGGCAAGCCCATCTGCACGCCCTCGGCGCGCAGCCGCCGCGACAGATCCTCGGCGCTGGTGAAATGATGTGCGCGCATCCCGACCGTCTCGGCCGCCTGGCAGTTGACGGCACGGTCGTCGACGAACAGGCAGTCGGCGGCCTCACGCCCGATCTCGGCGAGCAGCAGCTCGAAGAACAGCGGATCGGGCTTGCGTGCCCGCAGTTGGTGACTGGCGTACACCCCGTCGAAGCAGCTGGAAAAGTCGAAGGTGGCAGCCAGCTCCTCGATCCACACCGGATAGTTGCTGGCCGCGTACCGCTCCAGCCGCCCTTCCACGGCGTGCAGTAGCTCGCGCATGCCGGGCAGGAAGCGGTAGCCGGCCAGGCGTACCCGGTGCAGCTCGGCGGCGTCGAAGAAGCGGTCCGAATCGGTGAAGAAGCGCCGGATGAACTCGGCCTCGTCGATGGCACCGATCTCGAAGGCGGGCCAGGTCGCGGGGTCGGCCAGCGCCTGCAGCTGACCGATCTCCAGGCCGGTGGCCGCCTCCAGCGCCTCGACGTAAGGGTCGTACAAGACCGTCCCCATGACGTCGAGGCACACAGCGAGCACCATGAATGTCCATTCTGCCCGGCCGGCCGGGCGGGTCGTCGAGGCGCGTTCCTGTGACAGGATGCTGGCGATGACGGCCATCTCCCCGCCAACGCTGCATGGCACCGCGACCGTGTTGCGCCCCATCGCCCAGCACGATGCCGAGGCGCTGGCCAAGATCCTGGCCGAGCCCGAGGTCGCGGCGTGGTGGCCTGCCTACGATGCGGAACGGGTGCGCAGGGAGCTGATCGAGGCACACGGACCCGTGGTGTTCGTCATCGAGGCCGATGGCGAGGTGATCGGATCGATCCAGTACTTCGAGGAGCCATCGCCTGACTACCGTCACGCCAGCATCGACATCTTCATTGCCACTGCGCATCACGGGCGCGGCCTCGGGGCTGACGCCATCCGGACGATGGCCCGCTACCTGGTCCACGACCGAGGGCACCACCGGCTTGCCATCGACCCGGCCGTGACCAACGTGCGCGCGATCCGCAGCTACCAACGCGTCGGCTTCCACCCGGTGGGTGTGATGCGACGGTACGAGCGCAACGCCGACGGCCAGTGGCAGGACTGCCTGCTGATGGACGCGCTGGCGCAAGATCTGCACTAGCACTGTGCATCCATGACCATCGTCGATGCTGCCCTGGTACTGCTCGCAGGCGTGGGGGCAGGGGCGATGAACGCGGTGGTGGGCGCCGGCACGCTCATCACGTTCCCAACCCTGGTGGCGCTCGGCGTTCCCCCGGTTCTCGCCAACGTGTCCAACACCGTTGGGCTCGTCCCGGGCTCGGTGGCCGGCGCCTACGCCTTCCGGGCGACGCTGACCGGGCGCGGCACCCTGCTCGCGCGACTCGTGACGGCGTCCGCGGTGGGTGGTGTGCTCGGCGGCGCCCTGCTGCTCGTGCTGCCGCCTGGCGCGTTCGAGCTGGTGGTCCCGGTGCTGCTCCTGCTGTCCGGTGCGCTCGCCGCGGCGCAGCCACGCGTGGCCGCTGCCGTTGCCCGTCGCCGCGCGGCCAGGGTGGACACCGACCAGGGTCCGCGCCCGCGCGCAGCGGTACGGGCTGGCCCGTGGCTGCTCGCCGGTGTGGCGGCGACCGGGGTATACGGGGGCTACTTCGGTGCCGCGCAGGGGGTGATCTTGCTCGCGTTGCTCGGGATCTTTGTCGAAGGCGAGATGACCGAGGTCAATGGCATCAAGAACGTGCTGGCCGGCGTGGCCAACCTCGTGTCCTCATTGCTGTTCATCCTCATCGCCGACGTCGACTGGCAGCTCGCGGGGCTGGTGGCCGTTGGCGCCACCATCGGCGGAACCCTCGGCGGCCGCTACGGCCGGCGCCTGCCCGCTGGGGCGCTGCGCACACTCGTGGTGGCGGTGGCCGTGCTGGCCGCGATCTGGCAGTTCACCCGCTGAACGACTGGTTCGACGGTCGCTCTGCCGACTTTGCTGCGGGTGACAGTCCTGGCATGCCGTTGAGGGCTTGCGATCCGGGGATTGACCGGCTGCCCAGACAGCCCATAGGATCGCGATAGAGCCTGTCGCGGGACAGGCCTGGGAGCGGGCTGTGGCGGTGATGGATCGCGGCCCCCCTTTGGCGGACGCGGAAGGGATGCTCATGGCTGAGCGAACGGACCCCACGAAGATGCAGGCGGCGTTGCGGCTGGAGTTGGCGAAGGCGGTCGCCGGTCGCGAGTTCCCCGACGACATCGTCGCGTCGGCCGCCAAGCAGCTCGTCTACGCCCACGAGAAGTGGCCGATCCACCGGATCGACGTGTGCGTGTACGGCATCTGCATCGACCGCTTCGTCCCCGTCGAGCGGTACCGCGAGGTGCTCGACGGCCTGCTCGGTGATGACCTGCCGATCCGCAAGGTGGAGCTGTTCCCCTGGGGGATCATCGACTGGGACGTCGTGCAGATCCGGGTCGAGCAGAAGATCCCCGAGTTGGCTGGCCTCACGAGGGGCCACTGACGGGCTCAGGTTTCCTCTCGCAGCGCATCGTCCACGTCCACCCGACGCTGCGCTGCAACCTGACCTGCGCCCACTGCTACTCCTCGTCCTCGCCCTCGGCGCAGGGCGAGCTTGGTGTGGAGGCCCTGCTCGAGGCTCTCGCCGTCCTGCGCGACGAGGGGTTCGACGTGGTGAGCCTGTCGGGCGGCGAGCCCTTTCTGTACCGCGAGCTCAGCCCCCTGCTCGACGGGGTGGCGGCGCTGGGCTACAGCGTCAACGTCGTCACGAATGCGACGGTCCTCACCGCCCGACGGCTGTCCGAGTTGGCGCACCACCTGGCATTCGTCGCGGTCAGCCTCGACGGCGCTCGTGATCGCCACGATCGGATTCGAGGGCGCGAGGGCGCCTTCGACGACGCGCTGCGCGGCCTCCAACGGATCCGGGAGGCCGAGGTGCCGTACGGGCTGACATGCTGCGTCACCGCGGACAACCTTGTCGACGTCCCGGAGTTGTACGGCATCGCGGTCGACACGGGCGCGCGCCTGCTCAACCTGCGGCCGCTCGCGCTGGTGGGCCGCGGCAACGCCCTTGGCGAGGTCGCCGCCCTCAACCCTGCCGACCTGGCCCGGTTGGTCCTCGTGGCCGACCTCCTAGACGACCCCGGCAGCAAAGTGGGTGTCCGAGTCGACCTCGCCCCCGCCGGCGCCCTTCGCGAACAGGCGGGCGCAGCCCATGCACTCCTGCACGGCGAAACCGATACGCTCGGGCTGTCCGACCTCGTCAACCCCCTCATCGTGGACGACCGGGGACGCCTGCTGCCGTTCGCCTACGGGGTGCATCCACGATTCGCTGTCACGACCAGCCTGGAGCAGGTGGCCGACCATGTCGCCGCGTGGAAGGCCGACGGTGTTCCCCGACTGCGGAACTTGCTCGAGCGGGCGGTCGACGCACTGCCGAAGGCGGCCGAAACCCCCGTCGACTGGTTCGACCACCTCGCGCGGGCGAGCCACGCCGCCCGGTCGGGCCGGTTGCGGCCACCGGTTGAGCCTGCCGCGTCAGTCGGCCAGGACTAGGACAAATCCGGCTAGCAGTGGTCGAGCACGGCGCACCAGCCGCCTTCGCTGGCCGGCCCGATGACGTGGTCAGCCAGGGCCAACGCCTGCTCGCAGCCGTCGGAGACCACGCAGGCTACGGCAGCTCCGCCGAGCAGTTCCAGGTCGTTCTCGCCGTCACCGAGCGCCAGCACGCCGCAGGGGTCGATGTCCTGGTCCGCGCAGAACGCCAGGACGCCCTCCCACTTGCTGACCCCCCTCGGGCGCACGGTCAGGGTGCCGCCGCCGTAGAACAAATCGCGGGTGACCACGGCGTCGGCGACGTCGGCGACCGCCGCGACGACTCCGTCCAGCACCTCCGGAGGGCGGCCCGCGATGGTGAAGCCCAGCACCGTCTCGGCGGCGGCCACCCTGCCAACGTCGTCGCGCGCGAGCCGCTCGCCGATCAGCTCAACGTGGCGCGGGTGCGTGGACGGCTGCGGTCCGGCGACCACGTCGGCGTCTTCACGAACGACGTGCAGACACGGCGACAGACCCAGCGTGGCAAGGATGTCCACGACCGCGACCGCGTCGGACGCGGCGAAGGCCGCCTCCTGGAACACCCGTCCCGTGGTCAGGTCCACACCCAGCGCCCCGTCGAGCACCACGGCCGGCGGGGCAAGCCCTTCACGGGCCAATCCCATGGCGGCGCTGCGCCGACGCCGTCCGGTGGCGACCAGCAGCGGCGTCCCACGGCGCTCCAGCGTCCGAAGGGCATCCAGCGTCCGGTCGTGGATGCGCTCTTGAGCGTCCCACAGCGTGCCGTCGAGATCGGTGACGACCAGGCCGACCTGGTCGCTCACGTGGCGGCAGCAGCCTCTGACCGTGCCGGCTGCGCCGCCGCGGCGAGCCGGCGGTTGCCGATCACCGCGACCGCGCCGACAGGCAACGCCTGGACGATCGAAAGGGCGACCACCAACCGCGCCGCAACCTCGGGGAACAACGTCGCCGCCTGGGAGGTCGTCAGCACGCTGACGTACAGCACGCCCTGACCGATCAGGATCGCGCCAGCCCCGACCCCGAGCGCGGTGAAGGCACCGTCACGGCCCTGCCACCCTCGCAGCGCACCGAAGGCGCCGATGCCGATGAACAGCGCCGTCTGCGCGGCGGCCAGCGCCTTCGTCGGACCGGGCAGGGGGACGGCGAACAGGTCGTCGACCAGATGAGTCAGGTTGAGCAGCGCCACGGCCCCCAGGACCACCGCCGCCGGCCTCGCCAGCGCGGTGATCCATGGATCGTCGGGGTGGTCGTCGGGCGATGAGCGCAGCGACCGAAGCCCCAGCAGGGCTGGCGCCGTGAGGAGCAGCGCGACCGCGAGCCACACACCTGCTGACGGGGCCGGAATCCAGCGCAACTCTCCGGAGACGATGCGCTCGCGGCCGTCGATCGTGAAGGGAACCTCCCACTGCTGCACGACGGTTTCGGAGTTGGGGTCGGTGACCGACGGGGGCAGGTTCTGGCTCATCCAGTGCGCGCGGTGGTCGTGCCACAGGTAGCTGTTGGCGTCCGAGACCTGCTGCCAGCGCGGCTCCTCGTTGGCGCCTACGTCCTCCGGCAGCTCACCGACGTTGGCGTAGCGGTCGGTGTTCTGATAGGTGGCCGCCGAGGCACGGTTCTCGAACACCCCCTCGGGTCCGACCCGCAGGTAGGGCTCACCCTCGTAGCCCAGTACCGTCAGCTCCGCGTCAGAGGCGTTCGTCACGCTGAGGAACTCGTCGCTGCCGTAGACCTGCCAGCTGACGCCGGGCACGTCGGGCTCGCTGGTCACCTGGCTGCGGTAGTTCGTCGCGTCGCTGCCGCGCCCGTGCGCCGCGGCGGGCCCGGCCAGGCCGACGAGCACCATGCCGGCGCCCAACACCAAGCAGCAGGTGCGCACCAACAACGACCGAGCGGGCATGTCAGCCACGCTAGCGCGGGCAGGCCGGGTCAGCCGCTACAGGTCGGCGCCCAGCAGCATCGTCGGGGTGACCCCGAACTGCTCGGCCATCGCCTTGGCGTCCTTGGCTGACGCCATGCCCGGCTCGCTGCGCAGCGCGGCCGCCATCTCCTCGTCGGTGGCCCACTCGGCCACGAACATCAGGTAGTACGGCGCGTCGGCACCGCGAGGCGTTCCCGTAAAGCGCGTGGTGCTCAGGGACCGCACGCCCGGCCACTGCGCGACGATCGGCAGGTGTGTGGTGCGGTAGTGCGCTTCAAAACCGTCCACGTCGTCCGGCTTGTCGTACAACGCCACGAACTTGGCCATGCGTGGTTCTCCTTGCGATCGGTGAGCGCCGCGCATCATAACGGTGACGTCAGCCGGCGGCCTCGCGGATGGCGTCCAGAACGGTCGCGGTGGCGACCGCGTCGTCGGTTGGCAGGGGGGCGGTGGAGCCGGTCGCGGTGGCCTCGGCGAAGGCGCTGACCATCCGCTCGTAGTGGTCGGCACGCCATGAGCCCACGACCTCGTCGCCCCGCAGGATGACCGCATCGACATCAGGGCTGGCCCCGAACGGCGAGGGGACCCGCAAGGTGCCTTGGGTGCCGACCAGCTGCAGCTCCTGCTGCTCGGCGGTATCGAACGAGGCGTCGATCGAGGCCACGGCCCCACCCGGGAAGCTCAGCAACGCCGAGGTGGTCCCGTCCACACCCGTTGCCCAGCGGCGCGTCACAGCCTGGACGCGGTCGGGCTCCTCCCCCACCAACCAGCGGGCCATCGCCACGCCGTAGATCCCGACATCCAGCAACGCCCCACCCCCGTGCTGCGGATGCGAGCGGTAGTCGCCGGGACGGCGCATGGGAAACGCGAAGGTGGCATGCAGCAGTCGCAGGCTGCCGAGCTCGCCGCTGCGGACGAGCTCCAGCAGCGCGACGGTCCGGGGGTGGAAGCGGGTCATGACCGCCTCCATCAGCACTCGTCCGTTGGTCGCCGCCGCAGAGGCCATGCGGCCGGCCGAGGCGGCGTCGGTCGACAGTGGCTTCTCGCACAGCACGTGCTTGCCGGACTCCAGCGCGGCGATGGTCCACCGCTCGTGCGCGTCGTTGGCGAGGGCGACGTAGACCGCGTCGACATCGTCGGCGGTGACGACCTCCTCGTAGGAGCCGCGCGCACGGCGTACCCCGTTGTTCGCGGCGAACGCCCGCGCGCGCGTCAGTGACCGGGAACCGACGACTGCCAGGTCGTGACCCGCCTTGCGCATCGCCGGCGCCAGGGCTGTCTGCGTGATGTGCGCGGCACCGAGCAGACCCCAACGCAGCAAGCGGCCACCGTCGTCACCACGGCGAGGTGCCGGGTCGACCGCTACCTCGTAGGGATCGGCAGCCATCCGCCGAACCCCCCGCGAGGTCAGGCGGCCGTGTCGGACAGCGCGCGACCGCGCGAGGGGTGACGCAGCTTGGACAACGCGCGCGCCTCCAACTGGCGGATACGCTCGCGGGTCAGGCCGAAGTAGCGGCCAACGTCGTCCAGGGTTCGCGCCTCGCCGTCCAGCAGACCGAACCGCAGCTCGAGGATGATCCGCTCGCGCTCCGGCAGCCCAGCGACCACATCCAATAGCTCCTGGCGCGCCAAGCCCTTGGCGGCGACCTCCAGCGGGTCGTCGGCGTTGCGGTCCTCGATGAAGTCGCCCAGCTCGGCGTCGCCGTCCTCGCCGACGGGGGTCTCCAGCGACGTGGGCGTGCGCGCGTACGTGAGCAGTTCCTCAACGGTGGCGATGTCCTCGCCGAGCTCGGCGGCGAGCTCTTCGAGCGCTGGCTCGCGGCCGAGGGACTCGGCCAGGTCGCGCTGCATGGACAGCGCGCGGCGGACACGCTCCATCATGTGCACCGGCAGGCGGATCGTGCGGCCCTTGTCCGCCACCCCGCGGCCGACCGCCTGACGAATCCACCACGTCGCGTAAGTGGAGAACTTGTAGCCCCGGCGGTAGTCGAACTTCTCGACCGCTCGCAGCAGGCCGAGGTTGCCCTCCTGGATCAGGTCGAGCAGCGGCAGGCCCTGCCCCTGGTAGCGCTTGGCCACCGAGACAACCAGTCGCAGGTTGGCCTGCACCAGCCGCTCCTTGGCCCGCTTGCCGTCACGGTCGACCAGATTGAGCTGGCGCTTGCGGGCCGCCGCCACGCGCTTGCGTTCGGCCAGGAGCCGCTCGGCCTCCAATCCGGCCTCGTAGCGCTTGGCGAGGTCGACCTCTTCCTCAGCCGTCAGCAGCGCCGTGCGGGCCATCTCCCGGAGATACAGCTGCACGTGGTCATGCAGCGGCATCTCCTCGACAACAGGTGGCACGGTCGCCTTCACCCTCTCCTGGTTCGGGGGCAGCCGGCACGGTGCGGTGCCCGGACATGCGGCGACGCACCGGGCGCCTGTGGCCCGGGAATCTTTGGTGTTGTGGCACGCAGCGGCCGGTCGACGCGCGCTTGTGGGCTCTCCAAGATTAGAAGATGCTCCCGGTCGTGTTGCCGTTAGATCCTCGTAATGGAGGGTACGCCCAACCGGGCCGTCCGGGAAGCACTTTGTTGCTGTTCCACCCTAGCGTCGTCCTCCCGTGTTGCGACGGGGGCAGTCGGGGTACCGAAGCCACATGGCCAGCACGTCGCCAGCGGCGAGCCGGCGTGACCGAACACGAAGATGGAGTCGACCGAGGATGACCGCAGCCACGCAGCAACCGGCCCTGCCGGCCTCGACCAGTGGCCCGCCGCCTGGCGGCGGCCCGCCTGGCGACTGGCGACGCTGGATCGGCGCACGGCCGACCGTGGGCGTGGGACCGGCCGGCAAGGCCGTCGCCGAGGACGTTTCGGCGCTGATCAAGGCCGAGATCGCCCTGGCCAAGGCCGAGCTGATGGCCGGGATCAAGCCGAAGGCCATGGGCATCGGTGCCTTTGTGGGCGCCGCCGTGCTCGGCTGGCTCGGCCTGCAAGGTCTGCTGATCACCTTGGGTTTTCTGCTCGCGCTGGTGATGCCGGCCTGGGTGGCGGCTCTGGTGGTGACCCTGCTGCTGCTGGCGGGGGCGGCGGTGGCGGGCTTGCTCGGCAAGAAGAAGTTTGAGACACAGGTGTCGCTTGACACCACCAAGGCCAACGTCGAGGAGGATGTCGAGTGGACCAAAGCACATCTGCCCAGTCGCTGAGCGGCGCCAGGGGTGCCCGCCGCGCTGATCTGAACGGCCTTGCGCCCCATGTCGCCGCCGTCGAAGCGGCACGGGCACGCCTGGGACGGGATCTGGACACACTCGACACGGAGGTGCGCGCACAGATGGGTCACACGGCCGAGAAGACCGCCTGGAAGGTGCTGGGAACCGGTGGCGCCATCATCGCCGGCATCATGACCCGCAAGATGCTGATGGCGGGATGGCGCAAGACCAAGCATTCCGACCCGCCCACCAATCCGGCCGATCGCGAGACGGACTGGGTGGAGGCGCTGACCTGGACCGTGGCCACCAGCATCGCGGTCGGTATCGCCCGCCTGATCGCCACGCGCGGGGCGGCGGGTGCTTGGGAAAAGTTCACGGGGGCGCTGCCGCCCGGCCTGCAGGACGTCTCCCCGTAGCCGACTCGCAGCGCCGCCGTGGGACTCTGCGGGGATTTCGGGCGTCCGACTACGGGACGCCACTCCAGAAGGTTCATCTATGCGCGCCGCCGCACTGCTGACGCTCGTGCTCAGCGTCGTTGCCACCGGCTGCACTGACTCGCCGAACGGGGTCCGAGACGGGCCCAGGACTCACACATGGCGTTCCCCTACGCCATCGGCGATCGCTGCCATGGTAGATTCGTACCATGAAAGTAACCATTGATGGAGCCGGCCGGATCGTTGTCCCGAAATCGCTGCGCGAGCAACTGGCGCTGGAAGGTGGGACGGCACTGGAGATCCGCGCGATGAATGGAAAGCTGGAGCTCGAACCGGTAGCGACCCCGATGCGCCTCGTGCGCCGCGGCAACGGTCTCGTCGCAACGACCGACGAGCCGCTCCCAGCAGTCGACGCGGACGACGTCCGAGCGGTCATGGAGTTGCTACGGCGGTGATTGCTGTCGACAGCTCGGTGGCGGTCGCCGCCTTCGGCGACTGGCACCGGCTCAATGAGTCCGCGCGGGCAATCCTCGACGAGGACGCGGTCTTGCCGGCACACGCCCTGCTGGAGACCTACTCCGTGTTGACCGGCTTCCCGCCACCGCACCGCGCCACCCCCGATCTCGTCGACGCCTGGCTGGACAATCGCTTCCACGCGATTCTGGAGCCGCCGCCACCGCAAGAGCAGCGCGCCCTCGTGCGCAGGCTCGCAGCGACTGGTCGCATCGGCGGTGCGATCTACGACGCCGTTGTGGCACTGACCGCCAAACTGGCGGGTGCAGTGCTCGTAACGGCAGACATCCGTGCCGCCCACACCTATGACCTCGTCGGCGTGGAGTGGCGTGCGCTCGGCAAGACGGGACGACCGCCCGCAGGCTGAGTCCTGGCCTTGCACCGGGGCAGGGTGGAGAATGGGACAACGATCACAGCCGGTACTGCCAACCACCATGTAACGGGTGCCTTCTTGAGCGGCAGCTGGCCGACACAAGGTAACCTCCTCAGCCCTGCCCTGAACCACCGGGCTCGTCCCCCGCGTCGTCGACCGTCGCCAGGTGACGCGCCCAGGCGGCCGCCCGGATCACCAGCGGGGCGAACAGGTCGCCGGCACTCACGCCCCCGGCCCAGCCGGGGGGATCGCCGAGCAGGCGCAATAGGCCCGCCGGTGTGCGCGGTTCCGGCTCCAGTCCCAGTTCCAGGGACAAAGGGTCGATGGACGCCCGTGTCCAAGCGGAGGGGTCCAGCCTTGCCGGATCCACGCCGGACCGCGGCGCCCCGGCGCCGCCTCGGCTGCGCTCGGTGACGGTCTCGACGAGCAGGCGCTCCCGCCCGCGGCCTCGCAGCCGCAACAACTCGAACGGATCGGCGGCGATGCGCTCGGCGGCCGCGAGCCACACCGCAGCGATGTGCTCGCAGGTACTTCGTCCGTCGGTGCAATCGGCGGTCACGGTTCCGAACAGCGAGACGTTGGCCGCCTCCAACTCGGCCTCCAGACCCTCGGGGACCTGCCCCGCCAACAGGCGCGCGGTGTGGCGCACCTGACTGGCCAGGGCCACGAGGACACGCTGCCACTGCGCATTATCCAGCGGCGCCTGGCGCAGGGTGACCGTCAAAGGCGTCGCCCGCGATCCCTGCACCCGCGCGCTGACCAGCCCGGTGCGCACCCGCACATCGGTGACCCGGCCGGAGCGCAGCAGCGCGCGCCCCTTGACCTGCGACTGGCCGGCGCCTGGATGCGCGTGCTCGAACTGCTCGGCGAAGCGCTGACCCCAGCGGCTGTTCATCCGACCACCCCGGCAGGCCGTCGCCCGACCGGCATCTCGTCGTCTTCGTCCAGATCCCCGATGCTCGCGTCGGCCGACAGGGCAACCAGCTCGCGCAGCTCGTGGTCACCCAGGTCGGTGATCCACGACTCGGCGGCGGTGATCACCCGTTCGGTCAACGCCCGCTTGGCGCTGAGCAGCTCGTCGATGCGCTCCTCCACCGTGCCGGCGGTGACGAGCTTGTGCACTTCCACCGTTCGCCGCTGGCCGATGCGGTGCACCCGGTCGGTCGCCTGATCCTCCACGGCCGGGTTCCACCAGCGGTCGTAGTGCACGACATGGGTCGCCGCCGTCAGGTTCAGGCCCGTCCCGCCGGCGCGCAGGCTCACCACCAGCACCGGTGGAGCGCCGGATGGGTCACCCGGATATCCCGGCTCGCCCGCCTGAAAAGCTTCGACGAGCCGCTCCCGCCCACGCGCGGGAGTGCCGCCGTGGAGGAACGGCACAGCCACGGCGAGGTCGGCTTGCAGCTGGGTGACCAGCAGGCGCCCCATCTGCACGTACTGGCTGAACACCAGGACCCGGTCACCGGCGTCGGTCACCTCGCCCACGATCTCCCGCAGCGCCGCGAACTTGCCGGAGCGGCCCACCAGCTCGGGTGCCTTCTCGCCGAGAAAGTGCGCCGGGTGGTTGCAGATCTGCTTGAGGTGGGTCAGCAGGGCCAGCACCCGCCCGCGCCGCTCCATGCGCGTCGCGTCGCCCAGCGATGCCATCGCCTGCTCGACGGTGTCGGCGTACAACGCCGCCTGTTCGTGGGTGAGCGGGCAGACGACGTTGCGCTCGATCTTGGGCGGCAGGTCAGAGATCACCGCCGGATCCGTCTTCTCCCGGCGCAGCAGGAAGGGGGCGACGAGGCGTCGCAGCCGGGTGGCCGCAGCCAGGTCGTGCTGGCGTTCGACCGGGGTCACGAAGCGCCGGGCGAAGGCTGCCTGGCTGCCGAGCAGGCCGGGATTGGTGGCGTCCAGCAGTGCCCACAACTCCGCCAGCCGGTTTTCCAGCGGCGTGCCCGTCAGCGCCACGGTTTGCTGGCTGCGCAACCGGCGGACGGCGCGCGCCGCGGCCGTCTGGGGGTTCTTGACGTGCTGCGCCTCGTCGAGGGCGATCACACCCCAGTCCACTGCGGCCAGCACGTCGATGTCGCGGCGCAGGGTCCCGTAGGTCGTGAGCACCACGCCGGTGGCCTGGTCGCCAGTTCCGGGCCGGTCGGCGCCATGCCAGCGCGTCACGGCTACCGAGGGGGCGAAACGGCGCAGCTCGCGCTGCCAGTTGCCGACCACCGAGGTCGGGCACACCACCAGCGCCGGACGTGCATCCGACCGGCTCAGCAGGTAGGCGATGAGTTGGATGCCCTTGCCCAACCCCATGTCGTCGGCGAGGACGGCGCCGAGGCCGAGCTGGCTCATGCCGGCCAGCCAGGCCACGCCGCGGCCCTGGTACGGGCGCAGCACGCCTTGGAAGCCTGGTGGGGTCGGCGCGGCGGCCGGGATCTCGGCGGCTCCACGGATCCGGTCGAGCAGGTTCGCCAGCCGACCCTCCGCCACGACCTCGACGCGCGTCCCCGGGCGGGCGTCGTCCAGCGGCAGACCGGCCACGTCTCCGGCGCCCACGGACCCGCCGAGCCCTAGAACGAGTGCGTCGGCGAGTCCTAGCCGCCCACTCGGGCTGAGGTTTCGCAGCCGTCCCACCTGGTCGGGATCGACCCGCAGCCAGCGGTCGCGCCAGCGGACCAGCGGTGTCTGCGCCTCGGCGATGGCCACCAGCTCGTCGTCGCCGATCACCTCGTCGCCGATGGTGACCTGGAACGCGTAACCGACGTGGTCGGGAAGGTCGGCGACGTCGTGGAGGTCGACGCCGTCGGGCGAATCGAGGGCAGCCGCCTCATCGGCGCCGGCCGCCCCCGGCTCGTGACCACCCAGCTGCAACCGTAGCCGCAGGTCCTCCTCGGCGACGTCGCTAGGCAGGATGACCACCACGTCGCTGCCGCGCAACAGCGGCTCGGCGTCGCAGATGAACGTCCAGGCCTCCTCGACGGTCAGCGGGACGCAGGTGGGCTCGGCCTCACGCAGGCCGCGATCGACCGGCTCGAAGACGCGGGCGCAGCGCGCCAACCCTCGCAGGATCGCCTCCTGGGCCACCACCGGATCGGTGTCGCCGGTGTCCCCTGCCCAGACCCGGTCAGCCGGCAGCAGGGAGCCATCCTCCATCCGCAACGCCACCTGCAGCGGCCACGGATCGGTCTGCTGCTCGGGCGCCTCTAGACGTAGCTCGGTTACGCCAGGCGCCGAGTCGCTCGCCCCTGACAGCCAGCCGCTGACCGCGGCGACGAGCTCGTCCGGGTCGTCGCGGATCGGCACCACCGGGTCGTGGAGGTCGCCGAGCGCCTCGGCCCAGCGGGCGGTCCACGGCAGGAGCCGCGCGCGGGGACGCCCTGCCCTTGGAGGCGGACCACCATGTCGAACCGCCGTGTCGGCCACGGCGTCGGCGAACGCCCGCATCAGTGACGCGGCGTCCCACATCCGGTCGTCGTCCAGTGCGACGGCGTGCGCGGCGGGCGGAAGGCCGGCCGCCAATCGAGCGAGAGCGGCCGCGGCGGCCGCGTCGTCGTCCACCAGGGCGCACCAACCGGCCCGCAACGGATGGCCCGGCGATCGACGCAGTGTTGGCGCCAGCCTGTGTCCCGCCACGATCCGCAGCGCGAGGCGCGCTGCCACCGCCCACGCCAGCACGCTGTCGGGCGGGCGGCGATAGGCAGGGGCGTCGCGCAGCGGCACCGCCAGCAGCGCGGGTAGACCCTCTACCAGGTCGATGCAGCGGACGGGCACGGGGCGCAGCGTGACGCCCGATGCGTCGAGCACCGCCATGCGCACCGTCGCGGAACGGCCTGCCGGTAGCCCCAGCCGCTGCACGGCGGCGGTGGGAACCGTCTCCCCGGCGGGGTCGGCCACGACAAGGTGCCCGTACGCGGGCACCTGGGTATCAGGGCAGAACGCGAGCTGAGGATGTGCCAGGGCGCTGACCTTTACGAGGGGAACCTCCCCACGCTACTGCCCGTCGCGCTGCGCTGCCCCCTGCGCCCTGGACTCGAGCGTGGCCAGCAGATGGCGCACCGCCGAGGCCGGCACCTGGTCACCGTCAGCGCCTGTCAGCAGCTCACGCAACGCTCCCACCAGCATGCGACGCTCGGCCGACACGACGCTGTCCGCCGGCTGGAGAGCCAAGTGCGCTACCGCCTTGGGCTGCATGAGCGCGGCGCCGCCCGCTTCCGTGGAGGCAGCTGCCTGTGGCTCCTCGGCGTCGAACAAGCGACGCTGCGTGGCCTGCGTGGTCTGCGTCTCCGTGCGGGCCTCGAACTCGCCTGGCGTCGTCCCCGCGATGGCCGCCGCCCACCAGGTCAGTCCCCGGTCCCATGACGCCCCGAGAGGACGGTGCGTGGGCAGACGGCCACCGAAGGCCACGTCTGCGATGACGCCGATGAGGATGTCGCGGGTGAAGGCGTCGGTGGCAAAGCGCCGACGCAAATCCTCTACGAAGCCGGCGCCCGGAGCGCTCCCGGTGAGGCGCTGCGCGGCCTCGGTCACCACCGGACGCGATCGCTGCAGCCAGGCCCAGGCATAGGCGGGTACGCGAGGGAACACCTCCCCTACCGCTTGCGGAGCCGGGTCAGCCACCACACCTCCACGTCGACGGGCAGACGTCAGCGTCCAGGCTGGGGGCCCTGCGGTCAAGGACCCGCGACGTCGTCAGCGACAGGACTGCAGCGCGACGACCAGCACGCCGGTGATGACCGCCGAGACCAACAGCGATCCCAGGCAGCCCAAACGGTTCGAGAAGAAGAGGAACATGGCCCCCCGTCTACCCACCGCGGCACGTCGTCACGCCGCGGCTCCGCCGCTGCCGCCCGCGCTAGTCGGCCCGCTGCCGCGCCCGGTGAGCGGCGACGTTGATGCGGTTGGCGCAGGTGTCCGGGTCGCAGTAGCGGCGCGAGCGGTTGCGCGAGGCGTCGACGAAGACGTCCGAGCAGGTGTCGCTCGCGCACGTGCGCAGCCGAACGAAGCCGTCGGCGCGCAACACACCCGCCAAGGCCATCCCCGCCTCGGCCTGCAGGCGCATCGCCAGCGGTGCGCCGGGCGGTAAGAAGTGCAGGTGCCAGGCGTCACCGTCGTGGTCGGTGAGCTGCGGCAGCGCCTGGGATTGGGCGAGCAGGGCGTTGACCAGGTTCGCGGCCTCCTCGGCAGTGGCTGCCTGCCACACCGCCCGCAACTTCGATCGCAGCGCCCGTACGTCGTCCACCTCCCGGCGACCAATCTTGCCGGGGTGGCTCACTTCGTGTTCGCGCAGGAGCGTGCACAGCTCGCCGACGGTCTCCAGGCCGTCTTGCTCTGGCTCTCCGTTGTCGCGCGGACCGTCATCCGACGTACCGCTGTTGGCCAGGTCGACGGCAAGCTGGACCGTGCAATCGGTGTAATGGTCGAAATCCATTTGACTCCTTACTTCACTGGTGCTACCGTAAGAGGTGTCAGAAGGAATGATCCTTACGCCATCAGTCTGACGGGTCCTCGGCCCGACTGCAAGGAGTGTTCTCATGCTCGCCGCACACTGCCCCGCTTGCGACGTGACGCAGCTGTACTCCTACTCCCACATCCACAGCCTCCACAACACCCAGCGCGGCATCCAGCTGGTGATGGACTGCTACTGCGGCGAGCGCTTCACGGTGCTGACCGGCCGTGGCGCCGGCCGCGCGCTGCACCTGGAGGCGTCCACCGCCTGAGTCCCGCACCAGGAGCGCCCGCCTCAGGCCCCGGGGATAGAAGGATCGGTCACACAATGAGGACCAACCCTTCTATCTGCGGGCCTCAGGCGCCGGTGCTGGCCGCCGGGGTCTTGCCCAGGCAGCGGTCGGATCTTGTTCGGGGCAGCGGCGGGCGGGCCGCAACTCTGGTAAGACATGCGGCCCCATCGGCGATGGCGCCACCGGCAGAAGGTGCAGGATGATCCGCAAGCTGTTGCCCACCTGGCCGGTCGTCCGTCAATTCACCACCCCTGACCATCTCGGTCGCGGTCGCGCCGCTCAGTCACCGCAGTCCGCCGGCCTGCGCGCCCGCACCGCCGACGCCGACGAGGTGGTTGGCTCGATCTGCCCGTACTGCGCGGTCGGCTGCGCCCAGCAGGTCTTCGTGCGCGACGGCGAGGTCATCGCCGTGGAGGGCGACCCCGACAGCCCGATCTCTCGCGGCAAGCTGTGCCCCAAGGGCTCGGCCACCCATCAGTTGGTGACCGGACCCAGCCGTGAACAGCGCGTGCGCTACCGCCGGCCCCATGCGTCGGAATGGGAAGAGCTGTCCCTTGACGAGGCAATGGGAATGATCACCGACCGGGTGCTGGCGACGCGGCGCGACACCTGGCAGGACCTCGACGAGGCCGGTAACCCGCTGCGCCGGACCATGGGGCTTGCCAGCCTCGGCGGTGCGACCCTGGACAACGAAGAGAACTACCTCATCAAGAAGCTGTGGACGGCGTTGGGTGCCATCCAGATCGAGAACCAGGCGCGCATCTGACACAGCTCCACCGTCCCCGGTCTGGGGACGTCGTTCGGTCGCGGCGGCGCGACCACCTTCCAGCAGGACCTGGCCAACAGCGACGTCATCGTCATCCAGGGCTCCAACATGGCCGAGGCCCACCCGGTCGGGTTCCAGTGGGTGGTGGAGGCGCAGCGCCGCGGCGCCACCGTGATCCACGTCGACCCGCGCTTCACGCGGACCAGCGCCCTGGCCGATGTGCACGTGCCGATCCGGGCTGGCAGCGACATTGCCTTCCTCGGGGGCATCGTCAACCACATCCTGACCAACGAACGCGATTTCCGCGAGTACGTGGTCGCCTATACCAACGCCGCCACGATCCTGCGCGACGACTTTGTCGACACCGAGGACCTCGACGGGCTGTTCAGCGGCTGGGACCCTGACACCAGGTCCTACGACGTCGGTTCCTGGCAGTACGCCGGCATGGCAGCGGGGTCAGCCGCAGGTAACCGGGAGATCGCCACCTCGGCCGCGGAGACCACCGGCGCGGGCGGCGCCAAGCTGGAGCACGGCGACCCCCCCGAACGCGACGAGACGCTGACCCACCCGCGCTGCGTCTACCAGGTGCTCAAGCGCCACTTCTCGCGCTACACCCCCGACGTCGTCGAGCGGGTGTGCGGGGTCCCCCCTGAGCTGTTCGCACGTGTGGCCGACGCGCTGTGCGACAACTCCGGTCGCGAGCGGACCGGCGCGTTCTGCTACGCCGTCGGCTGGACCCAGCACTCCGTCGGCGTGCAGTACATCCGCACCGCGGCGATCATCCAGCTGCTGCTGGGCAACATCGGCCGGCCCGGCGGCGGCATCCTGGCGCTGCGCGGCCACGCCAGCATCCAGGGGTCCACCGACATCCCAACCCTGTACGACCTGCTGCCTGGCTACATCCCGATGCCGCACGCCCAGGCCTATTCCGATTTTTCCGACTACGTGCGACGCAACGCGGCACCGACTGGTTTCTGGGGTCACATGTCGGCCTACCTGGTGAGCCTGCTCAAGGCTTGGTGGGGCGACGCGGCGACGGCCGACAACGACTTCTGCTTCGACTACCTGCCGCGCATCTCCGGTGACCACTCGACCTATCAGACGTTGCAGGACATGCTTGACGGCAAGGTCAACGGCTACTTCCTGTTCGGCGAGAATCCCGCCGTCGGGTCGGCCAACGGGCGGATGCACCGCCTGGCCATGGCCAAGCTCGACTGGCTGGTCGTCCGTGATCTGGTCGAGATCGAGAGCGCGACCTTCTGGAAGGATGCGCCCGAGATCGCCACCGGCGAGCTGCGGACCGCCGACATCGGCACGGAGGTGTTCTTGCTGCCGGCGGCGGCGCACACCGAGAAGGACGGCACCTTCACCCAGACCCAGCGGCTGTTGCAGTGGCATCACAAGGCGGTGGAGCCCAAGGGTGACTGCCGCAGCGACCTGTGGTTCACCTACCACCTCGGTCGGCTCCTGCGTGAGCGCCTGGCGGGATCCGATGATCCCCGCGATCGACCGCTGCTGGACCTGACCTGGGACTATCTGGGCGAGTCAAGCGGCGGCGAATCCGCCAACGAGTGGGGCGAGCCCAGCGCCGACGCGGTCCTTCGCGAGATCAACGGCTACGACGCCGACGGCGACCTGCTGTCGGGGTTCGGCGAGCTGCGCGACGACGGCTCGACGTCCTGTGGCTGTTGGATCTACAGCGGCTGTTACGCCGACGGTGTCAACCAGACGGCGCGGCGCAGGCCCGGCAACCAGCAGAGTTGGGTGGCCCCAGAGTGGGGTTGGGCCTGGCCGGCGAACCGGCGGATCCTGTACAACCGCGCCTCGGCCGACCCGGACGGGCAGCCGTGGTCCGCGCGCAAGCGCTACGTGTGGTGGGACGCCGCGCAGGTCCGCTGGACCGGCGAGGACGTCCCCGACTTCCCGGCCACCACGCCGCCGGACTACGAGCCGGCCGACGGCGCCACCGCGGAGCAGGCGCTGAGCGGTCGCGAGCCGTTCATCATGCAGGCCGACGGGCGCGCCTGGCTGTACGTGCCCAGCGGCCTGGTGGACGGGCCGTTGCCAACCCACTACGAGCCGCACGAGTCCCCCGTGGCCAACCCGCTGTACGCGCAGCAGGCCAACCCGGCTCGCGAGTTGGTCGACCACCCGGCGAACGCCTACAACCCGAGCGCCGGTCAACCGGGCGCGCAACGGTTCCCGTACGTGGTGACGACCTACCGGCTGACCGAGCATCACACCGCCGGTGGGATGAGCCGGTTCCAGGCGCATCTGGCCGAGCTGCAACCCGAGATGTTCTGCGAGGTGAGCCCGCAGCTGGCGGCGGAATGCGGCCTGGAGCACCGCGGCTGGGCAACGATCATCACCAGCCGTACCGCCATCGAGGCGCGCGTGCTGGTGACCCAGCGAATCGCGCCGCTGCGGGTGCAGGGTCGCACGGTGCATCAGGTCGGCCTCCCATGGCACTGGGGCGGGCGCGGCCTGGTGACCGGCGACTCGGCCAATGACCTGTTCGGTCTGGCATTGGACCCCAACGTGCACATCCAGGAAGTCAAGGCCGCCAGCTGTGACATCCGCCCCGGCCGGCGTCCGAGGGGGCCGGCGCTGCGGCGCTTGGTCGAGTCCTACGTCGAGCAGGGGGCTGACACGTGACGGGTTACGACGACGGCCAGCCGCGGATGGGCTTTTTCACCGACACCTCGGTGTGCATCGGCTGCAAGGCGTGCGAGGTGGCGTGCAAGGAGTGGAACGGCGTTCCCGAGAACCCCTTCGCCTGGACGGGAGAGTCCTACGACAACACCTCCAGCCTCGGCGCGAACACCTGGCGCCACGTGGCCTTTATTGAGTCTGGGGGACAGTCCACAGCGAGCACGGTCCAATCCGCGAGCTCGGTCCAATCAGAGGATGAGGACTTCCGCTGGCTGATGAGTTCGGACGTGTGCAAGCACTGCACGACCGCGGCGTGCCTGGACGTCTGCCCCACGGGTGCGCTGTTCAAGACCGAGTTCGAGACCGTGGTGGTGCAGGAAGACGTGTGCAACGGCTGCGGGTACTGCGTGCCGGCCTGCCCCTACGGGGTCATCGACCGCCGCGAGTCCGACGGCCGCGCCTGGAAGTGCACGCTGTGCTACGACCGCCTCAAGGTCGGCGAGGAGCCGGCCTGCGCCAAGGCCTGCCCGACCGACTCGATCAACTTCGGGACGCTGGAGGCGATGACGGCGATGGCCGCGGACCGCCTCGACGTGGTCGTCGCCGCAGGCCGGGCGGGCGCGCAGCTGTACGGCGACGGGCCTAGCGGCGGGGTGGACGGCGCGGGGTCGGTGTTCCTGCTGCTGGACGACCCTGAGGTCTACGGGTTGCCGCCCGACCCGATCGCCGGCAGCAAGCACCTGCCGTCCCTGTGGGGTGCGGCGGCCGCGGCTGCCGTCACGCTGGCCGGCGCCGTGGCCGCCGCCTTTGTGGGCGGGCGCCGGTGACGACCCCGGTTGGGCGCGGCCCGGGTCGGCGCCGGCTGCGCGGTGGACCGGGCTCGGTCGTCCCGTCCGCGCAGATCCGTACCTACTACGACCGCCCCGTCCTCAAGCAGCCGGTGTGGACGTGGGAGATTCCGGCCTACTTCTTCACCGGCGGCCTGGCCGGCGCCTCGGCCAGTCTGGGGTCGATGGCACGGCGCGGTGGCCATCCGCTGCTGGCTCGTGCGGCGCGCCGGATCGCGCTCGGCGGCGTCGTGGTCAGCCCCGCGCTGCTGATCTCCGACCTCGGGCGGCCGGAGCGGTTCCACCACATGCTGCGCGTCTTCCGGCCGACCTCGCCGATGAGCGTTGGGACGTGGGTGCTGACCGTGTTCGGGCCGGCGGCGGGCGCGTCCGCCGTGTTGGCGGAGCTGGGATGGTGGCCGAGGCTGCAGCGCCTGGCCGAGACGGTGGCGGGTGGACTCGGGCCGGTGATGGCCACCTACACCGCGGTTCTGGTCGCCGACACCGCCATCCCCGTCTGGCACGAGGCACGCCACGAGCTGCCGTTCGTCTTCGCCGGCAGCGCGGCGGCCAGCGCCGGCGCCGCGGC
>Ga0136616_10000185_pt1 | contig 25781 bp, 28 predicted proteins | sample AntDrymUQ2992106_2_FD_106648 | JGI IMG/M metagenome (GOLD analysis project Ga0136616, IMG submission 106648) | Polar desert sand microbial communities from Dry Valleys, Antarctica - metaG UQ299 (21.06) | ecosystem: Environmental > Terrestrial > Soil > Desert | place: Antarctica: Dry Valley... | reverse complement strand
CTCGCCGACGCCGTCGAGGGTGGACTCGAGCTCGCGCCGGAGGCGCTCAGCCGGGGATATGCTGGCCATGGGTGTAGCTCCTTCGCTCGGACTTGCAGGTCAGAGCGGAAGCTACGCCCTTTTTCGTTTTCCCCCGGTCGGTGGGACGCGACCGTTCTTCCAGGCCCCCTACCTATGGGCTCTTCTGGGCGGCCCTTACCGCAAGGGTTCCTGGGGCCGGGCAGTGGATCTGTGGCCAGATCCGATTGATAGTCGAAGCGCCTGCCCCGTTCGTGCTCATTGCTCCCGCAGCCGCCTGGCTGCTTCATCTGGCCGAGATATTTGACAGCGAGGAGGAGTGGCATGTCGCGGAGGCCCACATCAACGAGGCCGGTGGCCTGCCCTGGGAGCTGGAGTTTCGGCCTCCGGTTGGTGGCCCACACTTTGACGAGGTCGATGGCTGGGAGGAGTGGGCGGAGGCACTCGGCGCGCACCCCCTCCCGGTGGATCGGGCTCATTTCCGCCACCAGATGAGCTTTCGAGCCGGAGCTCCCTTCACCTCTCCTGTGGAGATCGCGCTCCAGCTCCTGGTCTACGACGACTCAATCGACCGTGACGGGATGCTCCTGCGGAACTGGTTGCATCGCGTTACCCGACGTCATTGGCTGGGTGATCGCGAGGGTCTTTCAGACTGATCAGCCGAGCTATGCCCGGTCCGATCCGGCGTCCTGGGGTGCTAACGCCTAACCGCCAGTAGTCGCGTGGCCTGGGCGGTCGGCTCCCTGTGGCGTACGGCGCGTCCTGGGGTGCTAACGGCCTAACCGCCAGTAGTGGCGGCGGCGCCCGCCGAAACCGAACCCCTGAAAGGATCGGCCGCAGACGTCGACGGCCGTGAGGCGGCCGCTAGTGCTCGGCCAGGTCGAAGCGGGCTCTCGTGCGTCCCGGTCGCGTCTCCCGCGGCTAGCCTCACGAGTGTGTCCGCGCAAGACCACTTCGAGCTGCTCGAGCAGGAGATCGCGCCCTACTACGTTGGCAACAGGACCCGCTCGACCGCGCTCCTCGCCTGGTTCATGGAAAACGTCTGGCGGGAGGACCCGGACGTCATCGAGGACGCGATCTGCGACGGCGGCGGCGACAAGGGCATCGACGCGATCCTGATCGACCGCGATGCGAAGGAGATCGCCATCCTCCAGTCCAAGCACCGCCAGAAGTCAGGGGTTACCCAGGGGGACGGCGACCTCAAGACCTTCCGCGGCGTGGCGCCGTACTTCGTGGGCCCGGACGGGATCCTGACCCTGCTCGACTCGGGGCCGAACGAGGAGCTGGTCAAGCTCGTCCACCGGTTGGAGCTCCAGAAGCTCCTGACCGACGAGGAAGACTACTCGGTCCGGTTCGTCATGGTGACCAACGCCCCGAGGGACGCGTCCGCCGTCGACTACCTTGAAGCAGTCGACGGAGAAGAGCCGTCGCTGGAGCTCTGGGACCGAGACAACCTGGTCGAGGTGGCCTCGCGGACCCAACGGCCCGAGCTTCTCCCCGGTAAGTACACGCTCACACCCAGCTCCGACGTCCTTGTCGACGAACTGACCGACGGGGTCGAGATGGCCATGGCCCTGGTCCCCGCCGCTGAGCTGGTCCGCCTGCCAGGCATCGAGGATCGGACCCTCTTCCACCTCAACGTTCGTCTGGGGCTCGGTCGGACCCGCATCAACAAGGAGCTGGGACGGACGGTGGAGCAGTCCGAGGAGCACTCGGTGTTTCCCGCCTACCACAACGGCTTGACGCTCCTGACCGACAAGCTGGAGGTCAGCGACGACGGGGTCGAGCTCGACGGCGTTTCCGTCGTCAACGGCTGCCAGTCCCTCATTGCGCTCTACAGCAAGCGGACCTCGGTCACCCCGGACCTCAAGCTCGTGACCAAGGTGGTCCAGCTCGGCGACGAAACCGGGCTGGCGACAAGATCACCTACCGGTCGAACAACCAGAATCCGGTCAACATCCGCGATCAGCGCGCCAACGACCGTATCCAGCGGGACCTTCAAGCCCAGGTAACAGAGCGTTATGGAGACCGCCTCTTCTACGCGATCAGGAGGGGCGATACGAACACGGATGCGGACCACACGCTCGACAACCAGCTCGCGGCCCAGCTCGTCGTCGCCCTGTACCTCGAGGAGCCGTGGAACGCCGTGCGGAAGGTGCGGCTGTTCGACGAGGACTACCACCGGATCTTCTCGAAGCGCCTGAACGCCGACCGGCTCTACTTCGTCGATCTGCTCAACCAGCTAGTCGAAGCCCGCAGGAACCAGCTCCGCGACGACCTCAACGCGAGCTTCGCCTCGGTGCGATTCACCCTCGCCCACCTCACCGCTCAGGTAGTCCGACAGTCGGAGCTTGGGGTCGAACTGATCAGCCGTCCGGAGCGATGGCTGCCAGACCAGGAGGACGACATTCGGGAGGAGTTGGACATGCTCATCGACTACGTGATCGACGAGGTTAACTACTACGTCCAGGATCGACAAGAGGAAGACGATCAAGAGGAGCAGGCCGCTCTGTTCGACCCAAAGGTCGCATTCAAGAGCAAGGCGCAAATCCGACCGATCGAGCGCCAGGTCATTGGGAGCACGAAGTCCGTAGCACGCCGAGACGCGGACTTCCTATTCAACGTCGAGCCGAGCGGTTAGCAACCTCGCGTCCGGCGACGGAGTCCTCAGGTCCGTCTCCCTGTGGTTCCGAGGTGGTCAAAATCGCGGCCCCGTGGCGGCTGTCGGCAGGCGCTGCCTCAGGCCACGACCTCCATCCCGACCTTGTCCTCCTCGCTGGCCTGAGCCGGATCCTCCACTGCCAGCACCGCCTCGAGCGCCGCGATCGCCACCGCGAGCTGGTCGTGGTCGGGCTCGCGCGTCGTCAGCCGCTGGAGCTGCAGCCCGGGCCACATGAGCGCCCGCGCCCACGCCTTCTCGCGCTTGCGCCCGAAGAGCTTGAGGACCTCGAACGAAAGACCCGCGACCAGGGGGATGCCGATGATGCGCGAGGCGAAGAGGAGGTACCAGACCGGCCGCCCGAGCGGAGCGAACACGAAGACGGCCACGATCATCACGATCAGCAGGAAGCTCGTCCCGCAGCGGGGGTGAAGGCGGGAGAAGCCCTGGGCGTTCTCGGGCGTGAGCGGCAGGCCGGCCTCGTAGCACGCGATCGTCTTGTGCTCGGCCCCGTGGTACTGGAAGACCCTCTGGAGGTCGCGCATACGTGAGATGAGCCAGATGTAGAGCAGGAAGATGCCGATCCGGATCACCTTCTCGACGATCACGAAGACCAGCGAGTTGGGCAGGGCGTCGCCGAACAGGCTGGTGATGCCCGCGGGCAGGAGGAAGAACAGGGCGATCCCGAAGATGAGCGACGCCGCCACGGTGCCCGCCCACGTCTTGCCGCCGATCTCGCCCTGATCCTCGGAGAGCTGCGCGTTGGCGGAGATCGCGAGCGCCCGAAAGCCGATCTTGAGCGACTCGACGAGGGCGACGACGCCGCGGATCACCGGCAGTCGCAGGACGCGATGGCGCCGCGTCCAGGAGACGAGCGGCTCCGACTGCACCTCGATCTCCCCGAGCGCCGCCTCCTCGGGCTCGAGCTCGCGCCCGCCCGCGATCTGCTCGGCGGCGGGGGCGCGGACGGCGACCGCCCACGTCGAGATGCCGCGCATCATCACGCCCTCGAGGACGGCCTGGCCGCCGATCGGGGCGTCGCCGCGGGCCTGGGGCTCGGTGGGCCCTCCGGGACTCGCGCCCGGCTCGACGCCGTTCGGCGAAGCGGTGTGCTGCTCGTTCCCCGCGCTCATCCCGGGGGATGCTATCGGCGCGCGGGACGCTCTTCCTGAGCCCCCGCCCGAACCGTTAGTCGCCCGGCGTTAGAACGGTCCAGCCGCCCGCGCCCGCGCCACCGCCTGCACGGCTCCCTCGCGCCACGCCTCTACATGTGGAGGTCGGAGCCGCAGATGTTCGTGGTCGTGATACGGACGAGAGCGTCGGTGGGGCTACGAGTGCCTTCACGGCTGGTTCTCCTCTTTCTTCGCGTGCGCTCGGGATCCGCGGCGGTGGTGCGCTCAACCGGCCGGCGCCGCGTCGATCTGCTCGAGGACGGTCACCAGGTCGGTGCTGCCCCAGCGCTCGACGATTTGTCCGTCGCGAAAGCGGGCGATCTGGACGGCACGAGCCTGGACCGGCCTGCCTGTGGGCGAGTGGCCCTGGAACTCGCCGTCGTGGGTGCCGGAGATCTGGTAGGCGATGCAGACGTTCTCGTCGTCGGCAACCAAGTGGTCGACGGTGACCTCAAGGTCGGGGAAGGCAGTCGTCATCGTCTCGAAGAAGTCGCGGAAGCCGTCGGGGCCGGGGCCCTGGTCGGGTGCGGGATCGTGGTCGACGACGTCGGGCGCGAAGACCTCGTGGATGACGTCGAGGTTTCCGGAGTTGATGCCTTCTCCTAGCTTCTCCTGAGCGGCGATGTTCTCCTCGCGGGCCATGGATCTCCTTTGACTGGGGGCGAAGCGGCTCGATTACCCGCCTCGGCCGCCCACACACCTGTCCGGCGGGCCGGCGGCCTCGCTCAGGCGTCGGCTTGGCGCGCCCGCGCTACCGCGTCGGCCATGCTCCCCCGCCACGGATCGCCGTGGCCGGTCAGCAGGGTGTCGGCGTCGAGGCCTTCGAGTCGGGCGAGCGACTCACGGGAGCGGGCGGGCTGCGAGTTGACGGCGTCGTGGGGAAAGCGCGGGCCCGGAGCACCGGTGATGGGATCGCGGATGACGATCTCGTCGCCGGCGATGACCACGCCCGCGCTCGGCAGATGAAAGGAGACGTGCCCTTCGGTGTGGCCGGGGGTGGCGATCACGCGCGGTCGCCCGGGGACGTCGAGCTCGTCGCCGGTGTCGAAGGCCTCGACCTGCTTGACCCAGGTCGGGGTGAGGAAGCCGTTCGCGGTCGCGTGGAGCACGAAGCGCATCGCGGCTCCCCGGCGCAGCTGCGGCACGAGGCCGGGAACGAGCTTCAATGGCGAGGCGTCCTTCGACTCGCCGCGGACCCGAGCCACCTCGTCGCGGTGGGCTCGCACGGGAGCGCCAATGGCCGTGCGCGTCCGCTCGGCCGCACCCAGGTGATCGGGATGGCCGTGGGTCAGGATCACCGCCTCGACGTCCGAGGGCGAGCGGCCAAGCGCGCCGATCGACTGCCCGACACGCGCCCAGCTGCGCGGCCATCCGGCGTCGACGAGCACGATTCGCCCGTCCTCCTCGATCACGTACCAGTTGACCAGCCGTCGGCGACGCGGTGGACGCCCTCGGCGACCTGCTTGGTCTTCACCTCCGTCAAGGCTGCAGGACGACCTTGATCGCCCCGTCCTGCTTCTTCTGGAAGATCTCGTACCCGTGCGGCGCCTGGTCGAGCGGGAGCTTGTGGGTGGCGAAGCCATCGACACCGAGGGGATCGCCGTCGTCGGTGAGCAGCGGCATGATGTCGTCGATCCAGCGCTTGACGTGGGCCTGGCCCTGCGTGATCACGACGCCCTTGTCGAACAGCTGGAGCAGGTTCATCGGGGTGGCGGTGCCCCCGTAGACCCCGCTGATCGAGATGGTTCCCGCGCGGCGCACGGTCTCGATACAGGCGACGAGCGCGGAGAGGCGGTCGGTCCCGGCGTTCTCGATCATCGAAGCCGCGACCGAGTCCGGCAGCAGCCCGGCGATCTTGTGCGCCATCTTCCCGACCGGTGAGCCGTGCGCCTCCATCCCGACCGCGTCGATCACCGAGTCGGTGCCGCGCCCGTCGGTCATCTCGCGAATCGTCTCGGCGATGTCGTCGACGCCCTCGAGGTTGACGATCTCGATCCCGTGCTGCTCCGCGAGCCGCAGCCGCTCCGGCACGAGGTCGACGGCGATCACGCGCGCGCCGCGGTGCTTGGCGATCCGCGAGCTCATCTGTCCGATCGGACCGAGTCCGAAGACCGTCACGCTGCCGCCCTCGGGGATGCTGGCGTACTCGACGGCCTGCCACGAGGTCGGGAGCACGTCGGAGAGGTAGAGGAAGCGGTCGTCGGGCGGTCCCTCGGGTACCTTGATCGGCCCGAAGTGGGCCTGCGGCACCCGCAGGAGCTCGGCCTGTCCGCCGGGTACCTGGCCGTAGAGCTTCGTGTAGCCGAGGAACGAAGCACCGAGCCCGTATTCGTGGTTCTGGGTCGTCTCGCAGTGAGCGTAGAGCTGCCGCGAGCACATCCAGCAGTGGCCGCACACGACGTTGAAGGGGATCACGACACGGTCGCCCGGCTTGATGTGGCTGACCTCCGAGCCGACCTCCTCGACGATCCCCATCGGCTCGTGGCCGAGGATGTCGCCCGGATCGATGAACGGTCCGAGGACCTCGTAGAGGTGGAGGTCCGACCCGCAGATCGCGGTCGAGGTGATCCGCACGATCGCGTCGGTCGGCTCCTGGATCTTCGGATCCGGGACGTTGTCGACCCGGACGTCGTGGTTGCCGTGCCAGGTGAGTGCCTTCATCGGCGCGCTCCTCTCGGGCGGCCGCTCAGGACGCCGCGCCGGCCGTGGCGCCCTCGTCGTGGACCTGATGCTCGCCCTCGGCGAACTCCTCGACGATCTTCGAGCAGAAGGCCGGCAGATCGTCGGGCGAGCGGCTCGTGACGAGGCCCTGGTCGGTCACGACCTCCTGGTCGACGACGTTGGCGCCGGCGTTGCGCAGGTCGGTTGCGGATGCTCGGGTACGAGGTGAGCGTCCGCCCGCGTGCGACGTCGGCCTCGACGAGGATCCACGGGCCGTGGCAGATCATACCAACCGGCTTGCCGGTCTTGAAGAACTCCTGGACGAAGGAGACCGCGTCTCGGTCCATGCGCAGGTTGTCGGGGTTGACGGCGCCGCCGGGGACGATCAGGCCGGCGTAGTCGTCGACCGAGGCGTCGCCGACGATCTTGTCGACGGTGAAGGTGTCGGCCGGGTTGATGTCCGAGTTCATCGCCTGGATCTCGCCGGCCTCGAGCGAGAGCAGCTCGGTCTCGGCGCCGGCCTGCTCGACCGCGTCGCGCGGTTGCTCGACTCGACCTGCTCGACGCCGTCGGCCGCGAGGATGGCGATCTTCTGTCCTTGAAGCGCCATGGGAAAGTCTCCTTGTCGTGCGGGAAGTCGTCGTCCAGCCAGGTACCACCGCTGAGGCCCGTCAAACGTCGCTCAACCCGAGCGGGCAGGCAGGCATATGGTCATCACATGGTAGGATGGGGCGGTGGCCGCCCGCACGCAGACGCTCGTCCAGCTCAACGACGAACTCGTCGAGCTGCTCGACGCGCGCGCCGCGAGCCGCGGCACCTCTCGCTCGGGTCTCATCCGAGACCTACTCGAGTCCGCCCTCGCCGACGACCGCCGCGCCGAGGTCTCTCGGCGCATGGTCGAGGGCTATTCGCGCGACCCGCAGTCGGACGGACGCGACGCCTGGGGCGATCTCAACGCATGGACCGATGAGAACACGCGAGCGAACCTCGGCGCGCTGGACGCCGAGGAAGGCCGGGAACGCTGGTAAGGCGCGGGGAGGTCTGGTGGAGCGAGAGCGCTGCGCTCGGGCGCCGGCCGGTGCTCGTCCTCTCGCGAGACGCGGTCCTTGACACGCTGCGCCGGCCGCTCGTGGCGCCGCTCACGACCCGGATCAGGGGCCTTCCTACCGAGGTCGGTCTCGATCTCGACGACGGCCTTCCCCGTCCGTGCGTCGTCTCGCTCGACAACCTCCAGCCGCTGCCAGTGGTGCTCATGCTCGATCGCATCGCTCGCCTACGACCCGCGCGGATGGCTGAGGTGTGCGCCGCGCTCGCGGCCGCGGTCGACTGCGACTAACGCGAGGGCTCCGCCCCTACCGCGCGCGCCGGGCGGCCCGGCGGCGGAAGCGCTCGACGCGGCCGCCGGTGTCGACCAGCTTCTGACGACCCGTGTAGAACGGGTGGCAGTTCGAGCAGATCTCGACGTTCAGCGCGGGCTTGGTCGAGCGAGTGGTGAACTCGTTGCCGCACGTGCAGCGCACGTGCGACTCGACGTACTCGGGATGGATCCCTGTCTTCATGACCCGATTCTAGTCGACGCGCTCAGGCCGCCGGCTCGGGAACCCCCCGCTCGCCGACCGTGATCGCCACTGCGCGAGCGGAGAAGGACGCTTTCGCATCAATGCATCACGAAGGTTGAAGCTATGATGCACGCGTGCGCACGACGATCACGCTCGAGCCTGACGTCGAGGCGCTGGTGAAGAAGGTGATGCGCGAGCGAGGTGTCTCTTTCAAGACCGCCATCAATCAGGCAGTGCGCCGGGGCCTTGCGGAGAGACCCGGACAATCTCGGTTCGAGACGCGAAGCAGGTCCATGGGACGGCGCGAGGGAGTCGATCTGACCAAGGCGCTCCAACTCGCCGGCGAGCTGGAGGACGAGGAGATACTGCGCAAGATGGCGCTGCGGAAGTGAAGCTCGTCGACGCGAACGTCCTCCTGTACGCCATCAACGAGGACGATCCGCACCACGGCGAGGCCAAGCGCTGGCTGGACAGCTTCCTGGGGGGTACCGAGACCCTCGGCTTCGCGTGGCTCGTGGTCCTCGCGTTCCTTCGCGTGAGCACTCGACCCGCCGCGTTCGCTGAGCCCTTCGCCACCGAGAGGCCGTCGCTCAGCTCGAGGTCTGGCTCGCCCAGCCTCCCGCCGTCGTCGTAGAGCCGACTCGTCGCCATCTTCAACTCGTGGCCGGCCTACTTCGGGCCGTCGGAACCGCCGGCAACCTCGTCACCGACGCCCACCTCGCCGCCCTTGCGCTCGAGCACGACGCGACGGTGGTGTCGTTCGATTCCGACTTCGGGCGGTTCCACGGCGTGCGTTGGACCACACCACACGCTTGAGGAGCTCTGGTCCGGTTCCCTGCCGGCCCGCAAGCTTTCGGCCGAGGAGATCCTCCACCAACGAGGCGCGTCGAGGCCCTGAGCCCGACATCGCCCGCGCCACTTTCAGGCCAGCTGGTAGTTCGGCCCGTCGCCACCCTCGGGCGGCGTCAACCGCCCACCCTTCGCGGTGATCGCTCCACACTGCACGCAGTTCGAGGGCGTCACCTGGACGTCCACGGTCCTTCCCTCCATCGACTTCAGGCCGCCGTTCTGCTCGGCCTCCTCGAGCACCTCCTCGGGCACCTGGTAGACCGCTGCCGGACACATGTTCTGCCACATCAGCGCCACCTCGAGCGGGACCTGCTCCTGGATGCGGATGTGGTTGGGCGCGTCGTCGCGCGTCGCGTTGCCGCTCAGGAAGACGCTCGAGAGCTTGTCGAAGGTCAGGTTGCCATCGGGCTTGGGATAGCTCTTCGAGCGGTTCCCGACGAAGACGTCGACCTCGGCGTCGTTCTCGGTCTGGAAGTGCCCGCCGGGGAAGCGCCCGCCGGAGATCTCCATCAGGTTGGCCAGCGCCCCGCCGGCGAAGAACCCCTTCGAGAAGACCTGGCGCATGTTGCGCGAGCGATAGATCTCCTTGTCGATCGCGCTGCCGCGGACGCGCTCGTCGTAGGCGGAGAGGTCGGTGACCGTTCCCTCGGCGCGCTTGAGCTGCTCGAAGATCGCCTCCGCCGCGTAGATGCCCGCGTGCATGGCGTAGTGCACGCCCTTGAGCACCGGCACGTTGACCATCGACGCCGAGTCGCCCGCGATCGCCAGCCCCGGCGCCCACAGCTTGTCCGGCATCGCCCAGTAGCCGCCGGAGGGAATCGTCTTGGCGCCCCAGCCGACGCGCTTGCCGCCCTCGAGCAGCCCGCGCACGAACCTGTGGGTCTTGAACTCCTGCAGGACGTCGTGGACCGAGAAGGTCGCGTCGCGATAGTCGAGCCCCGTCACGAAGCCGATCGAGATCTTGTCCTCGCCCATCGGGTAGATCCACGAGCCGCCGAACTCGCGGTACTTCGGGGAGAAGCGAAGCGGCCAGCCGAGGGTGTGGATGACGCGGTCGAGCGGCTTGGGAACCTCCCACACCTCCTTGACCCCGAGCTCCCACTGCGGCGGGTCGTCCGAGCCGAGGTCGAAGTGGCGGATGGCCGCACCGGCGAGATGGCCCTGGGTGCCCTCGGCGAGCACGGTCGCGCGCGCGGTCACCTCGGTCCCGGGCTCGAAGTTCGAGAGCTCCTCCCCCTCACGGCCGCGGCCCTTGTCGCCGGTGCGCACGCCCCGCACGACATCGTCCTCGACCAGCAGCTTCGTGGCGGCGGTCTCCGACAGGACATATACCCCCGCCTCCTCGGCCTTCTCGGCCAGGAAGCGCCCCAGCTGCGCGATCGAGATCACGTGGTTGCCCTCGTTGCGGAAGGGCGGCGGCGTCGGCTTGAGGGGGATCCTGCCGCGCTTCGTCATGAAGTAGACGGCGTCCTTCTCGACCTTGCCGAAGGCGAACGGCCAGTCCGAGGGGTCGAGGTCGGGGAACAGCTCCTGCATCGCCGACGGCCGCATGACCGCCCCCGACATCAGGTGCGATCCCGCGTTGCGGCCCTTCTCTACCAGCGCCACCGGCACCTCGCCGAGCGACTCCGAGAGCTTCGGCTCGGTCTCGAGGAGGTGCGAGAGGCGGATCGCACAGGACAGGCCGGCAGGGCCGCCGCCGACGATCGCCACGCCGACGTCGATCTGCTCCTCCTCGGAGTCCTGCGGCGGCCCGATGAACTCCTTGACCGAGTCGACGGGCGGCCGGAACTCGATCGGGGCGACGGCCATCTGAGCGCTACCCGCCCTTCTTGGCCTTCACGGCCTCGGTCAGCTTCGGCATGATCTTGTTGAGGTCGCCGACCACGCCGAGGTCTGAGAACTCGAAGATCGGCGCGTTGGGGTCCTTGTTGATCGCGACGATGTTCTCCGCGGCCTGCATGCCGACCTTGTGCTGGATCGCGCCCGAGATCCCGGCCGCGAGGTAGAGCTTCGGCGCGACCGTCTTGCCGGTCTGCCCGATCTGGGCCGAGTAGGAGTACCAGCCCGCGTCGACCACGGCGCGTGTCGCCGCGACCGCTCCGCCGAGGGCCTGGGCGAGCGGCTCGCACAGCTCGGCGAAGCCGTCGGCCTTGCCCAGGCCTCGGCCCCCGGCCACGAGCGTATCCGCGTCCTCGATGTTGACCTCGGCGCCGCGCTGCTCGCCGCGGGTGACCATCGTGGCCTTGGTCGACCACTCCGAGAGCTCGACCTCGACGTCCTCGACGTCGGCCGAGGCGCCATTGCTCGAGGCGTCGGCCTCGAAGGCGTTGAGGCGGCCGATGATGATCCCGGGCTCCGACACGTAACCCGAGTCGACCACCGCCGAGTCCTGGAGGATCGGCCGTACGGCGACGAGCTTGCCGGCGACGGCCTTGACCTCGGTGACCTCCATGGTCACGCCGGCATTCAGCCGCGCGGTGAGCCCGGCGCCGATCTCGAAGCCGAGCAGGCCGCCGCCGAAGAGGGCGTAGGAGTAGCCGTGGTCTGAGATCAGCTTGGCCATGACGTCGACCACCGGCTGCGCGAGGCCCTCCGGCGCCTGGGCGCGGTAGACCTTCGACGCACCGTAGGCCCCGAGCGACTGGCACAGCCCGTCCGAGACGGCCTCGCCGACGACGACCGCGTGGGCCTCGCCGCCGATCTCCTTGGCCAGCTTGGCCGCCTCGGAGACGGCGCCGAGGGAGTTCTTGTTGACCTCGTTCTCGTAGTGGAGGGCGTAGGTGAGGATCCCGCTCATGCCAGCAACTTCCTTTCGTCGAGCCAGGCGACGATCTTCTCGACCGTCTGGTTGGTGTCCTCGTCCTCGATGATCTCGCCGGCCTGCTTGGCGGGCGGCGGGTTGATCGCCTCGACGGATGTGCGCGACCCGTCGGCGCCGACGCGGTCGGCCTCGATGCCGAGGTCTGAGATCGCCTTCTTGTCGAGCTGCTTCTTCTTGGCTCCCATGATCGCCTTGAGCGACGGATAGCGCGGCTCGTTGATCGCGTCACCGACGGAGATCACCGCGGGCAGCGCCACGTCGACGGTGTCGTAGCCGTACTCGGCCTGGCGCTCACAGCGCAGGGAGCCGTCGCCCACGTCCATCTTGATGACCTGGGTCAGCGAGGGCATCTTCAGGTGGTCGGCGACGACTGCGCCGATCGTGTAGCACTCGCCGTCGTCTGACTGCTGGCCGAGCAGCACGAGATCGGGCGACTCGGACTCGAGCACCCTGGCCAGCGCGTAGCCGGTGGCGCAGACGTCGGAGCCCGCGAGCGCGGCGTCCGAGAGGTGGACCGAGCGGTCGGCGCCGAGCGAGACGGCCTTGTGCAGGGCGCGCTGGGCGTTGTCGGGACCCATGGTGACCGCGACGATCTCCTCGACGTCGGCCTTGCCGCCCTCCTTGACCTGCATGGCGGCCTCGATGGCGTGGGTGTCGAAGGGATTGAGGTTGGTCTCACCGCTGCGGTCGAGGCGCCCGCTTCCAGAGTCGACGCGCTTCTCGACGGCGGCGTCCGGAACCTGCTTGACCAGGACGCAGATCTTCAAGGGAGCTCCTTCGGAATCGTGCGGCGCGAGAGTTCAGAGGGGGTACGGGCGAGCCGCCGCGGCGAGATTGTAACGCGTCGATTGACTGACGAGTCAATCGCCTGCGGTCTCCTCGCGCTCGAGCTGGTGGCGGATGTGATCGCGCGCCTCGGCGAAGCGCAACGCCTCGTAGGCGACCAGGGCGATCAGCACCACGGCGAGGACCGCCGCGGTCGCAAGCGCCGGCAGCTCGACCGCGGCCGGAACGAGGAGCACGAGCAGGACGGCTAAGAGGAGCCGCTGGCGGCTCAGCGTGTGCACGTTGCGCCAGCGGAAGGCCACGTGGGCGAGCAGGTAGATCGCCGTGCCGCCGAGCAGGGCAACGGCGGGAACGAGCTTGAGCGGCTCGCCCACGTCGCCCAGGGTCTTCTTCAGTCCGAGGGCGACCAGGACGATGCCAGCGACCATCGGGAGGTGGAGGAACGAGTAGGAGTCGCGCGCCATCTCGTTCTGCTCGCGTCCCTTGGCCGCCCGGGATAGCTTTTGCTCGGCCACGCGCGCCACCACATCGAAGTAGAGCCACCATTGGGCGGCGGCGATGGCGATGCCCAGCACCGCCGCCACGATCACGCCGGTCGTGATGCCGAACTCGGCTCCCGCGCCGATCGCCACGATCGACTCCCCGAGGGCGATGATGACGATCAGTCCGTGACGTTCGGCGAAGTGGCTCGGCTCGAGCTTCCAGCCCTCTGAGCCGAACAGCAGCGGGCCGGCCATGTCGAGCAGGATGGCCAGCGCCCAGAGGACGCCCTGAACCGGACCGTCGGTGAACGCGGCGGCGAAGATCAGGGCCACACCCACGGTTGTGCTGCCGAGCAGCCCGGTCAGCACCGATCGGCGCAGGGCCGCGTCGTCCTGGCCGGCCAGCGCCAGCAACAGCACCTGGGCGAGGCGCACCACCGCGTAGGCCCCGGCGAACACCAGGGCCGACTCGTCGAATGCACCGGGCACGCACAGCGCGGCCACGAGGAAGCCGGCCATCGCGGCGAAGATCGCGATGCGGATCACGCCCTCCTCGGGATCGACCACGCTCGTCAGCCAGGCGTATCCGACCCACGCCCACCACAGCGCGCCGAGCACGAGCAGCCCCTTGGCGAGCCCCTCCCAGGTCGGCTCGTCGGCCATCAGGGCCGTGCACTGGGTGAGCGCGAGCACGAAGACGAGGTCGAAGAAGAGCTCGAGCGGCGTGACGCTCGACTCCTCGCGCAGGGTGGGGGTGAGGCGTCGGGCCTTGGGCGGCGCGTCCGCCGCCTGGGCTTGAGCGATGTCTCTCCCTACCCGCCCGCGTGCTCGCGGATGAAGTCGACGATCTCCTGGGTCGAGGCGCCGGGGGTGAAGACCTCGGCCACGCCGAGCTTCTTGAGCTCGGGGATGTCGTCGGCGGGGATCGTGCCGCCCACGGTGAGGACGACGTCGTCGGCGCCCTGGGCCTTGAGCAGCTCGGCCACGCGGGGGACGAGCGTCATGTGGGCGCCCGAGAGGATCGACAGTCCGATGGCGTGGGCGTCCTCCTGGATCACGGTCTCGGCGATCTGCTCGGGCGTCTGGTGCAAGCCGGTGTAGATCACCTCCATGCCGGCGTCGCGCAGGGCGCGGGCGATGATCTTGGCGCCGCGGTCGTGACCGTCGAGGCCGGGCTTGGCCACGACCACGCGGATCTTGCGGCCACCGGCCGTGCTCGTCGCTTGGTTGTCCGAGGCGCTGGCTCCCATGCTCGCCGGTCGCGGAGTCTACCGGCGGCCAGGAGCCGCCAACGGTCGCCGAGCCGCCCGCGGACGGGCGACCGCCGCCGGGCCGGCCGAGCGGTCGCGGTCCGAGACCCCCTTGCTAGACCCCGAGCTCCTCCGAGGCCATCCTCGCCCCTTCGATCCGAGCGGAGATCTTCTGCATGGCGACGTCGCGCGCGAAGTCCGGGGAGCCGTGCTTGGGCTTCTCGTCGCGGCTGAACGGCGAGAAACCGCAGTCGTCGGTGGCGCCGAGGCGCTCGACCGGGATGTACTTGGCCGCCGTGACCAGCTCGTCCTTGACCTGCTCCGGGGTCTCCACCTCCGGCGAGAGGGGGTTGATCACCCCCATGAAGCAGACCTGCGGGACGCCGTCCGCGTCGTCGCGGCTGTTCTCGCCGACGAGCTTGTAGACCTTCTCCCTGTCATCCTCGCTCGCGCACTGGATCAGGAAGTAGCCGGCGTTGAGCTTGAACATGTGGTTCAGAAGCTTCTCGTACGGAACCTCGCGGCTGTGAACCGAGTCGTTGTCGCCGCCGGGACAGGTATGGATGCCGATGTTCTTGCGCTCCTCGGCCGAGAAGCGCTCGAGCACGCGGTTGTTGAGGTCGATGAACTCCTGAAGCATGTCGCGGCCGGTCCAGGGGTTGCGGGAGTCGTTCTTGTTGGCGAGGCGACCCTCCGTGAAGTCGATCGACACGCGCTCGGCCCCCGCGTCGAAGGCCTGGCGGATGTCCTTCTCGACCTCGTCGACGACATCGTTGAGGAACTGCTCGCGCGGATAGTCCTCGAGCTCCTCCTCGAGCGGGTACAGCAGCATCATCATCGACGCGGAGATGACCGCCTGCTTGACGGGCTTCGACGCGATCTCCCTGTTCTTCTCGACGAACTCCGACGCGTAGGTCTTGTAGCGGAACGGGCCGCCGGTCAGGCGGGGCAGCTGCCGATGATGGCCGTCGTCGAAGATCGCGAAGAACTGGCCGTCTCCGGCGAGGTTGTCGGCCAGGCCGGTGCCTGCCAGGGTGTCGGTGATCGGGTAGGTTGCGAAGCTCGACTCCCGCTGCTCGCCGTCGGTGACGTAGGTCTCGCCGGTCTCCTCGAGTCGCTTGATCGAGTCTTGGGCGGCCTCGTCCTGGAGTTGCTGGAGCTCCTCGAACGTGATCTCTCCGTCGTCGAGCTTCTGATAGGCCTCCTGCAGCTTCATCGGTCGCGGCAGGGACCCGACGAGCTCGGTTGGGATCGGCATGCTCTCCTCCTACCCGACGGGTCTGAGCTCCAACCCACTGCCGTCCGGGCTCAGAACACCGGCGACTTCGTACGGCCCGCACTTGCGTTGGGGCGCGCGGAGGAGCACAATGTCCTCATCTCCCACGAGCCGCTTCACCTTCGCGCCGCCGACGCCGACCGCGAGCGTACGGCGGACTTCCTCGGGCGCCGGTGCGCCGAGGGACGCCTGAGCCCGGAGGAGCTCGCGCAGCGCCTCGAGACGGTCTATGCGGCGCTCACCTACGGCGAACTCGAGACGGTCGTGAGCGACCTTCCGGGAGACCCTCCGATGCGGCACTCCCGAGGTCGGCGGCGGGCGCCACGGACGCTCACGGTCTCCGCTGCCGCGCTCTGCGCGATGATCGTCGTCGCGCTGCCCGTCTACGGACTTATCGAGGCGCTAGCGGCGGCGCCGGTCGCGACGGTCGCGGCGCTCGTGGTGCTCGCGGTCCTGGCCGCGCTGACCGTGGCGATGCTCGCCTCGCTGCTCGCGGCCGTGGCGCCGGTCGCGGCGGTCGCGCTCGGGGCCGTGTGGCTGGGTCGCCGCCTCGAGCGAGGTCGGACCCGCTAGCTCCCGGCGGCGCCTCCCCCTCGTCGGAGAGGGACTCCTCGGCCGAGCCCGACCCGGCGTCGCCACGCGTGGCGCGGCTTGAGCCGCGCAACGGCGTAGCCCCCGCCGCCGCCCAGCACCCCGACAGCCGCCGCCGCACCCGCGATCCACAGCCGCCGACCGAGCTTCTCGAAGCGCATGATCTGCCAGCCCTCGGCCCGGGCGACCTTCTCGAGCGCGGCGTCGGGGTTGACCGCCACCGGGTGGCCGACGGTGCGCAGCATCGGCAGGTCGGAGGCCGAGTCCGAGTAGGCGAAGGAGGTCGACAGGTCGACGCCCTCGCGCTCGGCGACCTCCCGGATGGCGACCGCCTTACCCTCGCCGTAGACGAACGGTCCGTCGGCACGGCCGGTGTAGACGCCATCCCGGGACTCCGAGCGAGTGCCGATCCCGGCGTCGAAGATCAGCACCCGGGCGAGCACGTCCGCGAGCTCCTGCGAGGCGGCGGTGACGATGTAGGCGGGGCGACCGGCGTCCTGGTGCTCGTACGCTGCGCGCAGGGTCTCCGGGTAGAGGTTACGGAGGATGCCGGCGAGGACCTCGGCGCCGAGGCGGGCGAGGTCGATCACGCGATGGCCGGCGATCGAATCGAGAACCCGCTCGCGCAGGATCGCGCTCTGCTCGTCGGTCGAGCCGCTGAGCCGGAAGCGAACGTTCGCCCACAGGTCGCGGGCGAGCTGGCCACGGGTCAGCAACCCGCGCCGGTAGGCCGCGCGCCCGACGTGGATCGCGCTCGAGCCCTCGATCAGCGTCTTGTCGAGGTCGAAGAAGGCGGCGCCGCCCTGCACCGGCGCTCCGGTTCCGGCCGGGGAGCCGAGGCCAACTATCCGCGGTTCACCTCGACGATCATGGCGTCGCCCTGGCCGCCCCCCGAGCAGATGGCGGCGCACCCGAGACCGCCGCCGCGGCGGCGCAGCTCGTGGATCAGCGTGCCGACGATGCGCGCTCCCGACGCGCCGATCGGATGGCCGAGCGCGATCGCCCCGCCGTTGACGTTGACCTTGTCCTCGGGCACGCCGAGCATGCGCATCGAGTTGAGCGCGACCGACGCGAAGGCCTCGTTGATCTCGAACAGGTCGATGTCCTCGACCGAGAGGCCGGCCTTCTCGAGTGCTGCCTTCGTTGCATTCGCCGGGGTTCGCGCCAGGTAGGCGAAGTCGTCGGCCACCGCCCCCGTGGCGACGATGCGTGCGAGCACCTGCTTGCCGTTGCGCTGTGCCCACTCCTCGGAGGCGAGCACGAGCGCCGCCGCGCCGTCGTTGACCCCCGGCGAGTTCCCCGCGGTATGCGAGCCGCCCTCCGACAGCGGCTTGAGCTTGGACATCGACTCGAGCGAAGCGTCGGAGCGCGGGCCCTCGTCGACCTCGACCTCCATCTCGCCCTTCTTGCGGTCCTTGATCGTGACCGGGACGATCTCCTCGGGCAGGCGGCCGTCGTCGATCGCGTCGGAGGCGAGCTCGTGCGAGCGCAGGGCGTACTTGTCCATGTCGGCGCGCGTCATCTCGAGCTCCTCGGCGACCTCGGACGCCTCGGGGGCCATCTGCTTGCCGGTGAAGGGGTTGCGCAGGCCGTCGTGGGTCATGGAGTCGAGCAGCTTCGCGTCGCCCAATCGGTGTCCGAAGCGCCCGTCGGGCAGCAGGTAGGGCGCCCTCGACATCGACTCCATGCCGCCCGCCACGGCGACCTCGAGGTCTCCGGCGCGCACGCCCTGGTCGATGATGCCGGCGCTGCGCAGTCCCGAGGCGCAGACCTTGTTGATGGTCTCCGAGGGCACCTCCTTAGGGATGCCGGCCTTGATCTGCACCTGGCGGCTCGGGACCTGGCCCTGACCGGCCTGGAGGACCTGGCCGAACGCCATCCCCTCGATCTCGCCCGGTGCGACCTCGGCGCGCTCGAGCGCGGCCTCGACGGCGCGGGCGCCGAGGTCGGTGGCGTCGAGCGAGGAGAGCGCGCCGCCGAGCTTGCCGAACGGGGTGCGGGCGGCGCCGAGGACGACGGTCTTGGGCATTCGGGGTGTCCCTCCTGGCGGTTGCGTCTGCGATCCGGTCGGGACCGAACGATATCTGCCGGCGCTCCGTAGACTGCCTGCGCCCATGCCGAACATCACGGTCACCACCCGCCGAGGCGATCCCACCGAGACGGAGGCCGACACCCGCGTGGTCGGCCTGTTCGAGGGCGAGACCCTCGCCGAGGACCGACTGCAGGCGCTCGTCGAGTCGGGTGAGGCCAAGGGCAAGCTCCAGAAGGTCGCGGTGACCCACGAGGAGGCCCCGGGCGGTGCGCTGCGCCGTGTCATCGTCGCCGGGCTCGGCAAGCGAGACGAGCTCGACGCCGAGAAGGCGCGCGTGGCCGCGGCGGTGGCGGCGGGGCAGGCGGGCACGCTCGGAGCGCGGTCCCTGAGCTGGGCGGTCCCCGAGTCCGACGGCGTCGCGGCAGGGCTCGTCGAGGGGACGCTGCTCAAGCTCTACGAGTTCGATCGCTACAAGTCGAAGCCCGGGGAGGACGAGGATTCGCCCCCCCAAGTCGAGTCCCTCGAGCTCGTGAGCGAGCGGAGTCCCGAGGGCGTCGACCTCGAAGGCGAGGCCGAGCGGGCGCGGGTCGTCTCCGCGGCCCAGAACGCCGCGCGCGACCTCCAGAACACGCCGGCGAACGTGGCCACGCCGACCTTCCTGGCCGGTCGCGCGCGCCAGCTCGCCGAGGAGCACGAGTCGCTGTCGGTCGAGGTGCTCGACCGTGAGGGGATCCACTCGCTCGGCATGGGCGCCTTCTCCTCGGTCGCCCAGGGAACCTACGAGGAGCCGCAGCTGATCGTCCTGCGCCACGCCGGTGGCGAGGGCGGCGGTCCTCACCTCGGCTTCGTGGGCAAGGCCGTGACCTTCGACACCGGCGGCATCTCGATCAAGCCGGCGGCGAAGATGCAGGAGATGAAGTTCGACATGTCGGGCGGTGCGGCCGTGCTCGAGGCGATGGGCGCGATCGCGACGCTCGAGGTGCCGGTGCAGATCACCGCCGTCGTCCCCTCGACCGAGAACATGCCGAGCGGGCGCTCGGTCAAGCCGGGCGACATCGTCACCGCGATGAACGGCAAGACGATCGAGGTCAACAACACCGACGCGGAGGGACGTCTGCTCCTCGCCGATGCGCTCGCCTACGCGGTCGACCAGGGCTGCGAGCGGATCGTCGATCTGGCCACGCTGACGGGGGCGATCATCGCCGCCCTCGGCGCGACCCACGCGGGCCTGTTCTCCAACGACGACGGCTGGTACGGAGAGGTCGAGCGCGCCTGCTCGGCCACGGGGGAGATCGGCTGGCGCCTTCCGCTCCACCCCGAGTACTTCGAGCTCACCAAGGGCAAGTACGCCGACCTCACCAACGCGAGCGAGCAGCGCAAGGCGATGTCGATCTACGCCGCCGAGTTCCTGCGCCAGTTCGTCGACGACCGCCCGTGGGTTCACGTCGACATCGCCGGGGTGGCTTGGGGGATGACCCGGATGTACGTGGGCAACGGGGCCAGCGGGTGGGGCGTGCGGATGCTCGTGGAGCTGGCGCGCTCGGCGGGCTGAGCTCTTCGTCTCAGTGGCCGCCACGAAGCTCTCCCCCAACCACCTGTCGGCACGTCTCGTCGAAGCCGTCGACGAGGCCCGTCGGCTCCACGACGGCCAGGGGCGCAAGGGCACCGCGGTCCCCTATCTCGCTCACCTGCTTGCCGTCACCGCGCTCGTGCTCGAGGACGGCGGGTCGGAGGACGAGGCGATCGGGGCGCTGCTCCACGACGCCGCCGAGGACGCGGGCGGCGAGCCGCGCCTGGAGGCCCTCCGCGAGCAGTTCGGGGAGCCGGTGGCTGAGATCGTCGCCGGGTGCAGCGACACCTTCGAGGAGCCCAAGCCGCCGTGGGCCGAGCGCAAGCAGGGCTACGTCGATCACCTCGTGAAGCCGGAGGTCTCCGAGAGCGTTCTGCGCGTCTCACTCGCCGACAAGCTCCACAACGCCCGCGCGCTGCTGCTCGACTATCGGACCGACGGCGAGCGCACGTTCGAGCGCTTCAAGACACGCTCGGCGGCGGACCAGCTGTGGTACTACTGCTCGCTCGCGGATATCTACCGGGAGCGGCTGCCCGGCCGGATGGCCGACGAGCTCGCCCGCGTGGTCGCCGAGCTCGAGGCCGCGGTCGGGACGCCGGCGACCTGAGGCCGGCCGGGGGGCGCCCCGGTGGACGAGCAGGCGGCGCAGTGCCCGCGACTCGTTGAGTGGAGCGGGGCTCTGGGAGTTGGCTTTGGACACGTCCTCGACAGTAGGCGCAAGGACGATCGGATCACGCTTCTGCTCCGAAGCGTGACTATATGGAGGGGTAGGGAGCGGTTTCAGCGGAGCGTGACTCGACGGGCGGGAAGCGCCCTGCGCTGACGCGGCAGAATCGGGCACGTGAGCGATCTCTACGCCGGGGGCGAGGACGCCCTCGACGTGCTCGGCCGCGGGCGCTGCTCGGTCAACACCTGTGAGGGCTGCGAGGTCGAGCGGGAGGAGGCCGTGGCGGTCCTGACGATCGCGCTCGCCCGCCTACCCCCCACGGAACGCCGCCGCCACCCTGGCGGCTGTCGAGACGGCCGCGCCCTACATCGTGCTGTGCGATCCCGACATGCTGCTGCTGGGGGCGCCCCCGTTCGGGGCGATGGCGCTCGCGGAGGATCAGGTGAGCGCGGACGCCGTGGGGTACCTGCGCGTGGGGCCGCTCCATGGTCGCCATGGCCTGCGTCGAGGCCGGCCTTGGTCCCGGCGAGCTCGAGCGCCGGCCGCTCGGCGGGGGCGTGCCTCACGTCGTCCCGCAGGAGCTCAAGGGGCCCCTGAGCCAGGAGTGGCTGCGGTGCGTCGACGCCGTGCTCGACTCGGCCCGAGCGACGACCGCTCCCACCGGCGTGCGGTGGCTCGCCAGCATGTGGGGGCTCGCCATCGCCGCGCGACGACTCGGTCTCCGACCCGTGACGACCCGCTTCTGCCTGACGAACCATGAGGCGACGGCGTCCCCGGCGGAAGGATCCCGCAGCGACGCCTGCATCGTCCACTACTGCCACGGGGACGCCCTCTTCGACAAGCGGTGGTACGCCGACGAGCGCAAGGCCCGGCAGGTCTGGACCCTTCCGGCGGGGGGCGCGGGCGTGAGCGGGCTCGTGCGGTCGCAGCTCGCGGCCGCGGGGGAGTTCTACGGGCTGCGCTCGGCGCCTACAGCTTGATTAGGCCCTCGAGCGCCTCGAGCGAACGCGCGGTGCGCTTGACCCTGTCGTCGGCGTTGCCCTCAACCGTGCGGACTCGCCGGCCGCCGTCGATGCCCTCCACGACGTAGCCGGTGTGACCGCCGACGTACTTGCCCAGCTTGTCGTAGCGGGCCATCGTGAAGATGTCGCCGGGCTCGGGCGGCACCGAGCCGTTGGGGTACCAGCAGCCTCGCCGCTTCGCCCAGTCGCGCAGGCTGGGCACCCAGGCCTTGTGTCCGAACGGACTTCCGCCGGACTGCTCGAGGCACCAGGAAACGAAGTGGGCGCACCACGCCCCGGCGCTGCCGCCCGTGTAGACGTCGACGCGCGGCCCGGCGTTCGACCCGGGCGGCTCCTCCCGGACCCCGACCTCGCCGAGTGCCACCCGCATGGCCTCAGGGCCGCGTCGCGGCCCGCGCGGTGGCCCGGTCGCGACCCGCGGCTCGGCGGCGGGCCCGGCCGCCGGCGCCGGGCGCCCCGGCGCGCCGGCGCGGCCGTCGAGCCCCAGGCCGTCAAGGCTCTCGGCGCCGGCGCGTTCGTCGACTCCTTCCTCCGAGGTCCGTGCCGAGGACATGGCCGCCGGTGAGGGCACCGGTGCCGGTGGAGGGGCGGTCGGAGCCGGGGGCGGACTCGGCTCCTGCGCGAACCCCGGCGGTCCGGGAGCCCGCGGCGGCTTCGAGGCAAGCGGCGGCTCCGGCGGCGGCGGCCCGGTCGGAAAGAAGGGCGGCGGCAGGCCGGCCGTCCGCAGGGTGAGACCGAGCTTGGCGAGCTGGGCCGCCAGCTCCCGCTGGTCTCGAGGCCGCGCGCGCGGCCGCAGCAACTCGCGAAACGCCCCGAGGGGACTCATTCCGGCGCGCCACGAACACTTGCCTCCGCCTCGTCGACGAGCTCGATGGCCAGCGAGGAGACGACATGGGCCGGCAGTGCCGAGAGCTGGCTGGACGTGATCGTCACGCCGGCCTGCCCGCTGGCCGGATCGACCTCGCCGAAGGCGAAGGCCAGCCGGATCGAGAACGATCTCACCCGCAGGCCGGGCGGCGCGCCGGGAGCCGGCTCGGCCTGGGCGGCGACGTCGCGCAGCTCCCGGACGATCGCGTCGATCAGCGTCCTGAGCGGCACGGTGGCCGCCTGAGCCTCCTCCACCCTAGGCCTCCCGCTTGGGATCGGGCTCGCGCTCCTCGCTCGGCACGGCGGTCATAGCGTCGCCGAGCAGGCGGCGGAGGCGCTCGTAGGTCTCGGGAGCTTCCGCCGACTCGACCCGCATGGAAACCGACAGGCTCGGGAGGCGCCGTGCCGCGACGCGGGAGCCGATCACGCCGACGAGCTCGAGACGCGGGGCGGACGCGCGCTCTGGGCCCTCCGCCCCGGGGCGCGCCCGTCCCGCTTGCTCTCCGGGATCGACCGCCTCCGTGATGTTTACCGCCATCTCGATGTTCGCCTCCGCGATACGCAGCGACGGCGTCTGCAGGATGCTCAAGATGGGGACTGAGACGCGCGTGGGCGTCGGCTCCACCTGTCCTGGCCTCTGAGGGTCGGCCACCGGCTGCACGAGGTCGAACTCGAGCGTCGAGGCCTGGCGTCGATCGTCGTCCATGCCGACGTCGACGATGTAGTCGAGCGTGTGGAGCTCGGCCATCGCCTGCGCCTGGAGCAGCGCCCGGAGCGGGGCACCGAGCAGCGCCGAGAGGCGCGCCGGCTGTTGCTCCGCTCGTACGTTCCAGGCCATGGCAAGACGCTTTCGGCCGGCCAGCCCTCAGCGCGAGGCGCCCGTGCCCCTCAGGGCGGTGGCGGAGGTGGCGGAGGCGGCGCGGTGACGGGAGTGGGCGCGGCGGTCCCGGACCGGATGGCGTCGGCCAGGATCTCGAGCACCCGCCGCATCCCCTCCGGGATGGGATCCTGCACGGCGTTCATGTTCATCTTGAAGGTGGCACTCCGGTCGGTCTCCTGGCGCTCCGTGCGCTGGTAGGTCACCGACGCGTTGAACGTCAGCTTCATGTCGTTCTGATACTCGGCCGAGCCGCCGGGCAGGCCGAGGAACTTGGTGATCCCGCCGCCGGCGTAGCCCTTGGTCTTCAACGAGCTCGAGTAGCTGGCTGCGGACCCGGTGGTGATCTTCAGCTGGCTCGAGATCGATTGAACGTCGCGGATCTTGAACTCGAAGCTGACGGTGAGGTCGTTGACCCTCAGGTAAGGGACCTGGGTGATGGCCAGCAGCGGCACCCGCAGCGTCAGGGCCCGGTCGATCGTGGTCGTCGGGTCCTTGGGGTCGGGGATCGCCTGCGTGTACGTGAACTCGATCATCACCGCCTGCGGGTCCCCGTCGTCCCCGCCGGTGAGCGTGGCGTTGGTGATGAAGTCGGCCGTCGTCTGGGCGGCGAGCGCCTGGGCCTCGATCCCGGCCTTCATGGGAGCGCCCAAGAGGAAGCCGAGCGGTAGTGCCTGAAGCTCGGCACCGATGTTTGGGGTCGGCATGCGGACGCTCTTGGTCGCGGGGATTCGGCGGCGAGGAGCCCGATCGTCCGGACTTCCTCACCACTCCGGCTACCTTATCTATACACGCCCCGCGGCCGTGTGTCAAGAGTCGTCGGGGAAGGGCATGAGGCTCGCCCTGACCTGGTGCTCGGGCGCGTGCGCGCCGCTCGGCGAGGTCCCGCGGAAGTAGTGCCGCTGCCAGGCGGTGCGCGCCTCGGACGACCCGAGTGCCTTGAGCCCGGCGTTGAACCGCCTTCGACTGTCGAGCCACTCCCGGTAGTGGGCCGCGGTGGTCGCCTCCGCGTCGATCTCGCTCAGCTCGGGACGGAAGCGCTCGAGCTCGCCACGGCGCCGGGGAACGACCATGCAGATCGGCTCGCGCGGCTCGAAGACGACCGGCAGTCCAGGGCGGGTGAGCTTCCAGTTCATCGTGAACGTGGCCACGGCCCAGTCCGTCTCGACCAGGCCCTCGAGGGGACAGACCCCGTCCTTGGGCCAGTTCGCCGGCCCTCGAGCGAGAAGGTTCCAGCTCGGAGGCGTGCGAAACAGGTAGGGAATCCGCCAGGTGAGGATGCCCGACCCGAAGTGGCTCGCCGCGGGGTATGGCTCGGTGCCCTCGAGGTAGTCGAGCGACAGGCTCTCCGGGGTGAGGCCCCCGTCCCAGGTGGCGCGGACGCGGTGCGTGGTCAGCACGAACCACCCACCCTGGTTGGCCATCAGGAGCGGCAGGCACCGGTAGGCAAAGCGGCGGTCCGTCTCGGCCATCCACGTCCGCTCCCGCGCCGCCGGCACGAGCGGCATCTCAAGGCCCTCGGAGACGCGGTAGGCGACGAGCGTCGGCTCGACCCCGTCCGCGGCCGCGCCGGGCCCGTCCGTTCGTTCAGCCCCGGGAGTGGGACGATCGTCGCCCGATGGCATGTCGGAGCGTAACTCTACTTCGATCCCCGCCGACGGAATGGCTTGCCAGGCGATCAGCGTCGCACCGCCGCGCCCCGGCGAGCGGATGATCCGGGCCGTCGAGCAGCCGCCCGCTGCGGGACGCTGCTCGAGATCAACGGCAACCCCGATCGCCGCGACCTCTCCGGAGCTCGGCCAGGCCGCGTGTTGGCCACGTCGGCGGCGGTGAGCCACGCGCGGCGGGCGGTGGCGACGCCGTAGCGGACGTTGGCGAGCGTCTCGTCGCCGTGGCCGTCGGAGGTAACGACGAGCTTCACCCCCGCCTCCACCGAGCGCTAGGAAGCGCGACGATCAGCGAGGATCGGATGAGGTCGCGGTAGACGGCGTTGCCGCGAACTCCTCGGCCGGCCTCAACCTCGACCAGGACGCCGAGCTCATCGTGAACGGCGTCGACCTCGTAGGTGACCCTCGGAGCGCCGCTACGAAGGCCCGGGCTCTTGGGCTGCACGTCGCGTTGCCACGCCCGGGGGGCCGGTCCACCTTCACCGACAATTGAGCGCTGGCCCGACTGGCAGCCTGGCGTTTCCCGAGCCCGGCTTGAGGGACCACTCGCGCCCGGTTGGACCTTCCGCTGGCGAGCGAGTGGCCTGAGCATCCGATCGACGCTCCGAGAGGTCGAGCCCCCGAATCGCATCAGCTGGGAGGGCAAGGCGCCCGGCACGCGCGCCGTCCACGTCTGGACCCTCGCTGCGCAGGATGCCCAGACCGTCGTGCACACGGAGGAATCCTTCGAAGGGTGGCTGCCTCGGCTTATGCGGCGTGCGATGCAGAAGAACCTCGAGAAGGCACTGCGCGGTGGCGTTGAGAGCCTCAAGCGACGAGCGGAGGCCACCTACTGAGATGGACGCCGCTGTCAAGCAGCAGCCTTGGTCTTGGCGCGTAGACGCTCATGGTGAGCTTCCTGCTGGGGCCGGGCGGCCGGCGCGAGGCAAACGACAACTGGTCACTCTGAGAT
>Ga0136616_10000184_pt1 | contig 25794 bp, 24 predicted proteins | sample AntDrymUQ2992106_2_FD_106648 | JGI IMG/M metagenome (GOLD analysis project Ga0136616, IMG submission 106648) | Polar desert sand microbial communities from Dry Valleys, Antarctica - metaG UQ299 (21.06) | ecosystem: Environmental > Terrestrial > Soil > Desert | place: Antarctica: Dry Valley... | reverse complement strand
GCCTCCGTGAAGACGGCGGCGGCCGATCCGACCGTCTCGGCCAAACGGGCCCAGGCGGAGGAGGTCCTGAACGAGATCCGCGAAATCGACTCGCAGCTGTCGCACGCCGCAGAGGCGTACAACCTCGCGAATCTCCGGCTGCAGCGGGTCGAGGCCGACCTCAACGTCAACGCGCGTCATCTCCGAATCTCGCGCAAGAGCTTGAAGGGTGCCCAAGCGCAGCTGTCAAAGCGGCTCGTGGCCCTGTACGTGAGCGGTGGCCACGAGAGCGGGCTCGAAGTGCTCCTCGGCGCCCAGTCGCTCGAGCAGCTGGTCTCGCGGCTCGACGCCGTCGATCGCGTGACCGAGCAGGACGCGCGCGTCGTGGGCGAGGTCAAGGCGTTCAAGTCCCAGGTGCAGACACGCAAGCTCAAGCTGAAGCAGGCGCGCGCCGCGCAGGCGCGCGAGGTCGCCGAGCGAGCGGCCCAGAGGAGCGCGATCGAGAGCCAGTTGCGCGAGCGCGAGCAGATGCTGGCCGGCGTCCGCGAGGAGATCGCGCAGCTCGAGGCGGCGGAGGCACGCCGTCAGGAGCGCCTGCAGGCGCAGGCTCGGGCTCGCGTTGCCGCACTCGCCCTCCAGCCCGAGCCCGAAGACTCGATCGCCCCGGCTCCCGAGGCGATCGATCCGGCTGCGGAGCCGCTTGCCGTGCCCGTCGAGGCGGTCGCTCCGGCTGAAGCTGCCGCACCAGCACCGCCGCCTCAGTCCGCGCCGGACGCTCGGTACGGCGGGGTCGTCGGGATCGCGATGCAGTACCTTGGCGTGCCGTATCGCTGGGGAGGTGCCGACCCCTCAGGCTTCGACTGCTCGGGGTTCCTCATGTTCGTCTACGCACAGGTCGGCGTCTCGCTTCCGCACAACGCTGCGATGCAGTACGGCCTGGGGACGCCGGTCTCCAAGGATCAGCTTCAGGCCGGTGACCTCGTGTTCTTCGACGGTCTCGGCCATAACGGCATGTACATCGGCGGCGGCCAGTTCATCCACTCGCCTCATACCGGCGACGTCGTCAAGATCTCGAGCCTTTCCGACTCGTGGTACGCGAGCACCTGGGTCGGAGGACGTCGCCTGTAGTCCGGGAGCGGTGGTCAGCGTCCGGCGGCGGTGTTCAGCGCCTCTCCCGCGTAGAGCTTTTCGAGCTCGTCGGCGAACCGCTCCTGCACGACGCGGCGCTTCAGCTTCAGCGTGGGGGTCAGCTCGCCCTCGTCCATCGTGAAGTCGCGCGGCAGGATCTCGAACCGCTTGATCTGTTCGTACCGCGACCGGCCTTCGTTGACGTCGGCGACGACAGCCTCGATCAGCTCCCGCACGCGCGCGTCCTGCGACAGACCGGCGAGATCCTCCGCAATGCCCTGCTCCGCTGCCCACTTCGCCGTCTCCTCCGGCTCGAGCGTGATCAGGGCTGCGATGTACGGCTTGCGATCGCCGACGACGAGCGCCTGCGAGACGTACTTCGACGACTTGAGCTCGTTCTCCAGGTTCTGCGGCGCGACGTTCTTGCCGCCGGCGGTCACGATGATGTCCTTCTTGCGATCGGTGATCGTGATGAAGCCGTCTTCGTCGATCGTCGCGATATCACCGGTCTTCAGCCACCCGTCCTCGCTCAGCACCTCCGCAGTCGCCTCGGGATCCTTCAAGTAGCCCTGGAAGACGGTCTCGCTCCTGACGAGCAACTCGCCGTCCTCGGCGAGCCTCACCTCGAATCCGGGCAGCGGCTTGCCAACCGTGCCGAAGCGGAAGGCCGCATGCGTGTTCGTCGAGGTGGCCGTCGTGCATTCGGTGAGGCCGTAGCCCTCCACGAGCAGGATGTCGATTGCGTGGAAGAACTCTGCGATCTCGAGCGCCAGCGGCGCGCCGCCGGAGATGGCGGTGTGCAGCCGGCCACCGAGCCGCTGCTTTACCTTCGCGTAGACCAGCCTGTCGGCGAGGCGGTACTGCGCAGCGAGCGCGCGCGGCACCGGCTCCCCCGACCTGCGCATGGCGCTGACACGTCGTCCGACGTCGAGGGCCCAGTCGATCAACCTCCTGCGGGCCCCGGTCTCCTCGTCGAACTTCGCGAGCACGCCGGTGTGGATCTTCTCGTAGACGCGCGGCACGCTCGGGAAGATCGTCGGGCGCACCGCCCCGAGAGCGGTCGCAGCCTGCAGCGGGTCGGGGAGAAACGCGATCGTGTAGCCCACGTACGGGCCGGAGAGGTGCATCAGCCGGCCGAAGTTGTGCGCGAGCGGCAGGTACAACAGCATCGTGTCGTCGTGGCCCATGAGGCTCTCGACGTCGTCGACCACGGCGACCATCGCGTAGTAGTTGCGGTGCGAGATCATGCAACCCTTCGGCGGGCCTGTCGTCCCCGAGGTGTAGATGTAGGTGAAGAGGTCGTCCTCCTCGATCGCGTCGCCTGCCTTGCGGAGAGCCTCGGGGTGCTCGGCGGCGTAGGCGCGGCCACGCGTTGCGAGAGCGTCCAGATCGGCGAACGTCAGCACGTGCTGCAGCCGCTCGATGCCGGCTCGCACAGCCTCGACCTTTTCGCGCTGCACGTCGTCCTCGCAAAGGATCCCGACCGACTCGGAGTGGTCGAGGATGTACCCAACGTCGTTCGTGGAGCTGTTCGCGTAGATGGGCGCTCCGATGGCCCCGATCGACCCGAGAGCGAAGTCGAAGAGCGCCCACTCGAGCCGCGTCGTCGCGAGCGTGGCGAACGCGTCGCCCTTGCGCACGCCGAGCGCCAGCAGGCCGTTGGCGTACGCCTCGACACGATCCGCCGCGTCGGGCCAGGAGATCGCGCGCCACTCTCGACCATGCTGCTCGAGGTAGGCGGGATTCCGACGGTCGGCGGCGACGGCGTCGCGCCACAGCCGGGCGATCGTTCGGCTCCCGCTCATGGGACTCAGCTTACTCACGAGCTCTGATTCCCCAATGCCCGCGTGGGAGGAAATCGGCGGACAGGCGGCGAATTCACGCTGTCACCCGGCCCGATCTCACTAGAATGGTGGACGCATGCGGACCTCCTGGAACGGCTCGCTCAGCTTTGGCCTCGTCTCGATCCCCGTGGGGCTCGCCCCGGCGACCAAGCCGGCTGCGCGGACCTCTGACGTCTCGTTCCGGATGCTGCACCGAGAGTGCGGCACGCCGATCAAGCAGAAGCGCTACTGCCCGAAACACGAGCGCGACCTCGAGCCGGACGAGATCGTCAAGGGTTGGGAAATCGCCAAGGGACAGTTCGTGCTCGTGGAGGAGGCCGAGCTGGAGGCGCTGGCGCAGAACGACGACTCGCGCTCGATCGAGATCACGCGCTTCGTCGACGCGACGGAGGTCGACCCGATCTTCTTCGACCGCACCTACTTCCTCGTCCCCGCGCAGGCGCCGGCCGCGCGTCGGCCCTACGTGCTGCTCCTGAACGCGATGACCGATACGGGCATGGCCGCCCTCGGCCGGTTCGTGCAGCAAGGGAAGGAGAAGTTCTGCCTCATCCGTGCCAAAGGCGACGCGCTTGCACTCGAGACGCTCTTCCTCTCCGCTGACGTCTACTCGCAGGCAGAAATCGGCGAGGCGGTGGAGGAGGTCGCGGTGAAGGATGCGGAGCTCGCGTTGGCGCGGCAGGTGATCTCGAGCCTTGCAGCCGAGTTCGATCCTGCCGACCTGAGCAGCGACTACCGCGGCAACCTGCGGGAGATGCTCGAGGCGAAGGCGGCCGGCCAGGAGATCGCGACGCCCGAGCCGATGGCCGACGAGACCCCGGTGATCGACCTGATGGAGGCGCTTCGCCGGAGCGTCGAGGAAGCGAAGGGAACGAAGCCTCCGCGGGCCTCGACGAAGAAGGCTGCTGCGCGGCCGCCCGCCAAGAAGCGCGCGGCCGCGCGCAAGTAACTGCCCTGCTGGGCCTCGGGAGCTAGTGGGCCTGAGGGAGCGCGTCCAGCGCTTCGAGCTGAGACTGGAAGAGCGTCTTGTCGATCTTGCCCTGGTAGATGGGCACGCCTTCTTCGATGCACAACCGGATCACGTCCTGCCGCTCCATCCCAAGCTCCTTCGAGAGCTCGTCCGGCGTCAGGTGATTCGCCATACGCAGTCCTCCTCCGCGGCACGAAAAAGCCCGCCTGCGCACATTGCTCGTGTGCGCTCAGGCGGGCTCGACTTCCACCGCTCGCTCGTCCCGTTTCCGGGATTGTCGTGTGCGGGATTCAACGGGCCCGCACCCCCAAGACCTTCATGGACTTCAGAATACTGTGCGCGGATGACGGCTGCAACGACGGTCGAGGGGATCGAAGAGCGCATCGCTGACCTCGCGGGCACGCACCTTCGCTATCTCAGCGGGGGCTCGGGCTCGCCGGTGATTCTGCTTCACGGGCTCGGCGGCTCGTCGTCGAACTGGATCGAGCTTCTCGGCGGAGCGGCTGAGCGCTTCCGGGTGCTCGCTCCCGACCTGCCCGGCCACGGGCGCTCCGCACGGCTGCCGGCTCGGGCGGGCGTGACCGCATTCGCCGACGCGGTCGCGGCGCTCCTCGAGCACGAGCACGCCACGCCTGCTCTCGTTGTCGGTCACTCCTTCGGCGGGCTCGTGGGACTGCGGCTCGCGCACCGGCGGCCCGACCTCGTTCGCGGCCTCCTGCTCGTAGCGCCAGCGGGGATCCGCTCAGGCGCGTCCGCCGTTCGGGCAGCCATCCTCGTGTCGATGCTGGTTCGGCCGGCACGCTTGGCCGCACCCTTTCGGCACCGGTACGCAGCCCGCGCGTGGTACCGGCGCGCGCTCTTCCGTCCGTGGTTCGTCTCCGACCCACTCGCGCTCTCGGCCCGGGCCACGCTCGGCTTCCTCGAGAGCTCCGGAGAGCACGTCGACATCCGGACGGCCGCTCGTGCCCTTGTCCTTGACGATCCGAGGCGTGATCTGGAGCACGTGGGCTGCTCGGTCGTGATCGTCTGGGGCGCTCGCGACCAGCAGTTGCCGCTCGACGACGCCTTCGAGTACACCCGCAGGCTGCGCGCGAAGCTACGCGTCGTCGCCGATTGCGGGCATCTGGTGATCGGCGAGCGCCCGCAGGCGTGTCTCGGCGCCCTTGACGAGCTGGCGCGCGCTACACGGGATTGGGAACCTCGATGAACTCCCAGTCGAGCTCGAAGCGATCGGCCAGGCGCCCGGCGAGCGCCTGAACGCCCAGACGCTCCGTAGCGTAGTGGCCGGCGGCGACGAAGTGGATGCCGAGCTCGCGCGCGATGTGAAGGGACGGCTCCTCGGCCTCGCCCGTCAGGAAGAGGTCGTATCCCTCCTGCGCGGCCTGGATCAGGTCGTTGCCGCCGCCGCCGCTCGTGATCGCGACGCGCTCGATGACCTCAGGGCCTTCGGCGAAGACGAGCGGCTCGCGCTCGACGAGGTCCGCCACCCGTGCGGCGAACTGGTCGACGGTGCTCGGCTCCCTCAGCCGACCACCCTGTCCAACTTCCCCGAACTGGCGCTCCCGCTCGACGCCGAGCTCGGCGGCGAGCAGGGCGTTGTTGCCGATCTCGGGATGCGCATCGAGCGCGAGATGGTACGCCGCGAGCGTGATGTCGGAACGGAACAGCACCTCGAGGCGGCCGCGCTGGCGTTTGTCGACCACGGGTGACTCGTTGCGCCAGAAGAGTCCATGGTGGACGAGCAGGAGCTGGGCCCCGGCCGCCGCGGCGCGCTCGAAGAGCGCGCGCGAGGAGGAGACGCCACAGGCGATCTTCATCACCTCGGCGGCGCCGGCGACCTGGAGGCCGGCGGGCGCGTACTCCGGGAACCGCTGCACGTCCAGCAGTTCGTTCGCGAACGCGAGGATCTCGTCGCGGGCTGCCACGGCTCGATTCTACGGGGCGGTCCCGCGTGGCTCGGGGCTCGTTCCGCTCCGGTAACCTGTTCCCGCTCGGGGTGTGGCGCAGCCTGGTAGCGCGCTCCGTTCGGGTCGGAGAGGTCCCCAGTTCGAATCTGGGCACCCCGATAGATCACGGGGGAACCCCTTGGTTCCCCCGTGAGCCCTCCTTCTGGCTACCGCATGCCGCTCTTGGGCTACGGCCGGATGAACCGGCCTCCGCCTGCGACGAGCGGTTAGCTACGGATTTCCTGGGCGTGCACGATTGCGGTGCAAAGGTCTTGGACGTAGTCGAGGTCGGCGGCCTCGGCGATCTGACGCGACTCCGCCGAGCAGATTCCCAGTTGGAGCCACAGGGCCCCGGCGCCTGCGGCGACGGCGTCGTCCGCGTGCTGGGGCGTGAGCTCCGCGCGTCGGAAGACGTCGACGATGTCGACCTGCTCCTCGATCTCCGCAACCGTTCTCGCGCAGCGCACGCCGAGCACCTCTTCGCACCCTGACGGTCGCACGGGGATGACGTGGTAGCCCTCGGCGAGGAGGTAGCGCATCACGCGGTGGCTCGGACGCTCGGGCTTCGGTGAGGCTCCGACGAGCGCGATCGTCTTGGCCTCACGCAGGATCTCGGCCGGCGTCCGCACGACGCAACGATACCGTCGGGGTACCCTCGGGAGGTGATCCGGGGGATCCTCTTCGACGTCGACTTCACGCTCGCGCTGCCTGGGCCTGAGCTCGGGCCTGAGGGTTATCGCCGCCTCGGCGAGCGACACGGTCTCGAGCTGGATCCTGCGCGCTACGAGGGCGCGCGTCAGGCGGCGTTGGCATCGCTCCAGCGGCACCCGGAGCTCGAGCACGACGACCAGATCTGGGTCGAGTTCACCGAGCGAATCGTGCGAGGGATGGGGGGCGACGCCGACACCGCCTACGAGTGCGCCGTCGAGCTCGTGGCCGTGTGGGAGTCCCACGACAAGTTCACGCTCTACGAGGACGGGCCGCCGGTCCTCGAGGAGCTGCGCCGGCACGGGCTCCGGATCGGGCTCGTCTCGAACGGGAGCCGCGACTTGGAGGAGTTCGTGCGCCACCACGCGCTCGAGGTCGACTGCGCCATCGGCTCGCGCGCCTTCGGCCGCACGAAGCCACACCCGGAGATCTTCCGCCACGCACTCTCGCTGCTCGAAGTCGAGCCGGCCGAGGCCGCTATGGTCGGCGACTCCTACGAGGACGACATCGAGGGCGCACGAGCGCTCGGGATGCGGGCGTTCCTGCTCGACCGCGACGGCCGGCATGTCGGTGAGCCGGACCGGCTCCCGGACCTGTACGCGTTACCGGCGGCGCTCGGCCTGGGGAGCGCGCCCGCCTGAGGCTAGAAGTGAACCTCGGGTGTGCGCAGTGTCTGGCACACCAGCCGTGCGTGCGTGAATTTCATTGCAGGCCACTTGTAGCGCCACCACGACGATCCTTCGCATCAGCCTCACGAGACGCCCAGCTCCGTGCGCCAGGTCGCTGTGTGCTCACCGACCGCGGCCGAGCGACCGGCCTGGGGTTCGCCGAACTCGGCTGCGGCTTCCGCCAGCGTCGCGACAGGTCCGAGCGCGACGTCCTCCGCGTCGCACAGCTCGAGCCAGTCGGCGAGCCGACGGCTTGCGAAGACGGCCGTGAGCTCCCCCGCAAGCCTCTCCTGCGCCTCGTCGACGAGATGCAGCTCCGCCAGGTCCGGCCTGCCGATCACGTCGCACAGGCGCGCGAAGAACTTCGGCTCGAGCGCGGCGATCGTGACGTGCCGGCCGTCGCCGGTCTCGTAGATCCGGTAGCACGCGGCTCCCCCCGTCAGGAAGCGAGGCAGCGGATCGCCGCCGACGCGGTGGGACACGAGGCGGTGCGAGCCGTGTGTCATCGAGACGGTGAGCCGGACACCGCGACCCGTGCGTCCGCGCTCGAGCAGGGCGGCCAGCACCTCCGTCACCGCCCCGAGCGCGCCCGCGGCGAGATCGGCCGGCTGGAGCGGCGGGAGGTGGGGCGCGGTGTCCTCGAGCATGCCTGCGTAGCCGAGGTAGTTGAGGTCGTGACCTGCGCGCAGCGCATGCGGGCCATCCGTGCCGAAGCCTGTGATCGAGCAGTAGACGAGGCTGTCCGGCAGATCGTCCGGTCCGACGCCGAGGCGCGCCGCGACGCCCGGACGAAATCCCTCGAGGACGACGTCGGCACGCTCACACAGAGCCCGCCCCAGCTCGGGCTCGACCTTCAGGTCGCAGGCGACCGATTCCTTCCCGCCGTTCAGGGCGGCTTCCCAGGCCGGGGCGACGTGCCGCATCGGATCGCCTTCGGGCGGCTCCAGTCGCACGACCCGGGCGCCGAGCCGGAGCAGCTCTCGCGACGCATAGGCGCCCGGGAGGTAGCGCGTCAGGTCGACGACGAGCATCCCAGCCAACGGCTGCATCGGCCCCGACGCTAGCAGCCGTGCCTAGCGGCAGATCGGGAGCCCGCGCCGAGAGAGCCCGAAGCCCCAGAGCCGTTCGTCGAGGACGTAGAAGGACGAGACGGTGTCTTCTCGCCGCAATATGAGCGCGTCGTAGCCGTCGCACACGTGCCGAGAGAGCCGGGGATAGAGGGCTCGCACGCGCGAAACCGGCTCGCCGAGCGAGAGGCCGCTCGGCGTGCTCCAGCCGAGCGGCTGGTGGATGGTGTAGAGCGCAACTGCGCGGCCGCCGCGGAACTCGATACCTGCGCCGCGGGGTTGAAACGCGAAGAAGTTGAAGTACCAGGTGGTGTGCCGGCAGTTCGTGCAGCGCCCGTAGGCTCGCCCCCAGGCTGCTTCGACCTGCGCACCGGTCGCGCCAAGCCGCACCCCGCCCAGGCTCTTGCCCGGCACGAGGACGCCGGGATTGGGCGGCGCTGCCGCAGCCGGCGCCACCACAGCGAGAGCGAGCGCAAGGACGGCGAGGGCGAGCCGGCGAACCATGTTGTGGAAGGATAGGCGGGTGGAGGTCGTCAACCTCTTCGAGGTCGAGGTCGCGCGCGACGACGACGATCCGGCCGGGTACGACACGGGCTACGTTCGGCTTGCGGAGAAGCTGGGGTCGACAAAGCTGGGCGGCACGGTCTACGAGCTGCCGACCGGACAGTCGATCTGCCCCTACCACTACGAGTACGGCAGCGAGGAGTGGCTGATCGTCCTCACCGGTCGACCAACGCTGCGTGTCCCGGAAGGGGAGCGCGAGCTTGGGCCGGGCGAGACCGTGTGCTTCCCCGAGGGGCCCGGGGGCGCGCACAAGGTCACGAATCACGGAGTGGAGGTCGCGCGCGTGCTGATGCTCTCGACCAAGCAGAGCCCCGGGATCGCGGTGTATCCCGATAGCGACAAGATCGGCGTCTACCCGGCGAATCGGAAGGACTCGCACCTCTTCGTGCGCGACTCGGCGGTCGGTTACTGGGAAGGGGAGAGCTAGTCAGCCCGGGTCGCGTGGTGGAGCAGTCGCGGCGCTGACGACGACCGTTTCGGCTTCGAGGATCGCCTCGCTTGGCTCGGCTGCGACGCGGGCTGCTCGAGAGGTTTGGGCTCGGTCGGTGCGGTCGGTGCGGCTCCGGGCTGCAACCACACCGGGCGGATCAGCAGCCATGCGCCGCTGACCGCGATCACTGCAGCCGTGACTGCGATCAACAGCCGGTAGTCGACCACGCCGATCAGCGCTGCCCCGGCGGCGATCGACACCGTCTGCGGGCCGTTCATGGCCAGAACCGTCGCGGCGCTGACACGGCCCTGCAGCCGGGCCGGAGTATGCCGCTGCCGTGCCGTGACGAACCCGACGATCAGCCACGGGATCGCTGCGCCGCCGAGGACGGCGGCGGCGGCGACTACGCCGAGCGAGGTCGAGGCGAACCCGGCGCAGCTCACGGAGAACGTCAGAAGTGCGACGCCGACGGTGCGAGCCTCACCGAGCCGGCGGATGAGCAGGACAGCGGTGAGCCCACCGAGGATGCTGCCGCCGCCCTGCATGCTCATGAGCACGCCGAAGAAGGCCGGCTCGCGGCCAAGTCCTTCGTCGACCACGGCGAAGACGATGCTGTCGTAGGCGCCGATGACGGCGAACGCGATCGCCACGGCGATGACGAGCTGGCGGAGCAGCGGATTGGCGCGGACGTGCCGGAATCCCGCGGTGAACTCGCGCCGGACGCTCTCCCGCGGGTGCTCGTCCGGGTCCGACTCCTCGATCCTGACGCTCAAGAGGGCGACGACAGCGATCAGGAAGGTCGCCGCGGCGAGCAGGGAGAGCGCTCCGCCCCCCACCGCCGCGTAGATACCGGCGCCCACCAAGGGGCTCAAGATCCGCAGGCCCTGATCGATCGTGCTCAGCGCCGCGTTAGCCGCTGCCAAATCCTCGTCGGGCAGCAGGTCCTTCAGCAATCCGGACTGAGCCGCCCCGTTCACCGTGCCGAGCAAGCCGTAGCCGAAGGCCACGGCATAGATCAGCCAGAGATCTGCGGCGGACGAGACCCCAAAGAGCGACAGCACCATTGCGGCCCCGAGCAGGTTGACGACGACCAGCAACGGGCGCCGGCGGACGCGGTCGGCCAGGTGACCGCCCAGAGGGGAGAGGAACACGGGGACTGCGAGAGCGAAGAAGACCAGACCCGCCGCGGAGTTGCTGCCGGTCAGGTCCTTCGCCCAGATCGCCAACGAGAGGTACAGGGCGCTGTCGCCGAAGTTGCTCAGCGACCACCCGACGAGCAGCCGCCGGAACCGCGGCTCCCGCAGTGCGCTCACCCTTCGGGGCTATACAGGCCGACGCTCGTTGCAACGAAGAGCCGCACCGGCTTGTGCTCCTCCGTTCGCGGGTGGCCTCCGCGCAGCCTCTCGACGAAGCGCCGCTCGATGAGCGCGTCAACCTCGTCGCTGATCTCGGCGAGTTCCGCCGTCGTCAGCCAGGCTGTCGCGCCGGCGATGAAGGACGCCTGACGCCACCGGTCGGACTCGTCGCCGCGACGGTGCAGCCAGGCCCGAAGTCGGGCGAACTCATGGCTGAGAAAGAACTCGTCGAAGGCATCGCCGGCGGCGTCAGCGCCGGTGTCGACCTCCTGTCGCAGGCTTGTCAGCCGCCACGGCCTCTGCTTGCCATGGGCCGGCGCCGCCTCGATGAAGCCGTGCTTGGCCAGCGTGCGCAGGTGGAACGAGCAGCTCGCCACGCTCTGCCCGGATACCTCGGCGCAGCGCGTCGCCGTTGCCTGCCGCTCGCTGGCCAGGATCTCCAGCAAGGCGAGCCGCGTGGGATGGGCCAAGGCGCGGATGGCGAGCGGATCGCTGAGCGTGCGTCGAGCTGCGGGATCGGGAAGCGCGCTCGGCAGATACGCACCATATCTTTAGCAACACTCGTTGCGCAAGTGTCTTTGCTTATCGAAGCATGGCTACCGAAACGCGTTCTCGCCTGTCAGCGCTGCGCCGACGACGAGCGTGTGCACCTCGTGCGTGCCCTCGTAGGTGAGCACGGACTCGAGGTTGTTCATGTGACGGATGACGGGGTACTCGAGTGTGATCCCGTTGCCGCCGAGGATTGTGCGAGCGCTGCGGCACACCTCGAGCGCGCCGCGAACGTTCCCCATCTTCCCGAGGCTGACGTGCTCCTGGCGGAGCGTGCCGTCGTCCTTCATCCGGCCGATATGAAGCGCGACGAGGGTGGCGCGGTTCAGCTCGAGCGCCATCTCGGCGAGCTTCTGCTGGGTCAGCTGGTAGGCCGCGATCGGCTTCTCGAAGACGATCCGTTCCTTCGCGTACTCGAGTGCCGCCTCGAAGCAGGCGCGCCCGGCCCCGACGGCGCCCCAGACGATGCCGTACCGCGCCTCGTTCAGGCAGGAGAGTGGTCCGCGCAGCGTGCTGACGTCGGGAAACACGCTCTCGTTAGGCACCCGCACGTCCTGGAGCACGAGCTCGGACGTGACGGAGGCTCGGAGCGAAAGCTTCTTCTTGATCTCGGGGGCGCTGAACCCGGGCGTGCCCCTCTCGACGAGGAAGCCTCTGATCGCGCCGTCGTCCGTTCTCGCCCAGACGGTCGCGACGTCGGCGATCGTGCCGTTCGTGATCCACATCTTCGCCCCGTTCAGGATCCAGTCGGTGCCGTCGCGACGGGCGTGCGTGCGCATCGAGCCTGGATCCGAGCCTGCGTCGGGCTCGGTCAGCCCGAAGCAGCCGATCGCCTCCCCGGTGTGCATAGGCGGGAGCCAGCGCTGCTTCTGCTCCTCGGAGCCCCAGCGCCAGATCGAATACATCGCGAGCGAGCCCTGAACGGAGACCGCGCTCCGGATGCCCGAGTCGCCGGCCTCGAGCTCGAGGCAGGTCAGGCCGTAGGCGACCGCGCTCGCACCGGGAAGGCCATAGCCGTCGAGGTGCATGCCGTAGAGGCCGAGCTTGCCGAGCTCCGTCAGGAGCTCGCGCGGAAGGATCCCCTGCTCGAACCACTCGCCCACCTCAGGTAGCACCCGCTCGCGCACGAAGGCGCGAACGGTGTCGCGGATCGCCTTCTCCTCGTCGTCGAGGAGCGCGTCGATCGCGAGGAAGTCCCGCGGGTCGAGCTCGGTCGGCTTCTCGGTGACGGCCACGGTCGAAGGCTACCGTGGGAGTGTGCTCGCCGCGATTGCCCAGGCTCTGACGCTTCTGCTCACCGGATCGGTTGGAGGCGAGGTCGCCGCGATGACACCGCGCGAGAAGGCGGCCGCTCTCGTGGTGGCCGGCATGCCGGCCGAAGGAGGGTTCGGCGGCGTTCTCGTCCGGTCCTGGAACACAGAGCTGCCTCGTCCGCGCCGCTCGATCGTCTTCGCGGATCAGGAAGGCGGTCTCGTCAAGACCTTCACCTCGATCGCGCCGTGGCAGGCGGCGTCCGGTTACCGAAGCGCGCACGAGGCCTACCGAGCGGGTCGCGAGACGGCCACAGCGCTGCGGAGCGTCGGCGCCCACGCGACGTTCGCCCCGGTACTCGACCTCGGGGACGGCCCGCTCGGCTCGCGCCACTTCGAGAGCCCTGGGTACGGGGTCGCGTTCGCCCGCGGCCTCGGGCGAGCGGCGTGCCCGAAGCACTTTCCCGGGCTCGGGTCGACGCCCAGATCGACGGACGAAGCCCGCGTCCACGGCTCAGTGCGCCAGCGCGACCTGGCACCGTTCCGTGCAGCAGTGCGCGCAGGGGTGCCCTGCGTGATGGTCGGGCACGCGATCTATCCACAGCTCGGCTCCCGGCGCGCGTCCTTCGAGCCCAAGACGTACCGCCTGCTCCGCCGGCTCGGTTTCCGCGGCGTCGCGATCACCGATTCGCTTGGCGTTCTCGGCAGCCCCTACGCCCCCTTCTGGGCGCGGCTCGCGATCCGCGCCGGAGCAGACCTGGTGCTCACGACGAGCTCGCGCGACGCGGCCCGGATGGTGGAGGCGCTCGTCCCGCTCGCGCGGAGCGGCGCGCTCGATCAGAAGGTGGTCAGGGTGCTCCGCTACCGTCGGACGCTGGGGGTGCGGGCACGTTGACGCCGACGGTCGCGGTCACGATCTTGCGGGGTTTGCCGCTGCCGAGGGCCCGCGCGGTGAGCGTGTGTGGACCGGGAGGGGCGAGGGAGGAGTTCCAGCCAAGCGTGTAGGGGGCGGCGAGATCAGCGCCGAGCGTGACTCCGTCGACGATGAACTCGACGCGCGCGACGCGGCCTGCGACGAACACGCGCCAGAGCACGAGGCCCTCGACCCTCTGGCCCTCCAGGACGCTCTGCGCGACGATCTCGAGCGGCGGAAGCACCGGCTTGGGCAGAGGCGTCGGCGTCGGCTTCGGGGTTGGCTTTGGCTTCGGGGCAGGCTTCGGCTTTGCGGTCGGCTTGGGCGCCGGCTTCGGGGTCGGCTCGGGCTTCGGCTCCGGCCTTCGCTCGAGCGGGTGGTTTCTGACGACGAGCGGAATGCGATGCGTCGCGACGCGGTCGTCGACCGAACGGGCTGCGAGCTCGAGGACGTGCATGCGATCCCTCAACCGCCGCGTCTTCCAGATGAAGAGAAACGGCGGGCGTGAGTCGGTCGCGACGGTCTCCCCGTTCACGCGCAGGCTCACGCTGCGCGCCTCGGCGCCCGATGGGCGCACGCGGAGACGCACGTTGCCGCGGACGCGCGTCCATTGCCCGGGACCCGACGTCGTCAGTCGGAAGGCGTCGTTGGCGACGATCACCGTCTGCCGTGTGATGTCGTGCCGGGTGCCATCGCCGTAGGCTCGTAGCTCGAGTTGGTGCGCTCCGTTCCGGAGACGCGTGGTGTTGAGCCCGCGCCCGCCTCCGAAGGCGAACGGCGGACGCCGGTCGGTGGAGGCGACCCGACCGTTGACCACGAACTCGACGGTGTGCACACCGCCGGTCGTCGCCGCTCGCCACGGAACGATGCCGGCGAGGGATCCCGGCCGGAGCTTCGTGACGACGCTCAGCTTCTCCCGGCCGAGGGCGTACCGCCGGACGAGCTCGAGGTAACGGCTCCAGTTCCAGTGGGGGCCGGGATCGGTGTGGTGGCTCGCCCCGCCTCGACCGCCGCGCGGGCCAGGCACGTCGGCGTGGCCGATGATGTGGCGGCGGTCGATCGGCATCAGCGCGCGGCGCGCGAGCCAGGCGGTCAGCCGGGCCGATCGCTCGTACTGGGCGTCGCTGAAGCCGGCGCGGCCGTACGTGAACCCCTCATGCTCGATTCCGACGGAGCCGACGTTCACCTTCCAGTTCCCGGAGTGCCAGGCGATGTCGGATAGGTGAACGAGCTGGACGATCTCGCCGGACCGTGCGACGACGAAGTGCGAGGAAGCATGCGCGCGTGGGTTCTTGAGCCACTGCACGGAACCCCAGAAGGCGCCCTCCGTGACGTGAACGACGATCGAGCGGATTGACGAAGGCGAGCGGTGCGCCTTCGTGAAGTTGCCCTCGCCCTTCAGCCAGGTGACGGGCGGTCGCGCCGAGCCGGAGCCGGCCGCCGGCGCCGCCAGGCACGCCGCGACGACCCAGGCGGCCGCGATCTTGACACCGATGCTGATCCAGACCCGAGGCATCCGCAGGTGACCAGGGTAACGAGCCAAAGTTGGCGAAGTATGAGCACGCTATGCTCCTGAGTGACCAGTCAGTCAACTGGAGGCGAAGCATCGTGGCGACCATCGAGACAGGCGCGGAAACCGGGATCTCGTTTGCGCTGAGTGACGAGCAGAAGGCGCTGCGCGGGCTCGCGCGAGAGTTCGCAGAGAAGGAGATCCGCCCCAAGGCGGCCACGTACGACGAGCATCAGACCCACGCTGCGGACGTCATCGAGCAGGCGCACGAGCTCGGGCTGATGAACCTGCACGTGCCGGAGGCGCTCGGCGGGCTCGGGCTCTCGACGTTCGACGGCATCCTCGTCGGCGAAGAGTTGAACTGGGGTTGCTCCGGCATCGGCACCTCGATCGGCGCCAACAGCCTCGGTGCTGGCCCCGTGATCATCGCCGGGACCGACGAGCAGAAGGCCCGATGGCTCCCACCGCTCCTCGAGGAGCCGATCCTCTGCTCGTTCGGGCTCTCCGAGCCCGAGGCGGGATCCGACGTCGCGAAGCTGAAGACGACGGCGGTGCGGCGCGGCGGCGAGTACGTCCTGAACGGCTCGAAGACGTTCATCACGAACGCGGGCCACGCGGCCTGGACCATCATCTTCGCGAAGACCGACCCGGCGCAGGGCAATCGCGGCATGTCGGCGTTCATCGTCCCGATGGACACGCCCGGCGTGGAGCTCGAGAAGCATCTCGACAAGATGGGGCAGCGCGCCACGGATACCTCCGCGTTCGCGCTCACCGATGTCGTCGTCTCCGCCGAGAATCGACTGGGCGACGAGGGCGAAGGCTTCAAGATCGCGATGAAGACGCTCGACTTCACGCGGCCGGGCACCGCCGGCGGTGCGGTTGGCGTGGCGCAGGCTGCGTTCGAGCACGCGGTCGAGTACGCGAAGCAGCGCATCACCTTCGACGTGCCGATCGCGATGCACCAGGGCGTCAACTTCATGATCGCCGACATGGCGACCGAGATCGAGGCGGCGCGGCTCCTCGTCTGGCAGGCCGCCTGGCTCCACGATCGCGGCAGTCGCGCGACGCTGCAGTCGTCGTTCGCGAAGCGATTCGCAGCGGACATGGCGATGAAGGTGACGACCGACGCCGTACAGATCTTCGGCGGCTACGGCTACATGAAGGAATACCCGGTCGAGAAGCTGATGCGCGACGCGAAGCTGTTCCAGATCTACGAGGGCACCTCGCAGATCCAGCGGCTTGTGATCGCGAAGGAGATCTTCCTGCCCTCAAGCTGAGTGCGGCGCACCTACTGGGCGAGCGCGCGCTGGAAGGGCGGCAAAAAGCCGGGCGAGAAGCGCACCTCCCCCAGCCAGGCTGCCAGGCGCTCCGCCTGGGACTCCACGGCTCGCACGGCATCCGCGCCGACGTCCTCGAGCAGCTGGAACACGATCTCGCCGTCACGTCGTTGCGACCAGCCGCCCACGACTCGTCCGTCCCACCAGACGGTTGGGCCCGCGTTGCCGTTGCGGTCGAAGAGGACGGAGGCGTGCGGGCCGAGATACCAATCTCGTTCCTTCCAGCCCATCGTCGTCGGGTCGAGCGTCGGCAGCAACGCGGCTGTTGGCTCCAGGGTCGGTGGCCGCTCGAGATCATCGGCGACCACATAGCCGGTCGAGCCGCCAAGATCGACCTCGACGTGCGGCACCGCGCCGAGGGCAGCTCGGGCCTCACGGGCCGTCCAACCCGTCCACCAGCGGATGTCCGTCTCCGTGCCCGGCCCGAACGCCGCGAGCCAGCGCCGTAGCAGCTCGGCTCGAGCGTGCCCCGGCTCGATCCGGGCGATCTCGTCGGAGAGCCACGCCGCGGTTGGCGCCCACCGGTACTGCCCGCTGATCCACGTGCCCCGAGGACGCGCTCGCATGATGCGCCCCTCCATCGCCAGCTGCGGGAGGATGCGCGACGCAGCGCTCTGAGTCGCTTCGAACCTCGTGCCGGCCGCGACCCGAAGGCGTTTCGCTAGCACGGGCACATCGGCCGCCACCTCGGCTGTCGAGGCAGCGCCGCGCGCGTCGAGCGCTTCCAGGGCTGCCTTCGACGCCCGTACGAGCCACGCTGCCGGCCGGGTGGAGATGCCGCTGTCGAGGATCATCCCCTCGAGCCTGCGGCGCTCGCGCGTCGCGATCGTCTGCGTGCAGGACGCGTAGACGACTGGAACGAGCTCGCGCGGGACGGCGAAGAGCGTCCTCCGCATGCAGAGCACGCGGACGAGTGACCGGTCGTCGTACAGGGCGCGCTCGATGTCGCCTGGAGCGACGCCCGACGTGCGGGCGTGCACCGACAGGAACACGGTGACAGGGTCGGTTGAGTGGAGCACGACCACCGAGCGAGCCGCCTCGAGTGCCCCGCTCGCGCGGTCTGCCGGCGTCAGCCGGTGACGGCGGACGAGCCGCGTTCGCCGCTCGTCGACGTCGACGCGGTGCACCCGGCCTTTCTACCAGCGTAGGATCGTCGCGTGGCCATCGAGATCGACCTCACGGGACGTGTCGCGCTCGTCACCGGCGGCTCGCGCGGTCTCGGCCGAGCAGATGCTCTCGCGCTCGCGCGGGCGGGGGCCGACGTCGTCATCGCCGACATCCAGGTGGAGTCGGACGAGTCGACGGAGACCGCCGAGCGCTATGGCGTGCTCGCGCAGGTCGCCAAGGCGCAAGGGATCGTCTATACGGAGCAAACGGCGCAGGAGATCCAGGCGCTCGGGCGCCGGTCGGCCGCGATCAAGTGCGACGTGACCGACCGCGACCAGGTCGGCGACACCGTCGCGCGTACGGTCGAGGAGTTCGGCTCCGTCGACATCTTGATCAACAACGCGGGCACGCTCGACCACGCGGCACAGTTCCTAGACCAGAACCCGGAGCTGTGGGAGCGCGACCTGCGGGTGAACCTCACGGGCGGCTTCAACTGCGCGCAGGCGGTGTGGCCGCACATGAAGGAGCGCGGCTGGGGGCGGATCGTGAACATGGCGTCTGTCGCCGGGACACTGGGGGGCTTCGGTCAGGCGAGCTACTCGACCACGAAGGCGGGCATCCTCGGCCTGACGCGGACGCTGGCGATGGAGGGCGGCCGGCACGGCATCACCTGTAACGCGATCGTGCCCGGTGTGATCGGAACCGAGGCCTTCAACTTCGCGAATCCGGCGATGAACGAGCGGATCGTCAGCCGGACCGTCTTCAAGCGCCCCGGAGAGCCGGACGACATCGCCAACGCGATCTGCTTTCTCTGCTCCGACCTCGCTGCGTACATCACGGGCGTGCAGTTGAACGTGAGCGGGGGCGTCGAGTTGTTCGTGTTCTAGAGCGGCGGTGGCGAATGCCGCCGGAGCTTGGTAGTGTTGGGCGATGCTCAAGCGGATCGTCTTGTTGGGCCTGGTCGGAGCGTTTCTCGCCGCTCCGCCCGCGATCGCGAAGAGCTCGTCGACCGTGAAGTCTCCGGCGCCCCAGAACCTCGCGCCCGATACGGCGCCGCACGACGGACCGTGTCCGTTCGGCGACGCGTCCTTCGAGTTCTAGCTCCGACAACCCACAGCGAGAGTTCCTGGCGCCCGTAGCTCCGCCGGCCAACACGCGCGCGGGAATCTCCTTCGAGCCCACGGACGAGCAGCGAGAGCTGCGCGATCTTGCGCACGAGTTTGCCGACCGGGAGCTGCGGCCGGTCGCGCGTCACTGGGACGAGCGTGAGGACTTCCCGCGCGAGCTGCTCGGGCAGGCAGCACGGCTCGGCCTGACCTCGCATGCGATTCCGGCCGAGTACGGAGGTGGAGGCGTCTCCCCGATCACCTCGGCGATCGTGGCCGAGGAGCTCTCGTGGGGTTGCGCCGGCCTCGCCGCGGCGCTCGGCGCGACGATGTTCCCTGTCCGACCGCTGCTCGTCGCCGGCTCGGAGGAGCAGCTGCGGCGCTGGCTGCCGCGGCTCGCCTCCGACGAAGGCTGCCTGGCCGCGATTGCGCTCACCGAGCCCGGCGCCGGCTCCGACGTGGCTGCGATTCGAACGAGCGCGCGGCGTGATGGCGGCGACTATGTCCTGAGCGGCGAGAAGTGCTACGTCACGAACGGTGGCATCGCCGAGCTGACGATCCTCTTCGCGAAGCTCGACCGAGGGCTCTGCGCGTTCCTCCTGGAAGCGGGAGATCCGGGCGTGACAGCCGGCCGGAAGGAACCGAAGCTCGGCCTCCGCTCCTCGTATACGGGCTCGATCCTCCTGCGCGAGGCGCGGATCCCGGCCGACCGCCTGCTCGGCGAGGAGGGCGACGGATTCGCGATCGCGATGGATTTCTTCCTCCACTCGCGGCCTCAGGTCGCCGCCTCGGCGGTTGGTGTGGCGCGCGCGGCCTTCGAGTATGCGACCGGCTACGCGAACGAGCGGCATGCTTTCGGGAAACCGCTGCTGTCGAAGCAGGGAGTGTCGTTCAAGTTGGCCGACATGGCGATGCAGGTGGAGGCCTCACGGCTGCTCGTCTGGCGCGCGGCGGCCGCTCTTGAGACAGGTGGGGAGGCTGGACTGCTCGGCTCGTTCGCGAAGGCATTCGCGGCAGACGCGGCAATGGCGGTGACCACCGACGCCGTGCAGATCCTCGGTGGCGCAGGGATCATGCGGGACCACCCCGTCGAGAAGTGGCTTCGCGACGCGAAGGTCCTGCAGATCGTGGAGGGTACCTCCGAGATCCAGCGCCACGTGATCGTCCAGCACCTGCGCCGCTAGTTTGGGCCGCTAGACTGGATCGCTTGCGCGCCCGAGGCTCCTCCCCCGTGCATCTGGGCGCAGCACGGCGTCGGCCGGCGCGCACCGCCCTCGGCTGGCTTCTCGCCTTCGGCCTCGTGGCAGCTGTGCTGGTCGTCCTTGTCGGGTTCGCGTTCGCCGGCTCGGACGCGCGGCTGGCGGCGGGGGTCGAGGTCGCGGGGGTGGAGGTCGGCGGCTTGAGGGCGGGCGAGGCGCGCAAGCTCCTGGAGCAGCGCGCCGAGGAGGTCGCGCGCGTCCCGATCGTCTTCACGGTCGGAGAGGAACAGTTCCCCATCAAGGCTTCGTCGCTCGGTGTTGAGGCGGACTGGCGCGCGGCCCTTGACACTGCCGCACGCGAAGGCGGCGGTTTCGGGCCAGTACAGGGATTCAAGCGGCTGCAGACACGCGTCTTCGGTGCCGAGATCTCCCCGCCCGTGCAGGCCTACACAGCGGCTCTCGAGTACAAGCTCGGGCGCATGGCCGACCGGGTCGATCGTCCCCATGTCGAGGCGAAGGTAGTGCGCCGTGGCTTGTCGGTTGCCGTCGTACCCGGGCAGAACGGTCTTCGACTCGATCGCGACGCAGCTGCGGATGCGATCGTTCGAGCCCTTGCCACCTTCGAGCGTGGCCCGCAGGTGCCACTGCCAGTCCAGGTCGATCCGGTCGAGGTGACGGCGGCCGAGCTGGGGCCTGCAGCGCGGCAAGCGCGGGTCGCGCTGTCGGCGCCCGTCCGGCTCCGCTCCGGAAGCACCCGTTGGAAGCTACCCAGGTGGAGGATCGCGAAGCTGCTGGCGCTGCCGCAGGAGGGCGCGACCGGCCTCGAGATTGCAGGCAAGGGGGCCGATGCATGGCTCGGTCGCCTACGCAAGGCGGTCGAGCGCCCGGCGGTCGACGCCGCGCTCATCGTCGGCGGGGGGAACGTCCGGATCGTGCCGAGCAAGCGCGGTCTCGAGCTCGATGCACCCGCCACGGCCGCCGCGGTGCTCGCGGCGGCCACCGCCCCGGGAAACCGGACGGCGAACCTCGTGGTGACGGCGGCCGAGCCCGAGCTGACGACCGCGGAGGTACGAGCGATGGGTATCGAGCGGCGGCTCGGGACGTACTCGACGCTGAACGCCGGCACCTTCGATCGGATCACCAATCTCCGCAGGGCGATCGAGTTGCTGCACGGCGCGCTCGTCCCACCCGGCGGCACCTTTTCGTTCAACGACCGGGTCGGCGAGCGGACGACGGAACGAGGGTTCCGTTCCGCACCGGTGATCATCCGTGATGAGTACGACGAGGCCGTGGGAGGAGGAGTCTCTCAGGTGGGGACGACTGTCTTCAACGCCGCGTGGGAGTCGGGGGTGAAGATCGTCGAGCGCAATCCGCACTCCCTCTACATCAGCCGCTACCAACTCGGCCGCGACGCGACTGTCAACTACCCGGACCTCGACCTTCGCTTCCTGAACGACACGCCGAATTGGATCTTCGTCGCCGGCAGCTGGGACGCGAGCGGCATCACCGTCTCGCTCTACGGCGGCGGCCCCGAACGTCGTATCGAGAGCAGCGAAGGCACGCAGAGCATCACAGGGCCTGCGCCCATACGGCGGACTCTCGACGCGACCCTGGAGAGGGGAACGACGATCGTCGCCGAGGAGGGATCCTCGTCGAGCACGACGAGCGTCGAGCGCACCGTGTACGCGGCCGACGGCTCCATCCTCCACGACGAGACGTGGAACACTTCCTACAAGGGCGAATACCGCGTGCTCCGAGTCGGCACAAAGCCCAAGCCGCAGCCGCGGCCGGAGCCCAAACCCGAGCCACGAGAGGAGCCGAAGGAGCAGGAAGACGGGCCGAAGGAGGCGCCGTCTGCGACGACCGAGCCTCCGGTCACGGCGCCGGCCATCACCGGAGTCGCTCCGGACGAGGCGCAGCCGCCCGCTCGCCCTCAGCCCTAGCGACCGCGTCGACGAAGGATGGAGGCAGGCGCGTCGGCCGCCAGGTCATGGCATCGACACTCGCGTGCGCCGTGTGCCCCTCCGCGACGAGCTCTCCGGCGCACTCTAGGGCGTACTCGTAGCGGAAGCGAGCGCCACGGAGACCCACACAGCGCGTCCAGATCCGGATCCGGTCGTCGAAGCGTGCGACGCGGTGGTAGCGCACGGTCACCTCAGTCGTCAGCGCCTCGATGCCCTGCTCGCGGATGGCCCGGTACCCGCCCGCGTGCTCTGCGAGATACGCGACCCGCGCCACCTCCAGCCAGACGACGAACGACGCATGGTGGGCGATGCCCTGGGCGTCCGTCTCAGCGAAGCGCACCGAGATGTCGGTCGAGAACCGAAAGCCGTCCATCAGGGCGAGACTCTCGCAGGCACGAAAGGTGACCGCCGGCTCTTCCAGCCGACCCCTGGCCCTACACTCACTCTCGATGCAGCACCGGCTGGACGAGCTGGAGCGACAGCTCTCCGCGCTTGCCGAACGACTGGAGCGCGTCGAGCACGCGGTCTCCGTTCGGGATACCGAGGCGCCGCTCGCACCGCCCGCGATGACTCCTCCGGTGACCGCGCCGCCTCCGTCCCGGCCACCGCCGCGACCGCCCGTGGGGGTCCGGGCGGCGACCCCCGTCTCGTTCGAGGACGTGCTCGGCGGACGGGTGCTGGCCTGGGTGGGCGGGATCGCCGTCGTCCTCGGCGTCGTCTTCTTCCTGGTCATGGCCGCGAGCCGCGGCTGGATCGACGAGCCAACACGCGTCTTCCTCGCTCTGATCGGCTCGACCGCTCTGCTGGTCGGCTCGCTCTTCCTGCACGAGCGCAAAGGGCGGACGCAGGCGGCTTTGGCCGCCGCCTCGACGGCGATAGCGGCGCTCTATGTGACGCTGCTCGCGGCAACGCAGCTGTACGACCTGATCGCCGACGTGGTCGGGCTCGGGTTCGCGGCGCTCGTTGGCGCCACCGCGACCGTGATCGCAGTCCGGTGGAGCGAGCCCGTCGTCGCGGGAATCGGCATCGTCGGGGCGCTCGTGGCGCCGGTTCTCGTGGATGCCGATACGGGCGGTGACACTCTCGCCTTCATGGCGCTCGCTCTCGTCGCGGCGGTCGGTGTCCTGTTGTGGCAGCGCTGGAGTTGGCTGGCCGCGACCGCGTTCCTCGTCAGCGTGCCGCAGCTCCTACTCTGGCTGGAGGACACCTATCGCGACCGGACCGGCCTCTCGCTCGTCGTCCTCGCGTTGTTCTGGCTTCTCTATGTCGCGGCCGCGATCGGCTACGAACTCCGGGTTCCGGTCTCGACGCTTCGGCTCTCGTCGGCCAGCCTCCTGCTGGCGAATGCCGCGCTCCTCGCCGGGGCCGGCTGGCTGCTGCTGGATGACACGGATCACGGCACGGCTGCGACCAGCTGGGTCGTGGCCGTCGCCGCGGTTCACGTCCTCGGAGGGTTGCCCGCCTACCGGGGGAGGCTGAGCAGCGAGATCGCTGCGCTGCTGGTCGCCGTGGGTACGGCGCTCGCCGCCGTGGGGCTCGCGCTCGCGCTCGAGGGACCGGCGCTTGTCGCCGGCTGGGCAGCCGAGGCGATCATCCTTGCCTGGGCTTCCCGCCGGATCGACGATCCTCGTGGCTACCTCGCGTCAGCCGTGTTCTTCGGGCTGGCTGCCGGTCACGTCATCACAGTCGAGGCGCCGCTCGAGGGTCTCCGTACGGCGTCGGACGACTTCGCCACCGCCGCTGCCGGAGTCGCGATCGTCGGCGTGGCCGCTGTCGTGCTCGCCCGGCTGACGCGCGACATCGACCTCGAGCAGGCCCTCGACACCGACCTCGTGCTGAGTCGCCTGTTCGTCGCCGTTGCCGCAGTCGCCGCGGTCTACCTTCCGTCACTGGCGATCGTCGCGGCGTTCGGTCGCGACGAGGTCGAGCCGAGTCAGACGCCGCAGGTACTGCTCTCGGCGTTCTGGGCCGTGACCGGCCTCGTCGTACTCACCGCCGGCCTCCTCCGTGACGTGCGCGCGTTGCGACTAGGAGCGCTCGTCCTCCTCGGCCTCGCCGTGGCGAAGGTGTTCGTCTACGACCTCGCCGAGCTCGAGTCGATCTACCGGGCGTTGTCCTTCATCGCACTCGGATTGTTGCTGCTAGGCGCAGCGTTCGCCTACCAGCGCATTCGCAAGGAGGTTGCGGAATGAAGATCTTCGTCGCGGTAGCGATCGCGCTCCTGGCCGGGACCTCGGCAGTGGATGCGACCAAGTTCCGCTACGAGCGTGCCGTGAGGACGTCGGGGCCTGGCCCGGTAGCCTTCGAGCCGGACGGGTCGATGCTCGCCCATGCGAAGCCCGGGCTTGCCGATCTCCGGGTGCTCGATGCAGACGGCGAGCAGGTGCCGTGGCGCCCGTTGCCGCAGGTCGAGGAGGTGATCCAGCCGACCCGGATCCTGAACAGCGGCAGACGTGGTCCGCGTGCGGTTGCGCTCCTCGACCTCGGCCCACAGCGGACGGTGTACGACCGAATCGAGCTAGAGACCCCAACAACGGATTTCGTCGGTCGCGTAACGGTCTTCGGTTCCGACAGCCGGGAGGGCCCATTCACCCGGCTGTCGGCGACCGGGATCTACGACATCGAGGGAGCCGCGAGCGCTCGCAGCACAACGGCGGTCGTGCCGCCGTCCGATTTCCGATACCTCTCGGTTCGCGCGACGGGAGCGAAGCGGATCGACGGCGCGACCGTATCCGGCGCAGGCAACCGGCAGCGATTGGTACGGCGCGGCCACGCGGTCATCGCCGGGCCGGGGCGCTCGCCGAGACGGAGCGTCTTCGTGCTCGACTTCGGCTTTCCGGAGGTGCCGGTCACAGAGCTCACCTTCTCGCTCGTAGGACGCGCGGCAGCGGCGACCTACGACCGCCCGATCCGGATCGAGGGGTCGAACGATCGCACAGACTTTCGGCTGCTCACGCGCGCGCGCGTCTTCCGTTTCCCTGGCTCGCGCTCGGCGCCCGTTTCGTTCCGCTCCGGCTTCCGCTACCTCCGGGTGACGATCGAGAACGGCGACGACCCTCCCCTTCGGGGCGTGCGGCTCGATCCGTTCGCGCCGTCGGAGGCAATCCTGCTGGAGCCGGGGCACGTGCAGCCGTTCCGCCTGCTCTACGGCGGGCCGGAGGTGTTGGCACCGAGCTACGAGTTCGCGCGGATCCCGGCTCCGGAACCACGCACAATCGTGGCGCCGGATCAGCTGGGAAGCGAGCGGCTGAGCGATCTGTTCGAGCCACCGGCCGACTCGCGATCGTTCGTCGAGCGGAACCCGAAGCTGATCCAGGGCACGCTCGCACTGGCGGCGTTCGCGCTCTGCCTCGGTGGTTTCCTCGCGCTGCGCCGGCGCACCTGACCTCGTGCGGACAGACCTCGTGCGCACCGGACACCGGCACGCGCCGGGAGGCCTACCTCTAAGCGGCGGTGCGGCGGAGCTGGCGCTCGTCGAGAACGCTGCGGCAGCCCGAGCAGATGTGCTGCTCGACTTCGTACGGGACGCCGGCACGCTGGCGCACGGCGTGTGTCACGACCGCCTTGTGCACATGGAGGCGACGGGTCCGCCGCGGGGGATCCTTCTCAACCATCTCTTCGCTCACGTTAACGATGCCGCCCCCCGGCGCAAGTGCAAAAAGGGTGAAATTCCAGTGATTTTTTTGCACATGAGCTCTCTCCCGCGCTAAAGTTGCTGTTGTGCGTCACGTCATCGTCTTTTGCGCCGCGGTCCTGATCGGCCTCGCCGCCGTCGGTTCCGCCTCTGCCAGGTCTGACGTCTCGAATCGCGGGAAGTCAGTAGCTGTTCCCGCGAAGGTGGCGGAGACGGCCTGCGTCGCCGGCAGCGTGCAACGCCTGGGCACCCCGAGGCGCTCGTACGCGGCAATTGCGCGCACGCGCTTAACGGCTTTTCGCCGCCCTGGGCGGGGGCGCTTCGCCGAGTTCGGCGTCAGGAACGTAAACGGCGTCGCTACCGTCTTCGCAGTGCGATCGCGTCGCATCGACGGGACCTGCCGCGCCCGGTGGTACCGCGTTCAGCTTCCGATCAAGCCGAACGGTGTCCGAGGCTGGGTACGGGCGAAGGACGTGACGCTCGTGCGCGTCCGAACGCGAGTGGTCGTCGACCTGTCGGCGCGGCGCGTGACGCTCTTCAGCCGCGGTCGTAGGGTGATGTCGGTGCGT
>Ga0136616_10000183_pt1 | contig 25909 bp, 27 predicted proteins | sample AntDrymUQ2992106_2_FD_106648 | JGI IMG/M metagenome (GOLD analysis project Ga0136616, IMG submission 106648) | Polar desert sand microbial communities from Dry Valleys, Antarctica - metaG UQ299 (21.06) | ecosystem: Environmental > Terrestrial > Soil > Desert | place: Antarctica: Dry Valley... | reverse complement strand
TTCCCAGAGCGACCGGATCGTGCGCCCAGGACGGCCGGGCAAGTTCGCGCCGGAGCACGTCGGCGACGTTGACCTTTACCACGATCTCGGTGTCGAAGCCCCGGCCCGGGTCGAGGTCCAGCCAGCTGTGCGATCCCCGGGCGTAGCAGTACACGCACGCGTGCATACAGCCGCGATAGGGATTGATCGTCCAGCCGAACGGCATCGCCGAGGGCGCCGGGACCTGGTTCAGCGCGCTCTTGGCGGCGACTTCGTGGAACCGGACTCCGGTGAAGTCCGGCGTCGTCACCGTGCGCAGCAGGCCGGAGATCCGCCCGAGGCCCGGAAGGGCGTCGGCTTCATCGACGTCGATCCCCTGCTGCTCCCAGCGCATACCCGTTATTCGAACACATGTACGAACACTTGTCTATGCAGACTCGCCACCACCTCAGCTCAGCGGGAGTCCAGCCAGGCCGGCGATGAGTCCGACCACGGCGCAGACGCCAAGCGTCCGTAGCACAGACCAGCGCAACCGGAAGATCATCACGGCCGCGAGCAGGGTGATGACCATGGCGAGCGGGCGCACACTGCTCAGCTCGGGTACCTCGAAGCTGGCCGGTCCCCAAGTGATGTCGTTGGTCTGGCCGAAGATGGTCTGCACGGCGAAGTAGACCGCCAGATTGGCGATCACACCGACCACTGCGGCGGTGATTCCCGTCAACGCCGCCGACAGGGCATGGTTGCCGCGTAGCTGCTCTACGTAGGGAGCGCCGAGGAAGATGAACAGGAAACTCGGCAGGAAGGTCACCCAGGTCACGAGCAGGGAAGCCAGCACAGCAGCTACCCACGGGTCCAGGTCACCGGCGTCGCGGTAGGCACCGAGGAAGGCAACGAACTGCACGACCATGATCAACGGACCCGGCGTGGTCTCGGCCAGGGCCAGGCCGCGGACCATCTCTCCGGGGGCCAGCCAGGCGTAGGTCTGCACGGCCTGGACTGCGACAAAGGCCAGGACGGCGTAGGCGCCGCCGAAGGTCACCAGCGCAGTTCCGGAGAAGAACAATCCTTGTTCGGTCAGGACGCTGTCGGCCCCGGTCAACGCTGCGACCACAGCAACCGGCGTGAGCCAGAGAACCAGCCCGACCAGGAGCACCCGTACCGTCCGCCTGCCGGACGGGCGTTCGGTGTGCAGCGCGTCATCCGGGATCAGCGGAGCCGGACCGTCCATCGCGGCCCCATGACCCGCGCCCGTTCTAACGGTGTGTGGAGCGACCCGTCCCAGCACCCATCCCACCAGGGCTGCGGCGCCGATCACGATCGGAAACGCCACCCCGAAGACGGCCAAGGATAGGAAGGCTGCCACGGCGAGCAGCACCAGGGCAGGGTGGGCGAGGGCTCGCTTGCCGACCCGGATCACCGCCTGGGCGACGATGGCGAGCACCGCGGGCGCCAGACCGGCGAACAGGGCGGTGACCGCGGTGGTTGTACCGAAGGCCACGTAGACTGCTGAAAGAAGAAGCAGCGCAAGCATTCCGGGCAGCACGAACAGACCGCCGGCCACAATTCCACCGCGGGTGCCGTTCAGCAGCCAACCGGTGTAGACAGCTAGCTGCTGTGCCTCGGGTCCGGGCAGGAGCATGCAGTAGTTCAGTGCGTGCAGGAATCGTTGTTGACCGATCCAGCGCTTCTCGTCGACCAGGGCGCGCTGCATCACCGCGATCTGGCCGGCCGGTCCGCCGAAGGTCTGCAAGGAGATGCCGAACCAGGCTCGGACCGCTGCACCGAAGGGCACCAGATCCCGGGAAGGGCCTTCGACGGTGTGGTCGGGTCGCGGGCCGGAGGAGGCGGCCGCTTCACTCGAGTCGTCGTCTGTCACGGGCGGTCCTTCGAGACTCAGGCGGGTTCGCGGCCGAGCAGCAGGCTGCGGCGGAAGAACTCGTACAGACCGTCGAAGATCGGGGTCGATACAGCCAGGGTGGTCTCGTCGGTCCCGGTCAGGGACAGGCCACGCAGGATGGTGTCCAGTCCGGCGGCCTCGGGGGCGTCGAAGCGTGCGTCGTCGATGTCGGCCTCATGCACGATCTGAGCGATCCGCCAGAGGACGGGATCAGTCAACTCGTAGTGGTGCAACAACGTCTCGAACGTGCAACCCCCGTCGCGGTGGGACAGCTCAACTCCGCGCATGTCGAAGGGCGTCGCGTCGGAAGGAACATGCGCCACGTCGTCGACGAAGCGGAACTCCGCATCCGCATCGACGAAGCGACGGATCATCCAGGCGCACGCGGCTCGATCGATGTGAATGCCGGCCCGGGTTGCCCACTTCACGGTCGCCGGCCGTCGTCTGATCCGGTGTTGGACGTCGCGGTGACCCGGACAGCCGGGTCTGCCGAGCGGGTCCCGATGTCATCGACGGACTGCGCGCCGGTCAGGGCGCGCAACGCGGCAGCGGCGACTTCGCGCTGCTCCGGAGCGAAGAAGTCGCGTCGGGTGATCTCGCGCCATTGCCTGCGCAGCCGACGAAGGGTCCGGGCTTGCTCGGGTCCCGACGAGGTGAGCGCTTGGGTAGCGGCCGCGGCCAGGTCGTCGTACTCGGCTGCCCGTGCCGCTGCCATGACCTCTGCCATCGCCCGCTCCTGCGCCGCGGTCGTCGGGTGGGCAAGCCACACCACCGCCGTCCCGCCGGCCTCGAGCACCTCCTCGGCTGCCCACTCCAGTTGCTCCCTGGTCCTGGCATCGGCTGGTAGGGCGACCAGCCCGTCCCCGACCTGCACCACGCCCCACCCCCTGAGTCGGCGCCACAACGTGATCCGTGGCGTCGACGGCTCTCGTGGCAGCCGATAGTTCAGCAGCACCCACTTCCCCGGGTCTGCAGGCACAATGGACAGCATCACAATCCAATGTAACCATGGTTGCATGTTCGCGTCGACACACTTCTCGCCCCGTTTCGGTCCAGCATCCTGGCGGTCCACACACCAGGCATGATCGTGCGACAACGGATCCTGTTGTTCGTCTGCCCGCATGGGGCGGGCAAGAGTCGCATCGCGGCCGCGTGGTTCAACGGCTCGGCCCCACTCGGATGGTTAGCGACCACCGCCGGAATCACCCCGCAGACCGAAGTGAGTGAGCACGCTCCGCGCCTACTCGCTGGGACAGCCGTTGCGGAACTGCTGGATAAGGCGCCACCTCGACCGTTGACGGCGGTGCCCGGGGCCGCGTTCACCGTTGCAATCGATTGTCCCGCCGAGGCCGTTGCTCCGACGGTCAGTTGGCGGCTGGATAACCCCGGCTTCGACGAGGCGATGGGTGCAGAACTGCGAACCAGAGCGCAGCACCTGGCGGGCCTGCTCGGTGGAGAGCACTCGCGCAGTGAACTAGAAGCGGATCGGGTGATCGGTCCGCCAGATGTCGAGCAAGCCACGGAAGTGCCCTAGGAAGCGGTCGTGTTCGGCCTGCGGGTACGTCGCTCGTACGGTGTCGACGAGTAGTCCGTCGAACTGCGGCGAGGCGACCCACTCAGCTACGACATCGTCAAGGTCGGGCAGCACGGTGGCGCAGAAGTCCCGGTAGCGCTCGGTCTGGAAGTAAGCCTCCGACAGCGCCGCGTACGCGGTCAGCTTCTCGGCATACGACCGCTGCGAGTCGGCGATCTCGAAGTACTTCGCGGTCTCCAGATCCAGCCGCGGTCGGCGACCGGTGAGAGTGCAGAAGAGCGACCACTTCAGCAGGGCAGAGATCGCCCAGGGGAAGTAGTAGTGCAGGGAGGTGATCGCGATGTCCGGGCAGGCGTTGGCGTAGTCGATCGGGTGGACCTCGGTGCCGCGGACCAGGACCTCGCACGAATTGAACTCCCACCGGAAGAAGGCGTTGATCAGCCGGGAGATGGCCAGCACCTCGGATCCGGTCTCAGCCGTCAAAAAGTCGTGATCGACGGCGTACCGGTCGTGCATCGGCAACTCCGGACGGAAGTGCATCACCATCGTCTCAGCGCCAATGGTCAGCGACCGGGCGAACACGTCGTACCCCTCGATGGACTCCTGCAGGTGCATCAACATCTCGCCGGACTCGTCGTAGGCCAGGTGTAGTTCGTCCCGGTTGCGCACCTTCGACACACCGCGCCAGCCGCCGCCGTCGAAGGGCTTCATGAACAACGGGTAGCCCAGCTTCTCAGCGATCGCGTCGAGGTCGAAGGGCCGGTTGTACTTCGCCGCGGTGTAGGCCCAGCGGGCGTTGTCGACCGGGTGCTTGTACGGCACCAGGACGGTCTCCGGAACCTTCAGGCCGAGCCGGAGCATCGCGCAGTAGGCCGAATGCTTCTCCATGGACTGGAAGGTGAACGGGCTGTTCAGCAGATACGTCCCGTTGACCAGCGCGGCCTTCTTCAGCCATTCACGCGGGTGGTAGTACCAGTAGGCGAGCCGGTCGATCACCAGGTCGTGGCGCACCTCTTGACGGAGGTCGAACGGCTCGATGGTCAGCCGCTGGGAGGTGACCTCGTGCTTGGTCCCGTCGGCGGCCTGGATCGGGCCGAGACGACCGAGTAGCTCCTCGAAGGCGCGCGGCCAGTCCTCCTCCGCACCGAGCAGCAGACCGATCAGGTGCAAGGTGTCGGGCTGGCTGGCCAACACTCCTCCTTCATCCGTTCCGATCGCGGCAACGTGTGCGGTCACCTTGCCAGGTGCCGCCCCCTCGGTCGATGCGTCCTCGCTCAGCGGGCCCCGGGACGGAACGAAGGGAGATGCCGGCCGGTCGCAGCGTGCATGTGATGAGAACCACTGGCCAACGACTGTCTTTGTTGTGTTCACGCAGAGTCGTGGTGGGCCGGCTTCGATCCCGCGTCGATCGGCACCACCCCATTCATTCCGGTGCAGTGGGTAGTGGCGACCGACGAGGCGTGTAACCGCGTCGTGCAGGGCTCGCGACGGCCGGTCGCAGTGGTTGACCGAGGCACGGACTGTGGCGACCATCGCCGAGCGCCAATCACCTGTCAGCACCACCGCCGCCTTCGTCTCCGAGGCTGGGACCCCGGCACGTCACCCGCCTGAGCGGCCGCTGATTCGGTGCGGCGGGGTCTAACAGAAGCGCGGCAGGTGGTGGGCGAACTGGCGCCGCCAGGATGGCCAGTCGTGCGGGACGTCGTGTCCCCATTCATCGAGCTCACAGCGAATGCCCTTGTTCTTCAACAGACCTGCCATGTGCCGCGTCGAGGGCAACGAGCCGGTGGTGTCCTCCCACTGCCCTTGGCCCACGACCAGCGCCACCGTCAGCCGCGACCGCAGCCAGTCCAGGTGCTCGCCGTCGAGGTGCGGAACGAAATCGGTGGGGTTGTGGAAGTAGGCGGCACTCCCCCGTTCGCCCCAGCCGTTCCATGACGACGGATCGTAATTCCCGGACAGCCCGATGGCCAGCGGGAACAGATCCGCCCTACGCAGGGCGAACAGGACAGCATGGAAGGCGCCCATCGAAGCGCCGACCGTGGCCATCTCCTGTCGCCCACCGCAATCGGAGTCGATCAGTGGCACGACCTCGTGCACGATCCAGGCTTCGAAGTCCTGATGTCGGCGGGCTCGCTCGTCGAGCGGTATGTCGTCGTTGGACCAGGTGTTTGCGTCATGGGCGTCCACACAGAACAACTTCGCCCGTCCACCGTCCAGCAGGTCGCGTACTGACTCGACCATGCCGTTGTTCTCGAAGTCGATCGCACGGCCCTGCTCAGAGGCGAAGACCAGGAATGGTCTGCCGTAGTGACCGTGCACCACCAACATGCCCGAGCCGCCCAGCGACGGAGCCGGCACCTGCACTTCGACTCGCCGGGTCATCCGGGCGACCATGCGGTTGTGAGCAGATCGGTGAGCGCCGGATCGAGAGCATCCCGCCAGGCGATGAAATTGTGTGCGTCAGGGACCTCGACCATCCGAGCCGGATACCCCTGGGCCAGCAGAGCCCCGGTCATCTGCCGGTTATTACCGAGATTCTCTTCGGCCGCGCCGCAGGTCAGCACCACCGGGATCGGATGTGGGCCGGCCGCCGGGCGCCGGGTGGCCAGCACGAACCGGGTCAGTCGGATGAACCGGGCGAAGTCGCGTTCCTGAGGGTCGAGTCGGCTGTCGAAGAACGAACCGGATTGCAGAAACAGACCACCAAAGGCACTGGGGTACAGACGATGTGCGTGCAGCATCGCCAGTGCGCCCAGACTCGAGCCCATGCCGACCACGGGGCCGTCCACAGCCACGAGGTCGGCGATCTCTGGCAGGACACCGTCGACCAGCGCACGAGCGTAGGCGCTTTTCGCCGAGTACCACTCGTTGCGTGACCCCGGCGCAATCAGAGCCACCCGGAAGGCCGGCACCTTTCCTGCCGAGATCAGCGAGCCGGAGAACCGGGTCAGACCGGCCATCCGCTCGTACTCCGGGCCGTCATGGGTGACGAGCAACGGCATCGGCTTCTCCGGCGGCGAACCCTCCGGCGACCACAGCAGCGCTTCGACCGATCCTCCGAGCCCCCGGGTCGGCACACTCAGACTCGTGTAGTTTCCGGCTCGGCCCGGTGCGCTGAGCCAGGACGGTTCGACGTACCCGGGAAACAGGATCACTGACCTCACCCCGAAGGCACCGGGCGCAGTCAGCGGATTGGTCGGATCCACGATGTCCTCGTAGCTGCCGTCGGCATGGGCGAGGGTGAGCTTGTACTCCATCCGCTGCACCGGTGGCCGGAGGAAGTTCAGCGCCCAGCCGGTCCGAGTGCGTCGGAAGTCCAGTGGTGTCGAGGTGGACAACGCCGGTGCCAGCCGTACACCGGACAACAGCCGATCCGGGTCGGGAAAGCTGAAGACCACCCGCTCCGCAGACACCTGCGGCCCCCAGACTTCCTCCCCCACCACAACTGCCGCCGTCACTGTGTAGTTCCGGCCTCCGGCCGGCTGTTCGCTGCGCTCCTCCGCTCGTTCCTCGCTGCGATGCTCGCTCACAGGGGCAGCGGGCGGTGTTCGTACGGCGTGGACAGCACGACCGTCGTACGGGTGGACACACCGGCCGCGGCCCGGATCTCCTGCAGCAGCAGTTCCAACTTCTCCGGACTGGCCACTCGTACCTTGAGGATGTAGCTCTCCTCCCCCGCGACCGAATGACACGCCTCGATCGCGTCTAGGTGAGCCAGCCGCTCCGGGGCGTCGTCAGGAGCCGCGTGATCGGTCGGAGTGATGGACACGAACGCGGTCAGTGGGAGCCCGACCAGGTCGGCACGGACATGGGCGACGTACCCGCTGATCAGCCCTTGCTTCTCCAGACGGCGTACCCGCTGGTGCACTGCTGACACCGACAGCCCCACCTGTTCGGCCAGATCGGTCAGGCTCGTTCGGCCGTCGCGGATCAGGGCCGCGAGCAGGTCTCGGTCCACCTTCTGCACATCGGTCATGTGCGAACGCTGCTCGCAGCAGGTCTCGGCCCAGACAGGGAGCGCGCGATCACCAACCGCTGAACCTGGTTGGTGCCCTCGACGATCTGCAGGACCTTCGCCTCTCGCATCCATCGCTCGGTCGGGTGATCCTCGACGTAGCCGGCTCCGCCGAGCACCTGGACAGCGTCGGTTGTGACCCGCATGACCATGTCGGTGGCGAAGAGTTTGGCCATCGCCGCATGCGGGCCGTACGGCTGCCCGGCGTCTCGGCGACGGGCGGCGTCGAGGTACAGCGCACGGGCAGCAGCCACCTGGGTGGCCAGGTCAGCCAGGAGGAAGGACAGACCTTGGAAGTCGAGAATCGACCGACCGAACTGTTTGCGCTGCCGCGCATAGGCGACTGCGTAGTCGAGCGCGGCCTGGGCCACGCCCACCGCACATGCGGCGATTCCCAGCCGTCCACCGTCGAGGGCAGCCAAGGCAATTCGGAAACCTTGGCCCTCGGCGCCGATCAGACGGGTAACGGGTACGACGGCGTCGTCGAACACGATCTGTGCGGTCGGCGAGGAGGACATCCCCATCTTGTGCTCGGCGGCCTGCGGCGTCATGCCTGGCGTGCCCGCGTCGACCAACAGGGTCGAGATGCCGCCGGCGCCCGGACCACCGGTACGGAGGAAGACGTTGTAGTAGTCGGCGACGCCCCCGTGGGTGACCCAGGCCTTTGTGCCGCGGACGCGGTAGTCGTCGCCGTCTCGTGCGGCGCTCGTCAGCAATGCTGCGGCGTCGCTGCCCGAGGAGGTTTCGGACAGGCAGTACGCCCCCAGCTGGTCCCCACCTACCATGCCAGGCAAGAACTCCTGCCGCTGCTGGTCGGTGCCGAACGCGGCAACCGGGAAGGCCGACAGGGTGTGCACGCTAACCCCGAGGCCGACCGCGAGCCAGGCGCCGGCGAGTTCTTCGACGACCTGCAGGTAGACCTCGTAGGGCTGGGCGCCCCCGCCGTACTCCTCCGGATAGGGCAGGCCGAGCAGCCCGGCTCCTCCGAGGACGGAAAACACCTCCCGTGGGAAGTGCGCGGCCTTCTCGTCGGCCGCCACTCGGGGACGGAGTTCCCGGTCAGCGAGTTCGACGGTCAGGTCAAGCAGGGCCCGGGCCTCGTCGCTGGGCAGGGTGCGGAACACTGGCATCTCAGACGTCCACGGTGACGAGATCGCGGGTGCCGACGTTGAGCCGCTGTACGCCCCCGGCGGTACAGATGACGATGTCCTCGATCCGCGCACCGTAGCGCCCGGCGAAGTAGATGCCTGGCTCGACGGAGAACGCCATCCCCGCTTCGAGCGGGAGGTCGTTGCCGGACACGATGTAGGGATCCTCGTGGACATCCAGACCGATGCCATGGCCGGTGCGGTGGATGAAGTTCGCCCCGTACCCCGCCTCAGCGATGATCCCTCGGGCGGTGGCGTCCACTGCCTGGGCGCTCACCCCCGGCGCGACCGCTCGGCAGGCCGCTTCCTGTGCGGCCTGCAGGACCGCGTAGAAATCGAGCACCTCCGTGGTCGGCTGCCCGCCGGCGAGGTAGGTACGAGTCGAGTCCGAGCAATACCCATCCTCGGTGACCCCGCCGATGTCCACGACCACCATGTCTCCGGACTCGATGACCCGATCGGAGAGCAGGTGGTGCGGGCTGGCGGCGTTCGGTCCGGAGCCGACGATGATGAACTCGACATGCTCATGGCCCGCGGTGACGATTGCTTCAGCGATGTCGCGGCCTACCTCGCGTTCGGTCCGCCCGGGTCGCAGCCACTCGGCCATCCTCGCGTGCACCCGGTCGATGGCCTGACCGGCCTGCAGCAGAGCGGCTGCCTCGGCGTCGTCCTTGCGCATCCGCAGCTGGGCCATCAGCGGCCCGGCCAACTCCCACGTGGCCCCGATCGCCGAGGTGAGCGCCAGGACATGCTCGGCCCACATCCGGCTGCTGATACCCACTCCGCCCGGTGCGCCGATCTCCCGCAGGTGCGTGGCCACCACGTCGAAGGGGTCGTCGGTCTCGCCCCAGGCGTGCAGCGCCGTAGTGACGCCGGCCGCCTGGACCATCGGCGCCTCGAGTTGGGGTACGACCAGAAGCGGCGCACCTTGCGCTGGGACGACGAGGCAGGTCAGCCGCTCCGAGACATGGGCGTGATACCCGGTCAGGTAGCGCAGGTCCGTACCCGCGGAGACCAGCAGAGCCTCCCAGCCGGCCTCAGCCACCGCCCGCTGCGCACGATCCAGTCGATCCGCAGTTGCCGCGTGCGCTGTAGGCATCCCGGAAGCCTAATCGCCGACCACGGTGGGCACCGATGACGGCCGAGGCTCCAATAGGGTCCGTTGCTGTGAGCCTGATGCTGCTGGACTCGGCCAGCCTTTACTTCCGGACCTTCTACGGCGTACCCGACACCGTGGTGGCTCCGGATGGAACGCCCGTGAACGCCGCACGAGGATTCATCGACGCGATCGCGACTCTGGTCCGGACCCGCCGGCCCACCGAGCTTGTCGCCTGTTGGGACGACGACTGGCGACCGGCATTCCGGGTCGAGGCAATCCCGTCGTACAAGGCTCATCGGGTCGTGGAGGACGAGCCCGAACTCGGTGACACGCCGGACGGTCTGGGCCACCAGGTGCCGATCATCGCCGCCCTGCTCGAAGCCGCGGGCATCTGCCGGTTGGGCTCGCCGGGTTTCGAGGCCGACGATGTGATCGGCACGTTGGCCACCCAAGCCTCGGGTGCGGTCGACGTCGTCACCGGCGACCGGGACCTGTTTCAGCTCGTCCGTGACGACCAGCCGATCCGGGTGCTCTACACCGCCAAGGGCCTGGGGAACCTGGACAGCGTGGACGAGGCCTGGATCACCGCGAAGTACGGCATTCCGGGTCAGGCCTACGCCGACTACGCAGTTCTGCGCGGCGATCCGAGTGACGGACTACCAGGCGTCAAGGGAATCGGCGACAAGACCGCAGCCGCGCTCATCCTCGCCTACGGGTCCGTCGACGGCATCATCGCCGCGGCTCGCGGTCGCGCCACCCCGACCGGCGCGCTCACCGCCGGTGTTCTGCGCAAGCTGGCCGCCGCAGTCGACTACCTTGCTGTCGCTCCACAGGTCGTCCTGGTGCACCGGGACTGCCCCCTGCCCGACGTCACAGGAACGCTCCCGACCACTCCGGCTGACCCCGAGCGACTCGCCGAACTCGGCACCCGGTGGGGATTGCAGTCAGCGATCAACCGGCTGCGCGAGGCATTCGCCTGGCGGTGACAGGCGACTACTGCTTTTCCTGCCAGTTGTAGTTGCCGTCCTCGTCGGTGATCTCGATGACCAGGGTGACGTCCTCGGAGTCCGCGGTCTGGCCCGTGCACTCGTAGGTCTGACTGACCTCCACCTCCATGTCAGAAGGACAGGTCAGCTCGACGCTCACGCCTTCCTGATCCTCGAACTGAACCGCAACATCGCGTTGGACGGCCCCCTGGTCGAGCAGGGTCTTATTGAGCACGAACCTCGGGAGCACTACGGCCAGCGCGATGAGCACAACCGCGGCTATGGCCAGGGAGACGAGCAGACCGGTATTGCGCTTCTTGGCCGGAGCGGTCGGGTAACCGGTGCCATAACCCTGACCCGGACCCTGACCGGGATAGCCGCCCTGCGGGGAGCCGTACGTCGGCTGGCTGCCATAGCCATGCTGCTGTCCAGTCGGGCTGCTGCTCTGCGGCGAGTACCCAGGCTGTCCCTGCGCAGAGCCGTAGCCGGCCGGACTGCCGTACTGCTGTGCCGGCTGCCCGTACCCTCCGAAACCTGAACTCGGCGTCGCGCCGAACCCGGATGCCGATGACTGCCCGGCGCCGTACTGCTGGGTCGGGTAGTGGCCGCCGTAGGTACTGGTCGACGGGCTCTGCGGGCCGGCGCCGCCGGTGCTGAACTGCTGCGTCGGGGCGGCAGTTCCGGAATAGCCGGTCGGCGACCCACTCCCTGCTCCGCCTGCGGCGTGGGCACCCCAACTCGACGCGCCCTGCTGACCAGGGGCGGCCGGCTGACCCCATCCGGACGAGGACTGCGGAGTCTGTTGGGCCTGCGGTGCGCCTGGGGTGGACTGGCTTGGCGGGACCGGCGGTGGGGCCCAACTCGAGGATTGTGGGGTGGCCGCGGGTCCCTGCGGGGCCGAGGGCGCGGGTGGCTGGCCCCAGCCCGACGATGACTGTGCACCGGCTGAGGGCGCGGGTGGTTGGCCCCAGCCCGACGCCGACTGAGGTTGATCGGATGGCGTGGTCGGCGCTGACTGCACCGGCTGCACGGTAGGACTCGACTGCGCATCCGGCGTCGGTTGGCCCCAACCCGATTGCTGGGCGTCGGTGGGCGGCTGCTCGGCATCCGAAGATTCGCGCGGCTGCTCGCCACCGCCCTGAGGTGGGTTGGTCATCGGTGCTCCTCTGATCGGATCGGGACCGGTGGTGGTGAAGGCTCACACATTGTGTACTACCGCGGGATCCCCCGCTTCGACCACGCCACGACGCAAAGCCGTCACTGCCCGCGCCGCCACCGCGGCGACGCCGCGCTCAGATGGACCCGATGCCGAACCCCGTTCGGACAGGTCGCCGACTCTGGCCAATTGGCCGAGCAGATCGATGAGCTGGCGGGTCCACCGGACGAAGTCACCACCCGTCAGCTCCGTGCCCTCGTCCCGGGCTGCGCGCAGGACCCGGTCCAGCGACTCCCCGCGGGCCCACCGAAACGCGGCACCAGCGAAGCCAGGATCCAGTTCGCGGGTCAGCGACAGCCCGTTCTCCGACTCCAGGGCGCGCAATCGACCGGTGACCTCTTGGACGTCGGCCAGGCGCTCACCGACGAGCGTGGACGGTGCGGACCAGACGGCCAGTACGTCTCGGCGTGTCTCGTAGACCAGGGCCGAGACGCACGCAGCGAGTTCGGCCGGGCCGAGACCGTCGAAGACTCCGTCGCGCAGGCACTCCGCGGTGGCCAGATCCGTCTCGCTCCAGATGCGGGTCAGTCCGCGGCCGGCCTCGGACAACGCCTCCGGGGGTGGCTTGCCGGTCAGGTAGCCCAGGTGTTCGAGCAGGGCACAGATCCGGTCGAAGGATCGGGCAATCGAACCGGTGCGTTGCTCGATCCGAGCGCGCAGGCCTTCGATCTCCCGGTTGAGCTGGCTCCAGCGGCGAGCCCACCGAGCGTGTTCGTCCCGGTCGGGGCACTGATGGCTCGGATGGGCACGCAGTTCCGACCGCAGCCGGGCGATCTCGGCATCCTCTGCGGCCGCTCGACGTCGGGTGTTCGTCTGGCGAGGGCCGAGATCGGATTCGGTTCGCGCAGTCCGCAGGCTGGAAGCGAGATCACGGCGGGCGACCGGGCTGCGGTGGTTGAAGTTTTTGGGCACCTTGATCCGGGCCAATGGCTGCGCGGGAACCGGGAAGTCGGTGCCACTCAACCGCCCGGCCCAGCGCTGCTCGGTCAGGACCAGCGGGCGTGGATCGGACAACGGGGAGAGTCCGGGGTCGAGGACTACCGCCAGACCTTGGCGGCGGCCGTGCGGTACGCGGATCACGTCCCCGATCCGTAGTTGCTCCAGCGCCTGGAGGGCATCGCCACGCCGCTGACGGTCGCCGAGTCGGGACAGCTCGGCCTCGCGTCGGCTCAACTCCATCCGCACGTCTTCGTAGGCGGTGAAGTCTCCGAGATCGCAGGCCATCGCCGCCGCGAATTCGGCAAGGGCTTTCGAATGCGTGGTCACCCGCTGCTGCAGGCCGACGACATCACGGTCGGCTTGGAACTGGGCGAAGGAGGATCCCAACAGGTCCCGAGCGGCGGCCCGGCCAAGCTGAGCAACCAGGTTGGCGGCCATGTTGTAGGACGGCGTGAACGAGGAGCGCAGGGGGTACGTACGGGTCGAGGCAAGCCCACCGACCGCCGCCGCGTCGACCTCCGGTGACCACATCACGACCGCATGTCCGTCGATGTCGATCCCACGCCGGCCGGCCCGCCCAGTCAACTGGGTGTATTCCCCCGCGGTCAATGGGGCGTGCCGGTCGCCGTTCCACTTGGTCAACCGCTCCAGCACGACCGATCTGGCGGGCATGTTGATGCCCAATGCCAGGGTCTCCGTGGCGAAGACAGCCTTGACCAGACCCCGGACGAACAGTTCCTCCACGGTCTCCTTGAAGGCTGGAATGAGTCCCGCGTGGTGGGCTGCGATGCCGGCTCGCAGCGCCTCGACCCACTCCCAGTAGCCGAGGATCGCCAGATCCTCGTCCGGCAGATCGGCGCAGTGCTCGTTGACAATCGCCGTGATCTGGTTGCGTTCCTCCTCGGTGGTCAACCGCAGTCCGCTGTGCAAGACCTGGGCCACGGCAGCATCGCAACCCGCCCGGCTGAAGACGAAGGTGATGGCTGGCAGCAGGCCGTCGCGATCAAGTCGGGCCAGCACGTCGGCGCGGTACGGCGGGCGCCACCGCTGACGTCGTTCGTAGCCACCGGTGCGGTTGCGGTCTCGGCCAGAACCTCGTCCTCGGGTCTCGTTCGACCAGAGCCTGCTCTGGACATCGCGTACGGCCTGCTCGAGGTGTGGATTCACCGCCGCGGTCCCCGTACCGTCCGGGCGTCTCCGGGTGGCGAACAGGTCGAACAGTCGGGTGCCGACCATCATGTGCTGCCACAGCGGGACGGGCCGGGTGTCGCTGACCACCACCGCGGTGTTGCCTCGAACGGCGACCAGCCAGGCACCGAACTCCTCGGCGTTGCTCACCGTGGCCGACAACGACACCAGAGCCACTGACTCCGGTAGGTGGATGATCACCTCCTCCCAGACCGCCCCACGAAAACGGTCGGCCAGGTAGTGCACCTCGTCCATGACGACGAAGCCCAGTCCGAGCAGCGCCCCGGATCCGGTGTAGAGCATGTTGCGCAAGACTTCTGTGGTCATCACGACGATGGGCGCGTCGCCGTTCTCGGTCCGGTCGCCAGTGAGCAATCCGACCTTGTCGCGGCCGTACCGATGGAGGAGATCGTTGTACTTCTGGTTGGACAACGCCTTGATCGGCGTGGTGTAGAAGCATTTTCGCCCATCGTGTAGAGCCAGGTGAACCGCGAACTCACCCACGACGGTCTTGCCGGCCCCCGTCGGTGCGGCGATCAGGGCACCGTGGCCGTCCTCGAGTGCTTGGCAGCCCTCGATCTGAAATCCGTCGAGCTCGAAGCCGATCTTGGCTGCGAAGTCGGTCAGCTGCGGGTAGGCCGCCCGGATTCGTGCCTGGGTGTGGTTATCCGCATGGGTGGCCACGACCCAAGGCTATGACGCCGGTCGCGCAGCTGCTGGCTGCAGGATGCGAAGGGCGCCCGGGTGGCAGATCGCGGTGATGGGGAGGGCTGAGACCGGCTCTCCGTCGGCGTAGGCGGTGATCACGGGCGGCTCGTCGCAGCTCACGGAGATCGTCCGCGCTCGATACGTGCGGACAGCTGGGTGAGCCAGGTGCTCGCCGCGGCGCAGGGTCGGGGTTACCCGGATCAGCCGTCGCCGGCTGATCCGGGCGACAACGGTGACGTCGAGCAGGCCGTCGCTCGGGTCGGCCCGGGGACAGATCGGGATCCCGCCTCCGTAGGTCGACGTGTTCCCGACGGCTACCAGGGTCGCGTCGAGGGTCACCGTTGCGCCGTCCAGATTCAGGGTCATCGGTACGGCTCGGAGTCGGGCCAGCTCTGCCAGCAGGGCCAGGTCGTAGCGCCGGGGTCCGTGCGGCCAGCGCATCCGATTGGCGCGGTCGTTGACAGCCGAGTCGAAGCCCGCGCACAGGACGCTGGCCCACCATCGCTGACCGCAGCGCGCCAGGTCCACACGGCGATGAGCGGCCGCCTCGAGGGCATCGGCGATCGCGGCCGTCGCGGCGTGTACGTCACCGGGCAGGCCGAGTGCGCTGGCGAAATCGTTGCCTGTTCCGGCCGGAATGATGCCGAGCGCGGTGGAGGTTTTGGCGATCTCCTGGATGGCCAGATGAGACATACCGTCGCCGCCGATGACAACGAGGGCGGCATCGCCTTGCTGCACCGCCTCGGCGGCGATGGCGCGCATGGCCGGAAGCGATTCAGCCGTCGACACGGTGGCCCGTAGGCCACGGGCACCAAGGTCTGCGGCCACCTGATGCCCGATGCCAACGGCCCTGCCACGGCCGGCGTGCGGGTTGACGAGCAGAGTGACGTCGACCTTGCCGGCCATGAGCTACCGAGCCGGTCCGGCGCTCGGGTCCGGCTCCTCGTCCTGGCCATCCGCCGGCTGAATCGGCTCATCGATCGGCGCGGGGGATTCGAGAACGGGCTGCTCGTCCAGCCTCGACGGGGAGGCGTCCAGTGGCGAGGCCTCATCGTCATCGAGGTCTTGGAACCCGGTGAGCGCGTCCCGCTTGGCCCGTCGCCGATCCAAGATCCGGGCCACCTGGATCGCCGCCTCGAAGAGCAGGATCATCGGCCCGCCCATCGCCAGCATCGTGAACGGGTCCTGAGTTGGCGTGATGAACGCGGCGAAGACCAGGGTCAAGAAGAACGCCCAGCGCCGGCTCCGGGCCATCAACTGGTAGGACAACACGCCGACGAAATTCAGCATCAACGCGATCAGCGGCACTTGGAACGAGATGCCGAAGGCGACCAGTAAGAGGACGACGAAGCTCACGTACTCCGGTGCCGTGAGCAGCGGGGTAACGCCTTCCCCGGCGATCCCGAGAAGCAGCTTCAGTCCGTTGCGCAGGGTGATGTAGGCCAGCACCGTCCCGCCGGCGAACAACAGCGACGAAAGCGCCACAAACACGACCGTGTAGCGCTTCTCGTTGCGTTTGAGTCCGGGTGTCACAAAGGCCCACAGCTGATAGAGCCAAAACGGCGACGACAGGATGATTCCGCCGATGAAGGAGACCTTCAGCCGGAGCAGGAAGCCCCCCAGAACGTCAGTGACGATCAGCGTGCACTCCTGGCCCTCCACGCTGAACCGCAGAGTCTCGGGCAGGTCGCAATAGGGCGCCTTGATGAAGTCGAGCAGCCCGTTGTTGTACCAGATGAACGTGCCGACGCCGGCAATGAAGATGAAGATGAACGCCTTGACCAGCCGGTTGCGCAATTCCTTCAGGTGCGAGGCCAGGCTCATCGTCGCTTCGGTGTTCTCCCGCTGGCGCCAGCGCCGGAAGTTGCCACGGAAGCGACGTTTGGCCGGGCCGGTCACCGGATCAGGGCTCCCTGCTCGACGGGACGTTCAGCGGACGATGGGAGGGTGGGAAGGGCTGCCAGGTCTGCGGCGCTACGGCAGTACGCCGCACGCGGACGACGTCGGTTCAGCGCGGTTGGTCGTACTCCGGGTATGGCTTGTGCTCAGGGACATCGGCGACCACGGGCGGTGCCGTGGAGGCCACAGTCGGACCGGTCGGGCTCGGGGACGTGGTGGGCAGTTGACCGCGGACGGTCTCGGCTTCGGCCTTGGTACGGACGTCGTCGTCCTTCATGCCCTTCATCTCACCCTTGAAGATCCGCATCGAGCGGCCGAGGGAGCGCGAGGCGTCGGGCAGCTTCTTGTATCCGAACAACAGCAGGACAGCAAGAATGATCAACCCGATCTCGAGGGGTCCGAGTCCCATGGTTTCTCCTCTTCGCAGTGGTGGAGGCGAGTCTACGCGTGTCCACCTTGGCCGCGTGACCTGTCGGCTTCGTTCTGCATTCGTAACGTCTGCGCGCGACGGATGCCTTGAGTCAGGTCCTCGACCTGCGGTGCTACCGAGATCTGCGCATCGCTGGCCGCACCTCGCAGCCGGGTCAGATGGCCGAACAGGCCATACCCAAGGACGGCCAACACGAAAAACGCGCCGACTCCGACGACGATCCAGACGACCAGCATCATGAGGCCAACCTAGGGTACGTCCTGTTGGCCTGCAGAGATGCCGTAGGCGGCCAAGGCCTGTCGCGCGTCTTGAGCGATCTCGGCTGCAAGGGCCGGTGGGTCGAGCACCTGGGCGGCCCCGCCCAACCCGGCCACCAACCGCCGTACCCAGGTCGTCTCGCTCGAGCGCAGCGTTACCAACAGTTCGTCCCCGTCCTCGACCACACTCTGGCAGGGGTAGTAGTCAGCCACCCACCGTGCCCACGGCAGCAACCGGACCCGGACCTCGACATCCTCCGGTGACGGCAGGAACAGTCCACCGGAAATGTCCCGAAGGGCGACTTCAGGTGGCGGACGGGACGGCTCGTCGAGCTGATCGAGTTCCTCGATCCGGTCCAGGCGAAACATCCGGACGCCTTCGGCTCGGCGGCACCAGGCCTCCAGATACCAGTGCCCGGCGACGAGAAGCAAGCGCATCGGGTCGACTGTGCGCTCGGTGCGCGCGTCCCGGCCCGCCGAGTAGTAGGTCAGGTGGACCGCCTGACCGGCCCGCAGCGCTCGCCGCAGGACGGCCAGCGCAGCGTCCTGCCCGTCGACGGAAACGGTGACGGCTGCTGCCGCCTGGGCCTGGGCGCCGGAAGCCTCCTCGATCTTGGCCAGCGCCCGGCTGACTGCCTCCTGTTCGATCAGGCCAGGGGTAGCAGCCAGAGTCCGTAAGGCAACGATCAACGCAACCGCCTCGTGGGTGGTCAGCCGCAGCGGGCGGCTCATCCCAGCATCGAAGGTCACCGCCACGTGGTCATCGTCGAAGGACAGGTCGATCAGATCTCCTGGACCATGACCAGGCAGGCCACACATCCACAGCAGGTTGAGGTCCTCGCGCAGTTCGTCGGCGCTGACGCCGAAATCATGTGCTGCAGAGGTGATCTCGATGTCGGGATGGGCCTGCAGGTAGGGAATCAGGGCCAGCAGGCGGGGTACCCGATCCGCACTGGCGCTCATTGCTGTTTCCAGCCTCGCTCGCTGCGCTCGGCCGCGCTCAGTGCGCCATTCTCGGACGTGAGATCGGTCATGGCGGCGAGGCGACGTAACCGGCTGATGACCGCCTCGCGCAGCGCTACCGGTTCCTCGACGACGGCATCCACGCCGAAGCTGGTGACCCGGTCGGCCAGCATGTGCAGGTCGGTGAGCGGGATCTCGATCAAGTCGGGATCATCGGCGGAAGCCTTTCCGGCGCGGCGCAAGCCCTCGGCCGAGCCCGGGCGTACCCGGATCCGTGCGGTGACTTCGCTGGCCGGTGTAGCCGAGGCCACCATGGCGACCAGGTCGACGTCCTCTGGTCGCTCGAATGCGCCGGCCGGACCAACGGCTTTCGGCCGGCCGGCGAAGCGGCTGAGCCGGAACGCCCGTGGTGCCTTCCGGGCCAGGTCGAAGCCGGCGACGTACCACCGCCCGCGTCTGGCCACGACTCCCCAGGGATGGATGCGGCGCTGAGTCGGATCCGAGCCGTCCGGACGTCGGTAGTCGAAGCGGAGTTCTCGGCGTTCGGTTGCCGCGGCGAAGCAGGCGCCGAAGGCCGGTTCCCCGGAGTCCAGTCGCGGCTCGAGGGGTACAGCTGCGTTCTCGTCGAGACTGATCCCGGCGGCCCGAAGCTTGTGCAGCGCGCCTTCGGCGGCGCCGGCCAAGGCAGCCGAGTGCCATAGCCGTGCGGCCAGGCCCACCGCAGCAGCCTCGTCGGCGGCCAGTGAGATTGCCGGCAGTTCATAGGCGTCGCGGGCGATGCGGTACCCGTCCTCGTCGTCGAAGGCCGACGTACGACCGGTCTCCAGGGGTACCCCGATCTCGCGGAGCTCTGCCTTGTCCCGCTCGAACATTCGCTTGAAGGCTTCCTTGGCCCGGTCTGTCCCGTCATCGGCCTCGTACCCGGGCACGGCCCTTCGGATCTGCTCAGCGGGGAGGTAATGACGGGTAGCCAGCAAGCAGATCACGAGGTTGACCAAACGCTCGGCACGGCGGGTCGTCACGCTGCAACGCTAACCCGTGTCGAGCCCCTCGGATAACGTCGCACCCCGTGATTGCTTGGCGCGTCGGCGAGGTGACGTCGACCGGTCGCGAATGGAACGGTGCACTCGAGCTGCAGGTGCTGGTGGAGGGCGAGTCGGTGCGCGCACTGGCATATCCCAGGCTCGTCGGTTGCCCGGTACCCGGTGACAACGTGCTGTTGAACACGACGGCGCAGCGCCTAGGGCTCGGTACGGGGGGGTACGCACTCGTTGTTGCCATTCCGTCCCGGCTGCCCGCCGATTCAGCACCTGGCGGACATCTCGTGAAAGGCCGCTACCTCCCGACGCAGGCCACAGTGCTGGGTGCCGACGAGCAGGACTCCCCGCATCACCAGGTGTTGCGTGATGCCGAGTCCTTGGGCGGAATGCCGGTGGTGATCGCCGATCTGCATTCCGCGCTACCGGCGATCCTGGTTGGAATCCACCTCGACCGCCCACACGCCACGGTCGCGTACGTGATGACTGATGGTGGAGCCCTGGTTGCCTGGTTCTCGCGGACGCTCTCCGCGCTGGCCGAGCACCTGGTCGGCACCGTGACGGTCGGTCAAGCGGTCGGTGGTGATCTGGAGGCGGTCACCGTCCACACCGGACTGCTCGCCGCCCATCATGTGCTGAAGGCAGATATCGCGATCGTGACCCAGGGTCCAGGGAACCTGGGAACCGGTACGACATGGGGCTTCTCGGGAGTGGCTGCAGGGGACACCGCCAACGCTGTGCACCTACTGGAGGGGCATGCGGTCGGTGCGCTGCGGATCAGTGCCGCCGATCCCAGGTCCCGGCATCGAGGGGTATCCCACCATTCGCTGACCGCCTTCGGGCGAGTCGCGCTGGCCGGCATGGACCTCGTGGTGCCGGAGGGCCTTCCGGCGGAGCTGGCCGATCAGGTCCAGGACGATCTTGCCGCGCAACCCGTACGTAACCGGATCGTGCACGTCTCCGACGTCGGACTGCTCGACGCCTTGACCGCCAGTCCGGTACCGCTGTCCACCATGGGACGCAGGCTGACCGAGGATCCGTGGTACTTCATGGCCGCAGCCGCTGCCGGCCGGCACGCCGCGGGGCTGCTGCGGGCCTGAGACGCCCTGTAGTCCTGTGAAGCAGGGCTCACATGCTCGCGATGAGCTTGTCCACCCGGTCGTCGACGGATTTGAACGGGTCCTTGCACAGCACGGTGCGCTGTGCCTGGTCGTTGAGTTTGAGGTGAACCCAGTCGACGGTGAAGTCGCGCCGCTTCTCCTGCGCCCGCCGGATGAACTCCCCGCGCAGCCGGGCCCGGGTCGTCTGTGGGGGGACGCTCTTGGCCGTGAAGACCTCGAGATCGGTCGATACCCGGTTGACCGCTCCGCGCTTGTCGAGCAGGTAGTAGAGGCCACGGTCTCGGTTGATGTCGTGATAGGCGAGGTCCAGCTGGGCGATCCGTGGACTGGACAACGGCAGATCGTGCCTGGCTCGGTAACGTTCGATCAGTTGATACTTGGTCGCCCAGTCGATCTCCCTGTCGATCAGTGAGAGATCTTGGGAGTCAATGGCTTTGAGCGTGCGGACCCACAACTCGAGCATGTCGATCAGGTCTCCGCCGAGACCCTCTTTGTCGACGAAGTCCGCGCACCGGGAGTGGTACTCGCTCTGGATCTCCAGCCCGGACAGTTCGCGCCCGTTGGCCAGCCGGACGCGACGTCGACCGCTCATGTCGTGGCTGATCTCGCGGATGGCCCGAATCGGGTTCTCCAGGGTCATGTCCCGCAAGACGACTCCGGCCTCGACCATCCGCAGTACAAGGTCGGTGATCGTGACCTTGAGCAGCGTGGTCGTCTCGTTCATGTTCGAGTCGCCGACGATGACATGTAGCCGGCGGTACTTCTCGGCATCGGCGTGCGGTTCGTCGCGGGTGTTGATGATCGGCCGGGAACGGGTGGTCGCTGAAGAGACTCCCTCCCAGATGTGCTCCGCACGCTGGCTCACGCAGTAGACCGCGCCGCGAGGGGTCTGCTGGATCTTGCCGGCCCCGCAGACCAGCTGTCGGCTGACGAGGAACGGGATGAGCACATCGGCCAGTCGGCTGAACTCGCCCTGCCGGCCGACTAGGTAGTTCTCATGGCAGCCGTAGGAGTTGCCGGCGGAGTCGGTGTTGTTCTTGAACAGGTAGATGTCGCCGGTCACGCCCTCCTCGTGCAGGCGGGCCTCGGCGTCGACGAGTAGTCCTTCGAGGATCCGCTCCCCCGCCCGGTCGTGGATGACCAGTTCTCGGAGGTTGTCGCACTCTGGGGTTGCGTACTCCGGGTGTGATCCGACGTCGAGGTAGAGCCGCGCGCCGTTGCGCAGAAACACGTTCGAGGACCGGCCCCATGACACCACCCGGCGGAAGAGATAGCGAGCGACCTCGTCGGGCGAGAGCCGACGCTGACCTCGGAACGTGCAGGTGACGCCGTACTCGGTCTCGATTCCGAAGATCCGCCGGTCCACGGGCCCAGCCTAGGCTCGACCCGGCGTCATGCCGTTGAGCCGCTCGACGCCTCGCCGGTGTCCGACGGTGTGGCCGGCTCGACCGGTTCAGGCTCTGGAGCGTCCTGGTCCCCGAGGAGGTCCCGCAGTGCGGCTCCGCTGATCCGGCGGAACGTCCGCTTGGTCCGGTTGCGGTCCAGGACCGCGACCTCGAGTTTCTGCGGAGGCAGCGCGGCAGCGGGCGTACCGGTTTTCCCAGCATTGCCGTTCGAGGCGGCGGCCCCGGTGGCCAACGCGGAGGCGCCGATGACGAGTGCATCGGCCAGTGGCAACCTGGCTTGGAAGCCCGAACGCAGCGCCGAACTGACCGCCTCGGCCTGCCCCCCCATCACCACGAAGTCGGGTTCATCGAAGACCGACCCGTCGAAGGTCAGCCGGTAGAGCTCGTCCCGGCGCGGCTCGTCCCCCAGATCGGCGACACAGACCTCGACCTCGTAGGGCTTCATCTGTTCGGTGAAGATCGCCCCCAGGGTTTGGGCATACGCGTTGGCCAGCACCCGCCCGGTGACATCGCGCCGGTTGTAGGAGTACCCCCGTACGTCGGCCAGCCGGACTCCGGCCTGCCGCAGGGTTTCGAACTCGCTGTAGCGCCCGACGGCGGCAAATCCGATCCGGTCGTAGATCTCGCCGATCTTGTGCAGCGTCGTGCTCGGGTTCTCGGCGATGAACAAGATGCCGTCGGCATAGGTCAGTACCGCCACGCTACGCCCGCGGGAGATGCCTTTGCGGGCGTACTCCGAGCGATCGCGCATGACCTGCTCGGCCGATGCGTAATAGGGCATCTGAGTCACGAGCCGGTGCCCCCCGTGAGGATCGCAGCGAGCGCCAGCGAGTTTCGCCGAGAGGGCGGGAGCATCGACCGAGCGCCAGCGAGGGAGGAGCGGACCGCACGGTGCGCGAAGCGCACGATGGCGGGTGGGAGACCGGAGCGGGGGGTGCCGGCGGGGCACTGAGTCATAGCGCTTGCTCCTGTCGCTGCGAGATGACCTGGGACGCGACGGTGGTCACTTCCTCGTCGTCCAGTCGCCGCGTGCCGTCGCCGGTGACCACGAAGACCGACGGCATCAGCCCACGCACCATGTCCGGACCTCCGGTAGCCGAGTCCTCGTCGGCAGCGTCGTAGAGCGCTTCGACGACGGCACCGACCACGTCGTCCTGGCCCATTCGCTGGTTCCAGACCTTCTTGAGGCTGCCCTTGGCAAACAACGATCCGGAGCCCACGGCGTGGTAACCGCGCTCCTCGTACAGTCCGCCGGTGACGTCATAGCCGAAGATCCGGCCAGGAAGGGATGCGGAGGGGGTCTCGACGGCATCCTCGTCGGTGGTTGGGTCATGGTCTGGTCGTACGTCCACACCGGCGAACAGCGGTACGACCGCAAGCCCCTGCATCGCCGCACCGAGGTTGCCGCGGATCATGGCAGCCAGCCGATTTGCCTTGCCGTCCAAGGACAGCGTCGTTCCCTCGATCTTCTCGTAGTGCTCCAACTCGACCTGGAACAACCGGACCAGTTCGCCGGCGATCCCGGCCGTGCCGGCGATTCCGACGACGGAGTACTCGTCGGCGGCGAAGACCTTGTCGATGTCGCGCGAGGCGATCAGGTTGCCCATCGTGGCGCGCCGGTCGCCGCCCATGACAACGCCACCGGGAAAGCTCGCCGCCACAACCGTGGTCGCATGCGGAGCCAGTCCGGCGCCCGAGCCGGCTGGCAATCCTTTCGCGGGGAGCAAGTGGGCAGCCTCCTGTCCGAGAAAGTCCACGAACGACGACCCGGCCGCACTCAGGTACCCCGGCGGCAGTCCTGAGGAACCCGCGCCTCGTTCGGCCACGAACCCGCCCTTCGCCCAGCTTGGAAGATGCCTCGCCGTCCGGCGCGTTCAGGGCGCCCGGACCTCTGGGTGAAACCCTACCCGCGGGCTGGTGTGGCCTCGGTACGGGCGACCCAGGCGATCAGGCGCTGACGGTGTGCCGCCACGGTTCGACCTCGATGGAGCGGCCGTGGTGCGGAAACAGCTTGATCACTCCCGGCCACCGGTACTGTGACGGTGGCGAGGTGGCCTGGGAGGGTGCGTTCGCCGCGTAGTTGTGAGCGTTCAGGTAATCAACCGCCGCCTCGAGGACGTCGATCCGATCGTTGAACTGGCCGAGCCCGCCGTTGCAGTTGAAGCACAACAGACCTCGGACCTTGCCCGTAGCGTGATCATGATCCACCTGCGCCGCCGGCGCCATGCGACAGAGCGCGCACAGGCCGTCCTGCTCGGCGTGCCTGGCGTCCGCGTCTGCGGCGGTAATGCCGTACCGCCGCTTCAGGTGATAGGTCCGAGATCCCCCCACTTTCTCTTTACTGAGCTTGCCCCGCACGTTGTGACCCGGCTTGCAGTAGGTGTGTAGCCCCGTGACGGAATTAGCACGTGTCCGCGGAAAGTCGTCGGCCGGTTTGATCTGAGCGCAGTCGGGGCACCACTTGCCGCCGTCTGCCACCTCGCTTGGTGGCAATCTTCTTGGGGATACGCCTCGGCCGGCGGCTCTTCTCGCTCCGTAATGCCGCGCAGGACTTGCAATAGAACGCCAATCCGGCCGCCCGTCGGACATCCGAGTGAAATCTGACGGCCGGCTGGACTCGTTCACAGTCCAGGCAGCGCTTCTCCACCATTGGAGAGATCGCAGGGGCCAGTCGTGGAAGAGGCAACTATCACCGTACAATATGTGCATTCACTGGCCTCCTTTTTGTACATACTGCCTCACGAACTCCTCCGAATTCTCCTCGAGCACCTCGTCGATATCGTCAAGAATCGCGTCGATATCCCCGGACATCTTTTCGTGCCGCTCGCCGGCTGTGATGTCGACGCTGGCCTCTACTTCGACGTCTTCTTCCTTGGCCCGGCTGCGCTGCTGCTGACCGCCGGTGTCCCGTGTCGCCATCGCTTCTCCTCCCCTGTCCTCGCGTCATCCGGCGCGGTGGTCGAACTCTCCGGAGACCTGACACTACCCGCGGCCTGCGACAGGATCGGCTCGTTCTCGGCAGGATCGGCGCGTCCGCTACCGTCCCGGAAAATCCCGTACATAGCGCCGCTGCCACCACGTCTCGATGGCATGGGCGTCGAAGCGATCGCGCACGTAGGCCACTGCCCCCTCCGGGGGTACGCCGTCCAGGACAGCCAGGCAGGCCAGCGCGGTGCCGGTTCGCCCGCGACCACCACGGCAAGCGATTTCGACCCGATGGAACTCGGCTCGATGCCATGCCTCCCGAAGGGCCTCCCGTGCCTGTGGGCGATCTCGCGGCAATCCGAAGTCAGGCCACCGGAGCCACCGAGCCTCCCATTCGACGGCCGGGGGCGGACTGCCGAGCAGATACACGGCGAAGTGGGGCGGCGGTCCGTCGGGTACTGGTCGACCCAAGCCCCGGCCCCGTACGAGCCGTCCCGACGGCAGCGCGAGAACGCCCGGCGATGCCGGATCCCAGGTGCCATTCACACATTCGACCGTACGGGTGAGGTTGATCGTCACCCGTGCTCGCGCGCGACAGCGGCGTCGATCTGTTCGCGCAGGATGTCCAGTTGACCGGCGTGCCGAGCCGTCTCCTCGATCATGTGCACGTAGATCCAGCGCACCGACACCTGCCCCATCCCGTCATGCGGCAAGGCCGCATCGAGTGAACAGTCGGCTGCCAACGAACGCGACGTCGCACAGGCGGCGCGGTACTCGGCGACCAGAGAATCAACCGTCTCATGCTGTTCGAGCACGAACTCCGAGCGTCGTTCATGAGCACGGCGATTGTCCCCGGAACGCGCGCCGAGAACCTGGTGGAACCAGCCGACCTCCACCCAGCGCAGGTGCTTGAGGACACCGCCCACGGTGGTCAATGAGGGTACGAGTCGCCGTCGGGCGTCCCCCTCGGAGAGTCCAGCGATCTTGCCGACGACCTCGCCACGGTAAAGATCCAGGAACGCTTCGAGCATGGCTCGCTCGCCCGCGGTCGAGACGACCTCGTCAGGCAGCAGTCCCTCGGCCACCGCTTCAGCGGTTACCGGTGAGGCGCTCGACCAGTTCGCGGGCATCGGTGCACTGGTCGAGCAGTTCGCCGACA
>Ga0136616_10000181_pt1 | contig 26008 bp, 34 predicted proteins | sample AntDrymUQ2992106_2_FD_106648 | JGI IMG/M metagenome (GOLD analysis project Ga0136616, IMG submission 106648) | Polar desert sand microbial communities from Dry Valleys, Antarctica - metaG UQ299 (21.06) | ecosystem: Environmental > Terrestrial > Soil > Desert | place: Antarctica: Dry Valley... | reverse complement strand
GGGGTCTCGCTCGGGGTCCTCGAAGCGCGTCCAGTCCACCACCGCGATAATCCGCAGCAGCGTGTCCAGGGTCAGCGCCATGCCGGCGACGATGTCCTCGGTAAGCACCGCGACTGCCCGGCCCATCAGCGAGTGCTCCTGGCCGAGCAGACGGGCGATGTCCCCCATGGACCGGCCAGTGAGGTCAATGCCCTCCACGCGGGCAAGCAGCAAGCCGAAGGTGACCGTCTGGGCGTAGCCATCAGCGAACTCCGCGTCGGAGGCATCCGGGAACAACAGCTCCCGCCAATCCGAGGCGAGGTTGGTGAACGGGCCACCACCGGCCGTGCGCTCGGAGATCAGGGCGTCGGCGACCTCGTCGCGGAGCAGGCGACACAGTCCGGCGACGCTGTTGACCAGTTGGCCGAGGGTCCGCGGCGGCGTGGGGCTCCACCGCAGAAACACGCTGAGCAGCCGGGCGAAGTCGCTGCCCTGCGGCGCCAGCCGCGCCCCACTGGTGCGCACATGGCCAGTCAGGCGCACCAGGTCCCCGACGCGCTGTCCCGAGCGATACAAGCCCCACTCGTTGCCGTCGGTGTAGAGCACGTTCGGGAGGGCCTTGAACTTTTCCCACTGCTTCCGGTCGTGGGAACGGGCCGACCAGGCGGTCGGATCGGCTCCCTTGCCGGGGGCCTTGACCTCGACGTAGCCGCACACCGCTCGGTCGATCTCGATGGCGTAGTCGGGGCGGACCTTGAGATCGACCAGCGAGGACTCGCCGATCGGGACGAGGCTTAACCCGAGGACGGTGGCTACGGTCTGGAGTAGGCCCTCCAGGGGGCCGCGCATTTGATCCTCGGGCTCGCCCAGGCCCTGAAGCCGGGGTTGCACCGCGCCGCCGAACGCCGATACCGCATCGGTGGCGGCGGTCAGCAAGGCGTCCGGGATGGTGGACGCACCCAGGACATCACTTGGCTGTTGTCCCGACAGGTGTGCCATGTCCCCGCAACCAGTGGACGAGCCGTACTTGCTTCTGACGTTGAGGAGGTATCGAGCTGGCGGAGCATCAGCAAGAGCTTACGGCGATCTGGCGCTCGGCCAGCTCACCCTCGATGTCCAGGCGCTCGACTCGCCGGGCCAGCTCGTGGCTGCCCGAACGGGACAAGGCGGTGTCCGACGGCAGCACTGTGCCGGTCAGCTGGCGGACAAGATCGCTCGTCAACCTTCCTTCCCTTCGCGATGTGAACGGTCAGCAAGGAGGCTAAAGCCGCAGGTCAGCGGCCTACAAGCATAAGCGTGATAGCACCGAGTTTGACGCGACGGGCTACCTTCAGGGCCGTGGCTGGCCCGCGCTACCCAGAGGACCGCTCCCCGATCCGGGCCGAGCTGCCCGAGCGCTACGTCCGCTTGGCCGAGCTGCGCGAGGACTTCCTGCTCGGCTACGGCCACAACACGGCGCGGGCGTACTGGGGCGACCTGCATGACATCTATCGCTGGGCGGTCGAGCGGGACACGGACGTGCTGGCGCTCACGGACAAGGACGTGCGGCAGTACGTGGCGCTGCTGCGGCGGCGCAAGTACAGCGAGAGCACCACCAGGCGGCGGATGACAGCATGTCGCCTCTCCTACGACGCAGTGCAGAGGACTGGTGCGCGCACGGACAACCTCGCCCTCTCGATAGTGATCCCGGCTCGCGAAGATCGTCGACCGGCGACCTTGACTACACCGTTCTTGCCCCCAGCACGGTCACTGCCCCTAAGGTAGGTAGCGTGCTACGCCCGGGAGCAAGCGGCTCAAGACCACCGCGACACGCCCTTCACCTGCTTGGAAGCAAAGACTCCACATGCTGTAATTACAACAGCACCCGAGACGAACATGGCGCCCACACGGTGGCTCGTTTCAAGAGGACAACGTGGAGGAAGGGGTATTGACATGCTTGAGTTGCTCCGTTTTAATGACACGCAGAACTATGTCAATCGAGCAAATCCCCAGTCGCGAGCAAGATCAGCAAGCAGAACGTTTACCACGGTGCGGATCCGACTTGGATTTGCCACCGCCGCCGGTTCGCCCGGGCTTATCGATGGCTGAGATCAGCATCGTCGCCATCATGCGGCGGCGCGGGCAGCTCAAGCCAGTGCAGACACAAATCCGACCTTCCAAGAGTAAGGGCCGAGGGCCAACGGACGCACCTCCAACGATCGAACGGCAAATTCGGCGTCTGCCTATCCCGCCCAAGAGATCGGAAGACGGCAAGATCCGCTACTGAGGGTCGTCCATAAGCAATTTACTGGCGCAGTCATCAAGCAACTGCACAAGGTTAGCTGACTCCTCAGACATTCGTGCTAACGCGGCTAGTACCGAGACAGGTCCTTCCGTGTCGTCATCAGGCGCAATAGCGTACGTTGTATTGAGCACAATTGCGCCCACTGTGACTACGTCATTTCGCTCGGGAGTACTTGAAACTCGGATGGGCACCGCGAGAGACCCGCGCCAGATCCGAAAGGGACCCGAGACGGGCGAGTCACCGACTATAGCAGTGCCACTAAAGACCGATTCAGCCGCTGTGAAGGGACTCCTTGGTTGAATCTCCGTCCGTCGGCGGCTAGACCAAGTCTCGAAGTGAACGTAGGTCGAAGAACCCACAAGTTCTAGAGAATAAGGAGCGGGTTCGCCTCTTGCCTGCGGAAGTGAGCGAAGCCAGACGAAAAGCCCGAATCTTTCAGGGGGGTCACCATGCGATGTGTCACTATATAGACGCCTCAGAGTATCGAGCTCTCGTTTAACAGCCGATGTTGGCTTCGCTAGGAGGTTGCCGATAGCATGCTCGGTCGTGAGCATCTCTCGTAATGCTCTTGAAAACTCGGCTCTCGCGATAAAGTCATCCTCAGTATTGGCCGCACGCTTGTGGCATCTGGACACAATTCTACTGAAGCGAGAGCCGTACGATATGCTCTCTCCCTCGTTTGAGAGATAGGCCTGAGGCGACGACGTGCAGAGGGCAACCTCGACCATAGCTTGATACAGCTGCGAGTAAGACTTCAGGAAAATCGGGCGTACCCCCAACGCGCTCTCCATATACTCATACTTCGCAAGGCCAAAGGCGCGGGCCTCGTGGATGTCTATTGCGCCCTCAATAAAGCTAGGGACATGGAGCACAAAACAGGGAGGAATATCAGCAAGCACAGGCTCTTGGTGTGCCCGATCCCACAATGGGCCAACAAGGTTTGGGTCGTTGAGGCTAACTCCAATGAATATGACGACTCGCTTTTCGAGTTCTTCGAGAACAACGTCTCTTGCATGGGGCCCGTGCCTAAGGAAGTGCGACTCCGTCAGAATCAGTGGTTTGAGTGGCTCGAGCCGCCGCCGCGCCATTCCATGCAAATGCATGACAGCGAGCGCCCCGCGGGTTTCACGCGCACGACGCCAGGCCTCTCCAGCCAAGTCACCGCGATGCTTATCCTCTTCTCCTCCCCTCTCTGGATACAGGGAGAATGCTTCCGGCTCGACTCCCGTCTCATTGTGCAGCGCGACTTCTAACACGTCGTCGAAGTTCGTGGTGATCAATGAGCAGCGGTTATTCATCGTAGCCGCAATCTTCGCAATAGCCCGCGCCAAAGGCCCGGGCTCCGTCTCTCCGTCAACCCCCCTATATAGGCACTCTCGGACAATATCTGCATCGGTCGCAGGGTTGTCGGGAGCGATGAGCCGGAACATGGACTCTGCTCGTCGGAGCTGGCTATCCTTGTCGTCTTCTAACGCGAGGGCCCGGAGTCGGTCATCTTGGATATGATCAGCGACTCGGATAAGTAGGTCATCCCATGAGGGTAAGCCGGCGTCGATTGAGACCCCTGCACCGACGATGAAGGTCACATTCGTGGTCGAATCAGAGAGGCACTCTAGCATCTCCCTCAGGTAAGGCTGTGTTGTGAAGGAGAGTGCGTTCCCCAAGTTAAATTCTTCGCCAGTCGGCGCCTTAAGAAGCAACTTTGGCGCTCTGTAGGGTGGCATGTGAGGCTCCTCAGCGGACCGTAGAACCAGGAGACGCGGGGCGCCTACACTAGTGCAGCCGAAACCACCGGAACGAGGACTGCGCTATCAACTTCATTCGGCGTAGCCCCAGGATGCTCCCCAGTTCTAGCCGACGCAAGCGGCGCTACTCGCCTCCGGGCCCGGCTCCATCGCGCTTAAAGACCGCGAGCAAGGGGCCGCTGCCAGGCCGACGCGGCACGGAAGCGAGGCAGCTGCTGAGGTCTTGCCGGCCGGTCTGCAGCTTGAGGGGGGTGGCGGCGGGCCGGGAGTCGTCCGTGAGGGGGCGTAATGGGGCTGGGAGGTGGTTCTTGGTCGCGCTGGCGATGACCACACGCCTGGGACACCACCCGCCGGTTTACCCGCCTTGTAGTCAAGTTGTCGACCTTGCGGGTCGACACCCCCCTGCAGATGAGCCTCCATGACCACGGCGAACAGCGCCTGGTCGATCCGCCGGCGCCGTTCCAGCGGGCTCGGGTCGACGGTCGTGCCGCTCGGCTTCTTCAGCTTGGCGACATCGCCGTCGTTGTTCCAGACGTGCCAACCCTCGCCCCAGTACAGCGTCCGGCCGGTGTCGGTGTCTCAAGCTAGAAAGTCTCCGGAAACCCCGGGGCGGTTCACCATCCACCACGAAGAGCATTCTTGACGCGTCCGGTGGGGCCGGCGTAGGCTTGCTTGCGCCGAACTGGAAGGACTGCTTGTGTGGTCATCGCCGAGAGTGGTGCGCGGGGCATCCGTGGGCGTGGGCATGGCGCTGTTGGCGGCGTGCGGCGGTATCGAACCGGCGACGGATTCATTGGCGGTGGCGGTTGCCTCGTCGGCGGCTACTTCGCACGGGGCGTCGCCGACGCCCACGTGCATGGAGCCCGCCCAGGTCCACGAGTATTGGGAGCAGTACGGGGAAGACGCGAAGCACCTCCCTGACTGTCCCGACCCTGAGCCGGTGCTCGACACGACACATCTGCCTGAACCGCCCAGCGACGGACTACCGCCGGAGCTTCCGACGACGTTAGCTGAAGCTCAGCGGTTCTACGACCCGGAGGATGATCCGCACATCTTGCTTGAGAAGCTGCCCGACGGCACGTACGTGGGCAATATGGTCGACTACGCCCCGGGATGGGTGCCACCGTCCGCCGTCAGGACGGTGGATCAGTATGCTGAGTGGATGGCGTCGCGACGTGGCAACGGGTAGCGAACTGACGGGTGTATCGTAGTGATGTCCTATAGCCGTGGCCTCTTTACGGTAGTGTTGGCGGCCGTGATGGTCTTAACAGCCGCGCCGGTCGGCCAAGCGGATAACCGCTTGGGGAATTATGGCCACTGGAAGGTGCGAGATTTCCCCGCACCAGCGCGCGTGAAGTTTTTGGACCACACAGGGACACCGTGGCCCGTGCATGATGCCGCCATAAAGTGGGACGAGGCCGCCAACATAGATGTTGACTGGGAAGTAGCAGGTGCATATTCCAATTGCGGGGCTGAGTGTGTTCGTGTGCGCGCACTCGCTAATGACGAGGATCCACTCTTCGGGCCGAATTGTACGGGTGCCGCCGGCTACTGGACAAATTATGCGCCCGATGCCAGTTACCACTGGGGAGAAGGGAACGAGGTACGGCTCAATAGGTCCTGCAATAGCGAGTCGGGATCTTATAAGAAGGCCATAGTGTGTCATGAGCTTGGTCATGCGCTTGGTTTAGACCACTCAAGTTCGACTGGCAGCTGCATGTACAAATATGCAGGCGGCGCGGCTAGTACGCCCGGTGAACACCAATATAACATGCTTGACTCCGTTATTTACGACCATTAATTGTAAAGGCGTCGAGCCGCTCTTCATGGTTTCTCGTGGCCGTGGATGACTTGCTGGAAGAAGCCCATGGCCAGTGGTGGTCCATTTCGTCGAACAGCGGATTCAACCGCGACTCAAGGAACATTTTCTTCTAGCCCGGTGGTTGTGCCTTCGGTAAGGCCGGCACGAGCTTGGGTCGTTGAGAGCGGGGAGCCGCTGAGAACCGACATCGTACCGTGTACTACCGGTCCCTGCCGGCGGCATGCATGCGAGCACCTGGCGACCCATACTCAGCCCTGATCCACCGCTCGCGGGTGGCGATGTGAGCGTGCCGTTGAACGAGAAATGCCCCTTGGGCAGGGACGATGTGATTGCGACGTCAGCATCTGACCTACCTAGAGGGGGCACCTCGTAAGTGAAACCTTCTCACACGATCCGGCCTGTCTTTGATGATCCGAATCTGGTGTCGGCTGCGGGCTTGGTCCCGGTTCTTCGGCTGGCCGAGTCCGCCGGTTTGCGTGGCCTGCTGGCCGGTCTGTCTGTGCCCTCGCCCAGCGCTGGGGTGAAGAGCGCGACGGTGGTCGGTGTTGATGCTGGCCGGCGCGGACTCCATCGACGATCTCGACCTGCTCCGGCACGGCGGCATGGGCCGACTCTTCGGCGGGGTACGGGCACCCTCGACGCTGGGAACGTTCCTGCGATCCTTCACCTACGGGCATGTCCAACAGCTCGACAAGGCCACCTCGTGCTGTTGGGCGACTCCGGCACCGGCAAGACTCACTGTGAGACTGCAGGTGGGTGCTCACCGAGTGAGGACCGCCGGGTCCGCCTCCCGGCCCTGGGTTGACCCGAAGCGAGTCACTGGCCGCGTCCGCGTGCCTTCGGTTTGGATCTGTCGCCCGGGGTCGGGTGCTGGGGCCTGGTCCGCGACACGCTCGGCACGTCACCTGGAAGAACGACCCGGCGCGCAGCTTCGGGCACCGGCGGCCGTGGTGAGCAGCCGGTCCCGTGGCCGTTGCGCTGCGCCGTGCGCGCCGCGGTCCGTTCATGCCGGGCCGGCGCCGGTCACCGCTGTCGCCTCCGTCTCGATCAACGCCTGCAGGATCGTCTGCAGCGCGGTGCGCACCACGTCGTTAGCCTCGGCCGCCTTCAGCCCTCCAGCAGCGCGAGCAGGGCAGGATGGTCCAGGCCCATCGCGGGACTCCTCTACGTGAACCTTGGTCGGAACACGCAGACACTCACGCGGTGCCCCTTCCGCGTCTCGGCGGCACGCCGGACGATCAGTAGCCGCTACTTGCACCACTCAAGGGGACGCTTCTTATCAGCCCGCGGCTGGACCTTGTCGGGAAGCCGAGCAATGACGTGCAAAGGGAGGCTGCTTTTGACGACACGAGCTTGCAAGCGCCGAGGAGGCGCTGCGGGTGACACTGCCCCAAAACTTTGGCTAAAGCTTGTGCTAACAACTTCAACTGGTCAAGGCATGCGACCAATAGATGGGGAGTCCGGGATCCTGAGCCTTTTCCGGGTCGTGCCTTTTGAACGCGCCCGCAAGCATCGCCGCTGGCACTGCCTGTCACAGGATGGAAAAGCCTCAGCGTCGACAGACTATGCCTTAGCCCCCTGGCAGTCCGCTGGTGTTGGCGCTGGTTCCCCGCCGTACGGATCCAGATTGGTGCGATCACGCGACGTGGGCAGTTCTCGCACCGCTGCGAACGTAACCCACCCTGAGTCATCGGCGAGGTGGAACCAGATATCACTGTTCCATGGTGGAGAGTTGTGCGGGTAGGGCACGTCACCGTGTACCCACCCGTCAACCTGGACGAGTTCATTTCCTCAAATCGACCGAGTTTCTGGGAGTCCGAATCTGGGGCGGTTCGAATCTTCGCGCCCCAAGGGGTCCAGCGGTTCTGAGCGTGCAAAACGTATGGCTCGCAGCCTCCGACGAACCCGACGATTGGGTTTGCTGCAGCTGCGGTCGAGTCGGCGCTGGGCGTAGGAGGTGCTACTTTCGCAGAAGTACCACCCGACGAACGGGAAGCAGTGATGCGCTCGAGAGACACTTGATAGGTGGCGACAAGGACCCCGGCCACAACGGCAACTATGAACAAGGCAAAGAGCGTGGGATGCTTCGCGCTCGTACTCATTGCTTCAGTCTACCGCACTGCCTATCCGCAGATTATTGACATTAACTCAGTTTCACGTATAATGTCTAGTAGCTGTCGACCCGACTGGGTTGCTATCCCAATGCCTTGTCGAGTCGTCATCTCCGGCGACTACTCCTGACGGAGGGAGAGAGTCGCCATGGACGACTATTACAAATACGCCCGCGCCGCCTTCTGCTTCTTCGCTGTACTCGCGATGATTGGCTTCGTTGGAGTCGCACTGGGAATGAAGTGGCTTGCTATGGGAGCTACCGCAGCTCTTGTGGCCGGAACGACTTTTGCTGCGATCCAGCGACAATGAGCCGACGGGCACGGCCCGGCTGCCACAGACAGCAGCCGGGTTTTCTTTGTTGTACAGATCTGTGTCCGGACATGACCCAGGGCTCCTTTGCGTCAACGAAGTTTTCCCTATGGGACCAGGAGCGGCGCTTGAAATTAACAGATTCAAGTTACGACACAAGGTTCTTGAGTCGGCGCCCGTCCCGTGACCGCCTGAACCCCCTCAGTGAGGATCAGTTGTCCTTCCTTGTAGCCGACCCGAACATGATACAAGGTCTAAGCAGAGCGCTGCTGGGCAGCGTTCGCTACCTAGCCTAAGCGCTCTTTGGTGCTACGGGCGGGCCTCAGTCTACGTACCTCATACCGTCCATATCCCATCCGCCGCAGCACCGGGCACATCTGCACCAGGTGCGCTGCCCCCTTTCCGCCGTAACCAGCGGCTCGCAGGGCTGCGTACAAGGCGCTGACAGGCAGCTCATCGACCCTCTGCTGCTCGAAGGCCCGCAGCATGGCTCGATCAGTCCCGGTCAGCCCCGGCCGTAGCGGCTCAACGGCTCGCACCACGTCCCCCTCGACCCGGTACACCGGCTGACTCCGCAGGTACGCCGTCAGCTGGTGCCGCGTCGGCAGCCTGGCGTGCTGGTGGTAGCGCAGCACAATCGCCAGACCCTCCCGCAGATCCCCTAAGGTCTGCGGCCCCACCGCCAGCATTCGCGCTAGGGCTCGCGGCAGTTGGCCGCCGCTTGCGTCTGGTGCTCGCCACCAATCGTCGCCCTCCACCCCGAAGTCCCCGTGCAGTTGCAGCAGCGCCGCGGCGGCCGTCTCGGGCACACCGACCTCGTCGGCCAGCTGACCCAGCCCGGCGATGCCGTACCGCCGGGCCATTGCCTTGGCAACCACCGGCAGCCGCTCGACCGGCTGACGAAGCGCATCCGGAACGACCAGCTGCTCTTCACCGCTGCCCATGGTGGTGAAGCCGACAGGCACACCAAACAGGTGCTCGGCCACCCAACGCAGGCTCGCCGGGTGGATCGGTGTGGTCGCCAGTCGGGCTTGCAAAAGGGTGCTGGCCGCCTCCTGAGAACTGAGAGTCTCTCCGTCGGCCAGCAACTGGACGGCTGCCGTCAGCGACACCGGTGGCCCGACGGTCCGGGCCAGAGTGCTCAGTTGCTGCTCCAGCCTCGCCACCCACTGCTGGGTGACGCCGGCTGCGGCTGCGGCTTCGGTCTGGGTGCAGGGCATCGACACTGGCCAGCCCAGGCGCCGCTGCAGCAGCGCCTGCGCCGTCTCGTTGAACGGGAAGGCCCGGTGCAACAGCAGCGACACCGCCACATCCAGCGGCCCCGGCGGCGGTACGGCCGGCGGCAGTTGTCGCCGACGTAGCGGCATCACCAGGGGGGCCATGGACTCAGCCTGTCCGACTTAACGCAATACACCCCGGCGAGTCCTCCGGATGGCCTAGCGTCAGCCCCATCCGCCGCTGTTGCTGCACTAAGGAAGCTCATGCCAGCTCACGCCGCCGCACGCCGCCTGACCACAGTCTTGACCGCCGCCGTCACCGCCAGCGGCCTACTGGGTGCTGTTGCCCTGCCGGCCGACGCCGCCATCCGCATCAGCAAGGTCCGCTACGACGCCAAGGGCACCGACACCACCAGCAACGTCAACGGTGAGTACGTCGAGATCACCAACACCGGCAACAAGGGCAAGCGTCTGAGCGGCTGGCAGCTGAAGGACGACACCGGCCACACGTTCACCTTCCCCAGCTTCAAGCTGGGCTCCGGCCGGACGGTCACCGTCCGTACCGGCGAAGGTGGCAACACCGGTCGCACGCTGTACTGGGGCCAGGGCTGGCACGTCTGGAACAACACCGGCGATGTCGCCAAGCTCAAGAAGCCCAGCGGCACGACCGCCGACACCTGCAGGTGGGGCGACGGCACCGGCGTGACGGCCTGCTAAGAGGAGCGGTCAGGCCCTGACAGACCCGGGGGGGAGCCATGGCCGAGGGCTACCGCTTTAATCCGCCGCCCAACTGGCCGCCGCCCCCCGAAGGCTGGATCCCGCCGCCGGGCTGGCAGCCCGACCCGTCCTGGGGACCGCCGCCGTACGGCTGGCAATTGTGGCTGCCGGCGGTGGAGCCGAGCGGCGCTACCGCCAGTGGTACTGCCGCCAGCCTTCCGGCCGGCACCGGCACGTGGGTGCGCCGCCACAAGGTCTGGTCGGCCGTTATGGCCGTGGTGCTGCTGGTGGCACTCGTGTCAGCGCTCGGCGACGGTGATGAGCCGATCCGGGCCATCCCGCCAGCGACTCAGCAGACGGCCGAACCGGCGCCAAGTCCCGTGCCGCCGTCGTCGACGCGCTCGCCTTCGTCTGCGCCGACGACTCAGTCACCGGCCCCACGCCCATCGACACCGCTGCCGCCGACGACGCCGCCTCCGCCGGTTGCCGCCGGGGTGCCGGCGGGCGACAACGGTCGGGTGACCGACCACATCGACGGCGACACGCTGGACGTCGACGGCACGCCGGTGCGGCTCATTGGGGTGGATACGCCGGAGACCGTTGCCCCGGGGCAGCCGGTCGAGTGCTACGGCCGGAAGGCCTCAGCCGCCATTGCCCGGCTGCTGCCGATCGGCGAGCGGGTCAGGGTGGTCTACGACGAGGAGCGGCAGGACCGCTATGGCCGCGACCTTGCCTACCTGTACCGGTTGGGCGACGGGCTGTTTATCAACGCCGTGCTGGTCCGCCGTGGTTTGGCCACCACGCTCACCATCGCGCCCAACGACCGGCACGCCGGCAGGTTCAGCAAGCTTGAGCGCCAAGCCGAGCAAGCTGACCGCGGGCTGTGGAGCGCCTGCGCAGCCGAGGAGCCAGCCCCAGAGCCAGACCCTGAGCCGGAACCTGAACCCGAGCCTGAGCCAGGTGGCGGCTGTGAGCCGGGCTACGACCCGTGCGTGCCGGCCTACCCGCCGGACGTCAACTGCGACGATGTCGTAGGTCCGATCACCGTCACTGGTTCCGACCCGCACGGGCTGGACGGGGACGGGGACGGGGTGGCGTGTGAAAGCTAGCATCTCCTACCAAATCGCCGTGGCAGCCGTGGACACTACTGGTTGCACGATCGCAACCCCCAGCATGCCTGCTCACACCACCGTTGATATCCGTGGATTCGTCGACGGCCAGCACCGGGTACCAACTGCGACGTGGAGGTGGGCGTCATCCGTTCGAGCAGCATGCTCGTGCAGGTGACAGATACCGTCCACGTCGGCTGCTGCCAAGAAGGCGGCCCTCCGCCGCAGATGAACCCGCGTACTTCCTGGGTGTTCTTGGGCTCACTCCTCGTCCGTCTTGGCTAGCTAAGTTTAGTTAGCTCTTGACACGCTACCGCCGATGGGAGTAGGAGTACACGGTGGACCACGTCCGTGACGGCACGGAAGCAACCTCGCGGAGTGGAGATATTGCCGGCGCTTTCGTCGAGGCCGAGGGCGGGCGGTCTATCGGTCACTCCGGACGCGGCGCCGAAAGAGTCATGATCGGTAAGAGGTACGGGAACGACACGTCGCCTGCCGACCGTACGACGTCGAAGCGACGACCAGCCGATCCTCACGCCACCCGTCATTCGAGCACCTGGTCCGGCAGGTCGGCACCGTACGTGGAGGCAGCGTGTTTGCGCATCGAAGTCACACCCGACGTACGGACGCGAGGCTCGTCCGTGACCAGGCGAGTGAGCTAGCGTCCGAGTACCCCTACCCGCCACCGGTCAATAATGGCGAAGAGGTCGACTACCGCCAGGCAGGCAGTCCTAGCTACGTGGCGAACTACTCGAAGGGGCTGCGCCATAATGCCCTTGGCGAGGTCTTGCCACGGTCTTACGAGTCGCTGCTCGATGCCCTGGACAGTCGCGATCCCCAGCAGTTCGAGCGGATCCAGTTGGGTCACCCTCATGGCGGTCTGAATCTCATCAACCCTCAGGCGGGCTTGGCCTTCGACCTTGAGGGTCCCGACGCTATGGCTCTTGCTGTTCCACCTGCCCCCCGCATCGACGGCCCCGAGGCCTCCGGGGAGATGGGGGAACTTTACTGGATGGCGCTCCTGCGGGACGTGGCCTTCGTCGACTACGGTACCGGGGCCAACACGGACGCTGACCCCATCATTAACACGACGGACGCGGCGGCCGCAATGACCGCCGACTTCTCAGTGTTCCGTGGGCCACGGGTCGGCAATGCTGTGACGCCGGACACCCTTTTCCGCGGCTCGACGAGGGAGGACAGCGTCGGCCCGTACCTGTCGCAGTTTCTACTGCTGGGCAACGCAGACCCCATATTAGGACCTGCTCCCAGTGACGGGTTCATCAAGTATGGAACGCTGCGGATCGATCAGAGACAGAAGACGGCGGCGCCGAACGTCAACTACCTGACGTCCTTTAACACCGGCCCCCAACACTGGCTCGGCGCCCAGAACGGGCGAGATTATCGAGACCTCGACCAGTTCGACAGTCAGCGGCGCTTTATCAGGAATCTTCGGGACCTCGCCACGTATGTCCACTTCGACGCCCTGTATGAGGCGTACCTGAACGCGTGCCTGATCCTGTTGGGCATGCGTGTCCCGTTCGACAGCGGCAACCCCTATGTACGGTCCCGTACCCAAGACGGGTTCGGCACCTTCGGTGGACCGCACATATTGTCGCTGGTGACCGAGGTCGCAACGCGGGCGTTGAAGGCGGTCTGGTACCAAAAGTGGGGGGTGCACCGTCGACTTCGACCGGAGGAGTACGGTGGCCGTCTGTACGTTCACCGCGACACCGCGACTCTGGGTCGATATCCTTTCATCGACGACGAGATTCTCGCATCCAGTGTCTTGAATCTGGTGGAAGGGCAGCCTTCCGGAAGCGCTCTCTTGCCACAGGCCTTCCCCGAGGGTGCTCCGACCCATCCTGCCTATGGCGCCGGACATGCCACGGTCGCCGGTGCCTGCGTCACCGTCCTAAAGGCCTTCTTCGATGAGTCCTTTGTTATCCCGACCCCCCGGATCGCTGCTCGTGACGGCCTGAGCCTCCTGCCCCTACCGGCCGGTACGGTGCTAACGGTGCGAGGCGAGCTCAACAAGCTGGCAGCCAACATATCGCTCGGGCGAAACGCCGCGGGGGTTCACTGGCGCAGCGATTACGCCCAGTCGGTACTGTTCGGGGAGAAGATCGCCTTGGGTATCCTGCGGGAGCAGAAGTTAACTTACAATGAAGACCATCACCTCACGGTGACAAGATTCGATGGCACTGCGGTCGTGATATGAGTCGTCACAAGCAGCGCCCGGCTCGACTGAGCAACTTGGGAGGAGCCATGAATCATGACCTATCCCCCGCTTCGCTAAGGGAGGTCGCTCAGCATGTCCATGACGTAGTAATCCCCGCCCTTGACTCCGTCTCCGACGCAGCCTTTCCGCTCGAAAAGGTCGACTTGAGACGCTTCCCACGAGAGTCCGAGGAGGCCCAGGCCGCCAAGGAAGGCCTGCTCAGCCTGCGTGAGTCACTGGAGCAGACAGCGGCACAACTGTTCGCTTTGGCGGTTGTCCAGGAAGTGGCTCGCGACCGCGATATCACGCTCCCGCCCGCGCTGTTCGCGGTCGTCGAACCATTCCTGGCGGTAGATCGCGCGCCAGAAGAGAAGAAGGACGCGACTAGCGTGGGGACCCCTGACAGGCAGTGACAGTCGGGAAGCAGGGACCGACCGCTCCGGCCGCCGCCGCGCCCGGGCTTTTTCAGGTCGAAGTAGCTAACCCCCGCGCCAGGACACGGGAGTCGGGAACCAGACTGGCCGCCGCGTCCACTGGTGCGTCGGGCATGGATGGGGGTGCGGCGCTCAGGGACCTTGGGCTTCAGCGACCGTATCCGTGCAATCCCGACCCAGCGGAGGGGCCCGGTCAAGCCGTCGACCCCCGCACGGGCCGTTCACGTCCCCATCATCGCCGTTGTCCGTCGGCGTGTCGTCGTGCCTGGGAGCCACTGGGCGGCTATCCTAATTTGCTCTGCTCACACGGGCTCATCCCGAAGGCCGTGACTTACGGGGGGAAGGAACGCCCACGATGCCAACTCGCCGCCGCCTCGGCGGCAGCACACCGCGCGTCAGCCTGATGAGCTTCGTTGAGTACATCAGCGCTGGCTCCAGTGGACGGCTCGACTGTATCCGACGACAGATCGTCGCCTACGAGACGCCGTACAAGCCCGGTGCCGCGTTCTACCAGGACTTCACCGACGCCCTGATCGCGGGTCGGCGAGCCGAGACAGACGAGCTGTCACTGCAGAGATGCGTTCGCAACCAGAGCGTTCCCGCGCGTAAGTCTCACTACGACGATCTTCGTCGGCACTGGCTGGCCATGCCAACCATTCATCTGCCGTTTGTCCCGCTCGACAGAGCGCTGTGGGAGCCACCCGGGCTTGTCGTCGGCATCTCGCCTGAGCTTGGACTGCAGAAGCCAGACGGTGTGACGCTGGTCACCAAGCTCTGGCTCAAAGACAAGGAGCCTGCTCCGGAGGCCATCCGAGCAATGCACTGGCTGCTCACCCACCACATGGAGTCCTTGCACCCGGGAGGCCAGGCAGCAGTCCTTGACTTCCGCCGTGAGCAGCTGCTGCTACCAACCCGCCGGCCCTACAAGAAGGGCTACGAGTCGTGGCTCGTTTCGGAGGCAACTGGCTTGGCGAAGCTGTGGAATAGTCTCGCCAAGTCGGCGTGAACCTGGAGCTGAGCCCCGTTGCGTATTGAAGGATTTCGCGCGGGCTTGCGCTGTCACGATGTTCACGCGGGCCTTAGGAACGTTGATCCCAATGCCGGGTCCCTAGCTCCACTCTCTGACACCCGGGCTGTGGGGATGGCTGCTAGCCTAGCAACCCTGATTCGCGGCCAGGATGTCGTCGCGAACGCGGAAGCCCTAAAGTCGATCGTCGCGGAGCAGTTAGACATCAGCCCATACGCCTTCCCGACCGTTATTGAAACGCTTGAGCGCGCCGGTTTCGTGGATCAAGTGCAGCGTAAAGGAACCAGAATTGTCTCGTTTACCGAGACGGTCCCGTTCCATCAGACGTTGTACGATCAGTTGGGTGTCTCGTGGAAGGAACGGGAGCCTAGCCAGCTGGAGGAGGAGATGATTGCTCTCGTGGATCGTCTGGCGACCTCGCCAGTCGCAGCCGAACAGCTGGAAGAGGAACTTGGCCTCGATCGCAGTGATATCCCCCACCTACTCGACGTGGGCAAGTCGGCAGACCTCGTAAAGACTATCTCAATGATTGATGGAGAGCTTCTCTACTCGCCATTCTATGGCTTCGAGAACCCGGACGTCTTGGCTGAGCTCTTGACCGATCACGGACCCGGCCGCATCGCAGAAGAACTTGCCGCCGTTCGTAGATACCAGGGCCTGCCGCTTGACTCCGCCGCGTACCCCGCCCTAGCAGACGCCATTAGCCGCGGGTTTGTGTTGGCACCCTCTGTGCTCACGCCCGAGAAGGTCGAGCAGCCTTTCGCGGCGCTGCCATACCTCGTCGACCGCGATCTTCTCACTGTCCGTAAGCAGATATTGGAGAAGGCACTTGCAGTGTTGGCGTGCGTCAGGTGTGGCGAGCACTTCGGCGGCGCGACGAGCACGAGGACACCCGAGCGTGTTCTGGCTGCACTCCTTGATCCGAATCGCGACTACACTTTGAGTCCCCACAGTTCCCACAGGCGGCAATACAAGTTGCTTCATCGGATGCAAATCGTCAACTTCATTCCATCTGGTAACTGGGTGTCGCCGAGGCTAATCAAGACAGAAGATAACTTGGCTGCGGTGAGCCTAGCACGAGACTTGGTCATGTACGGAGAACCGATGGAGAATCGAACCGGAGATGATGAAGCGCGAGCGCTACTGACCCTGGACTCCGTGTACCAGGCGCCGATCCAAACCGTTTACCGACGGCGGGAGCGCCGCACTATATCTGACCGCGAGTACCAAGAACTTATGGATAAGGCTATGGGAAGGGCGCCGCTATGAGCGAACTTGATCTTGGATTGAAGGTGGCATCGCGGCGTTTGCTCTGGCGAATGGGGTTCGCAACTCGCGTAAATGTGCCTTTGCGCGCCTTTGTGCCGAGCGGTCAATCAAGCCGGGCGCGTTATGAGACGTTCACTGATCTCGACGTGTTGGGACTTGCCGTCGCTCCGGGCTTTGCCGTGCGAACGGTCATCGCTGATTGCAAGACGAGCGCCGGCCGCTCTACCGAGCGGATGTTTTGGATTCGTGGGGTCGCCGACTTCCTCTCTGCTGATGACGCGTGGATGGTTCGATCCGGAGGAGTGACTGCCGCCTCACGCCAACTTTCTAGTCGTCTGCGCATCTCTGTGCTGGAACCGTCCGATCTCGAGCGGCTCGAGGAGTATCACCCAACAACTCTCCCGCTAATCGAAGATGGGTTCTCCTTCCTTTTCGAGGAGCAGGCCGTCGCAAAGTATATGAAGGCCTTTGGGCAACTCGACAAGAAGCTCAACAGGTTGCTTGAATATCGCCAGTTCGACTACTGGGTGTATGACGAGCACCGAAATCTCGTGCAACTTGTCGCGCATTTGGCAGATGCCGCCAAGCACCTGGACCCCGACCATCCAGTCCATCGCGCGCTGTTCTTTGAGCTGGCGTGGCTGTATGCGCTCTCGCTATTTCGGGCAGCGGTCCACGTGAGAGCCGTGCACGTCACCGATGTGGACACCGCACTTCGAGAATACCTGTTCGGAGGCCAGGTCGCCCTTCAGGAGAAAGAGCAACTGGCCGCCGCGCTCAATCGCTTAGCACCCAAGCAGTTGCCTGCACCGTCCGGCGCGGGCATGTTGCCGGCCTGGTATTCGCTGCTACTAGAGCTGCTGACGCGTCATCTTCGTCGACCTCAAGTGGCCAACGCGGAGCTACGATACGCGGAATGGGTGGCTGAAGCGCAGCTGGCGAGGGTGAGCCAGCCCGTGGCAGCTATTTACGGTTCGAGCTTTGATCCGGTGGCGGCCAAGCTGCTGGCGGATGTATGCGGGTTTCTGGTTACGGTCGGGCGACTGCAGCCAGAGTTCCGAACGACGGCGAGAGACTATTTGGCCCAGCCTGTCTCTGACGGGGGGGAAGGATCTAAGGCTGACAATCAGGTGGGAGGGAATGATGCGGATGCTGACTCTCCGTCAAGCGACGTCAAGGAATCGGCGGACCTGAGCGACGCGAATAGACAGACGGCACAGGGGCAGCTGCTATAGCACTCGAACAAAGCAGGCGCTATGTCACTCCACCAAGCTATGCCTTGGCGCGCCCCCGGATCGGGCGCATCTCTTCAGTCAAGCGTGGTGACGTGGGGTAGCACGTGCCCTGGCTCGAAGTTCGGTGACGGGGCCTGGGGCCTCCACGATGCTCCTACGTCTTGTCAAGCGGCGACGGCCCCTTCGGATGTGTGGTGTCTCGCCGTGTAGCCGCCGGCGCAGCGGTGTTGCCACGCCTGCGGCGGGAGCATGCCGGGAGCTGGTCGAAGCGGATCGGTCCGGCGTCGGTTGGGACTCGGCGGTTGGCGGAGATCTTCAGGACGTAGCCCAACCGGTGGCCGCGGCTCGGGGCGCGCAGCCGTGGGTCGGCGCCGTAGACCTCATCGCCGGCCCGGGCCGGCTTGGTCGCGAACTTCACCTCGGCCGGCACGCCAGCTCGCGCGCATCGGTCGGTGTCCTCCGTCCAGGACGTCGGCAGGTAGAGCGCCCGGTCGATCAGCGCGTTTCCGCGCGGCGCAGCGTAGGTCACGTAGACCGCGACCTGGGTGTTCTCGATGCGCCCGGCGGTGCCGGTGTACTGCCGTGGGGTCCTGCCGGTGCCGGGAGGATGGAACTCAATCTTGGAGTGCAGGCAACGGCCGCCCCGGCAGGTCAAGTGCAACAGTTGGAGGTCGGCGACGCATCTAGAGGGGTAGGGAGGAGTCGAGCGTGCCCGACGTGCCGAGTAGTTTCGACCACTTCGTCAGAGAGCATGGCGAAGCGCTCAGTCGGCTTGCGCGCGTTTTGTCGCCCACCCGTCCAGACGCTGAAGACCTCCTCCAGGAGGCCCTGCTGGCGATCTATCGGAGGTGGGATCGGGTTGGCCGCGCGGACAACGTGGGCGCCTATGCCCGACGAGTGCTGATCAACGAGTTCCTCATGGCGACGCGGCGAGGTCGAGCGTCCCAAGCTCCAATGGTCCGCCTCGATCGGCATACCAACGGGCCCGGGGAGGACGACGTCGACTCCTACGACTTCGCCAGGAGAACCCTCGCCGGCCTTCAGCCGAAGCAACAGGCCGTCCTGGCTCTGCGGTACCTGGACGATCTGGGAGATGAAGACATCGCACGCGTGATGGGTTGCCGCAGAAGCACCGTCCGCAGCCTGGCAAAGCGCGGCCTGGACAACCTTCGCCGCCAGCTCGACCAACCCGCACCCTCGGGAAAGGGGTACATCCGATGAACGAGCTCGAGGAGCGCATGCGCTCAGCGCTGGTCCGGGAAGCGACAGGCGCGCCGTCGGTCGACGGGATGCGCGACCGGTTCTGGTCCACGCTGCCACCCGCCGTCGCAGCCCGCGCGGCATCACGTTCCTGGCGTCTACCGGCCCTCGCCGCGGCAGCCTCCGTAGCCATCATTGTCTTTGCCTCGGTCGCACTGAGTGGAACGGTCGACGACGACGACGTCGACGACCTGGCGGCCATCTCGTCGCCGCGTCAGCCCACCGCAAGCACGGACGACTCTCCGCCGGTCGTGTATAGCGAGCGGGAGATCCTCGCCGCTGGCAAGAGAGTCTTCGCGGCTGGACGGGCCGGAGACGTGCCGCCCCCGAACGTCGCCTTTGCCGATGCCAACCTTCGCCGGCTGGTGCTGGAGATGAGGCCAGCAGACCTCAAGAAGCACGACGTGCAGGAACTGGAAGCGCGCTTCGCCGAGATCGCGGGCATGCCAGTCAAAGTTATCGAAGGAGCCGACCAGCCACCACAACCGGCCGTGCCTTGACGTCGACTGTGACGTGTGTCACAGTCGCGCAGCGACTGACGCACGGCGGGAGGTCCTACAGATGCGTAAGTCACGAGCGCTCGCGCTGGTCACGGTGGCGTGTTCGTCGATGCTCATCGCATCGCCCACCCGAGCGCAGGTGCCCATGGAACCCCAGCCGGATCGCACCTCGACAGTCGCGTTCCCGCGCGAGACCTCACCGGCGGAGGCCGAGCGGCAGGAACTGGTTGACGCCGTCGTTGATGCTGTGCTGCGAGTCCCAGATACTTCGGGTTTCGCAGGCAGTGCGGTCGACAGCGATGCTCTGCATGTGACCTTGCTTTGGACCGCTCCGGTGCCCGACTTTGTCGAGTCTCTTGCGGGCGTGACCGAGACTGGTGTTACCGTCACAATCCTCCCGGCCGATTACAGCGAGCGGGAGGTGCTCGCTGCAGCGGAGAGGGTCTTCGCGGCCGCGCGCGCCGGCGACGTTCCGGTACCGAACGTAGCTGCTGGAAGCACTTTCAGCCGAGGATTGACGTTAGAGATGACTCCCACAGATATTGCGAAGAGTCGTGACTTGGAGCTGGTCGCGAAGTACTCAAAGATTGCGGGCATGCCCGTAGATCTAGTAGAGGGCGATACAGGACCTCCGCAGCCGCTTGCGCGCCAGGACGACTCAGACCCGTGGTACGGCGGAGGCATGATCGTAGATCCCAACGGCCACAACCAGGGCAACCAGTTCTGCTCGAACGCCTTTGCCGTAGTTACCTCTAGCGGCTACGGCCGGCTCTTAAGCGCGGCACATTGTGCCAACGCCCATCCAGATCGGGCTTGGGACGACGGAGCCCGGGACACGCTTACTACGGGGGGAACCAACGTCGATCGCTCGGGTGATTACGACTCAATGCTGATTGATCCAGTTGGCGGAACTGACGGATGGGTTCACGGTGGTCCCTGGAACGCAGGATCGGGTCACTCGAGGTACCATCTGAAAGTCGGCGGAAAGTCGAGTACATCCATTGGCGACAACGTATGCACGTCCGGGGCGAACTCCGGGGAACACTGTGGCAATGACACAGACGACGGAAATATCAGCCCGGCGTCTGCCCTTCGTACATGGGGCGGTTGCAATGGTACGTGTACGGGTTACCGAGCCATCGGCCCTGCCGGTGAGGGTGCGATCGTCGTGGGAGGCGACAGCGGAGGACCTGTATACTCAAACCGCTCGGACGGCCGGGTGACCGCCCGTGGCGTCATCTACGGCGGCGACATCGACGCCAACTGCGGCGACGTCCGCTGGGCAGTAGGTAACTGTTTCCGCCGCGTCTATTTCATTCCTATTCTCGACGTCCTGAATCGGTGGAACGTTTCCCTCGAGACCACGGATTGATCCGCTAACCGTAATCCGTACCCAAGACAGCGGTTTGTACCGGCTCGCGTGAGTCGACTCGACGCTCCAGGGAGCTCATTAGCCCGCGTCTTTCATGCGGAATGGCGTGACACGGGCTTTGGTGCACGCAAGTGCCTGACCCGTAAGGGAAACTTGGACTTGTCGACGGTCCAGGTTCTCGAACGGGAAGGCAGTCCGTAGGTGAAGCGTAACCGGTGCAGTGGTCGGCTCAAGGTCAGCGCGGACGGCGTCGGGGGGGTGTCGCACGTCGGGGTGGGGTGGTTGCGGGAGACGGCGGAGTTCTCCGGGTGGACGGGGCGCTGTGGCCGACACCTATGCCGGGCCGTGGTTGCATTCCCCGGGGCGGGTGTTCACCGACTTGGCGGTCGCTGTCGCCGACGGCGCGGACTGTGTGTCCCGGATGGAGGTCCTCACCGACCGCCAGGGGTTGTTCGGTCCGGCTCTCGATCTATCGGGGCAGGATGAGACCCGGGGCGTCGGAGGGGAACAGGGACTCCTTTGCCGAGATCGAGCAACTTGATTGGCAGCGCGGCCGCTCGCCGATGCCTGCGACCGCGCCTGCGAACGTTGCGCCTCGGTAAGAAGCCCCGGTGGGCGACCGGCGCGATTGGGCGTCCCAAGAGCTTCGCGGGTACCGTCAGTTCAGGTTTCGTCGCCGTCCAAATGAGCCCATACTAGCCATACTGCGAATATCTGGCCTTGACATGAGGGATACTTGCCTACATGAGTCCGAGATCGAGCGGGAAGCATATGATTAGCCTAGTCGCATGGCGAGATCCATCCGCAAGGCTTTCGCGAGTGTGGCCCTTGCGCGCCAGGACCGTGATCCGTTTCTCGACCGGATGACTGAAGCGGGCATTAGACCGAACATTCCGTTTCACAAGGACCTTAGCTTGGTCAAGGTGACCGGTTTCAGGATGACGTTCGAGAACGGCATGGTCTTGGTGGGAAGTCGCGAGGATCTCGACGAGCGGGTACGTGCGCCGGAAGGCGGCTCGGAGGGTGTCGTTCTAAAGGACGCCGTCAAGTCGCTGCAGGGCCGCTGACGCTTGGGTGCGCGGTGGCTGCAGTGCGCGAGCCGCACGAGCCGGTGGCATTGTATACAGCGGTGCGGTTTCTCATGCTGCTGTTACTGGCATATATTCACAGTCCGCAGTGGTGATAGAATGAGTTCAATACATGTACGATCTGCTTCAACGCCTGTATCGACTCAAAGTCACGTTGGTGGCCTTGGTTTTTGCTATTCTCGGCCTCGTGCTTCTCTTTCTCGCCAAGCAGGCCGAACTCTCAAATGAACTGAGCTGGCTGCGCTCCTTTCCCGTCTTCGAACTCGGCTCCACGCTGTTTATCACCGGCAGCCTGGTGGTGGTTTGGGATTACGTAGACGGCCGCGATCGCGACAGCCGTGAGGACGAACGGATCCGGCGCCTGCTGGCCGAGTCGGCCCCGGCCTTCCGCGACGCCGTGGGGCGCGGCTTCGCCGTCGAATCCGAGGACCTGAAGCGGGTAGCGACGCCCGAACTGCTCGACGACATCGCGACCACGGCGCTGTCGCTGCGCCTCGGCGATCGCCAGTTTGCCGAGGAGGTCTACGCCGAGCTGCGGGACCAGGCCATTCGTGCCCCGGAACGCTGGTACGACGTCGAGGTCGCCATCCGGCTCTCTACTGCAACCGAGAGGAGTACCAGAGGTACTCCTCTCTTCAACGTCTTGGTCGAGTGGGAGTACACCACCACGCCCAGCCATCCGGTGCAGCGCTTCGCCTGCGTCTCCGACCGGGATGAATTCTACGAGCTGGTCAGCGACGTCCCTGCGACATCGACCTGGTTCCTTACGCCGCGATACGGCCTGGATGCCAGCCAGCGTGAGTCCTTCGAGCTGCTCTCCTTCAGCATCGACGGCGAGCAGCGCGCCATCCGCCGCAGCACCCGCAAGTCCGGCCAGACCTACAGCGCCGCGATCGGCGACGACGTCGTCCGTGCCGGCAAGCCGGTACACATCAAGCACATCTACCGCACGCTGACGCCGCAGTCCGGGCATCGGCTGTTCATTGAGCTGCCCCAGCCGACCCGCGGGCTGTCGGTGAGGCTCGATTACACCGCCACCGACATCGCGCACCTCAGCGTCACCGACCTCGTGTCCAGCACCCAGCGAACCAGGATCTCGAACCTGCCCGACGGAGTCTCGGGCAAGGTGCTGAGCGTCGACCTGCCGGGCTGGCTGCTGCCTAAGGCGGGCTTCGCCTTTGTCTGGACGCTCAGGGCCGAAGAGCCGTCACCGCCGTGCGCAGACGCGAGGCCGCCCGGCGCCACCACGGCGTCGAGGTGATCGGGGAATAGGCAAAGTCGCCGCCGCTCATGGGGACTCCCTTCAGAGCCGGACCTGGTAGGGAAGAATGCTACTCATTAGTCTGTAGACCGACAAGTAGCAACCCGGCAGCGTCCGGCATGTCATGGAAGGCGATCTTCAGCGGACCGTCGGGCGCAACCTGCGCCGGTACCGCCAGGCGCGGGGCCTCAGCCAAGAAGCCTTTGCTGACCTCGTCGGCGTGCACCGCACGTACATGGGCGGGCTGGAGCGGGGCGAGCGCAACCTGACGCTGCGGTCGGTGGAGCGGATCGCCGCCGTGATCCAGGTCGACCCGCTGGAGCTGCTGCGGCGATAGTTGATCGTCCACGCGCGTCCCTGGCCAGCGCCCCGTCGTGATCTCGGTCTGGTAGCCTCGAACACACGTTCGGGCACCGCCAGGGTTGGTGAGGCGGCCGGCCCGTGCTCCCGCCCTACAGACAAGGAGGCCACCAGTGGCTGACCGATCGGTACTCAGCACGGGCAAGAACTCAGACGGCGACATCACGTCGTTGTGCAATGACGGCGCTTCCTGGTCGCCCCGTGACAAGGCGTCTGCGATCAGCGACATTGAGTCGGGAACGCATACCTACCACGTATCCTGGCAGAGCGGCCGGACCGAGGTCGGGGTGGTGAACGGGGACACCGGTAAGTACCTGCGCACCGACCGAGACAACACCAGCCGGAACAACCTATCCGACCTGCCTGATTGTTGAGACTATCGAGAAGGAGAAAATTTGATGACTAGGAACGAGCGACACGTCGTCGCCAACAGTGATGGAGGCTGGGACGTCAGGGCGCCCGGCGCATCCCGAGCCAGCACCCACCATGACAGGCAGGCGGACGCCATCGACCGAGCGCGGGAGATTGTAGGCAACAGCGGTGGAGGTGAGATAGTGACCCACGGCCGCGATGGGCGGATTCGCGACTCCGACACCGTGGCGCCAGGAAGTGATCCGAATCCACCGCGGGACCGGCGTTGACCGCTATCCTTGGCGCTGTGGTCGTTTTCGGTCACTTTGCGTAATGCTAAGGCCAATCTTGGCCGCCGAAGGGTGGTCTGCGTACCTCGCTTCATGAGGGCGGTGCGCGGAACGGAGTTGTGGTGGATCGGCGAAGGCTGGAGGCGCGTGTTCTCGATATCGTGTCGAGGGTCGTCACCGGCCGGCGTATCGAGGATGATCTGATTGAGTGCAAGGCGGCCTGGAGCGACCCGAGTAAGGCAGCGCGGCAGCTGGCCGCTCACGCGAACGCGGCTCGGGGAGCTGACGTCATTTGGGTCATTGGACTAGACGAAAACGCCAGTCGAGTTGTGACCCTCGGCGACACCGAACCGGCCAACTGGTGGGCGCAGGTCGAGAAGCGCTTCGCCGATGATGTCGCACCGGAGCTGCGCTTCTTGCGCGTGCCGACCGAGCACGGACCTGTCGTTTGTTTGCACTTCGAAACTGATCGATCGCCCTATCTCGTCACCGTGGCAGCTTCTGGTGGAGTCGACAGGGAAATCCCTTGGAGAACGGGCACACGCACAAGGTCCGCGAAGCGAAGCGAAGTTCTGAGCCTGCTGGTCGAAGCCAGTTCCCCTCCATTGGTCGAGCTCTTCGGTGAGGAGTTAGTCGCTACTCACGTTGCAGCGTCTCGCCACCCCGTCTACAGTGGCGAGCGAGGGGAGGAGCGAATCGAGCTGCACCTGCGGGGCAAAGCCTTCTTCGAACCCACGTCGCAGGGTGGCAGCCCCGTCATGCTTCCCGCCCATCTCTGGTCGATCGAAATGGCAATCGGTTCGAGTGAGCTAATCTCAGCAGAACTCGAGTTTCATGCCAACATGGTGCGGGGCGGCTCAGGACCGACGGGCTGGACCAGAGAAGTGCCAAATGCGGACGGTGCAACCATTCGCTCTTCAGGCCTGTACGTCCGCGGCCCCGACACTGTCTCAGTAATTGCGCAAGCAGTTCTCCCCCCAGACTGGCGTCAGCGACTTCTCACGGCTCCATTCGTCGAGATTCGCCTCCGAATGCCTGCGGCTCGCTCTACACGAAGCCCCCTAATTACTCGAACTTTGGCGTGGGTATCCGGGGACGAGGCTGCTCAGGAGTCGGTTGACCGGCGGCAGGTCCTCGGTCGATGGAGGCCCGCGGAACGGTAGCCGGCCTGTCGAAGCAAGGCAGGTTGCGGTGTGCGCTCGGGGGTGGTCACAACAACCGTCAGACACTTTCGGGTCCAAAGCCTTCCCCTAAGAGCGGCGGACTCGGGGTTGCAGCGGAGCTGGCGTCGCGGACTAGGACCACCAGTAATGCCGGCCCGCAGGGCGCTTGTCAACCAACTCATGCAGGACCTCGATCTACCCTCACAGCGACCACGCCAGGTCTACGACGCCTCGACGAGCCCCCTGCCGCGTAGCGCTGCGCCAGCTGAGTCACCGATCAGCGATGAGTCAGCAGTTTCACCACTCACTCACGCCTGCGCCTGTGATTGTCACGAGGCAGGTAGTCGTAGCGCAGCCCCCACGGCCGGCTCAGTCCTTCCTGCTTCAGGATCGTTCGGACCGTGGTCGTCGACACTCCCACCACCTCCGCCACCACCCGGGTTGGGTCGCCGCTGACGTAGCGATCTAGCACCTCCTGGCGCATGGCCTGGGTCACCCGCACCCGCTTCAGCTTTCGACGAGGACACCGAACGGCAGGCGGCTTGAGCGCACCAGGGGTGTTGGCCTTCGCCGAGGCCAGGACTACCAAGAAAGTGCAGGTCAGAGGCGTGATTGCCGATCCTGGCGATCAGGCCTTCTGCTGTCCCGTTAGCACCTCGTTAGCAAGCTTAGCCGCGAACCAGCCCGGATCCGGACGGACTTCGATGGACCGCGGGCAGGGTCGAACCGGCGGGCGGGACTCCTTCATCGCAGGGACGAGACGTAGCGCTCAAGGTCTTCAGGCCGGATTCGGCGCAGCTTGCCGATCCGGACCGATGGCACGACACCTCTGGTGATCAGATCGAACATGTAAGTCCGGCCGACGCAGAGGCAGTCTGCGGCCTCT
>Ga0136616_10000179_pt1 | contig 26096 bp, 25 predicted proteins | sample AntDrymUQ2992106_2_FD_106648 | JGI IMG/M metagenome (GOLD analysis project Ga0136616, IMG submission 106648) | Polar desert sand microbial communities from Dry Valleys, Antarctica - metaG UQ299 (21.06) | ecosystem: Environmental > Terrestrial > Soil > Desert | place: Antarctica: Dry Valley... | reverse complement strand
CAACTACCCGGTCGAGTACATGGCCGCGCTGCTGACCTCGGTCAAGAACAACAAGGACCGTCTCCCGCTGTACCTGCACTCCTGCCGGACCATGGGCATCACCGTCCTGCCGCCCGACGTCAACTCCTCGGAGGTGGACTTCGCACCGCTGCGGGAAGGCGCGGTCGGTGGCGGGCAGCAGCAGATCCGCTTCGGGCTGTCGGCGGTTCGCAACGTCGGCGAGCTGGTCGTGGAGGCGATCATCGCCGCGCGCACCCGCCACGGCGCCTTCACCGACTTCGCCGACTTCGCCGGCAAGGTCGACGGCCCCGTACTGAACCGCCGGACGTTGGAGTCGCTGGTCAAGGCTGGCGCCTTCGAGTCCCTGTCCACATCCCAGCGGCCCCACCCACGCAAGGGTTTGCTGCAGGTCTTCGAGGCCATCGTCGAGCAGGCGATCGCCACCAAGCGCGCCGAGGCCGAGGGGCAGTTCTCGCTGTTCGACAGCTTCGCAGGGGCTGCCGAGCCGGTTGCCGGGCTGGTCGACGCGGTGGTGATCCCCGACGTGGAATACGAACGCGCCGAGAAGCTGGCCGCCGAGCGCGAGATGCTCGGCCTGTACGTCTCGGACCACCCGCTGCTCGGCCTGGAGCGGCTGCTCACACAGATCTCGCCGCGCTCGATCCCGCAGACGCTGGCGGCGGCGAACGGGGGGTCGCTGACGCTGGCCGGCATCTTCACCGGCAAGACCCGCAAGTTCACCCGCAAGGGTGAGCCCTATGCCACGGGAACTCTGGAAGATCTCGAAGGCGGGGTCGAGATCATCTGCTTCCCGGCCGTCTACAACCAGTCCGACGAGCTGCTGGCCGAGGACGCGGTCCTGTGCGTCAAGGGCCGGCTGGACAACGGCGACACTCCCAAGGTCATCGTCTCCGAGGTCAGCGCACCCGACCTGTCCGACGCGACGGGGGCGCCCCTGGTCCTCACCCTGGCGCCACAGCAGTGCACGCCCGAGATCGTCACGCCCCTCAAGGCGCTGCTGGCGGAGCACCGCGGCGTGGTCGCGGTGCACCTGCGGCTGTGCAACGCGGCCGGGCGCATCACCACGTTGCGGCTCGACGACGGGCTGTGCGTCAGTCGTACCCCCGACCTCTACGCCGAGCTGAAGGGGCTGTTGGGCGCCACCGCCGTGTCCTAAAGCTGGCCGGCCATTGCAGTGGTCCCGCGACTTCGTCGTCCCCATGTTGACAACGTCGCGGGACTGCGGTGCCTAAGCGCGTTCTCATACAGGTCTCACGCCGCTCTTAGGGCTTCGGCGCATCGTTCACCTTGCAGCCACCTTCCCGTGAGCTGCTGGACACCTGGCAAGCCGCCTCCATCCAGAAGGAGAACGTCGTGCTGTTGCAGCTACCAGACACGATCGCGGAGTACGGCGATTTCGCGCTGCGGCTGGGTACTGACCTGGTCGCGATCGTCGTCTTCGCGGTAGTGATCTACTTCCGCCGGCACACCCGCAAAGACCTCGCGGTGGTCTTCTGCTTCTTCAACATCGGGCTGTTCACGGTGGTCGCGGTGATCTCCACCGCCGAGTCAGCCACCGCCATCGGCTTCGGGCTGTTCGCGATGCTGTCGATCATCCGCCTTCGCAGCGAGCCGTTCAGCAACCGCGAGCTCGGTTACTTCTTCGGCGCGCTGGTGCTGGGAATGGTCAACGGGATCGGAGCCCCCGACTACGGCTTCACGCTGGTCCTGAACGTGCTGATCCTGGCCAGCATCTTTGCGCTTGATCATCCACGTGTCATGCGCGCCGCCCAACGCCGGCACGTCACGCTGGATTCGGTGCACACGAACTCGGCGGCGCTACGGGCGACCCTCGAGCAGCGGCTCGGCGCGGAGGTCTTGGAGAGCACCGTCACGGCCATCGACTTCGTGCGCGACACGATGGAGCTCGAGGTCCAGTACATCGAGCGGCCGAGCTCGTCGGCTCCCCACGGTGCCGACCTGCAGAAGGTGCCGGCATGACCGCTCTTGGGACCGACCAACTGGCCGGCTTGGACCGCGTGTCGCTGGAGCAGCTCAACGACCGGGCGGCGCTGATGCACCGGCAGGAGAACAAGTACCTGGTCGACGCCGCTGACTTCTCGGCGGCGCTCGGCGAGCTCGGCGAGCACTTCGACGTCCTGGATATCGAGGGGCGCACGGCCTTCAGCTACTCGACGGTGTACTTCGACTCCGAGGCGCTGGCCGCCTACCACCAGCACGCCCAGGGCAAGCGCCGGCGGTTCAAGGTGCGCTCCCGCCAGTATCTCGACACAGGCCTGTGCTACTTCGAGGTCAAGCTCAAGGGCACGCGTGACCGCACCATCAAGCAACGAATGGTGTACCGGCCCGACGAGCACGGCGGGGTCACCGCAGCGGCTCAGGCCTTCGTGCAACGCTGCTTTCAGGACGTGTACGACCAGGTCTTTGACCACGAACTGTCGGCACAGCTGGCCATGCGTTACCGCCGCGTCACCCTGGTCGGCAAGCACAGCCCGGAGCGGGTCACGATCGACTATGACCTGGAGTTCCAGCGGGGCGACGACGCCGCGGTCGCCACCCCGGGCCAGTGGCTCATCGTCGAGGTCAAGTCCGAGCGTGGTCGCGGCACCGCGGACCGGGTGCTCCAGCGCCGGGGGATTCGCAGCAGTCGCTGCAGCAAGTACTGCATCGGGCTGAACCTGGTGCGCCGCGACCTGCGCTACAACGCGTTCAAGCCCACGCTGCAGAGCTACTTTGGTTGGTCGTCCCCGGCCGCGCCCGAGCCGCAGGCCGTGCCGCTGCCCGTCCCCGTCGCCGCCTGACGCATTAGGGTGGCAGGCATGGCGAATCCACGACTTGCAGGCAAGGTGGCGCTGGTGACCGGCGCCTCGTCGGGCATCGGTGAGGCGACGGCGTTGGCGCTGGCCGCCGAGGGCGCGGCGGTGGCGATCGGCGCCCGGCGTGTCGACCGCATCGACGCGCTGGCGGACAAGATCAGCGCCGACGGCGGCCGCGCGCTGACCCTTGATCTGGACGTCACGCAGGAGCAGCAGGCGCACGACGCGGTTGGCCGCACACGCGCGGACCTGGGCGGTCTGGACATCGTCGTCAACAACGCCGGGGTCATGTTGCTGGGACCGATCCTGGATGCCGACACCAGTGACTGGCGCCGCATGATCGAGACCAACGTGCTGGGCCTGATGTATGTCACCAACGCGGCGCTGCCGCGGCTGGTGGAGCAGGGGTCGGGCGACATCGTGCAGGTGTCATCGGTGGCGGGGCGCCTCGCCAGGGAAGGGTCGGGCGTCTACAACGCCTCGAAGTGGGCCGTCAACGCCTTCTCGGAGTCGCTGCGCCAGGAGGTCACCGCGCGGGGCGTGCGCGTGACCTTGGTCGAGCCGGGAGCGGTGGCGACCGAGTTGAGCGATCACATCACCCACGCCGAGAGCAAGCAGCGGGTCAAGGAACGGGTGACCAAGATGCGTCCGCTGGAGTCGTCCGACATCGCCGCGGGCGTGGTCTACGTCGTCACGCAGCCGCCGCACGTCAGCGTTAACGAGGTGCTGATCCGCCCGACCGATCAGGTCGGATAGTCCCTGCAGGCCGGTTGGTCGCAACCCAGCCGATGTTCATGCGGGTTGCGCGACAGGCTTTACGGGGGTGACGACCTGCACGGTGTCCGCGCCAGCGTGCTGGCGTCGCGACAGCACCAGGAAGGGCAGCGCCAAGGCCGAGATACCCGCCGCCACCAGGTACGACGGTGCGTAGCCCCACACGTCGGCGGCCCGGCCAAGGAGCGGCTGCGCCCACACCCCACCGACCGAGGCGGTCAGCGAGCCGAACGACAGGATCGTCGCTCGCTGCTGGGACGGGATCAGGCCGTTGAGGTAGGCCTGACGGACCGGCATCGAGGCAGCGAACAGCAGCCCCCAAACAGCGATGAAGCCGATCACGGCCCAGAAGTTCTCCACAAATCCGATGGCACCAAGCGTGACAACACTTGCCGCCGCGGCAACGATCAAGGCCGAGGTGCGGCGGCGAAACAGCCGCCGGAAGCGAGACGCCATCACACCACCGAGGATCTGCGCGGAGGCGATGATGGCCGCAACAAGACCGGCGATCTGGTAGGCGTTCGGATCGCCGTACAGCTGCAGCAGGTAGGGCTGCAACGCGTAGAAGCCGTAGAAGACAACGCCGCCGGTGAACAGGGCCTCGACCATCAGCCACTTCACCGCCGGTACGCGCCAGCCGTACTCGATCGAGGCGGAGGCGATCTTGCGCATCTCGGCCAGTGGCCGGCCGCCCCGCTGCGGGGTGAAGCCGACGTCGTGCATCGTCGCGAACGCGACCGCGAACATCACCAGCAACACCAGGCCGCGGAGCACGAACGGCACCCCCACACTGCTGTGCTGCGCGATGAACCCGCCGGCGACCGAGCCGCCGAGCATCGCCGCACCGCTGACGACCTGTCCGCGCCCGAACACGGTGTCCATTTCGCCGTTGAAGCCCGTGGCCGTGAGCGCGTCAACCAGCCAGGCTTCGACAGCTCCCGAGAAGAACGTGTACCCGAGACCGAGCAGGATCGACGTCCCCGCCCATTGCCAGAACGGGGCGTGGACCTGCCACAGCAGCACGTACAGCAGCGTCGACGCGCTCAACGTCACGCTGCCGAGCAGGTACGACCTTCGGCGCCCTGTGGTGTCGGCGATGATCCCGGTCGGCACCTCGAACAGCACCATGCCGGCGGTGAAAAAGGCGTTGGCGGCGAAGGCTTCCAGGTTCGACAGCCCAGCGTCGAGCAGGAAGATCGTGTTGATCCCCCAGATGAGCGACGTCGCCAGCGTGTTCCCCAGCAGCAGCACCAGGTAAGTGCGCTGGATGGTGCGTGGAGTCGGCATGTCGTTGGCCTGGCCTTCCGAGTGTCGCCGCACGGCCGTCGTAGAAGTTCCGACTTCCCAACACTGCGGAACTCATCGCTGTTCCGACTGGCGGGCGGCGGTCTGCTCGCCGGCGCAGGCGGCATAGACCAGGCAGTCGGCCAGATGGTCGTTGACCAGACCCATCGCCTGCATGAAGGCGTAGACCGTCGTCGGCCCAACGAAACGGAAGCCACGGCGCTTGAGCTCGCGGCTGAGCGCTAGGGACTCCGGGGTGATGGCGGGGACGTCGGCCGCCGAGCGACGCGGTGCGCTGGGATCCGGTGCAAACGCCCAGACCACGTCGCGCAGCGAACCGACCTCCAACACGGCGCGGGCATTGCCGATCGTCGCTGCGATCTTGGCGCGGTTGCGCACGATGCCGGGGTCGGCGAGCAACCGGGCCTCGTCGTCGGGTCCGAACGCCGCAACGGCGGCGGGAACGAAGCCCGCGAACGCCTGACGGAACCGCTCGCGCTTGCGCAGGATTGTCAGCCACGACAGGCCGGCCTGGAAACCCTCCAGGCACAGCTTCTCGAACAGCGTCCGGTCGTCGGTGACCGGGCGCCCCCACTCGTCGTCGTGGTAGGCGATGTAGGCCGGATCCGACGTGGCCCACCAGCAGCGTGTGACCGTCGAGCCCGTCACGACTGCGGGAGGCGGTCGGCGACGGCATGACGAATCTGCGTCTCGACGTCTGGGAACTCGCGCACCAAGTCGTTGAGGGTCGCCCCCGGAAGCATCAGCAGGAGCGCGTCACTGGTGGCGGTAACCGTTGCCAGCCGGGCGTAGCCGAAGCTGGCTCCCCAATCGAGTGCGGCCAACTCGCCGAAGAAGTCACCGGCCCCGAGGTCGCGGACGTGGCGACTCTCGACGTGCACCGCCAGGGTCCCATCGATGATTACGTAGAAGTCGCGTGCGGCATCCCAGCGCCGGACCACCTCCTCTCCGGCCGGGGCGACCCGCACCTCGGCGGCGCGGCCGACGCGCTCGAGATCGTCGTCGGTGAGCTCGGCGAACAGCGGCAATGCGCGCAAGGTCGCCACCGCCACGGGTGGGTAACCAAGCCAGGTCCGATCGACCGGCATGTGGCGCTCTTGGGCCAGCACCCGGCGAGCCGCCGGTGGAACAGGGTGAGGCGTGGACGTCTCGAACCAGTGCAGCACCCGCTCGATGTCGTCGGGGCCACTGCCGTGGTTCAGCACGCACAGCCGGATCGCGTAGCGGCCGCGCAGCCGCGTTGAGGACACCAGGCCAAGGCCGGTCCCGGCGAAGGCCGCCACCAAGGCAGCGTTGCGACGGGCGATCTCGTCCTCGTCGTCGGTGTCAGCGAAGCTGCGCCGGAAGCACAGGATGCCCAGACTGGCGGGGCGCAGCAGCTCCAGGTCCGCGCTGGCCTCGATGCGTTCCTGCGCCTGGTGCACCAGGTCCAGACAGCGGTCCACCGTGGCGCGGAAGGCATCGATTCCGAAGTAGCGCAACGACACCCACAGCTTCACTGCGCGACTCATCCGGGTGAGCTGGATGCTGAGATCGGCGAAATTGACCTCGCCGGCCGCCGCCTGGGCGTCCTTCAGGTAGTCAGGCGTGATCTCGAAGGCCCGGCGCAGCAGGTCCCCGTCGCGGACCAGCAGGCTGCCGCACTCGAACGGCTGGTACAGCCACTTGTGCGGGTCGAGCGTGACGGAGTCAGCTGCCTCGATGCCCGACAGCCAGCCACGACCCCGCTCAGTCAGTGCCGCGAAGCCCCCATAGGCCGCATCGACGTGGAACCACACGTTCTCGTCGCGACACACGGCGGCGAGCTCGGATAGCGGGTCGACGGCGCCGGTATTGGTCGAGCCGGCACTGGCCGCGACGAACAACGGCCGGCGGCCGGCCAGCCGGTCGGCGGCCATCGCGGGCACCAGCGTGTCTGGCCGCATGCGGAAGTCGTCGTCGACCGGCAGGACCCGCACCTGGTCGGGCCGGAAGCCCAGCACCCGTGCCGCGCGCACCATCGAGGAGTGCGCCTGATCCGAGATGTAGGCCACGGCACGATCGGACATCGCACCAAGTCGCGCCTCGCGGGCGCAGGCCAGCGCGGTCATGTTCGCCGCGGATCCGCCGCTGACCAGCACGCCCGCTGCCTGCGGTGGGTAACCGATCCACTGCTTGAACCAGTCGAGCACCACCAGCTCGACCTGGCTGGGCCCGGCGGACTCCTGCCACGAGCCGGCGTAGATGTTGAGCGCACCGGCGATGAGGTCGCCCAGCGCGCCCGGCCAGGTTCCCGACCCAGGGACGAACGCGAAGTACCCCGGGTGGTCGCAGCGGCTGGCGAACGGCAGCACGTTACGTCCCAGGTCATCCAGGATCGATTCGAAGTCCTGTGCCATGGCCGGCTGGGTCGCGTCGATCCGCCGAGCCATTTCTCGCGGAGAAGCGCCGCGGGTGGCCGGCACGGCGCGCGGATCGGCCAGCAGGTCGACCAGGAAATCGACGGTCCGGTAACCCAGCTGGCGCATCGCCTCTGGCTGCATCCCCAGCGGATCTTCCACACTGACTCCGATCCTGCTCAGTCCAGCCGGGCTACGACGACGGCCTCGGCGGCCGCCGCGCTTGATGCGTGCCCGGCCACCGCGCTGATGAACTGCTGGCGTTCGAGGGTCAACAGCTCTACCTCAGTCTTGGCGGTCACGGTCGCGGTTCGCGGCACGCCACGCAGGAGGGCGATCTCCCCGAAGAAGTCGCCGGGCCCTAGCGCCCGCGTCAGCTGCGGTGCCGTCACCTCGACCTGCCCATGCACGATGACATAGAAGCGGTCGCCTTCGTCACCTCGGCGCACGAGAATCTCACCAGCCCGGCCAACAACGGGCTCGGCGGCGAACGCCAACCGCTCGAGCGGCAGCACGGGCAGGGACGCGAACAACGGCACCCCTCGCAGCAACTCGAGTTGCGGTTGTGGGGGGTGGGCGTCGTCGTCGATCCGCGCCAGCCCCCGGCTCGCCAGCACCGCCGCTGTCGCCAGCACCGTGCCGGTCGCGACCAGGCTCGCGCGAACCCCCCATTGCGTCACCACCAGGGAGGCTGCTATCGCGCCAAGCCCCTGCATGCCCCACCACAGGCCCTCGAAGACACCCAGCACCCGCGCCAGCAGGTGCGGGGAGACGATGCGTTGCAACAAGGTGAGCGCCGTGACGTCGATCAGGGCGTTGGCCGAGCCCACGATCGCGACCATGGCCAGGGCGGTGACCCGGCTGGGCAGGAACCCAATCGCGGCCAGTGCCACACCCCACGCGATCAGGCCGGCCTGGAACGGGACGGCGAGTTGTCGGCGGCCCACCAGCGCCACGGTTGCCAGCGCCCCCACCAGCCCACCGGCCCCGACCGCCGCGTTGAGGTAGCCGACACCGGCCTCGCCGAGACCGAGCAACTCGATCGCCATGACCACGATCAGCACGGTCAGGGCGCCCAGACAGAAGGTCTGCGCGAGGTACAGCGACACCACGAGGCGGGGGCGGGGCTCATGAGCCAAGGTCTGGAACCCGGCGAGCAGTTCGCCGATGGCCGCGCGCCGCTGGTGCTCCTCGCCCTCGAGGTTGGGTGCCTCATCTGTGCGGATGCCTGCCACCGCGACGGCGGACAGCGCCAGGAGCGCGGCTGCGGTCGCGAACACCACGGGCACATCCCAGACCAGCAGCAGGACGCCGCTTAACGTCGGTCCGATCAGCGTGCCGAGGTTCTCCACTGTCGTCGACGCAATGTTGCAGGCGGTCAGCTGCTCCGGCGAGCGCGCCAGCGACGGCAACAGCGCGGACTGGGCAGGCCAGAACAGCGTGTAGACGATCGCGTCGGCCGCCGCCAGCCCGTACAAGACGATCGTGGGCGCACCGGCCCAGAGGGCAGCCGCCGCTCCCGTGAGTGCGACCGCCCGCACGGTCAGCACCGTGCGCAGCACCAGCTCACGGCGGTAGCGGTCGGCCAGACTGGCCGCGAACGGCCCGACGATCGCCGCTGGCAGCGTGCGAACCAGACCAACGAGGCCGACGCCGATGACGCCCTGCTCGCGGAAGGCGTAGACCCCGAGCGCCACGATGAACGCCCACTCGGCGGTGATGCAGCCGCTCCAAGCCAGCTGCACGCGCCGGAGCTGGGGATTGTGCACGACGTCGATGAGTGCCCGCAGTGGGGCCAACCATCGCCGAGGTCGCGTGGTGTGCTGGCTGTGGTCCATGGCGGCGACCATGATGCGCTACCCGGTCGACAGCGCCGATCCGTCCGCCGTACGATGCGGCGCGAGGCATCGGCGGCCGCGACACGTGCAGGTGGGATGCGGGAGCGGGCTTGCTGCGTGAGGGTGGGCCGGGCCCGCTTGACGGCAGGACGAAGGGACGGAGCAATGCGTTACGACAGCTCGGTGACGTCCATCTCTTGGATCCCCTCGCAGGCTTTGCCGGGGATGACGAAGCTGCCCTTCGAGGTGGGCTTCACGCATTACGACCAGCCGCCCCCGGACACCATCGACGATCTCGAGGCCCTGCGCGCGGCGGACCGCTTCCGCTTCGCCAACGTCCTGTCGGCCTGGATCGAGGTCGATGACAGCGGCCGCATCACCGCCTATGGCCAGGACGGTGGCGGGCACATCGGGGTCACGAAGCTCCGGTTAGGCCGGGCCGGCATGACGGTGCAGGCGGTGCCGTTTCCTGACCGGCGTCCTGATCCTGATGTCACCGATGAGTGGGTTCGCTTCCGCCAGTCGGCGGGCGGGCGCACGGGGCTGCCTGCGCCACGACGGGTCAATCACCCGCCGTTCGTGCAGCTGTCCGCTCCGGTGGCCTGGACCACGCTGGAGGTGACCATGCACGCCGACGGGCGCAGTGAGCAGAAGCTGATGGGCGCCAGTCCGTTTCCGCGCCATTGGGTCTACGACGCCGGCGGCAAGCTGTTCGCCAAGAGCGGCACGATCGAGTTCCGCACCTGGCTACGACAGGCGTTCGGAGTCCACACGCCGTGGGGCGACCAGGACTCCCCGGCCCTCGTGACCGAAATCGAAACGGCGCTGGAGCGCGAGCTGTCCTTGTCGATCATGAATCCGGCCTCTCGGCCGCGGATGCGCAGGCTGTCCCGCGGCGAGACGCTCGTCAAGCAGGACGAGCCGGGCGACGAGCTGTTCCTGCTCCTCGACGGTGTGCTCGTGGTCGAGCTCGACGGCGAGCCGGTCAGCGAGGTGGGGCCTGGCGCCGTCCTCGGGGAGCGCGCCCTGTTGGAGGGCGGTCGGCGCACCGCCACGCTGCGTGCGGCGACCAACTGCCGCGTTGCCGCGGTCAACGGCGAGGAGATTGACCCTGAGGCGCTGGAGGAGCTGAGCCGCGGCCACGGCGCCTAGAGAACCAACGGTCTCTCGGAGGATGCTGAAGATATCGCTCCGGCGACCGCCGCCAGTCCGCTGACCTGCGGCGTTGGCTGTGTGCGGCGTCCGCCTCCGCCTCCGCCCAAGTCCAGCAACCTCCTAGTTGAGGTCGGCCCCGGCGGGCCCAGGGGGGCGCAGCGATCCGACGGTGCCGAAGTGACGCATCAGACCGGCTTCACGTCGTAAGGCCTCCAACGTCGCCTCGAGCCGTTGGCCGCAGCTGTCCAGTTCCAGCAACCGCTGCTGCTCGGGGACCTCGACCTGCAGCGCCGCCGCGGCCAGCCAGGCAAGCTCTGTGGGACGGGAGGGGATCCGGCGCAACAGTTCGTCGGGGGCGCCAAGCTCGGCGAGGTAGGGCAGTAGCACGCGGCGCAGCAGCTGTGCACGCTCGGTGTCCGCGGCGACGGCCGGCGCCTCCTCCAGTGGTCGCACCCGCCCGCACAGGTAGGGCCGGCCCGGCACGATCACGTCGATGCGGAAGCGCTGCACGCCCCGTGTGGCGATGCGCGCTCGCCCGTCGTCGAAACGCTCGACGTGCTCGATCTCGGCGATCGTGCCGACCCTGAACACGTCGGCCGGCCGGCCAACGTCGGAACCCGCCTTGATCGCAACCACCCCGAAGCGCCGGTCAGCGCGCAGGCAGTCGGCCAGCATCTGGCGGTAGCGCAACTCGAATACGTGCAACGGCAAGGGTCGCCCCGGGAACAGGACGAGATGCAGAGGGAACAAAGGAAGTTCCATCCCGGTCCAGGGTACGTGCCGGCTTGCGCTGTTTCCCGTCCGCCACCCGGGGCGTGGCTGCACCGCAGTCGGCTGCGTCACCCGGGGTGTGGATGCGTCGTAGTCGGCTGCGCCACCGCCCACGACCACTTGAGCGCGAGCGACAGGGGCTGGATACAGTGCGGCGGATGCTGACCCTGCTCGACCTGCGTGGCGACCGCGCCGATGTGTCCGGGCGGCTGCCGCGCGCCTCACTGGAGACCGTGGCCACCGCGCGGGCGACGGCCCGCGCGATCCTGGACGACGTGCGCGCCAGCGGCGATGCCGGCGTGGCCCGCCACACTCGCCAGTTCGACGGGTGGGACGGTGCCGGCGGTCTGGAAGTCGCTCCCGAAGACGCCAAGGCAGCCCTCGACGGGTTGGAGCCCGCCCTGCGGTCGGGCATGGAGCGCGCGGCCGAGCAGATCCGCTGGTTTCACGAGCAGGCCCGACCCCGTGACTGGCGCGCCGAGCGCAACGGCGCGGTGCTCGGTGTCGCACACCATCCGCTGCGCCGAGTGGGGGTGTACGTCCCGGGCGGTCGCGGGGCGTATCCGTCGACGGTGCTGATGACGGTGGTGCCGGCGCGTGTCGCGGGTGTGGATGAGGTCGTGCTGTGCACGCCGCCCGGTCGCGACGGCCGGGTCAGCCAGGCCATCCTCGCCGCAGCCGCCCTGGCCGGCGCCGACCGCATCCTGCGTATCGGCGGCGCCCAGGCGGTCGCGGCCATGGCCTACGGCACCGCCACGGTGCCCCGCTGCGACAAGGTGGTGGGACCCGGCAACGTCTACGTCAACGAGGCCAAGCGGATCCTCGCCGCAGACGGCGTCTGCGGGATCGACGCGCCGGCGGGGGTGACGGAGGTGGCGATCATCGCCGATGACACCGCCGACCCTCGCGCCGTCGCCGCCGACCTCGTGGCTCAGGCTGAACACGACCCGCTGGCGACGTGCCTGCTCATCACACCGTCTGCGGCCCTCGTCGAGGCTGTCGAGGAGGCGCTGGTCGGCGAGGTCGACACTGCCCGTCACGCCGACCGCATCCGTGCGGCCTTCGCCGGTCAGGGTGGGGTGGCGCTGGTCGACGACCTGGACCATGCCGTCGCCGTCGCTGACGCCTTCGCCGCCGAGCACCTGGAGGTGCAGACCGCCAACGCGCCCGAGGTCGCGACGCGCGTCCGAGCCGCCGGCGCGGTGTTCGTCGGGCCGCACAGCCCCGTCTCGCTCGGCGACTACTGCGCCGGGCCCAACCACACGTTGCCCACGGGGGGCACCGCACGCTTCACCGGCGGGCTGCGCACCGACGACTTCTTCGTCCCCGTCAACTGGGTCCAGTACGACGCCTCGTCGTTGGCCGACCTGGCTGGAGTGGTGGAGGCACTCGGGGCCGCCGAGGACCTTCCCGCCCATGTGCGCGCCGTGCAGGTGCGCCTGGAGACCTAGACACGTGACCGCTGGCCCTGCCCTCCCCGACGCCGCACAGCCTGTGCCGGTGCGGCCCGATCTTGCCGGCGTCACGCCATACGGGGCGCCACAGTGGGACGTCGCGGTGCGACTGAACACCAACGAGACGCCGTGGCCGCCGCCGCAGGCGTTCCTGACCCGGCTCGCCGAACGGGTACAAGGCCTGCACCTGCACCGTTATCCCGACCGACGGGCATGGCAGTTGCGTACCGCGTTGGCCAAGCGCTTCGGCCTGCCACCCGAGCGGGTGTGGGCGGCCAACGGCTCCAACGAGATCCTGCTGCAGCTGTTCCAGGCTTACGGCGGCCCCGACCGCCGGCTCCTGCTGGTCCGCCCCGGCTACTCGGCCCACCCGCTGCTCGCGCGCGTGGCTGCCACGCCGGTCGTGACCGCCGAACTGGACGACGACTTCCTGCTGTCGGCATCCGCTGCGGCCGCCTTCGTCGCCGACCACGACCCCGCGTTGGTCTGCGTGGCCAACCCCAACAACCCGACCGGGATGACGCTGCCATTGCCAGCGGTCCGCGCCCTGCACGACCACAGCCGGGCCCTGGTTATCGTCGACGAGGCCTACGTCGAGTTCGGTGGTGAGTCGGCGGTGGCACTGCTCGACGAGCTGCCCCGCCTGGTCGTGTGCCGCACCTTCTCCAAGGCCTGGCGGCTGGCAGGGCTGCGGCTGGGTTACCTGCTGTGCCATGACTGGGTCGTCGACGACCTGCGCAAGGTGCGCCTGCCCTACCACCTGGACGCGCTGACCCAGATGGCCGGTCTGGTGGCCGTGGAGCTGGCCGACGAGGTGACCGGCCACGTGGCCGCCCTGTCCCGGGAGCGCGACCGCCTCCACGACGCGCTCGCGGCGCTGGACGGCGTGACCGTGTGGCCCTCGTCGGCCAACTTCTTGCTGTTCCGCACCGCCGTACCTGATCTGTTCGACCGGTTGCTGTCGCGCGGCGTGCTGGTGCGTGACTTCTCGACGCAACCGCGCCTGCAAGGCTGCCTGCGCGTGACCGTTGGTAGGCCAGACGAGGATGATGCGTTCCTGGCCGCGATGAAGGAGTCGTTGTGAGCGACCGGCCGCGCGTCGCCGAGATCGACCGCGCCAGCTTGGAGACGACGGTGGCGGTGCGCCTGGACTTGGACGGCAGCGGCATCACCGACATTGCCACCGGTGTGCCGTTCTTCGACCATATGCTCGACCAGCTCGGCCGCCACGGGCGCTTCGACCTATCGGTTCGGACCGATGGCGACCTGGAGGTCGACGCGCACCACACCGTCGAGGACAGCGGGATCGCGCTCGGTCAGGCGCTGGCGTCCGCGTTGGGGGACAAGGCTGGCGTCGAGCGCTTCGGCGACGCCACCGTCCCCATCGATGAGGCGCTCGTCCGCGTCGCCGTGGATTTGTCGGGACGGCCGTACCTGGTGTACGTCGCCGACACGCCCGTGGAGCTGGTCGGCACCTACGAGACGACCCTGACCAAGCACTTTTTCGAGTCGGTCGTGGCCAACGCGCGGATCACCCTGCACGTGCAACGGCTCGCCGGTGAGGGCAGCCATCACATCCAGGAGGCGGTCTTCAAGGCCGTGGCCGTGGCGCTACGGCGAGCCGTGGCCGTGACCGGCACCGGCGTGCCATCGACCAAGGGAAGCCTCTAGCGCTCAGCGTTCATGTGGCTCGGAGGCGGGAGCGCACTCAACCGCCGAAGCGCGCCAGACCCAGGGCGAGACCGCCGAGGCTGACGACCGTGCCGGCCATGGTGAACACCAGGGTCCGAGTCTGCGCCGTGATCGCCGTGTTGAGCTCTCCGCGAAAGGCGGCCAGCAACTCGTTGCGAAGGGCGTCCATCCTTGCCCCGAACAGTTCCATGTTCTCGGCGAAGCGTTGCTCGCTGGCGGCGGCCGCGTCGGCGAAGCGCTGGTCACTGGCCGCGAAGCGTCGGTCGCTGGCGGCGGCCGCGTCGGCGAAGCGCTGATCAGTGGCGGCGAAGCGTCGATCGCTGGCGTCGAAGCGTTGATCCATGGCGTCGAAGCGCAGCTCAAGGCGTTGTTCGAGGGCATCGAGATCGTGGCGGGTGGCAACGTCGGCCCAGCCGACCGGTGGCAGATGGTCCATCAGCGTCATCGCATGCTCGCGCCCGGATTAGACCACTACCGCTTCGCTACTTGAGTGAGTACTTCCTCGAGCCGACTGTGCAGCTCGTGACGCGGTTGCTCGCCGACTGACATCGCAGGCAGCGTAGGCCGGGTGTCGTCACGGCTTTGCGCTGCGCTGCTGGGGTCTGTGGATGCGGCTAGGGTCTCGAACGTGAACCCCGTGCGCATCGTGATCCTCGACTACGGCGCCGGCAATCTGCGCTCCGCGCAGCGGGCGTTCGAGCGTGCCGGCGCGACCGTCGCCGTCACGAGTGACGCTGCCGTGGCCGGCGAGGCCGATGCCCTTGTCGTGCCGGGAGTCGGCCACTTCGGCCAGTGCGTGCGGCAGTTTCGCCAGGCCGGCCTGGAAGGCCTGGTCAGCCGCTGGGCTGGCGAGGAGCGTCCGCTGCTGGGGGTGTGCGTCGGGATGCAGATCCTGTACGACGCCAGCGAGGAGGATCCGGGCGCTCCCGGGCTGGGATTGCTGCCGGGGTATGTCCGGCGCCTGCCGGCTGACGTGACCGTGCCGCACATGGGCTGGAACACGGTGCGAGCCGTTCGGCATGATGCCCTGCTCGATGGCGTGGACGGCGAGCAGGTGTACTTCGTCCACTCCTACGCCGCCGATCCGACGGACGACGCCCATGTCGTCGCCACCACCGACTACGGGCCTGGATTCCCCAGCGTCGTGCGGGCGGGCTCGGTGGTGGGCACACAGTTCCATCCGGAGAAGTCCGGCGATGTCGGCGCACGCCTGCTTGCCAACTTCGTTCGAGCGGTGACAGGAACACGCCCCTCAGTAGCGCAGCGGTAGGGCACTGAACCGATGGCCTTCACCCTCTACCCGGCGGTTGACATCCGCGGCGGCCGCGCCGTGCGCCTGGTCCAGGGCCGGGCGTCGGACGAGACGGTCTACGACGACGACCCGGTAGCCGTGGCCCGTGGATTCGCCGCCGCGGGCGCTCAGTGGCTGCACGTGGTTGACCTCGACGCCGCCTTCGACGGCGAGCCACGCAACCGCCACCTGATCGCCGCCATCGTCGAGGCGGCCGGTGTTGCGGTGCAGGCCTCGGGTGGTGTGCGCTCGATGCGCGACCTCGACGACTCGATGGCGTACGGTGCCAGCAGGGTGGTGCTCGGCACGATGGCGCTGGAGGAGCCGTCCTTCGTCGCGGCGGCCGTCGCAGCACACGGCGACAAGGTGGCGGTAGGGTTGGACGCCGACGGCACGACCCTGAAGGCGCGCGGTTGGACGGCCGGCTCCGGCGACCTGTTCGACGCGTTGCACCGCTTTACCCTGATGGGGGTGGGCCGCTTCGTGTTCACCGACATCTCCCGCGACGGCATGCTGTCCGGCCCGAACCTGGCACGGCTGTGTGAGGTCGCCGACGCGACGTCGGCGCGGGTCACCGCCAGCGGCGGCGTCTCGTCGCTGGACGACCTGCGCGCCCTGCGCGGCGCTCATCCCCGCGTCGACGGCGCGATCGTCGGCAAGGCACTGTACGCCGGGCGCTTCTCCTTGCAGCAGGCGTTCGCGGCGCTGGGTACCCGGTGACTCTCAGCGCCAGGGTCATTCCCTGCCTTGACGTCGATGCCGGCCGGGTGGTCAAAGGCGTGCAGTTCGTCGAGTTGCGTGATGCGGGTGACCCGGTGGAGATGGCCAGCGCCTATGACGCCGAGGGCGCCGACGAGCTCGTCTTCCTCGACATCACCGCGTCCAGTGATGACCGCGAGACGCTCTACGACGTGGTGACCGTTACCGCCGAGCAGGTGTTCATCCCGCTCACCGTCGGCGGGGGAGTGCGCAGCGCCGACCACGTGCGTCGGCTGCTGCGGGCGGGGGCGGACAAGGTGTCGCTCAACACCGCCGCCGTGGCGCGCCCGCAGCTGCTGTCCGAGGTCGCCGACGCCTTCGGATCGCAATGCGTGGTTGCGGCGATCGACGCGCGCGCCACGACCGGTACCGCCGGGGCTCCTGGAAGATCACCTGCCTGGGAGGTGGTGGTGCACGGGGGGCGGACGCCGACCGGCCGCGACGTGGTCGAGTGGGCGGCCGAGTGCGAACGGCGGGGCGCGGGGGAGATCCTGTTGACGTCGATGGATCGCGACGGCTCCAAGGCCGGCTTCGACCTCGAGCTGTTGCGGGCCGTGACCGCAGCCGTCAACCTGCCGGTGATCGCCTCGGGCGGCGCGGGCACCCCCGACCACATGGTCGCCGGCATCACCGCTGGCGCCTCCGCGGTGCTCGCCGCCTCCATCTTCCACTTCGGGCTCTGCCGAATCGGCGAGGTCAAGGACGCCATGGCCACGGCAGGGCTGGCCGTACGGCGCACGGCAGGCGACACCCATGCCTGACGCCGGGGACCTTCCGCCGATCCTGAAACGGCCGACAGGCCCGCTGCGTCGCCCGGCTGCTGTGCTGACCGACGACGTGGTGATGCTCGACGAGCCGCGTGACACCGATGTCGACGCCATCGTGGCCTGCTGCGACGATCGCGAGGTCGCGCGGTGGCTGCCGTTGCCGTCGCCCTACACGGCGGCCGACGCCCGCTCGTTCCTGGCCTCCGCTCGGGAAGCCGGCGAGTCCGGGGACAGCCTGGCGTTCGCCATCCGCGACGTCACCGACGGCGCCTACCTGGGGACGATCGGTCTGCACTTCGCACGGTGCCGCGCGGGCGAGGCCGAGATCGGCTATATCGTCGGCCCGCGCACCCGCGGTAAGGGCGTGGCCCGCCGCGCGGTCCGCTTGCTGGCCGACTGGGCGCTGCGGACCTACGGGTGCCGCCGGGTGGAACTGCTCGTCCAGCCGGGCAACGTCGCGTCATGCGGTGCGGCCGAGGGAGCGGGAGCCGCCTTCGAGGGCATCCGCCGCAACGGGCTCGCGCTGCGCACCGGCCTTGTGAGTGACGCCGCCGTCTACGCGCTGACCAGTCGGGACTTTCCTTCCGATCGCTAGGCTTTCGCCATGCAGCCGACCTTTACGGCATGCGGGTTCGTCCTCGTGCACAGCCCGCTGACGGGTCCGGACCTGTGGGAGCCCGTCGCTGAGATACTGCGCGAGCGTGGCTGTCAGGTTGTCGTGCCCTCCTTGCACGACGACGGCCGGCCACCCTTCTCGGTCCAGCACGCGGCGTCAGTGGCCGCCGCCGCCAACACCCTCGACCTGCCGGTCGTACTCGTCGGCCACAGCGGCACGGGACCGTTGCTCCCCCAGGCGGCCGCTGCCATGACGCGACCGGCCGTGGCGGCGCTGTTCATCGACGCCGGTCTGCCCGTCGACGGCGCCAACCGCCTCGACCTGATCGGGATGGAGCAGCCGGCCTCGGCGGCGGCGCTGGCCGCTGATCTCGCGGCGAGCAGGTCCTTTCCCTCGTGGTCGTCAGACGACCTTCGCGAGCTCGTGCCTGACGACACGGTCAGGGAACGCCTCGTCACCGGGTTGCGGCCGAGAGGCATGGACTACTTCAGCGAGGTGATCACCGTTCCCGCCGCTTGGTCGTCCGTGCGCTGTGGCTACCTGCGGCTCAGTGTGGCCTACGACGTGCCGGCGCGGATCGCCGGAGCTCGCGGCTGGCCGGTCATGCGCTTCGACGCGGGGCACTTCCACCCGCTCGTCGACCCGGTTGCCGTTGCCGACGCGTTGCTGGCACTGACCAGCGAGGTGGTCCCGCCTGCTTCTGGCGCGCTGCCAGACCAGACTGGTGCGCGGCCCGCTCGCAACGGCGGGGTCGCGTTGCACTTCGATGAGCACGGTCTGATCCCGGCGGTGGTGCAGCAGCACGACACCGGCGAGGTCCTGATGGTCGCGTGGATGACGCAGGAGAGCCTCGACGAGACGCTGGCCACCGGGCAGACGGTGTTCTGGTCACGCAGCCGCGGTGAGCGCTGGCACAAGGGCGCGACCTCGGGCAACACCCAGCGCGTCGTGGACGTGATCGCCGACTGCGACGCCGACGTGCTGCTGATCAAGGTGGCGCAAGGCGGTGACGGGGTGGCATGCCACACAGGGGCGCGCAGCTGCTTCTTCCAGCCGGTGACTGGGTGAGCGAGGAGCTCTACCAACCGTCACGCGATGCGTTCGTCGAGCTGGCGCGCGACCACGCGCTGGTGCCCGTATGGCGAGAGGTGCTGGCGGACCTGTACACCCCGCCGGCGGTGTACGACCGGCTGCGCCGCAGTGGCGGACCGACATTCCTGCTGGAGTCCGTCGAGCAGGGCGAGCGTTGGGGCCGCTGGTCGTTCATCGGCCTGCGCCCGCTGCTGCAGCTGCGAGCCCGCGCCGGCACCGTCACGCTCACCGGGGACGCCCCGGCCGCGGCCCGACACGCGGCCGACAGCGGGGACCCGCTGGCCACGCTCGAGGCGCTGCTGGGGGCGCTGCGTACACCGCAGCTACCCGGCCTGCCGCCGCTGTTCGCCGGCGCCGTCGGCTATCTCGGCTGGGACGTCGTCCGCTTCATCGAGCAATTGCCGGCCAGCGGCATCGACGACCTGGGCATGGACGACGCCTGGCTGATGTTCCCCGGCCAGCTGGTCGTCTTCGACCATCTGCGCCAACGGCTGCTGGTGGTGTCGAACGTACGCCCATGTGAGGACCCCCCGGCGGCATGGGACCGGGCAGTGCAGGCATCGGAGCGGCTGGTGAGCACCTTGGTCGCGCCGGTCGGTGCCAACCCTGTGGCGCCACCGCGCGGCGCACACGTTGACGACGCCGAGGCGAACATGCCCCGCGATGACTACCTCGCCGCCGTCGAGCGGGCCAAGGAGCACATCCGCGCCGGCGACGTCTTCCAGGTCGTCCCCAGCCAGCGTTTCTGGCTGGAGACCGACGCCGACCCGTTCACCGTCTACCGGGTGCTGCGCGTCATCAACCCGTCGCCGTACATGTACATCTTTGACATTCCTGCGCAGTCCACAGCGGGTGCCACGCAGTCAGCGGGCACCACGCAGATCGTGGGATCGTCACCAGAGGCGCTGGTCACCGTGCGCGGCCGGGAGGCCGTCATCTGGCCGATCGCGGGATCGGCGCCACGAGGCGTGGGCGACGCCGAGGACGAGGCCATACAGGCGACGCTGCGCGGCGACGTCAAGGAACGTGCCGAGCATGTAATGCTCGTCGACCTCGCCCGCAACGACCTCGGAAGGGTCTGTGAGCTCGGCAGTGTCCGGGTCTCTGACTTCATGGACGTGGTCCGCTACAGCCATGTCATGCACCTTCGGTCCACCGTGGTCGGTCGCGTGCGCGACGGCGTCGGCGCCGTCGACGTCCTGCGCGCCACCTTCCCCGCTGGCACCTTGTCGGGCGCTCCGAAGGTGCGCGCCATGCAGATCATTGACCAGCTCGAACCGACCAGACGCGGGCTGTACGGGGGCGGCATCGGCTACATCGACTTGGCCGGCAACCTCGACCTGTGCATCGCGATCCGCACGCTGGTGTTCCGCGAGGGCAAGGCGCACGTGCAGGTCGGAGCCGGCGTCGTCGCCGACAGCGTGGCCGAGCGCGAGTACGCCGAGACGCAGGACAAGGCGATGGCGCTGCTGGCCTCGGTGCGGGCGGCGGAGCGGCTGTGAGCGGCCGTCGCGGGTGGCTGCTGCCGATCATGACGGTGCTTGCCGGGGGGTTGGCGCTGCTGGTGGCTACAGCGGCCGACTGGACCGCCGGGGTCGTCACCCGCGAGGTTGGCGAGGTGGCGGTAACCGAAGCCGCCGGCGCCAGCGGCACGCGACTGGCCCCCGCCGTGGTGCCGCTGGGATTGCTGGCACTGGCCGTGGGCGTCGCCCTGGCGGCGCTGCGCGGCCTGGCGCGTCGCGGTGGGGCGCTGCTCGCGATAGGGACCGGCGTGGCGGCAATCGTCAGCGTCGCCGCCGGTGCGGCCGGCGAGACCGGACTCACCGCGGCGCCCTTCGCCGCGGGACTCGGCGGCGTGCTCGTAGCCGCCGGAGGCTGGCTGGGGCTGCACGGACCCGTCCGCCCGCCGCCACGCACCCGTTACACCATCGACCAGGCGGAGCGTCCGGCCGACGACGAGTGGTCCATGGCCAGCGTCGAGGAACCACCAGCGGGCACCGAAGGCGCTGCGCCAACCCGCGCGGCGGACGCCGGCCCAGGACCGCCAGCGGCGGGCAGCGACTACGATGGCGCCCCCCCGACACGAGGAGACGCGTGAGCGGCTTCCTGGCACAGGCGTGCGCCCAGGCGCGCGAGCGCACCGCGCGGGCACACGAGGCCCTGGCACTGGGCGAGCTGCGCGACCGTGCCCGCCGCTGCCCTCGGCCGCCCTCGTTCGCCGCGGCCCTGCGCGGCCCCGACGTCGCGGTCATCGCCGAGGTCAAGCGGGCCAGCCCGTCGCGCGGCCATCTGGCGATCATCCCGGACGCCGGTGCACTCGCCCGGGCTTGCGCTGACGGCGGCGCCGCCGCGATCAGCGTGTTGACCGAGCCGGCCCATTTCGCTGGCAGCATGGACGACCTCGTCGACGTGGCCGCCGCCACCCCGCTGCCGGCGCTACGCAAGGACTTCGTCATCGACGCCTACCAGGTGTGGGAGGCGCGCGCGGCCGGGGCGGCGGCGGTCCTGCTCATCGTCGCGGCCCTGGAACAGGACGACCTGGTGGCACTGCTACGGACCACCAGCGAGGCCGAGCTGGGCGCGCTGGTCGAGACCCACGAAACCCACGAGGTCGCCCGTGCCATCGGCGCGTTCGAGGCCGCCGGCGCCCGTGGCCAGCCTGTCATCGGCATCAACGCTCGCGACCTCACCACACTCGACGTGGATCCGCACCGCTTCGCCGCACTGCGCGGCGCTGTGCCCGAAACCGCCATCGCCGTCGCTGAGAGCGGTGTACGCGAACCCGCCGACGTGCGACGCCTTGCGGTCGCCGGCGCCGATGCAGTCCTCGTAGGCGAGGCCGTGGGCAGCTCCTCCGACCCTGCGGCCGCTGTCCGCCGCCTCGTGATCGCCGGCCGGCGCCGGGACGATGACCAAGAAAGAACCGCCTGATGTCCGCTGTCCACACCGACGATTCGCTCGCCGACTACTCGGCGTCGAAGTTCGGCCGCTTCGGCGGCCGTTTCGTGCCCGAGGCGCTGATCGCCGCCCTCGACGAACTGGCGGCGGCCTACGACGAGGCCAGCGCCGATCCCGCCTTCCAGACACGCATGCGGGGTCTGGCCCGCAGCTACGGCGGGCGTCCCACGCCGCTGTACTTCGCGCAACGTCTCACCGACCACGCCGGCCCGGCTGCGGCGCGCATCTTTCTCAAGCGTGAGGACCTGGCCCATACCGGCAGCCACAAGCTGTGCAACGTCCTCGGCCAGGGGTTGCTCACCGAACGGATGGGCAAGCGGCGCGTCATCGCCGAGACCGGCGCCGGCCAGCACGGCGTGGCCACCGCCACCATCGCCGCCCTGCTGGGCCTGGAGTGCGTGGTCTACATGGGCCAGGAGGACACGCGCCGCCAGCGGCTGAACGTGGTGCGCATGCAGCTGATGGGCGCCGAGGTTGTCCCCGTCACCTCCGGCACGCAGACGCTGAAGGACGCGATCAACGAGGCCATGCGCGACTGGGTCACCAACGTCGAGTCGACCCACTACCTGATCGGCTCGGTGGTGGGTCCGCACCCGTTCCCGCAGATCGTGCGCGACTTCGTCAAGGTGATCGGCCAGGAGGTCCGTGCCGAGCTGTTGGAGACCGAGGGGCGCCTGCCAGGGGCGGTCATCGCGTGCGTCGGCGGCGGCAGCAACGCGATTGGCCTGTTCCACCCGTTCATCGCCGACGCGGGCGTGCGGCTGGTCGGCGTGGAAGCCGGCGGCGAGGGCCTGTCCGGCGTGCGCCACGCCGCCACGCTGACCGGTGGTAGCGAGGGCATCCTGCACGGCGCCCGCTCGTTCGTGCTGCAGGACGACTTCGGGCAGGTGCGCCCGACCCACTCGGTGTCGGCGGGCCTCGACTATCCGGGTGTCGGTCCCGAGCACGCCTGGCTGGCCGACATCGGGCGGGCGGAGTACCTGGCGGCCACCGACGATGAAGCGCTGGAAGGCTTCCGGCTCGTCGCGGAGCTGGAGGGCATCATCCCGGCGCTGGAGCCCGCTCATGCCGTGCTGCCGGCCCTGCGCCTTGCCCGTGAGCTGGGACCCGACGAGATCGTGGTGCTGAACCTGTCGGGGCGGGGCGACAAGGACGTCGACGAGGTGAGCCGGCTGCTGGCGATGACGCCGGCGGGCCAGGGACCGGCAGCGCGGCGTTGACCCCGGTCAGCGCCGCGATCAAGGCGGCCAACGACGACGGGCGCTCGGCGCTGGTCGCCTACCTGCCCGCGGGATATCCGGACATGGACACCTCGCTGGCGTGCCTGCTGGCCGCAGCGCAGGCCGGCGCCGACGTGCTGGAGGTCGGCTTTCCCTACTCCGACCCGCTGATGGACGGTCCGACCATCCAGGCGGCCAACCAGGTGGCGCTGGACCGCGGCTACACACCGGCCGACGACTTCGCGATGTGCAGCCAGCTCACCGCCGCCGTCGAGGTCCCCACCCTGGTCATGACCTACTACAACCTGGCGTGGCACTACCGGGGCACGTCCCGCCTCGACGACTTCGCCGCGCAGGCGGTAGGCGCCGGGCTGGCTGGCGCGATCCTGCCGGACCTGCCGGCGGAAGAGGGCCAGGACTGGTCGTCGGTGGCCGCGGCACGCGACCTGGCCACCGTATTCCTCGCGGCGCCGACGTCGTCCGACGAGCGGCTGGCGGCCGTCGCCGAGCGCAGCACCGGTTGGGTGTACGCGACGTCCACGCTCGGGGTGACCGGCGAGCGGCAGTCGCTGTCGTCGATGGCGGCACCGCTGGTGGCGCGCCTGCGCGCCTGCACCGACAAGCCGGTGGCTGTCGGCATCGGCGTGACCAGCGGCCAGCACGCCCATGAGGTGGGCGGCTTCGCCGACGGCGTCATCGTCGGCTCGGCGATCGTGCGGGCCGCAGGCGACGGCGGGCCTGACGCGGTGGCCTCACTGGTCGCCGAGCTCGCCGCCGGCTGCCGGCGCGGTTAGCGGGCGAGCATGCGGCGCAGCGCCGGCTCGAGGTGCGGCTCGGTGAAGGTGTAGCCGGAAGCCTCGGTGCGTTCGGGCAGCACGCGTGCGCTGTAGTACAGCAACTCATCGACCAGCTCGCGGCCGAGGACCAGCCCTGGGGCGAAGGCCGGCACCCCGACCGGCAGGACCGGCCGGTGGATGACCCGGGCCAGGGTGCGGGTGTACTCGGTGTTGGTGACCGGCGTGGGCGCGGTCGCGTTGAGCACACCGTTCAGCGACTCGGTGAGCAGGGCGTGACGCAGCACTCCCACCACGTCGTCGAGCGTCACCCAGCTGACGTACTGGCTACCCGATCCCAGCCTCGCGGCGCCGGTGATCTTGAAGATGGGCAATTGCCGGCCGAGCGCTCCGCCCTTGGGGGTCTGCACGATGCCTAAGCGCGCGTGGACGACTCGCACGCCGGCCTCCCGCGCCGGGAAGGCGGCCGCCTCCCAGGCCTGCACGACCTCGGCGAGGAAGCCCTGGCCTGGCCCGGAGTCCTCGGTCAGCGCCTCGTCCCCCCGGTCGCCGTAGATCCCGATGGCCGATGCGCAGACCAGCACGCGGGGGCCATCGGTCATGGTGGCCAGGGCCTGCGCGATCGTCTCGGTTCCTTGGATGCGGCTGTCGAGGATCCGGCGCTTCTTCTCCGACGTCCAGCGGCTATCGAGGATGCGCTCGCCGGCGATGCTCTCCCCGGCCAGGTGCACGACCGCAGCCGCGCCTTGCAGCCCTGCAGTGTCCATCTCGCCGTTCGCGGGGTCCCAGTCCAGCGTCTCGCCCGGCCGAGGACGGCTGCCGGGCCGTACCAGCCCTACGACCTCGTGGCCTTCAGCGCTCAGCAAGCCCGACAGCTGGCTACCGATGAGGCCGGTCGAACCGGTCATGGCGATGCGCATGGCGACAACTCCTGGACTACAGATTCGGTCAGGTGCGGTCCCGCACCGGATGGCGCCAACGGTAGGCGACCAGTTCGTCGAGCGACGCGGGGATGCCTTCGCGCACCGAGGGATAGCGCGGTTGCAGACCCAGCTGCGACCACAACAGCCCGGGCTGCACCGGCAGGCGCAGCTCGGCGGCGTGGACGGTGTCGCGGGTCACCATCGACGGCTTCGACAGCACCCGGGTCACCCGCTCCACCAGCCCGGCCACCGGCGCGGCGATCACCCCTGGCGTGCGCAGCACGTGATGACCGGGGTAGTAGCGGCGCAGGATGCCGAAGAACTCGTCCCAGCTGGCGTTGGTCTGGTCGCCTGCGGGGCTGGCGCCGGTCCAGCCCTGCGTCGCGGTCGCGATCAACAGGCGGGCGGCGTCACTGACGTGCAGGTGCGCGTAGGCGTCGGCGCGCAGGCCCGGCAGCATCGACCAACGGCGGTACAACTGCGCGAACATGAGGTCGCGGGCGCCGTAGACGTGCGGCAGACGCACGATGGCCAGGCCGATGTCGCGGTGCGTCGCAAGCTGTGTCAGGCGTTGCTCTGCCTCGACCTTGATCCGACCGTAGGCCACGACCGGCGCCACGGGTGTGGCCGCGGTGATGGCCCCGGTGCGCTGGTTGCCGTAGACCAGCAGGCTGCTGGAGAACACCACCGTGCCGACCCCCGCATCCGCCGCCGCCTCCAGCAGCGCGGCGCTGCCATCGACGATGGTGCTGCGCAACCTGGCTTCGCTCTCGAACGTCGCGCGCGCGGCCAGGTGATAGACGGTATCGACACCGTCGCAGGCCTTGCGCAGGCTGTCGGAGTCGCCGAGGTCGCCGCTGACCAGCTCCACGTCGAACGGGTTGAGCAGCGGTGCACGGTGTTGCCGTCGGACGAGCGCTCGCGTGGCGACTCCCGCCTCGACGAGCTGCCGAGCCACCTCGTAGCCGATGAAGCCGGTCGCCCCCGTCACCAGCACCGTCATGGTCGCTGACCCCGTTGTCGCAACACGTGGTCCGCGCGGCACAGCCCGACGACGGTGAGGGCGTCGGTCAGTTCGCCTTCCAGGGCCATCGCGATCGCAGTCGACAACGGCAGCCGCCACAGCGCCAGTGCCTCGGTGGGGTCGGGAGTGGCTTGGTGCTGAGTCAGGTCCTCGGCGAGCCACAGCAGGCCGCGCTGGTCGGTGATGCTGTTGGACGGCTCGACGGCACCGAGCTCGGTCCAGGTGGCTGCCCGCAACCCCGTCTCCTCCTCCAGCTCGCGGGCGGCCTCGTCCCGCGGACTGCCGAGCAAGGCGCCTCCCCCCTCGGGGATCTCCCACGACCACGCGTCCATGTCCTCATGTAGCGAAGCGGTAGGACTCGAGATCATCGTGTAGCGGTGCTGACCAACCAGCACCGTGCTCCCGTCGTCGAATCGCACCACCACGCCCAGGGCCAACGAGCGCAGCT
>Ga0136616_10000178_pt1 | contig 26175 bp, 25 predicted proteins | sample AntDrymUQ2992106_2_FD_106648 | JGI IMG/M metagenome (GOLD analysis project Ga0136616, IMG submission 106648) | Polar desert sand microbial communities from Dry Valleys, Antarctica - metaG UQ299 (21.06) | ecosystem: Environmental > Terrestrial > Soil > Desert | place: Antarctica: Dry Valley... | reverse complement strand
TCGGGCCCGGCGGGTCCGTCCGGGAGCTGCGGCACCCGGACCTCGCCGGTGCGCTCGGCGCGCTCGGCGTCGGTGTCTCCCAGACCTGGGCCTGCATCGCTGGGCGCCCGGGTGGCGGAAGTGATCGGCGTCGCCGTCTCGGCGACCGGCGGGTCCAGGGCGGCGCGGATGGCGCCCGGCTCGGCCGGCGGGCCTGGGGGGTGGGGCGGAGCGGGCTCTGGAGCTGCGGTAGCCGGCGGCGGGACCACCGGCTCCGATGACGCCGCGGCGGCCGGCGGCACCGCAGCGGCCGGCGCAGTCGAGGCCCCTCCGGGTGGGCGACGCCGCCGCTCGGGTGGCGCAACAGGTGCCTCGCGCGGCGGGGCTAGCCGCCGGTAAGGGTCGGGGTCGACGCGTCGCAGGTCCAGTTCGAGCTGGTCCCACGCCTGGCGGAGCCCGGTCACCGCCACGTCGAGTGAGCCGCGCAGCAGTGTGATCACCCGGGCGTAGCGGGCGGTCATGTCGTCGAGCTGCGCCCGCACCCGCGACCAGCGATCGCGCTCGGTCAGCAAGGAGTCGCCGGCCTTGCGCTCCAGCTGGTCGATCTCGTCCAGCCAGTCCAGCGGCTCGGCCCCGCTCCCGCCGCGCATGTGCTGGAAACCCTCGGCGCCGTCCAGCACGCGGTGTACCGCCACCCGCAGGTCGCCGCGGGCCGCGACCACCGCCCCACCCAGCCGCGACCCGACCGTACGAGCCGCGGTCCCGTGCTCGGCGGCGGCCGCGCGCACGGCCTCCCACCGGCGCACCGCCGCCTCGCCGTCGCGACCGGGCCACGCGCTCGCCAGCCGCGAACCGACGTCCGCGGCAGCGGCTGCCAGCGACTCCCCGGCGGCGCCCACCGCGCCCAACCGCTCGCCGGCCGCCATCAGACGGCCGAACTGCGCGCCGTCGAGGCGGTCGAGCACCTGGTGGTCGGCGGGGTTGAGCGAGGCGGCCGCCGGCCGCACCGCCGCCAGCGGGTGCGCCCGCCAGCGTTCGTACACGCCACCCCACGCCGCCAGCTCCTCGATCAGCGGCCGCAGCCGGCCGAGCTCGGTGTGGGCCGTGTCTGCGGTGTCCACCCGCACCGGGTCCAGACCGCCGACGATCGGCTCGATCAGGTCGCCGGCCACCGTGTGCGCCATCAGCGGCCACCCCGCGGCAGCCCGGCGCGGGCGTCGGAGTCCGCGCGGCGCGCCTGCTCGGCCGTCGCCACCAGCGCAGCCGCCAGCTCGTCGAGCACGCCCGGCGCGGCGGCGACAGACTCCGCGAGCCGACGCGTCAGGCCGGCACAGACCGCTCCGGCCCGCTCGCCCAGCACGCCGAACGAGGCCGCCGACGGCAGGTCCTCGGCGGCGTACTCACGCAGGTGGTCGGCGGCGACTGCCAGTGCGGCCGCATGCTGCGAGACGTCCAGGACGGCCTCGGGATCGAGATGAAGTTTGGGCGCCATCGCTGCTCCTCCTCGGCCGTCGGACGGTTCGAGGCGCGAGTCGGTTCCGATCCTGACACCCGGCACCACCCCGGCGGGGCCGATTGGCGTGATTGGAGCGACGACGTGCGAGCAGCGGGACGTGCTCAGGTCTTGCGCCCGACCCCACCGAGCATCCAGCCCGAGTGATCGGTGTCGGGCGCGGACGGCGGCGTTGACCATCTCGGGGTGGGTGTCCGCGGTGATCTGCGACAACGCCAGGTCGGGTCTACAGCTCTTTGATCATTCGCTGCAGTACGTCGGCGGTCTGCGCGGGCAGCTCGGCCTGCACACACAGCCGCTCCATGACGGCCACGTAGCGGTCGACGTCCTGGCGCTTGTCGACGTAGAGCGCGCTGGTGAGCTGTTCGAGGTACACGATGTCCGGCAGGTCGGGCTCGCCGAAGCGCAGCACCGTGAACGGACCGCCCGCCGCGGCGTGGCCACCGGCGTGGAACGGCACGACCTGCAAGGTGACGTTCGGCCGCTCATTCATCTCGATCAGGTGCTCGAGCTGGGTGCGCATCGCCGACCGTTCACCCAACGGCCGCCGCAGCGCCGCCTCGTCGACGACGGCCCACAGGTGCGGCGGCTCGGCCTTGTCCAGTACGTCGTGGCGCGACATCCGCAAGCGCGTCCGGCGGTCGACGTCCTCCCGGGTGCCGCCATGCTGGCCGAGCATGATGACTGCGCGCGCGTACTCCTCGGTCTGCAGCAGACCGGGGACGAACTGCAGCTCGTAGGTGCTGATCATCGTCGCGGCCTGCTCGAGGCCGAGGTAGATCTCGAACCAGCTCGGCAGGACGTCTCCGTACTGCTGCCACCAGCCTGGTGAGTTCGCATGCCATGCCAGATCGAGGAACGGCGCACGGTCCTGCGCGTCGGTCAATCCGTACAGCGCGAGCAGATCGTGCAGGTCGCGCTCCTTGAATCCGACCCGGCCGAGCTCGAGGCGGCTGATCTTGGCGTGGGACGCCCTGATCGCGTCGCCGGCCTCCTCGCGGGTGATCCCGCTGGCCTCGCGCAGCCGGCGCAGTTGGGTGCCCAGCACCATGCGCTGCACGGTTGGGCCACCGGGCGAGGCGCTGGCGATGTTGCGGGTCGTCGGCTCGCGGTCAGGCTTCGCGGCAAGCATCCATGTCCCCTCGCGTACTTTCCGTCGCGCTCAGTGTCACATGCGTCCCCGAACGAGGTACAGCGCCTCGGATGCCGAGGCCGGACTCAGAGCCGGTGCAGGCCGTCGATTACGCGCGCCAGGAGCTCGGCGTCGGGCACCCCGTTCGTCACCGCTGGGCGGTGCACGAACAGCACCCCGGACTGGGCCAGGTCACCGACGAGCACGCGGGCCACGCCCAGCGGCACCGTCATCATCGCGGCGACCTCGGCCACCGACACCGGGCGCACACACAGCTCGATGACGGCCTGGTGGGCGGTGTCGGCCGTGCCTGCCAGCGGAACGCCGGGCCGGCGAGCCGACACCAGCGTCTCCAGCCCGAGGTATAGCGTCGCCTTGGTCCGACGCCGGTCAGGATGTAGGGGCGGACGAACGCCACCGCCGGCCCAGCGTCATCCGGCTCCGGGACATCCAGCCGGCTCAGGTGCCGCGGCGGCCGGCACGGCATGCGCCACGGCCGTCAGCCGCGATGCGGAGCCGCGGAGCCGGAACGGGGTCTGGCTCGGCGGGGCGCTGTTCGTCCGTCTTCGACTTCGCGGCCGCCTTGCGCTCGCGTTCCTCCCACCGCCGCAGCTGCGTGGCCGCGGGAACCGTGCCCCGGTGCGGCCGACCTCAGTGCGTTGCGACTTGTCGGCCTCGGCAACAGCGCCGCTCCCGGCGCCGGGAGCCGTCGTCGCCGAGGCTGCCGCCACCGGGACGGAGTCACCATGAGTTAGGGCGATCACCCGATCGGGGCTCGAAGCGTGGTTATCCGTAACTCAGCGTGCCTGTTCACCGCCTCCGAGTGCAAGGACAGGTGCACGTGCACCTGGTTACGTACTTGTGTCCTGTTGCTGGAGCGACTCAGCCGATGAGGTCGTCGAAGTCGCCGTCCTTGGCGCCACCGATGAAGGCTTCCATCTCCGCGCGGGTGTAGACCAGCGCCGGGCCGCTGGGGTGCCGCGAGTTGCGGACGGCTACCTCGCCGGACTGCAGCCTGGCCAACTCGACACAGTTGCCATTGGGGTTGCTACGACGGCTCTTGCGCCACACGGCGTCGGAGAGCCCCTGCACGACCTGCATGTCGTCCTCCGCTCGCCGTGCTCATGCACGTGCATTCGTACTTGCAGACGATATTGCATGCGTAAGCTACGCGAGATCCACGCGGGTCACAATGCCGTGTGACCCTGCGGTTACGAGGCAGAACTGCGACGTCAGCCGACGCTGCCGATGACGGCGGCCAGCCGGCGGGTGAGCTCGTCCGCTTCCTGCGGCGTGGGAGCCTCCACCATCACGCGGACGAGGTCCTCCGTGCCAGACGGGCGCAGCAACACCCGTCCGCTCTCACCGAGCTCGGCTTCCGCGGCGGCCACCGCGGCCTGCACCTCCGCCGAGTCGGCGACGGCGGACTTGTCCGCCACCCGGACGTTCACCAGCGCCTGCGGCAGCGGTGTCAGCACGCCGGCCAGCTCGCGCAGCGACTTCCCGGTGGCCGCCATCCTCGCCATGACCCGAAGCGCGGTGAGCAGCCCGTCGCCGGTGGTCGCACAGGCCGGCAACACGATGTGCCCGGACTGCTCGCCGCCGAGTGCGAACCCGCCCGCCCGCAGTTCCTCGAGCACGTACCGGTCACCCACCTGGGTGATCCGGACCTTGATGCCCGCCGCACGCATCGCGACGTGCAGCCCGAGGTTGCTCATCACCGTGGTCACCAACGTGTCGTCGGTGAGCTCACCGTCGGCCTTCATCGCGAGCGCCAGCACCGCCATCAGCTGGTCGCCGTCGACCACCGAGCCGTCCGCGGCGACCGCCAGGCAGCGGTCGGCGTCGCCGTCGTGGGCTATGCCGAGGTCGGCCTGGTTCGCGAGCACGGCTGCGCTCAGCTCGTCGAGGTGCGTCGAGCCGCAGTTGTCGTTGATGTTCAGGCCGTCGGGCTCGGCATGCAGCGCGATCACCTCGGCGCCGGCCCGCTCGTACACCTCCGGAGCGACCGCGGCCGCGGCGCCGTTTGCGCAGTCGACCACCATGCGGATGCCGGCCAGCGGTGGTTCCGGGTCCGACATCTTGCCGACGCCGGCAAGCACCAGGTGCTCGACATAGCGCTCGCGCGCGGCGGCGAGATCCCGCACCCGACCGATCGCCGCGCCCGTCGGGCGATCGGCATGGTCGTCGAGCCGGGCCGCGATGGCGTCCTCGACCGCGTCGGGCAGCTTGTGCCCGCCCGCGGCGAACAGCTTGATCCCGTTGTCCGGCATCGGGTTGTGCGACGCCGAGATCATCACGCCGAGGTCGGCGCCACGGTCGCCGACGGTGAACGCCACGGCAGGCGTGGGCAGGACGCCCACCCGGAGCACGTCGGCACCGGCGGAGGTCAGCCCGGCCACCACGGCGGCCTCGAGCATCTCGCCGCTGGCACGCGGATCACGGCCGACGACGGCCAGCTGGCGGTGGTAGTCGTCCTGCTCGGCGAGCACCCGCGCCGCAGCGGCAGCCACGGCCAGCGCGAGCTCCGGGGTCAGGTCGCGGTTGGCCAGGCCCCGGACACCGTCGGTACCGAACAGTCGCGGCATTCGACAGCGGTCAGCGCTTGCTGTACTGCGGCGCCTTGCGGGCCTTCTTCAGGCCGTACTTCTTGCGCTCCTTGACCCGGGGGTCGCGGGTGAGGAAGCCGGCCTTCTTCAGCGCCGGGCGATCGTCGATGTCCAGCTCGATCAACGCGCGCGCGATCCCGAGGCGCAGCGCACCGGCCTGGCCGGAGATGCCGCCGCCGTGCAGGCTGGCGATCACGTCGTAGGCCTTGACCTTGTCGAGGATGACCAGCGGCTCACGGATGAGCTGCTGGTGCACCTTGTTCGGGAAGTAGGTCTCCAGGTCCTTGCCGTTGACCACGAACGTCCCGTCTCCGGACTTGAGCCGCACGCGGACGATCGCCTGCTTGCGGCGACCGACGGTTTGCACCGGCTTGTCGGGCATGGGCTTGCGTGGCGCCTTGGCGGCGGCGGCGGCGGGGGCCGACTCCGCTGCATCGTCGGACGCGTTGTCGACGGTGACCTCGACCTCGGCGGGCGGTTCGTCCGCCGGAGCGGCTGCGATCTCGGCAGCCTCCGCGGCTGGTTCGGGCTCGTCAGCAGCGGCCGGCTCCGTCGCCTCGGCGGCGGCCGGCTGGTCCGCGTCGGCGTCAGTCGGCTCGTCCGCAGTGGCCTCGGCAGGAACGGCCTCGGGCTCCGGTGCTGCTGCGGCCTCGACGGGCGTGGCCTCGGTCGCGTCGGTGGCGACATCGGCGGGGGTGGCTGCGGCGGGCTTGCCGGACGCTGGAGGGGTGGGTACGGGAGGGGTCACACTCTGTCCTTCGTCGGCGGCCGAGGCAGCTGGGGCGTCGGCGTTCTCGGTGCCGCCGGTCCTCTTCTTGGCTGTCACTGGCTTACCTGGGTGATCTCGAACGGCACGGGCTTCTGCGCCGCGTGGGGATGGTCGGGACCGGCGTAGACCTTGAGCTTCTTGGCCATCGCGCGGCCGAGCTTGTTCTTCGGCAGCATGCCCTTGATTGCCTTCTCGAGCAGGCGGTCCGGGTACTTCTCGAGCATCTCGCCGACGGTGCGCTGCTTGAGCCCGCCGGGGTAACCGCTGTGGCGGTAGATGAACTTGTTGTCCCGCTTGGTGCCGGAGACCGCGACCTTCTCGGCGTTGACGATCACCACGAAGTCGCCGGTGTCCATGTGCGGGGCGAACATCGCCTTGTGCTTGCCACGCAGCAGGATCGCGGCCTGGGAGGCCAACCGGCCAAGCACGACGTCGGTCGCGTCGATCACATGCCAGGCGCGCGTGATCTCGCCTGGCTTCGGGCTGTACGTACGCACGGACCTACCTCGTCGTCTACCGTCGGGAGCTAACCAAAGCGGCCCGGGAACGGATCACCGCTGGCCGCACAACGGGTTCCCACGATACTCGGGCCTGTCCGACGAGGTCAAAGTGGCCCCATGCCGCTTCGGGACCCCCGCGGCGCTACTGCCAGCGGCGGGCGTTGGCCTGTTCTACCAGCTGGTAGTTGTCGTTGGCAGAGCCCAGCGCGACACCGATCTGGGCCAGCACGGCGGTGAGGTCGGCGGCGGCGGTATCCCACTGCCGCTGCTTGACCTGGTAGTCCTGCGCAGCCTGCCCCTCCCAGGTCGCGGCCAGGGGTGCGAGGTAGCGCTTGAGCTCGTCGAGCTGGCCGGAGATGCGCTGCGACGTGCTCGCCACGCTCTGCTGGGCCGCGCTCAACTCGCCGAAGGTGACCTTGATCTCGGACATTGTGTGCTCCTCCCTAACCCAGCGCCGAGCGGATGTTGCCGAGCGCGCCTGCGTTCTGCTCCTCCTGCTGGGCGTAGGTCTGACCGGAGCCCTGAATCGCCTCGCCGATGCCGCGCAGCGCCTCGTTGAGCGCACGGGCGTCGGTGTCCCACCGAGCCATCAGCGCCTGGAACGCGGTGGACGCCTCGCCGCGCCATGCCCCGGCCAGCGGAGCCAGCTGAGCGCGCAGCGCCCCGAGATCACCTTGGACCTGCTCGTTGACGCTGAACACCTGTTGCCCGGCGCGGTGCATGTCATCGGTCGAGGTGCCGTAACCGGCGGCCATGTCATCACTCCCTATGTAGAAGCTGTGGACGTCCGACGGGACCGTCGCAGCATCGGTTCCGGATCAGCGCCGGTTCGGCGAATCTCTTCCCGATCGGGAACTCGTCACCGGGGATGCAGCCGGAGCGACGCCACCACGGCCTCGCAGCCCGTGCCTACCGCCGCCGAACCCGCCGCGGTGTGCTGGCAGCCGACGCTGAGCTGGGCGCTGCCGTCGAAGATCACGTACCAGTCGACCACGGCGTCGCGTTCGAGCTGCCGCTGCCGATACGTCGTGACCTGCCTGCCGGCGAAGGTGGCCCCGGAGTCGAAGCCCTCGAGCGCGGCGCCGGAGGCCACCGCGGCGTCGTAGCGGGCGCGCAGCTCAGCAGCAGCCCGGCGCAGCTCGGCGCTGGTGTCGTAGTCGAGCACGGTCTGCTCCACCGAGATGAGGTCTGACCCGCCGGGACGGTCAGCCGGGGTCAGCAGGGTGCGCCGGTGTTCGGGCAACCCACCGGTGTGCCGCCAGCCGCTCGGGAGCTGCAGCGAGTAGTCGTACTGGACGAGCAGCCCGTCCGCCGGTGGCCGTGCTGTCGACGCCGCCGGGCTGAGCGCGTGGCCTGCGACGACCAGCACGCCGGCGGCGAGCGCGGCGACCAGCCCAATGCACACCGGGTGCCGGCGTGGCCGCGGCACCGGAGGAAGCAGCGGCCGGGCTGCTGCGTGAGGCTGCACGGGCGGAGATGGCGCCGTGGCCAGGGCGCCGCGCACGGCGGCCGTTGCCGGCTCGGCGTCCACGGCGACGGCCTGGCCGGCGCGCTGCTCGACGAGCTCGGCCAGCAGCGGGGTCTGCGCGACGCCGCCGATGAGCAGTACCGGCGGCCACGGCTGTTCGACGCCGATCGTGGTGGCGAGCAGGTCGACGGCCCTGCCGAGCACCGCGGCGCCGGCTTCCCGCAGCTGCGCCTGGGTCACGACTACCTCGGCGTCCCCGAACCGCAGCACCACCCGGTCGGCCGTGCTGAGCTGCTCACGAGCGTGCCGGGCCGCCAGGCGCAGGGTCCGCCGCTGCGGTGCCTGCGTGGAGTCGATGCTGTCGAGCAGCTGCCGCCAGGGCTCGCCCACCACGTCAAGCAGGGCCTCGTCCAGGTCGTCGCCGCCCACCGCGTCGTGGTGGCAAGCCAAGATCGCCATTTCGGACGGTTGGCGTGCGCTCAGCGAGCGGTATGGCGCCGAAACGGCGATCACCGTGGCTTCCACGTCGCGGGCGCCGACGTCAAGCACCGCAACCGTCCCGGGCGGCAACCCGGCCGCCGCCTGCGGCGCGGCCAGCAGCTCGACCCGGTCGGCCAGGTCGGACGCAGCTCGGCGCAGCCTCGCGGCCCGCCCTGGCGCCCATCGCGCCGGGTGGGTGAGCACGAGCTGCGACGGGCGTGTGCCTCCCAGCGCCGTACACAGAGACGCCACCGGGTCGCCGCCCGCGGGCAGCGCGGTGACGCCAGACGCAGTAGCCACCCGAACCGTGCGCCGGCCAAGGTCGACGGCCACCCGAGCGCCACTCACCCCGGCTCGCCGTCGCCATCGGACTCAGGGGCCAGCCAGGCCAATTGAACGCGCCGGACGCCCGAGCGGCGGCTGACCAGGCTGCCCCGGCCGGGCGGCTGGGGCGACGGTTTGACGACGTCCACCAGCGCGCCCTCGTCCGGGCTGCCGCTGCCGATCCAGGCCGGCGCCGCCAGCTCGCGCAGCCGCGCGATCACCGGCTCGAACAGCGCCCGGCCGGCGCCACCGCTGCGCCGGACCAGCACGAGGTGCAGGCCGACGTCCTTGGCCTGCGGGAGGAACTCCAGCAGCGGATGCAGTGGGTTGGCGGTCCCGCCGCCGACGGTCGGGGCCACCAGGTCGTAGTCGTCGACCAGGACGTAGACCTCCGGGCCCTGCCACCACGAGCGGGCCCGCAGCTGGCGCGGCGTCACATCCGGCCCGGGCAGCCGGGCGCGCAGCGACTCGGCGACCTCGCTGATCGCCGCGGCAGCCGCCGACGCGGTGCTGGCGTAGCCGATCAGGTGCGCTGGGCTGATCGCGCCGAGCAGCGTGCGGCGGTAGTCGAGCAGCACGATCCTGGCGCGCTCGGGCGGCAACCGGTCGGTGAGGCCGCGCGCGATCAGCCGCAGCAGCGCCGTCTTTCCGCTCTCGCCGTCGGCGAAGCAGAGCAGGTGCGGCTCGGCCCGGAAGTCGAGGTGCACCGGTTCGAGGCCGACCTCGTCGACGCCGATCGGCAGCAGCTCGCCGCGGCGCCCGCTCTCGGGTGGTCCGGCCAAGGCCATGAGCTCGGCGTGGTCGAGCCGCTGCGGCAGTAGCCGTACCGCCGGCGCCCGCTCGCCATTCCAGGCAGCGGCGACGGCCGCTGCTGGCCCGTCCACACCTGGCAGCAGCGGCAGCGCGGTGAGCGTGTGCGCACCGTCCGCGGCGAGGCCATGGCCGGGACGGGTCGGCACGTCGGCAGCCCGCCGACGGTCGACCTCGGAGTCGGACGGGTCGCCGAGCCGCAGCTCGAAGCGGGTGCCCAGCAGGTCCTTCAGCGCCGGCCGCAGCTCGCTCCAGCGGGTCGCGGACACCACGAGGTGCACGCCGTAGGACAGCCCCCTGGTGGCCAGCGGCAGCAGCTTGGCCTCCAGCTCTTCGAAGTCCGACCGCAGGCTGAGGTAACCGTCGATCACCAGCAGCAGGTCGCCGTGCGGCTCGTCGGCGAACTCGCCGGCCGCCCGCCGCAGCCGGTACTCCACCATCGAGCCGATGCCGGCGGAGCGGAACAGCCGCTCGCGCTCGGCCAGCACACCGACGACCTCGGCCACCGTGCGACGCACGAGGTCGGGCTGCTGGCGGTCGGCCACCGCACCGACATGTGGCAGCTCGGCCAGCGTGCCGAACGTGCCGCCGCCGAAGTCCAGCGCGTAGATCGACAGCTCGGCGGGGGTGTGGCGCAGCGCGAGGCCGAGCAGAAGCGTCGCCAGCAGGGTCGACTTGCCGGACTGGACGGCACCGGCCACGCCGACGTGGCCCGCAGGTCCGGACAGGTCGGCGACGAGCGGGTCGGTGCGCTGCTGGTACGGGCGGTCGATCAACCCGACGGGCACGCGCAGGACGCCGCCGCGGTCGACCACGCTGAGGCCTCGCTCCGTGGTGGTGCGCAGCTCGCCGAGTAGCTCGCCCAGCGCCGGAGCCTCGGCCAGCGGCGGCAGCCACACCTGGTGCGCCGGCGGGCCCTGACCCGCCATCGCGGCCACCATCGCGTCGAGCACGCTCGGGGTGGCATCGGACGAGCCGTTGCGGCTCGCGGGCGCCGCGGCGTGGATTCGTGGGCCGGGCTCGTGGTGCACCGGCGCTGCGGTGAACAGCAGCGGCCGGCGGCGGCCGGCCCCGCCGTGAGCACCGCCGTGAGCCACGCCGTTGGCCGCCACCGGGCCGCTGAACGGGGCAGACACGTAGGCGGCCCGGAACCGGATCAGCTGGTCGTTGCCCACCGCGAGGTAGGCCGACCCGGGCGTCGGCGGCAGGTGGTGCGCGTCGGGCACGCCGAGCACCGCACGCGACTCCGTGGCCGAGAACGTGCGCAGCGCGATCCGGTAGGACAGGTGCGACTCCAGCCCACGTAGCCGTCCTTCGTCCAACCGCTGCGACGCGAGCAGCAGGTGGATCTGCAGCGAGCGGCCGAGCCGGCCGATCGTGACGAACTCGTCCACCAGATCGGGGCGTTGCGCGAGCAGCTCGGAGAACTCGTCGACCACGACGAGCAGAGCAGGCAGAGTGGGCAGCTCCGCTCCGCGCTGGCGAGCCCGCTCGTAGTCGGCGACGCCGGCGAGGTTGCCCGCTGCCCGCAGCAGCTCCTGCCGTCTGGTGATCTCGCCGGCGAGCGCGTCGGCCATCCGGTCCACCAGCGACAGCTCGTCGACCAGGTTGGTGATCACCGCCGAGACGTGCGGCAGGTCGGCGAGCCCGAGGAACGTCGCACCGCCCTTGAAGTCGACCAGCACCATGTTCAGCGCCGCGGAGCTGTGCGTGGCGGCCAGCCCGAGCACGAGCGTTCGCAGCAGTTCCGACTTGCCGCTGCCTGTCGCGCCGATGCACAGTCCGTGCGGCCCGAACCCGCCCTGGGCGGACTCCTTGAGGTCCAGCATTACGGGGTTGCCGTGCTCGCCGATCCCGATCGGCACCCGCAGCCGGTCGGCGGGAGCGGCGAGCCAGCGGTGGCGCACGGCGTCGATCGCCGCGGGGTGGTTGATGCCGATGAGCTCGGGCAGGCCGACCGTCGCCCGCAGCGGCGGACCGTCGGCCGGCTCGGGCAGTCGGCTCGGCCGGTAGCGCGCCAGCCGCCGGGCCAGCGCCGCGGCCTCAGTGACGGTCAGCGAGTCGGGCCGCCCGGACCAGCGCGACTGGGGCTGGTCACGGTCGACGCGACCGTCGAGGTCGGGGCCGCCGAACGCACCGGGCCGGACCCGCAACCGGATCTCCCGGGTCGGACGTCCGGAGCCGGGACCGGCGCTCGGCTCGACGTCCGACGGCGACGGAGCCGGCCCGATGCGCAGCAACGTCACGCCGGCCACCTCCGCCCAGCCGTGCGGCCCGTCCGGCACGCCGTCCAGGACGATCAACAGGTGCGGGTGCACGGGGTCGGCGCCGCCGGGAGCGCTTGCCCTCCGGGCGAACTCCGCGTCCCACCACTGCTCGACGTCGTCGGGGGTGTCGGTCAGCATCCGCAGCGGGCCGACGGCGTCGGTGTGGGTCGGGTGCTGGGCGTGCGGCAGCCACTTCGTCCAGTCCCACACCGGCCAGCTCGACCGGCGCGCGACGACCGCGAGCACGGCATCGGCCGGGCTGTGCCACAGCACGTACTGCGCGATCAAGGCCCTGGCCAGGCCACGAGCGGCGTCCACGTCTGCCGCAGCCGCCGATGCCGGCTTGAGCCACACGGTGTGCGCCCCTCGCAGCCCGAGCGCCACCGGCAGCTCCTCGACCACCGAGTGCGCCCGCAGAAACCGGCGCAGCGCCAGCGCGGTGACCGGCTCCAGCGCGTCGACCGGCCCGGTCTGCGGCGGCACGAGCCGGGTGGCCAACCCCTGCGCGGCCAGCCCGATGCGCAGCCGGCCGAAGTCGTCCTCGCTCGCCCTGCGCTCCCACAGCCGCCCGGCGTCCAACACCGACGGCCACGCCGCCGGCTCGGGATGCAGCCACTCCAGCGCCGCCCGCTGCTGGGCGGCTACCGCCCGCACCCGTCGCCGCTGCTGCTCCAGGTAGCGCAGGTAGTCGCGGCGGTCCTCGTCCGCCTCCGCCCGGCGCGCGCCGGCTCCCCGCCCGGTGCCGCCGGCCATCATGCCGAGCGTCGAGATCGCGAACATGCCGCCGAACAGCCACGCCGTCGGATTGCCCGGCCCGATAACCACCACGAAGCCCAACGAGCCCAGGAGCATCGCCGCAGGCAGCAGCTTGGACATCGGCCCGGACGGGACGACCCTGGCCGGCTCCGGCGGCGGCTCGAGCTGCAGCTCACCGCCAGGCAGCCGCGGCGGCGGGATCCGCGGCGCGCGGATGACGACGCTGGTGCCCACCGGCCACCCCCCGCCCCCGCCTGCGCCGGACTGATCGAGTTGCGCGAAACGGCCACCGCCAGCTGCCGGGCGCGGCAATACTAGGCAGCCGAACCCGTCCGCCGAGGCCGTTTCGGGCAACCAGTCCACGCGGGCGGCCGCCAGATCAGGTAGGGACGACATGCGGCTGGCTACGCCGTTCTGCCGGGTCACGGTGCTCGCTCCGCATACCCGGGTGGACCTGGCCATGCCCGCGGACGTTCCGGTCGCCGAGCTCGTGCCGATGCTGACCGAGCGGCTCGTCCGCCTGCCCGCCAACGGCCCATCCCACGCTCATGGCCTGCGGCTGCCCGAGGTGTGGTGTCTCGCCGGCGCGGCCGGCTCCGAGCTGCCGGCCGACGCCACCCTCGGCGCGCTCGGCGTGCTGGACGGTGACCTGTTGCGGCTGCGGCCCCGTTCCGCGGCGCCCGCGCCGCCGGTGTTCGACGACCCGGTGGACGCCGTCGCGCGGGCCGACGAGCACGGGCGTCCACCGCTGGCGATGCGGCCGTGGGCGTCGCATGCCGCCCAGCGGGCCGCGCTGGCGGTCGCCCTGCTCGCCGCCCCCGGCGCGGCTGTCTCGGTGGCCGCCGCGCGTGGCACGGATGCGGCGCCAAACCCCGCTGCGGCCCTGGTCGGCGGGGCGACCGCTGTCCTGGCCCTGTGGCTCGCCGCGCTGGCCGCCCGCCGCGGCGGCGTCGCCGCAGCGCCGCTGGCGCTGGCCGCGGTGGGGCTCGCCGCGGTCACGGGTTGGGCCGCGGTACCAGGCGAGCCCGGGCCGGCGCACCTGCTGGTGGTGGTCGCACTAGGTGGGATCACGGCCGCCGTCGCGCTCGTCATGCTCCGCGTCGGGGTGGCCCTGCTCGTCGCGTTGATCGCTGCGTCGGCGCTCGCCGGTGTGGCACTCGCGGTGGCGACGTTGCTCGGCGGCTCATCGGCCGGGGTGGCGGCGAGCGCCGCGGCGGTCGCGCTGGCGGTCGGACCGCTGCTGCCCCGGCTGTCCGCGCGGCTGGCCGGGCTGCCGCCACCGGTGATCGTCGCCGACTTCCGCGAGCTGTTACAGGCCGACGACCGCGGCGTGCAGCAACCCGAGGAGCTCTTCGACCGGACCGGCCTGACCCACGACTACCTCGCCGGGATGGTCGCCGCGACGGCGGCGGTGGCCGCGGTCGGTGCCGTGTTGGCGGGGCTGTCCGGCGGATGGGCGGGCCCACTGTTCGCCGGGGTGGTGGTCGCCGTGCTGCTGCTGCGCTCCCGCGGCTACGTCAGCGCCGCGCCGGTGCTCACGCTGCTGATCGCCGGGACCGGGGTGGCGGCGGTGCTCGTGGCGGTGGCGGTGGTCAACGCGGGCTCGACCGGCCGGCTGGCGGCGGGGGTGGCCCTGCTCGGCGTCGCGGCGGCTGCGGTGGTGTTCGGCGGGGCAGCCCGGCAGCGGCCACCGTCGCCGGTGCTCAGGCGGGCGATCGACGTGCTGGAGGCGCTGCTGGTGGCGGTGACGTTCCCACTGGCGCTTGCCGTGTTGGACCTCTACCGAACGATCCGCGGGCTGTGACCCAACGACCTGCGAGACGCCGGACGGCCGCGGGCGCGCTCGCGCTTGGGCTGGCCGTCAGCGCGGTCGTCGCAGCCAGCCCACTCGCCGGCACGTCGCTCGCCGGCACGTCACTCGCCGCGGGGAGCGCGCCAGCGCCGCCTCCGGTGGACGCCTCCGCCCTGCCGACCCAGGTCGCACCCTCCCCGGCACCCGGCGTACGGCAGGTCCGGGCCTGTGTCGCACGCGGCGCGAACCCCGCCGGCGCGAACCCCGCTGGAGCAGACGACGGGCCGTGGGCGCCGCGGCGGCTGCGGCTGGCCGAGGCGTGGCGCCTCGGCCGCGGAAAGGGCCAACGCATCGCGGTGATCGACACCGGGGTGGCGCTGCACCCGCGGCTGGCGGGACGGCTCTTCGGCGGCGGTGACTACGTCGCCGGCGGCGACGGCCTCGCCGACTGCGATGGTCACGGCACGCTCGTCGCCGGCATCGCCGCCGCGGCAGAGGGCGAGGACGGATTCGCCGGCGTCGCGCCGGAGGCCGAGGTGATCTCCATCCGGCAGGCCAGCGAGGCATATGCGGTGCCCGGCACCGCCGAGGCAACCCGTACCGCCGGCGACACCGCCAGCCTCGCGCGCGCCATCCTGCACGCCGTCGACCTCGACGCAACCGTGATCAACATCTCCGAGGCGGCCTGCGTCCCCACCGCGGCCGCCCCCGTCACGGCGCGCAGCCTGCAGGCCGCGGTGCGGGCCGCCACCGACCGCGGCGTCGTGGTCGTCGCCGCCGCGGGCAACGTCGGTTCCAGCGGTTGCGACACGCAGAACGGCAACCCGGCCGGCACGTTGGTGTTGCCGGCCTGGTTCGACCCCGACGTGCTCACCGTCGGGTCCGTCGGACGCGACGGTGCGGCGTCGACGTTCAGCATGCGCGGGCCGTGGGTGGACGTCGCGGCACCCGGAGCCGAGCTCGTCACGCTCTACCCGACCGGGACCGGCCTGACCCCAAGACCCGGTCCGGGCAACGCCGGCGTGCAGGGCACCAGCTTCGCCGCACCGGCGGTGGCGGGGCTCGCTGCGCTGGTCCGCCAGCGCTTCCCGGCACTGTCCGCGCGCCAGGTGATCAACCGGATCACCGCGACGGCCCAGCGTTCACCTGCCGGCCGCGACGCCGCGACCGGGTACGGGATCGTCGACCCGGTGGCCGCCTTGACCGTCGAGCCGGACGTGCTGGCGCCCCCGGGCTCCCCGGGCGACGCGCCGGGGCGGCCCACCGGGGAGTTGGCACCCTCATCGGCCGTGCCGGCCGAGCGGTCCTCGGGAGCAACCGTCGCCGTGGGCATTGCCGCACTCGCCGGCCTGCTGCTGCTCGGCTGCGTCGCCGTCCGCCGCCTGCGGGTCAGCCTGGGCCAGGATCGAGGACGTCCACCGTCCGACGGGCCGCCGCCAGGCTCAGCGGCTCCCCCGTGGGAAGTAGGCGCAGCAGGACCTCGGGAGCGGCGGTGGCGCCGGTGATGCCCAGCGCCGCGGCTGACTCGGCGTCCGGCACGCCGTAGGCCACCCCGGTGTCGGAGACGAGCCATAGCGACCCGGTGTCCGCGGGCTGCCCCGGCACCACGCCACGCACGGCCGCGCCCTGGCCCGGGGGGAGGTAGACCGCGTCCAGCCGCGGGCCGGGCCCGTCGGCCTGCGCCAGCCGGGTCGGCACCCGGTCGGCGGGGGTCGGGGGAGCCTGCCCGACGACGACTTCCGGGGCCTGCCTGCCGTCGGCCGCGGCGAAGGCCAGGCACACGGTGGACGCCTCGGCGGGCTCCAACGGCCGCAACGGGCCTTCCGGGTAGTCCGCGACGTCGAGCACGGCCTTGGTGGGCAGCCTGCTCAGCAGGTCCCAGCGGACGGCGAGCGGCTCCGCACTCGCGTCCGGGTTCGCCGACTGCAGCAGGGCCGCCACCGGCGCCGACACCTGCTGAACCGCACCGGCGAGCAGCACGTAGAACCGCGCGGGCACCCCCGGTGGGGCAGACCGCACCACGTCGCCGACCTTGCCTGGCACGCCGGCCGCCACCGGCTCGCCCGCCCCGGCGACCTCCGGCACCTTCAGCGGCGTCGCCTCGGGGATCGCGTCCAGCAGCCGGTCCGCCGCCGGTCGGGGTGCCCGGCCGCCGAGGTCGAACGCCGCCGTCGCCCGCCGGTCGGACAGCTCGACCCGTTGCCGTTTGCCGTGGTGCACCAGGTACGCCGTGCCGGCCGAACCGCGCAGCAGCAGCGCGCGGTCACCGTCGATCGGGCGGCCCTGCGGCGCCACCCCCGCGACGACGGTGGTGGCGCTGAGCGCGACCGCGCGACCGCGGTCGGCCGAGGTCTCGTCGCACACCGCCCACTGCGGTCTCAGCCCCGGGCCGGCGCCGGGCAGCGCCGCTGCCGCACCCGGCACCGCGGCCGCAGCGGTCCGGGGTGCGTCCGCGAGCGTCGCGTCCTCCACGATCGACGGGCTCACCTGGCCGGACTCTGCCCGGTCCGGGGAGATCGCGGCGAGCACCAGCCGGGCCGCGGCGAGGTTCGCCACCGGGACCAGCCGTTCGGGGCCGTGCGCGACGACGTAGAGCGCCCCGGACTGCCTGCCGACCACGACGGTCTGCTTGTGCCAGTCGGGGTTGGGAAAGATCAGCCCGTAGACGGCGGCGACCGCCAACCCGAGCATGGCGAGAACCAACCCTGCGGCGACCGTCCGGCGCTGGCCGCGGATGTCCTCGTGCAGCGGGACCGGGTCGCGGCGGACCAGCGCGGCATCCATCCGCCGCAGCCCGAACCGGTAGGCGTCCACCTGGGCGCGGGTGACCGGTGACCGGGCCATGCCCGGACGCTAGATCGTCACCGCCGCACGTGTGACCGGTTTCGCGCAACCCGTCCCGCCACCCGCACTCATGTGGCAAATCATGCGCTGAGCGGATGTTCTGTCACACGAGTGGCGGTCTGCGGAGGTTGCGGGTGACGCTCGCCCGGGCGGCCAGCTCTGCCAGCGGCGGGTAGTCGACGCCGACGAGGGTCAGCCCGTGCGCGGGGGCGACCACGACGTCGCTCGCCCGCTCGGTACGCGTGAGCAACCCGGCCGGCCAGTCCGCCGGGCGCTGCCCGCGCCCGACGGCGAGCAGGGCGCCGACGAGGCTGCGCACCATCGAGTGGCAGAACGCGTCGGCGGACACCGCCGCCACCAACGCCCCGTCCGCCTCGCGGGTCCAGTGCAGGCGCTGCAGCTCGCGGATCGTCGTCGCCCCCTCGCGGCCCCGGCAGAACGCGGCGAAGTCGTGCTCGCCGAGCAGCCCGGAGGCGGAGGCGTTCATCGCATCGACGTCTGCCGGGTGCGGCCAGGCGAGCGTGTCGCGGCGGCGCAGCGGCTCCGCACCGTGCGCCGCCGTGGCGACCCGGTAGGCGTAGTGCCGCCGCACCGCTGAGAAACGGGCATCAAACTCAGGGGGCACCGGCGAGATGGCCCGGACCCGCACGTCTGCGGGGAGCAGCCGCGCGAGCCTGTGCAGCAGCCGGTCAGGGTCAGTGCCTGCCGGCAGATCGACGTGCGCGACTTGCGCGGTCGCGTGCACACCGGCATCGGTGCGCCCGGCGACCGTGAGCTGCACCGGCTGCCGCAGCAGCAAGGCCAGCGCGTCGGTCAGCGTGCCGCACACCGTACGGCGATCGGGCTGGACCGCCCACCCGGAGAAGTCCGTGCCGTCGTAGCCGACATCCAGCCGGTAACGCTGCAAGCCAGGCTCGCTCATGTCACGGCCGTACCGCTACCTAGGAGTCGTCTCCATCAGGGGCGCCCTCGGGGTCGTCGTCCTGCTGGGACGGCGGCAGCGTGAACCCGGCCGCCTCGGCGGCCTCGGCTGTGGCGAACCAGACCTCGGCCACCGTGCGACCGTAGAACGCCGACTCTGGCGTGTGGTACAGCTTCGAGTCCTCGTTGCCCTTGATCGAGTAGCCCTCGGGCTCCCCTCCGTCGGGCAGCGGGGCGTGGCTGCCCTCGCCGTACGGCGCGTCGGTGGTCGAGGGGCTCTCCTCCACCTCGGCGACGTCCGCCACGTCGGCCGCACCCTCGGTCACGTCAGCCTCAGCCTCGGTCACCTCGACCTCAGCCGGAGCCTCGGCACCCTCGGCCGCCTCCGCCTTCTTGCCCCGAGGCGCCCGCTTCGGATCGGTGCCACGCGAGCCGGCGACCCGGCGAGCACGGTCGGCCTCGTCGACCACCGTCTTCTGCGAGATCAGCTCGATCACCGCCATCGGGGCGTTGTCGCCCTTGCGTGGCAGCGTCTTGGTGATCCGGGTATATCCGCCGTTGCGGTCGGAGAAGAACGGCCCGATGTCGGCAATCAGACGGTGCACCACGTCCTTGTCGCGGATCAACTTCATGATCTCGCGACGGTTGTGCAGGTCACCGACCTTCGCCTTGGTGATCAGCCGCTCGGCGTAGGGCCGCAGCCGCTTCGCCTTCGCCACGGTCGTGGTGATCTTGCCGTGCTGGAACAGCGAGGTGGCCAGGTTCGCCAGCATCAACCTCTGGTGAGCGGGCGAGCCCCCGAGCCGGGGGCCCTTCGTCGGCTGTGGCATCTACAGCTGCTCCGTCTCCGCATAGTCCTGGCCGTCATCGGTGAAGCCGCCGCCGAGGCCGTCGTCGTCGTCGTAACCGTCAGAGCCGTACTCGGCTGCCGCGGCGGACGGGTCGAACCCGGGCGGGCTGTCCTTGAGTGCGAGGCCGAGCCCGATCAGCTTCATCTTGACCTCGTCGATCGACTTGGCCCCGAAGTTGCGGATGTCGAGCAGGTCCGCCTCGCTGCGTCCCACCAGCTCGCCGACGGTGTGGATGCCCTCGCGCTTGAGGCAGTTGTACGAGCGAACGGTGAGGTCCAGCTCCTCGATCGGCATCGCGAACGCCGCGATGGTGTCGGCCTCTTGCGGCGACGGGCCGATCTCGATGCCCTCGGCGTCGACGTTCAGCTCGCGGGCCAGCCCGAACAACTCGACCAGGGTCTTACCGGCCGAGGCCAGCGCGTCCCGTGGGGTCATCGACGGCTTGGTCTCGACGTCGAGCACCAGCTTGTCGAAGTCGGTGCGCTGCTCGACGCGGGTGGCCTCGACCTTGTAGGTCACCTTGAGCACCGGTGAGTAGATCGAGTCGACCGGGATGCGGCCGATCTCCGCGCCGCTGGCCTTGTTCTGCACCGCGGGCACGTAGCCGCGGCCGCGCTCGACCACCAGCTCGACCTCGAGCTTGCCCTTGTCGTTGAGGGTGGCGACGTGCAGGTCCGGGTTGTGCACGGTGACGCCGGCCGGCGGCACGATGTCGCCGGCGGTCACGGTTCCGGGGCCCTGCTTGCGCAGGTACATGGTCACCGGCTCGTCCTCCTCGGAGCTGATCACGAGCTCCTTGAGGTTGAGGATGATGTCGGTGACGTCTTCCTTGACGCCGGGCACCGTTGTGAACTCGTGCAGCACGCTGTCGATGCGGATGCTGGTCACGGCCGCGCCGGGGATCGACGACAGCAGGGTGCGGCGCAGGGAGTTGCCGAGGGTGTAGCCGAAGCCGGGCTCGAGCGGCTCGATGACGAACCGGGAGCGGGTGTCCTCGACGGTGTCCTCGGACAGGGTGGGTCGCTGAGAGATAAGCACTGCTTGTTCCTCCTCCGTACCCGGCATCCGCCATATGACGCCGGGGCACTGCCACCCGCCGCACTCCCTTCGCGCGGCGAGGTCCGAGCCGCTACTTGGAGTAGAGCTCGACGATCAGTTGCTCGTTGACCTGGGTGTCGATCTGGGCCCGCTCGGGCAGCTGGTGCACCAGGATGCGCAAGCTGTCCGGAACGACCTGCAGCCACGCCGGAACCGGCCGCTCGCCCTGGGTCTCCCGCGCGATGATGAACGGGTCGGTATTGATCGACTTCGGACGGATGTCGATGATGTCGTACTGCTGGACGCGGTAGCTGGGGATGTCAACCTTCTTGCCGTTGACCAGGAAGTGCGCGTGGTTCACCAGCTGGCGGGCCATCCGGCGGGTGCGGGCGATGCCCGCGCGGTAGACGACGTTGTCCAGCCGGGACTCGAGGATCTGCAGCAGGTTGTCGCCGGTCTTGCCCTGGCGACGAACCGCCTCGGCGTAGTAGCGGCGGAACTGCTTCTCCAGCACGCCGTAGCCGAAACGGGCCTTCTGCTTCTCCTGCGTCTGCAGCAGGTACTCCGTCTCCTTGATCCGGATCCGGCCGTGCTGGCCGGGCGGGTAGGGACGGCGCTCGAACGCCTGGTCGCCGCCGACGAGGTCGACCTTGAGCCGGCGGGACTTGCGGGTCATGGGTCCGGTGTAGCGAGCCATCTGCGTGTCCTCCCTAGACCCGGCGCCGCTTGGGCGGACGGCAGCCGTTGTGCGGCTGCGGGGTGACGTCGGAGATCGTCCCGACCTCCAGGCCCGCTGCCTGCAGCGAGCGGATGGCGGTCTCGCGGCCCGAGCCGGGGCCCTTGACGAACACGTCGACCTTCTTCATGCCGTGCTCCTGCGCCTTGCGTGCGGCGCTCTCCGCCGCCATCTGGGCGGCGAACGGCGTCGACTTGCGCGAGCCCTTGAAGCCGACGTGGCCGGCCGAGGTCCAGGCGATCACCGCACCCGTTGGGTCGGTGATGGAGACGATCGTGTTGTTGAAGGTGCTCTTGATGTGCGCGTGCCCGTGCGCGATGTTCTTCTTTTCCTTGCGACGGACCTTCTTCGTGCCGGTACGTGCCTTGGGTGGCATTACTTCTTACCCGCCTTCTTCTTGCCGGCGACCGTGCGGCGCGGGCCCTTGCGGGTGCGCGCGTTGGTCTTGGTCCGCTGACCGCGGACCGGGAGCCCCCGGCGATGACGGATGCCCTGGTAGCAGCCAATCTCGATCTTCCGGCGGATGTCTGCCTGGACCTCGCGGCGCAGGTCACCCTCGATCTGGTAGTGCTCCTCGATCCACTCGCGGAGCTTGATGAGGTCGTCGTCGGACAGGTCGCGCGAGCGCATGTCCGGGTTCACGTCGGTGCCCGCCAGGGTCTCCCTGGAGCGGGTACGGCCGATGCCGTAGATGTAGGTCAGCGCGATCTCCATCCGCTTCTCGCGGGGAAGGTCGACGCCTGCAAGTCTTGCCATGCGGCGCGTGTCTCCTCTGGTTGCTCGTCCAGGTCTTGCTCCCCGCCCGTCCCGGACTCACCGCATTCCGGGCCCCGGCCTGGATTCCGGGGGTAGTACTCGACCCGCGTCGTCGAGCAGGCGCGAGGACGCCTTCTCTGGTGTAGCTGCTCAGCCCTGGCGCTGCTTGTGGCGCAGGTTCTCGCAGATCACCATGACCCGACCGTGGCGGCGGATCACCTTGCACTTGTCGCAGATCTTCTTGACGCTCGGTTGGACCTTCACGTGATGTCTCGTCTCACTTGTAGCGGTAGACGATGCGGCCTCGGGACAGGTCGTAGGGCGACAGCTCGACGACCACTCGGTCCTCGGGCAGGATCCGGATGTAGTGCTGGCGCATCTTGCCGCTGATGTGCGCCAGCACCCGGTGCCCGTTCTCCAGCTCAACGCGAAACATTGCGTTGGGCAGTGGTTCGACGACCCGGCCTTCGACCTCGATCGCCCCGTCCTTCTTGGCCATGTCCTCCGCGTTTCGTGATCTTGATTTCAGCCGCTGCGCGCGCGACGACGCACGGGTCAGTGGTGCGGGAGGCACGACAGAACCGGCGCAGCGATCGCGCAGAAAGACCAGTGTACGGCGCGGGAAACACGGCGCGCACATCGGGTGTAACGCGCGCACCAGGCACCTTCTTCCCGGAGCTGAACCCCGGCTTGCGCGCCGTGGCCGGGCTGCCGTCCGGGCGGGTGCCTGCTCAGTCATGTCCCGATCGTCGTCGGAGGTTCACCCGGATTTCGGTTAGTCGGCCTGGTGAAGCGTGTTCTCTGACGACGGTGGCGTTGGTGGTGACCGCCCGGACGAGCCGACCGGGGGCAGGGCGCGTCCAACCACGGTCGGCGGTCCCGACGATCATCCAGCGGCACTCGGCGTGACCGCGCCTCTGACCGATCCCGCGCCGCCGGCAGCCACGCAGCAGCTGAGAGGAAGCCTGCCGTGAAGTCGCTGCGGATCTTGATTGGCGTCGACACGTACTCGCCCGACGTCAACGGCGCTGCGCGCTTCGCCGAGCGGCTCGCCACCGGACTCGCCAGGCGCGGCCACGATGTGCACGTCGTGGCAGCCTCACCCAGCGGGCCGCCCGGAACCGAGCAGTGGGACGGCGTCACCGTGCACAGGGTCCGCTCGCACCGGTACCCGATGCACGCCTCTATCCAGATCACCATGCCGTGGGAGGCCGGGCCCGCCACCGCGGCGCTGGTGGAGGAACTCGACCCGGACGTCGTGCACGTCCAGGCGCACTTCGTCGTCGGCCGCGGCCTGGTCAACGCCGCCCACCGCACCGGCCGGCCGCTGATCGCGACAAACCACTTCATGCCCGAGAACCTGTCCGCGTACGTGCCGGTTCCCCGCTTTCTTCGCCGGGCCGTTGCGGCGTGGGCGTGGCGGGACCTTGGCCGGGTGTTCGGAAAGGCCGGGGTCGTCACCGCGCCCACGCCGCGAGCGGTGGAGCTGCTCGTCGCCGCCGGGTTGCCGAATGCGATCCCGGTGTCCTGCGGCATCGACGCCGAGCGCTACCACGCCGCCGAGTCCGGTGTCCCGACCGTGCTGTTCGTCGGTCGCCTGGACCAGGAGAAGCGCGTTGACGAGCTCATCCGTGCTTTCGCTGCGCTGCCCGTCGGGCTGCCCGGCGATTTGGAGATCGTCGGCGACGGTGCACGCAGAGGCGATTGGTCCGCGCTGGCCGAGGAACTCGGCCTGAGCGAACGCGTGCGGTTCCGCGGCTTCGTGACCGAGGAAGAGCTGGTCGACACCTACGCCCGCGCTGCGGTGTTCGTGATGCCCGGGATCGCGGAACTGCAGAGCATGGCCACGCTGGAGGCGATGGCCGCAGGCACACCTGTGGTCGCCGCCAAGGCGATGGCGCTGCCTCACCTGGTGCGTCCCGGCCACAACGGCTGGCTCTACCCCCCGGGAGACGTCGCAGAGCTCGCCAGCGGACTCGCCGTGCTGCTCGCCGAACCCGCGCTGCGCCGACGGATGGGCGCGGCCAGCCGGACGATGGCGACCGAGCACGCCATCGGCACGACGCTCGCGAGGTTCGAGGGGATCTACTACCGAGAGATCGACCGCGCGCGCCGAGTGCCACTGCCGACCGCGGCCTGACCTACCGACGCCGCCTGACGAGCCGGCGCCCGCGGCCTGGTGTCGCCCAGCGCCGTGTCGCCGCCACCCCTTCCAACATCGCCAGCAGGACCCGCGCCGATTCCGTCCAGCTGTACCGGGTCGCTTGACGGCGGGCAGCGGCGGAGCGCCGCTCCCACACACCCGGCTCGTCGAGCTCACGCACGGCGCGGACCAAACCGGCCACGTCGTCGGGAGCCACGTACGTTGCGGCATCCCCACCCACCTCACGGAACACCGGAATGTCACTGACCACCACCGGCGTTCCAGCGCTCATCGCCTCCACCAGCGGGAGCCCGAAGCCCTCGTCGCGCGACATCGACACCAGCGCCGTCGCCGCGCACAGCACCTGGTGGTAGGTCCGGTCGGTGGCGCCGTCGTGGAACACCAGCCGCCCACCACCGGCCAGCCCGGACAGCCGGGCGCGCTCGGTGCCGCTGATCCGACTCATCAGGTGCAACTCGTGGTCGGGCAGCGACCGCATGGCGCGGGCCAGGGTCGCTACGGCCTTGTACGGCATGAACGACCCCATGTAGACCAACGCCCGCGTCCGCGGCGTGCGCTCGCCGGCGGCCTGGGGCGCATTCGGCACGACCGTGACCGGCCGGCGCGTCAGCCGATGATCGGTTATCAGCCGGGCGGTGGTCACCGAGACCGTCGCCACGGCGTCGGCGCGGTTCAGTAGCAATCGTTGCGGCCACCACGCCAGGTGGTAGAGCCTCCAGAGCAGCCGGATCGGCGCAGCGAACTCAGCGGGTGGCCTGCGATGGCGGTAGTAGATCAGGTCGTGCAGCGTGAGGACGAGCCCGTATCGGCGGCCCCAGCTGCCCATCGTCTGCATCGGGCTGAACACGACGTCCGGTCCCAACCGCCGCACCTGCCGAGCCACGAACAGTTCGCGGACGCTCGTGGGGTCGCTGAGCAGGTGCCAGGGCCGGTCGGGCAGGTGCGCGAGCTGACGGTAGTCGCTGATCAGCAGCTCGACGGGGTGCATGGCGGCCAGCGCCGTCACCAGCCCGACCGTGTAGCGGCTGATGCCGTCGTGGCGGTCGACCCGCACGTAGCGGCAGTCGAAGAGGACCCTCACGGCACCGGCAGCGCGGCCAGAAAGCCCGCGATGGCGCCCGCAACGGCGGCGGGCGCCTCGTAGTGCGCGAGGTGTCCGGTGCCGGGTACCACCACCAGCCGGGCGTCGACGAACCGTCCGGCCAGCACTCGCTGCGCCGGCAGCGGCGCGATCTCGTCGTGCTCGCCGGCCACCAGCAGCGTCGGCGTCGCCACGTCCCCCGCGTACTCGCCGACGTCGTGGGCGATGGACGCGGCGAACGCCTCCAGCACGACCCGGCGCTCGGCAAAGAGGCCAAAACGACGGTCGTGCTCCTGGTGGATCCAACGGCGCAGCGCGCGGTCCGAGGTCGTTACCATCGCCGCGCTGGCTACCCGGGTGGCGAGGCGGCTGCGAAGCAGTGCAGTGCCGGCGCCGACCGGTAGCACAGCCGCGAGCCGGTGATAGAGCGTCGCCAACCGCGTCATGGCAACCCTGGGACCGGCTAGCGGGGAGGCCGCGATGGGGTTGACCAGTACCAGCCCGCGCACCGACGTGCCGTGCGCCACCGCCGCCGCCACGATGGACCCGAAGGAATGACCCGCCACCACCGCGTCGCCGCCGGGTGCGACAGCAGCCACGAGATCACGCGCCCAGGCGGTATAGCCGGCAACGTCGTGGGCACCAATGCGCAGGCGTGCGGACTGCCCGAAGCCCGGCAGATCAGGGACGACCACGCACGCGCCCGTGAGGTGCGCCACGATCGGTTCCAGCCCGTGGTGATCGCCGCGCAAGCCATGGAGGAACACCATCCGATGGGGTGCGGAGTTCTCGCCGTAGACCCAGTACCGCGTGGGGCCGCCGCGGAGTGCGACCTCGGCCAGCCGCACCGGGACACGTCCCACCAGCTGCGCGTACGGGGACAGATCCGCCATCACCTGGGAGTTTAGGCCCGCCCGCTCGACCGGACGAGCGCAGCGCCAACGATCGGGGCGGGGCTATGAACGGACGACGCGGGAGCCGATGTAGCCGGCGAGGATCACCGCGCCCCACGGGCCGGCCACCCAGATCCACCACGGGTACACCCAGTCCGCGCTGCTCAGGCTGACGATGCCCCAGATCACCACGTTGATCAGGCTCACAGTCAGCCATGCGCCTACTGCGTCCCGCCCAGGGCCACGCCCCGCGGGCTTCGCGGCCGCGGCCGGCTTGGCAGCCTGCTCGGCCGAGCGCTGTGGCGCCGTGGCCGCCGGCAGCGCGACCGCGCCACCGGGAAGGTCGGCCGTCAGCTTCGTCAGGTCGCCGTAGGTGCGCGCCGCCCAGGCCTCGGCGGCCCGCTCGTCGAACTCGGCAAGGTCGAGCCGGCCCTCGCCGTGTGCCGCGCGCAGCCGTTCGACCACCGCCTCGCGGTCGGCGTCGGCGGCCCG
>Ga0136616_10000177_pt1 | contig 26247 bp, 19 predicted proteins | sample AntDrymUQ2992106_2_FD_106648 | JGI IMG/M metagenome (GOLD analysis project Ga0136616, IMG submission 106648) | Polar desert sand microbial communities from Dry Valleys, Antarctica - metaG UQ299 (21.06) | ecosystem: Environmental > Terrestrial > Soil > Desert | place: Antarctica: Dry Valley... | reverse complement strand
TCGCCGCCGAACTCAACCAACGCCCCCGCCAAACCCTCAACTGGAACACCCCAGCTGAAAAGATGGACCAGCTGTTGCGTTGACCCGTTGAGGCCGCCGCGCCTGAATGCAGACGCGGCGATCCGGCCCAGCCCGGGGACCAACCCGGGCGGCCGAAGCCGCAGCCCCTTACCCGCAAGCAGTAGACGCCCGGACAATCCCGCCGTGCAGGCGCCGCTACTCCTCGGCGTCCCGCTCGGCCTCGGCGCGCTCCTCCAGGCGCTCGCGCAGGTACCCGGCCTTGTCGGCGCGTCGGCTGTGCTCCTCGGTCTCCTCGCCGGTGACGGACCGGTCGGCGTGCCGCCGCTCCTCGGCCTCCACGCGTGCCTGGCGCGACCTCAACTCCTGGGTGGTGGGATCCTCGCCTGCCGCCACGGCCTGGTCAGTGGTGCTCGAGCGGGAGCTCTGCGATGTCCCGGCGGGTCTCCCGGATCCACCGGACCACGGAGAGCAAGGTGATCCCGACGCCGAGGACCACGAGGATCGGCGAGATCACCACGCCGGTGATGGCGAGCGTGAGTCCGAGCGCCACCAGCACGGGAAGGAACGAGGGCCCGGGCAGGTGCACCGCCTCGCCCGCGGGGGGCGCGCCGTTCTCGTGCGGGTGGACCTCCTCGGCCATCAGTAGACGAGACCCACTAACCAGGACAGCCCGAAGACCACGATCGCGATCGCCCCGGCGATCAGGCCGGTCCGGATGTTGCGCGAGGCGAGGCGGCGGTCCACGCGCGATGTTCTATCAGTTGCCGGGGAGCCTCCGGCCGGGCGGGCCGGCCGGAGGAAGGCGCAGGTGCAGGTGGTTGTCGTGGTTGGTCAGGACCTGGACGCGGCCGGCCGCGCCGCGCAGCCCGGTGGACGGGCCCACGAACACCACGCTCGCCCCCGCGGCCACGAAGCGGTCCACCAGGTACTGGGACAGGCCACGGTCGATGTCCCGGGCGTCTCGCGGAGCGCGCTCGCGGCCGTCGCTCCGGGGGTAGTACACGTCGGCGTCCAACCCGTTCTGGTGGCTTGCGTGACCGATGTAGCCGAACTGCGGACCGAAGTCCCCGCCCCGCGGGCGGCTCAGGTCCCCGATCGCCATACGGGGGGCCGCCGGGTGGTCTCGGGCCAGGGCACGAGAAACGGCGAGGAGCACCCGCACGAGGCGATCGGTGCCGTGGCGGCGCCAGGGCCGGTTCGGCGACCGCCGCAGCACGGGATCCCACGTGAAGAAGCGACGTCCCTCGGCGGGCAGGCGCACGCCCCGGGCCAACCGGCCGGCGGCGGGGTCGCCGAGGGCCGCCGACCGCTGCCAGCGGACCCGTCCGTAGGTCCGCGACGCCGGGCGGGGGGTGACCGGCTCCCGTGCCTGAGGCACCGGGCGCGATTCAGCCTGCGGCTCGGCAGGCGCGGCCGGCGGCGCGGGCCGGGGTTCCCGCGCGCCGGCCTGCCCGCCGCGCGGCGCGTCCTCACCCGCCAGCGCCAGCGCGGCCACAGCGAGCAGCGACACGACGATGGGCGCGACGAGGGCGAGCATCCTGCAGCGGGGCATCGCGTGTCCCTACGCCGTCTGCCGCCGCAGAGGTCCGTCAGGCGGGGGCGATCGGATGGTTCGAGAGGAACAGATCCCCGGGGTCGGGCACCCTGCTAGTCGGTCCGGACGACCAGGACGCTGCAGCCGGCGTGGTGGCCGACCTTGTTCGGCACGCTGCCGAGCATGTAGCGACGGGCGCCCGTCACGCCCTTGTTGCCGACCACGATCAGGTCGGCGTCCTGGTCGGCGGCGGCATCCAGGATCACGTCGGCGGGATCGCCCTCGTGGGCGGCCCAGTCGGTCTTCACCCCCTGCTCCTCCGCGCTCTTGGCCGCCCGCATCAACACCTGCTCGGCGGCGTCGCGCAGGCTGGCGCCCGACACCTTCGCGCTGCTCTGGACCGGCTCCAGGAACGCCTGGGAATGGGAGAAGGCGGCAACGATGTGGAGCCTGGCGCCCTGCGTGCGCGCCACGTCGATGGCCTCCTGCAGCGCTCGCCCGGCACGGGGCGAGCCATCGGTGCCTACTACCACGGTGCGGAACATGACCTCGAGGGCGACCCTAGCGCGTTCGGGCCCGGGCGGGAAGGCAGGCTACCCTCGAAGCCGTGGGCCGAGTCTATGAGGGCATCGACGAGCGCATTCGTGACTGGATCGGGCGCCAGGCGCTGTTCTTCGTGGGCACCGCGCCGCTAAGCGGGGACGGCCACGTCAACGTCTCGCCCAAGGGCCCGATCGGGGCGCTGAGCGTCCTGGACGACCACACGGTCGCCTACCTGGACGTGCTGGGAAGCGGCGCGGAGACGATCGCCCATCTGCGTGAGAACGGCCGCGTGGTGATCATGCTCTGCGCGTTCGACGGACCACCCCGCATCGTGCGCCTGCACGGAACGGGCGAGACGCTGCTGCCCGAGGACTCGCGCTTCGACGCTCTCATGAAGCGCGCCGGCTTCGCCCAGTCGGGAGTGGTCGAGTCCCGCCGCGCGGTCATAGTCGTGGACGTGACGCGGGTGGCGGACTCCTGCGGATACGGCGTGCCTCTGATGAGCTACGAGGGCGAGCGTCCGCACCAGGACGCGTCGTCGGCCAAGCGGCTGCGGGTGGGCGGCGAGCAGTCGTTCCGGGACTACGAGCGCGAGCACAACACGCGCAGCCTGGACGGGCTGCCCGCGCTCGACCGCTGACGCGCCGTGCGCGAGGGTCCGGGCTGGCCCGGGCCGGAGCGATGCCGCCGTGCGCGAGGGTCCGGGCTGGCCCGGGCCGGAGCGATGCCGCCGTGCGCGAGGGTCCGGGCTGGCCCGGGCCGGAGCGATGCCTCCTACCCGGCCGCCGCCGTCCGGCGGCGTCGGGCGGGCCGGCGACCCACGAGCAGGGAGGCGCCGACCGCTCCGCCCCGGTCGCCGAGCTCGGCCAGGACCACGTCCGCGGGGCGTTCGGACGCGAACAGGTGCGGCAGCATGGCGGCGCGGATGCGCTCGACGTAGGGCGCGCCGAGCCGTGACCCCAGGCCACCGCCCACCACCACCGTCTCCACGTCCAGCACGTTTACCACCGAAGCCACACCGGCTCCCAGCGCGTTCACCGCGCGGTCGATCAGCTTGACCGCGAGCGGGTCGTTGCGCTCCAGCGCCCGCGCCCACACACCGCTCTGCAGGCGCTCGCGGCCGCGTTTCTCCATGATCTCGAACAGCTCGGTATCGCGCCCCCGCTTGTACAGACGGCGCGCCTCGATCTCCATCGCGCCGCGGCCGGCGTACGCCTCCATGCACCCGTTGCGTCCGCAGGTGCACCTGGCCCCGCCCCGCTTGACCACCACGTGCCCGATCTCTCCCGCCGCTCCCCGGCCGACCCACGGGCGGCCGTTCAGGATGATCCCGCCGCCCACGCCCGTGCCCCACCAGACGCCGAGCAGCGAGCTGCTGTCGCGGCCCGCGCCGAGCGCGTACTCGCCGTCCACCGCGACCTGCACGTCGTTACCGAGCTTGACGGTGACCCCGCCGAGCATCTCGCTGAGCTCCGGCGCCATCGCGTGGGTCCCCTCCCAGCCCGGCAGGTTGCCCGCTCCCGAGACGGTGCCCGCCTCGGCGTCGATCACGCCCGGCGAGCCCACGCCCACGCCCGAGAGGCTCTCCACGGACACCCCGGCGGCGTCGGCAGCCTCCTGCATCGTGGCCGCCACCTGCGCCACCACGTCCGAGGGGCGGCCCTCGCGCGGGGTCGGGCGCTTGGCCTCTCCCACCACGCGGCTGCCCGGGCCCACGACCACGGCCAGGACCTTGGTGCCACCGAGGTCGATTCCCCCCTTCACCGGGCTCACGGTACCCGCTGTCCGGCGGGCCGGCCAACCGAGTCATGTCACCTTAGGCTTGCTCTTTTCCCATCCGAGGGAACACAATCCCGTGGTGAGCTCTCAACCGGCGGTGCTCGGCGTGGACGTGGGGGGGACCAAGGTGGCCGTGGCCGCCGTGTCCGGGGCTCAAGCCGAAGGCCTCGAGGAGTCCCCCACCGCGCTCAATAGCACCGAGGCCCTGCTCGACGGCATCGAGGCGACCGCCAGGAGGGTCATCGACCGGGTCGGTGCCCCGTCCGCCGTGGGGGTGGGGGTGCCTTCCCAGGTGAACTTCGCCGCGGGCGTCGTCGAGTCCAGCGTGAACATCCCGCTGACCGGGGTGAACCTGCGCGAGGAGCTGTCAGGGCGCTTCGGCGTGCCGGTGTTCGTAGACAACGACGCCAACTGCGCGGCGCTGGCGGAGGCCCAGCTGGTGGACGACGCGCCGGCCGGCGTGCTCGTGATGCTCACCCTGGGCACCGGGGTCGGCGGCGGCGTGGTGGTGAGTGGGCAGATCTTCCGCGGCGCGCACGGCATGGGCGCAGAGCTCGGGCATTTCACCCTCGACCCCGAGGGGCCGCCCTGCCCCGGCAACTGTCCCGGCCGCGGCTGCCTGGAGGCCTACTGCAGCGGCCAGGCGCTCGAGCGCGACGCTTCGGAGTTCGCGGCCGACATGCCCACCAGCGCGCTGGCGGCGGCCATGGACGCCCACGGCCGGGTGTCGGGCCGCGCCCTGGTCGAGGCCGCTCAGGCGGGCGACTCGGACGCTCTGCGCGTGTTCGAGCGCTTTTCGCGCATGCTCGGCGTGGGAATAGCTGGATACGTGAACGTCTTCGAGCCCGAGTACGTGGTGATCGGCGGCGGACTCTCGCGGGCGTCGGCCCTCTTCCTGGACCGCGCGGTGGACGAGGCCGGGTCGCGGGCCCTGCCCGCGCTGTGGAAGCGCGCGACGGTGACTCTCGCGCGCGGAGGTGCCGACGCCGGGGTGATCGGTGCCGGCGTGCTCGCCGCTCAGGAGTCCCTCAGCCGCGATACTGCCAGTCGCGCGTGACATCGATCGAGGGAGCCGAATGACCGCCGCTACCAGCCCGGCCAAGCTGGACGAGCTCTGCATCAACACGATCCGCACGCTCTCGATGGACGGCGTACAGAAGGCCAACTCCGGCCATCCGGGGGCTCCGATGGCGCTCGCGCCGGTGGCCTACCTCCTGTTTTCACGCGTTCTGCGCCACAGCCCGGCCAACCCGCGGTGGTTCGACCGCGACCGTTTCGTGCTCAGCGCCGGACACGCCTCGATGCTCCTCTATTCCAGTCTCCATCTGGCCGGCTACGGCGTGACGATGGAGGACCTGGAGAACTTCCGCCAGCTGGGCAGCCCGACCGCCGGGCATCCGGAGTACGAGGCGGATGGCGCGCCGGGGGTCGAGGTCACCACCGGCCCGCTGGGCCAGGGCATCTCCAACGCCGTGGGCTTCGCCCTGGCCGAGCGGATGCTGGCGGCGCGGTTCAACCGCGACGGTCACGAGATCGTCGACCACCTCACCTACACGATCGCCAGCGACGGCGACATGCAGGAGGGCGTGGCCTCCGAGGCCAGCTCGCTGGCCGCTCACCTCGGCCTGGGTCGTCTGGTTGCGTTCTACGACGACAACAGGATCCAGCTGGCAGGCGAGACCAAGATGGCCTTCAGCGAGGACGTGGGCGCCCGCTACGAGGCCTACGGGTGGCACGTTCAGAGGCTCGGGGAGGACCTGGGCCTCGACCGGCTGGAGAGCGCCATCGACGCGGCCAAGGCCGAGGAGGGCCGGCCGTCCCTGATCATCCTCCGCACGCACATCGGCTTCGGCTCGCCGAACAAGCAGGACAGCCAGAAGGCCCACGGCTCACCCCTGGGTGAGGACGAGGTGCGGCTGACCAAGGAGGCCTACGGCTGGGACCCCGACGCCCACTTCCTGATTCCCGACGAGGTGCGCGAGCACTTCCGCGGCGTGGCCGAGCGCGGCCGCGAGGCCGAGGCGGAGTGGGACGGGAGGCTGACGGCCTTCCGGACCGAGCATGCTGACCTCGCCGCCGAGCTGGACCTCTACGTGGAAGGGCGCCTGCCGGCCGGCTGGGATGCCGAGCGCCCGACCTTCGACCCCGGCGACGATCCGGTGGCTACCCGCAAGGCGTCGAACGCGGTGATCCAGTGGGCCGCGGCACGAATCCCGACGCTCGTAAGCGGGTCGGCCGACCTCGAGCCCTCGACACTGACGGAGATCGACGGCGGGGGGTCCGTCACGAGGGACGACTACTCCGGGCGCAACGTCCACTACGGGGTCCGTGAGCACGGCATGGGGGCCATCGTCACCGGCCTCAACCTGCACGGGGTGCGGGCCTTCGGTTCCACGTTCTTCAACTTCCTCGACTACATGAAGGGCTCGGTGCGACTGGCGGCGCTGATGCACCTGCCCGTCATCCAGGTCTTCACCCACGACTCGATCGGCTTGGGCGAGGACGGCCCGACCCACCAGCCCGTCGAGCACCTGGCCCACCTGCGCGCCACCCCCAACGTCAACGTGGTGCGTCCCGCAGACGCCAACGAGACCGTGCTGGCCTGGGTATTCGCCCTCGAGCAGGAGGACGGCCCGTGCGCGCTGGTGCTGAGCCGCCACAACCTGCCGATCCTCGACCCGGCCCTGATCCCCGGCGACGCGATCACCCGCGGGGCCTACGTCCTGCGGGACAGCTCGTCGGGCGGGGAGCCGGACGCCATCCTGATCGGGACGGGATCGGAGGTGTCCATCTGCCTGGACGCAGCCTCCCTGCTGGAGGAGGACGGCGTGGCCACGCGGGTCGTGAGCATGCCGTGCGCCGACCGCTTCGCCGAGCAGAACGCCGCCTACCGCGACTCGATCCTGCCGCCCTCGTGCCGGGCTCGCGTCTCGGTCGAGGCGGCTGCGACACTCGGATGGGAGCGGTGGGTGACCGATGCGGGCACTTCGATCGGGATGCAGGGCTTCGGTGCCTCGGGGCCTCAGAAGGCGCTGTACGAGCACTTCGGCTTCACCGCCGAGAACGTGGCGGAACAGGCCCGGGCCGTCGTAGACCGCCTCTCCACGAGAGCTTGAAAGGACAACGATGAGCATCGAAGCCTCCGTCAACCAGCGACTGGCCGCGCTCACCGAGGCCGGCACGAGCGTCTGGCTCGACCAGATTCGCCGCAGCCTGATCGAGGGCGGGGAGCTGGAGCGCCTCGTGAATGAGGACTCCCTCCGGGGCGTGACCTCCAATCCGGCGATCTTCGAGAAGGCCATCCTGGGCTCCACCGACTACGACGACCAGGTGGCCGAGCTCGCGGCCGAGGGACTGAACGCCCGGCAGATCTACGAGGAGATCGCCATTAAGGACGTGCAGCTGGCGTGCGAGGTCCTGCGTCCGGTGTGGGACCACGCCGGCGGCGCGGACGGGTTCGTGTCGCTCGAGGTCGAGCCGGCCGTGGCCCACGACTCGAAGCTGACGCTGGAGCAGGCCCATGATTTCTGGAACCGGGTGGACCGCCCGAACCTGATGATCAAGATTCCCGGCACCGAGGAGTGCGTGCCGGCGATCGAGGAAGCCATCGCCGACGGGATCAACGTGAACGTGACGCTGCTGTTCTCCGTCGAGTCCTACACGGCGATCGCGGAGGCCTACATCCGGGGTATGAAGCGGCGCCACGAGGCCGGCGAGTCGGTGGACGTGCACTCGGTGGCCAGCTTCTTCGTGTCCCGCGTGGACAGCGAGGTGGACAAGCGACTGGCGTCCTCCGGGCGTGAGGACCTGCGCGGCACCGCCGCGATAGCGAACGCACGGGCAGCCTACATGCGCTTCAAGGATATGTTCCTGGGCGAGGCCTACGCCTCGCTGCGAGCGGCCGGCGCCCCGGTGCAGCGGCCCCTGTGGGCCTCGACCGGGGTCAAGGACCCCCAGTACCCGGAGACCAAGTACGTGGACACGCTCGTGGCACCGCACACGGTCAACACGATGCCGATGCCGACGCTGTTGGCCTGCGCCGAGCAGCTCGAGGTGACCGGCGCCACCGCCGACGAGGACCCGACGGCGGACCTGAACGCCCTGGCCGAGGCGGGCATCGACATGGGTGACGTCACGAAGACGCTGCTGAAGGACGGCATCGACAAGTTCGTCGAGCCCTTCGACGCGCTGCTTGCCGGCGTCGAGCTGGCCCGTGAGGGCGTGGTCACGGGCCGGCCGCCCACGATCAAGTCCGTGATCCCCGACCACCTGGAGCCGCCCATCGTGGAGCGGGTGAAGCGCGCGCAGGCGGAGGACGTGGCCAAGCGCATCTGGCGCAAGGACCAGACGCTGTGGGGCGAAGCCGGGACGCCGGAGATCGCTGACCGCCTGGGGTGGCTGACCGTGACGGACAAGATGCTGGAGCACGCCGGAGACCTCGCCGCCTTCGTCGAGGAAGTGCGCGCCGACGGCTTCACCGACGTGGCGCTGCTCGGCATGGGCGGGTCGAGCCTGGGCCCGGAGGTCATCCGGCGATCGTTCGGGGACATCCCCGGCGCTATGCGCCTGCACGTGCTCGACTCCACCGACCCCGGCGCCGTGCTCGCCCTGGAGGACGCGCTCGACCTCCAGCGGACGCTGTTCGTGGTCTCCTCCAAGTCGGGTGGCACGGTCGAGACGCTGTCTCACATGCGCTACTTCCACGAGAAGAGCGGAGGGGACGGGTCGCGCTTTGTGGCGGTCACCGATCCCGGGAGCCCGCTGGTCGACCTGGCCCGGGCGCTGGGGTTCCGGCGGGTGTTCGAGAACGACCCCGACATCGGCGGCCGCTACTCGGTGCTGTCGTACTTCGGGCTCGTGCCGGCGGCGCTCGCGGGGGTCAACGCCGAGGCGCTGCTGGGCGGCGCCCAGGTGGCCGAGCAGAACTCGCAGAGCTACGACGACACCGCCTCCAACTCCGGCCTGTGGATGGGCGTCGTGATGGGCGAGCTGGCCCTGCAGGGCCGCGACAAGCTCACCTTCATCGTGTCGCCTCCTATCGACTCGTTCGGCCTCTGGGTCGAGCAGCTGATCGCCGAGTCGACCGGCAAGGAGGGGAAGGGCATCCTGCCGGTGGCCGACGAGCCGCCGGGGGATCCGGAGGGCTACGGCGACGATCGCGTGTTCGTCTACCTGCGCAACGATGACGATCCCGACGAGGACATGGACGGGCGAGTCGAGGCCCTGGCTGAAGCGGGTCACCCCACGGTGACGCTGTCGGTCAAGGGCGCCGCCGACCTGGGCCGAGTGTTCTTCTTCGCGGAGTTCGCGACAGCGGTGGCGGGCTGGGTACTCGGCATCAACCCGTTCGACCAGCCCAACGTGCAGGAGGCCAAGGACAACACCGCCAAGGTGCTCGAGGCCGGGGACCTGCCTGAGGTCGAGGCCGGCGACCCGGCGGAGCTGCTGTCGGGCGCAGCGCCGCCCCACTACGTTGCGATCATGGGCTACGTCCAGCCGTCCGCGGAGTTCGACGCGGCGGTGACGGAGCTGCGCGCGGCGATCCGCGACCGCACCCGGGCCACCACCACGTTCGGCTACGGCCCACGCTTTCTCCACTCCACCGGGCAGATGCACAAGGGTGGGCCGGCCACCGGGCTGTTCCTCCAGATCGTCCAGGACGGCGAAGCCGACGTGGAGATCCCGGTGGCGGGCCACACCTTCGGCCACCTCAAGAACGCCCAGGCGATCGGGGACCTCCAGACCCTGCGTGACCACGGGCTGCCGGCGGTGCAGGTGCGGCTGCAGGGCGATGCCGCAGCGGGAGTGCGGGAGCTGGCGTCGAAGTTGGCGGGCTGAGTTCCTCCCCGTTTCCGGGCTGTGGGCCGGCGTCTAGGTCGGCGGGGTAAGGGTGGTCGCCAGCCCAACCCGGCTTGGGAGCCCGGACCGATTGAGCCCTGACCAGTCCTGCCGCTGGCGGGCGTAGTTGCGCCGCATCACGCCGGTCGGAAAGAATGCAGCGCTCGCGGTCCTCGAAACGGAAGGAAGTCCATGCAGCTCGGCTTCGTCGGCCTCGGGAAGATGGGTGGGAACATGGTCCATCGCATCCATCGCGACTCGGACCACGAATGCGTGGTCTTCGACTTCTCCGAGGACGCGGTGGCCGAGGCGCAGGGCCACGGAGCCGACGGCTCTTCCGGGCTCGAGGACCTGGTGTCCAAGCTCGAGCGGCCCCGAGCGGTGTGGATCATGGTCCCCGCGGGCGAACCCACGCGGGAGACGGTCGACGCGCTGGCCGGGCTGCTCGACGAGGGCGACATGATCATCGACGGCGGCAACTCGCGCTGGTCGGACGACAAGCGGCGAGCCGCCGAGCTTGAGTCGAAGGGGATCGACTATGTCGACGTGGGCACCTCCGGTGGCGTCTGGGGCCTCCAGGTGGGCTACTGCATGATGGTCGGGGGGCCCGATCCGGCCGTCGACCGGCTCAGGCCGATCCTGGACGTGCTCGCGCCCCCGACCACCGAGGAGCATGGCCCGGGCTGGGGGCACTTCGGGCCCACCGGCGCCGGCCACTACGTGAAGATGGTCCACAACGGAGTCGAGTACGGGATCATGCAGGCCTACGCCGAGGGGTTCTCGCTGTTCGACGCCTGTGAGTACGAGCTCGACAACGCGAAGATCGCCCATCTATGGATGCAGGGGTCGGTGGTGCGCTCGTGGCTCTGCGAGCTCGCGGCCAACGCCTTCGAGCAGGAGGGCAACGACCTCGAGCGCCTCGAGCCCTACGTGGAGGACTCGGGCGAGGGCCGCTGGACGGTCGAGGACTCCATTGACAAGCGCATCCCGACGCCGGTCATCACGACGTCGCTGTTCGAGCGGTTCTCGTCGCGCGGCCAGAACGCTTTCGCGGCGAAGGTGAACGCCGCCCTGCGCAACCAGTTCGGCGGGCACGCCGTCAAGGCGGCAGACCCCGTCGCCCAGTCCGAGCCGCACGCGGAGTAAAGGACACCGTGGCGACCGTCAAGCAGGAGAACCCGCTCGCGGAGGGCCTCGAGCGGGCCCCGGTCCACCCGACGACGCTCACGATCTTCGGAGCGACGGGGGACCTGGCCAAGCGCAAGCTGCTCCCGGCCCTCTACAACCTGGCGCACGAGGGCGCGCTGCCCGAGCGTTTCAACCTGATCGGCGTCTCGCGCAGCGAGATGCCGCACGACGACTACCGCCAGAGCGCGCGCGAGTCGATCCTGGAGCACTCGCGCCGCCAGCCGGACGAGAAGGTGCTGGACCGCCTGCTCGACCAGGTCCGATACGTGGCCGGCACCTTCGACGAGGACTCGATGTACGAAACCCTGGCCCAGACGGCGACCGAGTTCGACGACGAGGCCGGGCTTGCCTTCAACCGCGCCTTCTACCTCTCGACCGCGCCCGAGTACTTCGCAGTGATCGTGGGCAAGCTGGGCGATCACCACCTGGAGAAGCTCGAGGACGCCGAGGTGCGGGTGGTGATCGAGAAGCCGATCGGCACCAACCTGGCGGAGGCCCGGGAGCTCAACAAGGCCGTCCTGCGCGTGCTCGACGAGAGGCAGGTCTTCCGGATTGACCATTACCTGGGCAAGGAGACGGTCCAGAACATGATGGCGCTGCGGTTCGCCAACGGCCTGTTCGAGCCGATCTGGAACCGCAACTTCATCGACTACGTGCAGATCACGGCCGCTGAGGACCTGGGCATCGGCACGCGGGCCGGCTACTACGACAAGTCCGGCGCCATGCGGGACCTGGTGCAGAACCACATGCTGCAACTGCTGACGCTCCTGTGCATGGAGCCCCCGGTCACGTTCTCGGCCGACGACGTGCGCGACGAGAAGGTCAAGGTGCTGCACGCGATCCACCCGCCGACGGTCGAAGAGGTGCCCGACATGGCCGTGCGCGCCCAATACGGCGCCGGGATGGCCGGGGGGAAGGACGTGCCCGGCTACCTCGAGGAGCAGGACGTGCCGCCTGAGTCGGCGACGGCGTCCTACGCCGCCCTGCGCCTGGAGGTGGACAACTGGCGCTGGGCCGGTGTGCCGATCTACCTCCGCACCGGCAAGCGCCTGGCCCGCAAGTTCACCGAGATCGCCGTGACCCTGAAGCCGGTGCCCCACCTGGCGTTCGACGAGCAGGGCTCCGTCGGCGTGCAGCCCAACCAGCTGATCATGACCATGCAGCCCAACGAGGGCGTGTCACTCACCCTCGGCGCGAAGATCCCCGGCAGCCGCATGCGCATCCGCCCCGTGAACATGGAGTTCCTCTACGGGACGGCCTTCATGTCGCAGTCGCCCGAGGCCTACGAGCGGCTGATCATGGACGCCATGCGCGGCGATGCCACGCTCTTCACCCGCGACGACGAGGTGGAGGCGCAGTGGCGGATCATCGACCCGATCCTGCAGGCCTGGGAGGACACCCCGGGGGCGGTGCCGCAGTACCCCGCCGGCTCGAGCGGGCCCGAGGAGGCCAACGTCCTACTTGCGAACGGACACAAGTGGCGGACGATCTGAGGGACGTCTCATGGCTGCAGGGCGTCTGGAGCGAGCAGGACACCACGCCCGCCGCCATCGCGAATGCGCTCCAAGAGCTGCTCAAGCAGCGACATGCCGAGGGCCAGGCCTACGCGCCCGCGCGCGTCCTGAACCTGGTGGTGATCGCCGACCGGGAATGGCGGGGGGAGATCTACAACCGCCTCGAGCGCGTGGGCCGCTTCCACCCGTCACGCCTCATCCTGTGCGCCGTAGAGCCGGGCCGCACCACGCTCGACGCCTGGGCCACCACGCGGATCGACGTGGAGCCGAAGCCGGGAGAGCCGGCCCTCTACCACGAGGAGCTGGTGGTGGAGATGGGCGAGCACCATCTGCCCAAGCTGGACGCGATCGTAGACCCGCTCGTGGTGAGCGACCTGGCCACCGTGGTCTGGTCGCCACACGGCCATTCCCAGGCGGTGGACAGCCTCATGCGGATCGCCCAGGTTGTGCTGATCGACTCCGAGGAAGAGCCCGACCCCAGGGCCGCCGCAGCACGGGCGCGCGGGCTGGCCGGGGAGGCCTATGTCGTGGATCTCGCGTGGCTGCGCTCGACCCCCTGGCGCGAGCGTGTGGCGGCCACCTTCGACCCGGCGCGCTGGCGCGAGGAGCTACATAGGATCAGCGCCGTGACGGTCCGCCACGGCCCGGACTCGGTGATCACGGGCCTGCTCTTCATCGGCTGGCTGGCCTCCCGGCTCGGGTGGCAGCCAGGCGAGATCATCGGCCAGAACGGCGCGTTGTTCGCCCGCGCCAAGGGGCGCCGGCAGGACGTGCAGCTGCGACTGGACCCCGACCCCACGATGAGCACGCCGGGGCTAGCCGGAGTCACGATCGACACGGCATCGGGAGTCGAGATCGCTCTCAACCGGGGCGCCGGCGGGCTCACGGCGGAGCGCTGCTCGCGCGACGGCAGCACGTCCACGTGGACCGTGCTCGGCGCCTCGCGCGGCGAGGCGGGCATCCTCGGGGAGGGCATCCGCCAGGCGCTCCTGCGCGACCCCACCTACGGGCCCTCGCTGGCGGTGGCGGAGGGGATGCTGCCGTGACGGAGCTGATCCAGCCGGCGCTCTCGGGAGGCAGCGTCTTTCCCCCGATCGCCCAGTACGCATTCCTGTCGGACTGCGAGACATGCGCGCTGGTGGCCCCGAGCGGCAACGTCGAGTGGCTCTGTCTGCCCCGCTTCGACTCCCCGAGCGTGTTCGGCTCGCTGCTGGACCGCGACGCGGGCGGGTTCCGCCTCGGACCGGCTGACGTGAGCGTCCCGGCGGACCGCCGCTACCTCCCGGGGACCATGGTGCTCGAGACGAGCTGGGGCGCGCGTGGTGGCTGGATCATCGTGCGCGACGTGATGCTGATCGGCCCCTGGCATCACGAGCAGGAGCGCTCGAAGACGCACCGCCGCTCGCCCACCGACTACGACGCCGACCATGTGCTGCTGCGCACCGTGCGCTGCGTCAACGGAGAGGTGCAGGTGCACCTGGACTGCGACCCGATGTTCGACTACGGGGGCCTGTTCGCGCAATGGGAGTACACGGGGCCGGGCTACCACGAGGCGGTGGCCGCGAGCGAGGGCGTGAACCTGAGCCTCAAGCTGACCACCGACATGCGACTGGGCTTTGAGGGCCCCCGCGCGACCGCGCGCACCCTGATGAAGGAGGGCGACTCACTGTTCGCCGCCCTGTCCTGGTCCGAGCACCCGGCGCCGACCACCTCGGAGGAGGCCTACGACCGGCTCGTCTGGACGGCCCACCACTGGCAGCACTGGCTCGAGCACGGCGACTTTCCCGACCACCCCTGGCGTACCTACCTACAGCGCAGCGCGCTGACGCTCAAGGGGCTGTCCTACGCGCCGACCGGCGCCCTGGTGGCAGCGGCCACCACCTCGCTCCCGGAGACCCCCGGCGGCGAGCGCAACTGGGACTACCGCTACACCTGGATCCGCGACGCCACCTTCATGCTCTGGGGGCTCTACACGCTCGGCTTCGACTGGGAGGCCAACGACTTCTTCTACTTCATCGCGGACGTGGCCGAGGCGGAGGAGGGCCAGCTCCAGATCATGTACGGGATCGGCGGCGAGGCCGAGCTGAAGGAGCAGATGCTCGACCATCTCTCGGGCTACGAGGGCGCCCGGCCGGTGCGGGTGGGCAACGCGGCGTACAACCAGGACCAGCACGACGTGTGGGGCGCGATCCTCGACTCGATGTACCTGCACACCAAGTCCCGCGACCACCTGCCCGAGCGGGTCTGGCCGATCCTGAAGAAGCAGGTGGAGAGCGCGCTCGAGAACTGGCGCGAGCCCGACCGGGGCATCTGGGAGGTGCGCGGGGAGCCGCAGCACTTCACCTCCTCCAAGCTGATGTGCTGGGTGGCGGCCGACCGCGGCGCCCGCCTGGCCGAGCTCCGCGACGACCTGGAGCTGGCTGCGCGCTGGCAGACCGCCGCGGACGAGATCAAGGCGGACATCTGTGAGAACGCGCTGGACGAGCGCGGCGCGTTCTGCCAGCACTACGGCACGGACGCGCTGGATGCCTCCGTGCTACTGATGCCGCTCGTGCGCTTCCTCTCACCGCAGGACGAGCGCGTGCGCACCACCGTGCTGGCGATTGCGGACGAGCTGACCGAGGACGGGCTGGTCCTGCGCTACCGCACCGACGAGACCGACGACGGCCTGGCGGGCGAGGAGGGGACGTTCACGATCTGCTCCTTCTGGCTCGTGTCCGCCCTCGTCGAGATCGGCGAGATCGCCCGGGCGCGGTCGCTGTGCGAGAAGCTGCTCTCCTACGCCAGCCCGCTGGGGCTCTACGCCGAGGAGATCGATCCCCGCTCGGGACGCCACTGGGGCAACTTCCCGCAGGCTTTCACGCACCTCGCCCTGATCAACGCGGTCATGCACGTGATCCGGGCCGATCAGGGCTTCGAGACCGGCTCCTTCGACTTCGGGACCGAGCTGGCCCGCACGCGCGCCGAGCGCTGACGCTTGCGCCGAGCGAGCCGGCCGTTTAGGTTCGAGGCCCAGTCGACCTGCGGAGGAACTATTGCCCAGCGCAAGCCCGTCACCGGACCTCGTCGAGAAGCTCAACCTCTACCGGCGAGCGACGAACTACATCGCAGTGGCGATGATCTACCTGCAGGGCAACCACATGCTCGACGAGCCCCTGGGGCCCGAGCACATCAAGCACAGGCTGCTCGGCCACTGGGGCACGGTGCCCGGGCTGAACCTGATCTACGCCGGCCTCAACCGGCTGATCCTCGACACGCAAGCGAGCATCCTGCTGGTCACGGGCCCGGGGCACGGCGCGCCCGCGAACCTCGCGAACCTATGGATAGACGGTTGCCTCGAGGACGTCTATCCGGAGCTTTCACGCGACCGCGCGGGCCTGGCGAAGCTGGTTCGCGACTTCTCCTGGCCGGGCGGCTTTCCCAGTCACGTCGCGCCGATCGTGCCGGGCACCATCCACGAGGGGGGTGAGCTCGGCTACGCGCTGGCGACCGCCTTCGGGGCCGCGCTCGACAACCCCGACCTGATCGTCGCGGCGATCATCGGCGACGGCGAGGCCGAGACCGGGCCGACGGCCGGCGCCTGGCACTGCAACAAGTTCCTCGACCCCGGCGGCTCCGGGGCGGTTCTGCCGATCCTGCACCTGAACGGCTACAAGATCGCCAACCCGACGATCTACAAGTCGATGAGCGACGAGGAGCTGACGAAGCTGTTCGAGGGGTACGGCTGGCACCCGCTGCTCGTGGGTGGGCCGACCGACGGTCTGGACGACGAGCTGGCGACGGCGCTCGACACGGCCTATGGCGAGATCCGGGAGCTTCAGGAGCAGGTGCGTGGCGGCGGCCAACGGCCGGCGCGCCCGCGCTGGCCGATGATCGTGCTGCGCTCGCCCAAGGGCTGGACCGGCCCGAAGCAGGTCGACGGGGTGCAGGTCGAGGGGACCTCGAAGTCGCACCAGGTTCCAGCGATGCGGGCGAAGTCGGACCCCGGGCACCTGAAGATCCTCGAGGACTGGCTGCGCTCCTACGGGCCCGCGGAGCTGTTCGACGAGGACGGCGGGCCGCGGCCGGAGATCCTCGCGGCCTGCCCGACGGGCGACCTGCGCATGGGAGCGAACCCGAGCGTCAACGGCGGCAAGCTGCGCAAGGACCTGAAGCTGCCCGACCTGGGAAAGCATGCGGTCGAGGTGGAGTCGCCGGGCGCGTCCACGGGAAGCGCGCTGATGCAGCTGGGCGAGTGGTACGCGGACGTCTTCAGGCTCAATGAGGACGAGAAGAACTTCCGCATCATGTGCCCCGACGAGGTGGCCTCGAACCGCCTCGGAGCGGTGTTCGAGGCGACCGACCACGCCTGGCAGTGGCCGCTCGATCCCGAGATCGATACCGGCCACGCCCCCGACGGCCGCATCATGGAGGTGCTCTCCGAGCACAACTGCCAGGGCTGGCTGCAGGGCTACGTGCTGACCGGGCGTCACGGCGTCTTTCCGTGCTACGAAGCCTTCATCCCGATCATCGACGGGATGGTCAACCAGTACTCGAAGTTCCTGAAGATGTCGAAGGAGGAGGCGCCCTGGCGGGAGCCGCCGGCCGGCCTCAACTACCTGCTCACGTCGGTCGGCTGGCGCCAGGACCACAACGGGTACTCGCACCAGATGCCGGGCTTTATCAACTCGATGCTCAACCGCAAGGAGGACGCGGCGCGGGTGTACCTCCCGCCCGACGCGAACACGCTCCTGGCGACGATGGAGCGGGTGCATCGCTCGACCCGCACGATCAACCTCGTGATCGCCTCGAAGCACCCGCTGCCGCAGTGGCTGTCGATGGACGAGGCGCGCGAGCACGTCGCCAAGGGCGCCACCGTCTGGGAGTGGGCCAGCACGGAGGTGGACGATCCCGACATCGTGCTCGCCGGCTGCGGCACGATCCCGGTGATCGAGCTGCTGGCCGCCGCCAGCCTGCTGCGCGAGTACGTGCCCGACATGCGGGTCCGCTTCGTGGGCGTGACCGACCTGTTCACGTTGGCCCGCCCGGAGATGCACCCGCACGGGATGGACGAGGCGGCGTTCGCGGCGCTCTATACCGAGGACAAGCCCGTGCTGTTCAATTTCCATGGCTACGCCTCGGCGATCCACCAGCTGATCCACCGACGGCCGTCGCAGGAGCGCTTCAGCGTCCGTGGTTACGCCGAGGAGGGGACGACGACGACCCCCTTCGAGCTACTCGCCATGAACGGCGTCGACCGCTTCCAGCTCGCGATCGACGCGCTGCTGCGAGTGGACGTCGAGGCGTCGGAGGCCGTGCGCGGCATGTCCGGGGCGTTCGCGACGCGCACGCTCGGGCAGGCCCAGGAAACGATCACCGAGCTCGCGAAGCGGCGTGAGCAGCTGCGTGCCTATGTGCTGGAAGAGGGCAACGACCCGCCCGAGTTCATGGACTGGACCTGGTCGGGAGGGGCCTAGCGCGCCGGGGCGGATGCCCCGGCCGCTGGCACGATCCCTAAGACCCGTCCGAGGAGCCCCAGTTGGCACGCAGCGTCTATGTGATGGCGATGGAGCCGCAGAGCGGCAAGTCGCTCGTCAGCCTGGGACTGATGGACCTGCTCTGCGGTCGTGCCGAACGCATCGGCTTCTTCCGGCCGGTGCGCTCCGCAGGCGAGGGACCGGACCCCCAGATCGAGCTGATGCGGGCCCGCTACGGCCTCGAGATCTCCTCAGAGCAGATCGGGCCGCTCGCGGCGGAGGACGCGCAGGCCATGCTCGCCGCCGGGAACCGCGATGAGCTGCGGCGAAGCGTGGTCGCCGCCTACCGGGGGCTCGAGCAGGACTGCGACGCCGTGGTATGCGAGGGCACCGACCTGAGCCCCGCCGCGCCCGGCCTCGATGTCGAGCTGAACGCCGCGCTCGCGGCCGAGCTCGCGGCCCCCGTCCTGGCGGTGGCGCGGGCCAGCCCGGCCAGGCCCGCGGCGGAGATCGCCCGGCTGGCGCGCGAGTCGCTCGAGCAGAAGGGCTGCGAGCTCCTGGGCGTGATCGTCAACCGCGTCCCGCGAGACGCGCTCGCGCATGCGAGCGCGGAGCTCGCAAGCTCCGACGGCACGACACCCGGTTACGCGCTGGCCGAAAAGCCCGAGCTGGCCTGCCCGACCGTGGCCGAGGTGGCCGCGGCACTCGACGCGAGGCCGCTGTTCGAAGAGTCGGAGGGGCGGCGAGCGTCATGGGCGGGCGCGTCGATTGCGCTACCGGGCTCGCGCGAGCAGATGTTGCGCCGGCCGGTGCGGGCGGTGAGGGTGGCGGCGATGAGCGTCGAGCACTTCATCGACGACCTGCGCGAGGGGACGCTCGTGATCGTGCCCGGCGACCGCCCGGACATCCTGGTGGCGAGCATCACCTCGACGCTGTCGTCGGCCTTCCCGGCGGTCGCGGGCGTGGTGCTGACCGGCGGCTATGAGCTACACCCCGCGGTCCGGCGGCTGCTTGAGGCCGCCCCGTTCCCGGTGCTCGAGGTCGATTCGGGCGTGTTCCCGATCGCGGCAGCGATCGACGCCGTCAGACCGGCCATCGCCCCGCACGACGAGCGCAAGGTGGCCAGCGCGCTCGGCGTGTTCGAGGCCGGCGTCGACGGCGCGGAGCTCGAGCGACTGCTCGCGCTCGAGCGGCCCGCGCGGATCACCCCAACCCGGTTCGAGTACGACCTGATCGAGCGGGCCAAGGCCGACCGGCGGCACATCGTGCTGCCCGAGGGTGACGACGAGCGGGTGCTGCGCGCCGCCGACATCCTGCTCCGGCGCGGCGTCGTAGAGCTCACCATCCTCGGCGACGGCGACGCAGTCGCCGCGCGCGCCGCCACGCTCGGCGTCGAGCTCGGCTCCGCCCAGGTCGTGGACCCCGAGACCTCTCCGTTGCGGCCGGTCTTCGCCCAGCAGTACCACGAGCTGCGCAAGCACAAGGGGGTGACCGAGGACCTGGCCTTCGAGACGCTCGCGGACGTGAGCTACTTCGGGACGCTGATGGTCGAGACCGGCGCGGCCGACGGAATGGTCTCCGGCGCCGCCCACACCACCGGCGACACGATCCGCCCGGCCTTCGAGATCATCCGCGCCGAGCAGGGCGTATCGGTCGTCTCGAGCGTGTTCCTGATGTGCCTGCCCGACCGCGTGCTGGTCTACGGCGACTGCGCGGTCAACCCGAACCCGAACGCCGATCAGCTGGCCGACATCGCGATCAGCTCGGCCGCGACGGCGGCTGCCTTCGGGGTCGAGCCGCGCATCGCGATGCTGTCGTACTCGACCGGCGAGTCGGGCCGCGGGGAGGACGTCGATGCCGTCCGCCAGGCCACGGCCGTCGTCCGCGAGCGCCGTCCCGACCTGAAGGTCGAGGGGCCGATCCAGTACGACGCCGCGGTGGACGCCCACGTCGCCGAGCTCAAGCTGCCCGACAGCGAGGTGTCGGGACGCGCGACGGTGTTCGTCTTCCCGAGCCTCGACACGGGGAACATCTCCTACAAGGCGGTCCAGCGCTCGGCCGGCGCGGTGGCCATCGGTCCGGTGCTCCAGGGGCTGCGCAAGCCCGTCAACGATCTCAGCCGCGGCTGTACCGTGACCGACATCGTCAACACGGTGGCTATAACGGCGATCCAGGCGCAGACCGACGGCGCGGATTTGACGGCCCGCTCGCAGTAGCAGAGAATCGCGTCCGTGTTCCCGGCCCCCACCCGATCAGCCCGATGAGCAGCAGCCCACTCGAGGACGCGCGCGCGCACTTCCAGGCCGAGTCCTTCGAGGAGTCCCGGCGGGTGGCCCTGGCGGGTCTCGAGGAGCGGCCCGACGACCCCGACCTGCTGCGCGCAGCCGGGCGGGCCGGGGTCGAGTGCGGGGCCGCCGACGCGGTCGACCAGCTGAACCGGGTGGCCGAGCTACGCCCTGACGAGGCCGATTCCTGGCGCGATCTCGGCGATGCGCTGGCCGCCGAGGGCCGCACCGACGAGGCGGCCGGCGCATTCCGCCGCCTGCTCGAGCTGGTCCCCGATGACCAGGCGGCGTTGACCGCGCTCGGCCACGCGGCCTATGCGTCGGGCAGCGAGGGCGATGCCGTCACCTACCTCGAGCAGGCCGCGGGGGGTGGGGGTGGGGCGTCGAGCGCGATGATCAACCTGGTGGACATGTACCGGGAGATGGGGAAGCCCGAGGAGGCGCTGGCGGCGGCCGAGCGGACCGCCAACGCCGCGCCCGAGGACGTGGCCGCCGCTCTGGACGTGGCTGAGCTGAACCTCGAGCTCGGGCGCCTGGATGCCGCCGCGGGAGCCTTCGAGCGCATCCGCGAGCTGGACGACCTGCCCGGGCACGACGTCTACGCCCTGCACGCCCTGATCGAGGTCGAGCTGCGGCGCGACGACCTGGACCGCGCGCTCGCGCTCGCCCGCGAGGCGGCGGGGATCGACTCGCACGGGCGCACGGCCGGTGTGCTCGCCTTCCTCGAGGCGCGGGCGTCAGGCGCCGCGCCGGACGAGCCGCCGCCGAACCACGACGAGGTGCTCCGCGCGCTGGGCGCATCGCTTGCCGAGCACCGCCGCACGCACGCCGAGGACTGGATCGACGTGGGGGGCGGCGGTGGCTGAGGTGGCCGTGCCCAGCCGCGCGATGACGGCGGAGTGGCGCCGCTGCCCGGCGTGCGAGGCGTTCGTCTACCACAAGCGGCTCAAGCGCAACCTGGGGGTCTGTCCCGAGTGCAACCACCACTTCCGGCTGCGCCTGCGAGAGCGGCTCGCGCAGCTGCTGGACGAGGACGGCTTGGTGGAGCTGGGCGCCGACCTGGAGACGTCGGACCCGCTGTCCTTCGCCGACAGCAAGCCGTATCCCGAGCGGGTGGAGCAGGCAATGAGGAAGACCGGCTCGGGATCGGGCGCCGTGTACGGAACCGGGACGATCGACGGCAATGCGGTGGTGGTGGCGGCGATCGACTTCGACTTCATCGGCGGCAGCATGGGCGGCGCGGTGGGGGAGGCCATCACCCGCGCGGCCGAGCTGGCGCTGGAGACGCGCACGCCCCTGCTCGTGATCTCGGCATCGGGCGGGGCGCGCATGCAGGAGGGCTGCATCTCGCTGATGCAGATGGTCAAGACCAGCCAGGCGATGGGGAGGCTGGCTGAGGAGGGGGTCCTCTACATCTCGCTCCTCACCGACCCGACCTACGGCGGCGTGAGCGCGTCCTTCGCCACCCTCGGCGACGTCCTGATCGCCGAGCCCGGGGCCCACATCGGCTTCGCCGGACCGACCGTGATCGAGCAGACGATCCGCCAGCAGCTGCCGGAGGGCTTTCAGACCTCGGGCTTCCTGATGGACCACGGGATGCTCGACCTGGTGGAGCAGCGGGAGAACCTTCGCCGCACGATCCGCAACCTCCTCACCGTGCACCGCGAGGCGGAGGCGGTGCGGTCCGGCCAGGGCGCCACCGCGGCCGAGCGTCTGCCGGAGGCCTCTGGACCTGCCCCGGTCACCGACCCCGGGGAGCTGCCGGCCCGGGAGCCCTGGGACGTGGTTCAGCTGGCGCGCCACATCGAGCGGCCGCACACCCTCGAGTACGTCGGCTTCGTCTTCGACGAGTTCCAGGAGCTGCACGGCGACCGCCTGTTCGAGGAGGATCACGCGATCGTGGGCGGCCTGGCCCGGCTGGGCGAGCTGCCGTTGATGGTGATCGGCCACCAGAAGGGCCACACCACCGGCGAAATGATGGAGCGCAACTTCGGCATGCCCCAGCCCGAGGGCTACCGCAAGTCCATGCGGCTGATGCGCTACGCCGCCCGCTTCGGGCTGCCGATCGTGACCTTCGTCGACACGCCGGGGGCCTATCCGGGGATCGGCGCCGAGGAGCGCGGGCAGTCGGTGGCCATCGCCGAGTCGATCATGCAGATGTCGCGGCTGCCCATACCGATCGTGACGGTGGTCACCGGTGAGGGGGGGAGCGGCGGAGCGCTGGCGCTCGCAGCCAGCGACCGCATGCTCATGCTCGAGAACTCCTACTACTCCGTCATCAGCCCCGAGGGCTGCGCCACCATTCTCTTCAAGGACGCCGCCGCGGCCCCGAAGGCCGCCGCGGCCTTGCGCATGACGGCACCTGACCTGCTGCGCCTGCGGGTGATGGACGCGATCGTGCGCGAGCCCGAGCAGGGCGCCCACACCGACCCGGCCGCCGCCGCGACGAACGTCAAGGCCGCGCTGGTGCAGAGCCTGGCCGAACTCCTCCCGCTCGATCCCGGCGAGCTGCTCGCGCGCCGCTACGAGCGCTTCCGCGGGTTCGGCGCTCCGGACAGCCAGCAGGTACTCCCCCCAGTCGAGGAGAGCACATGAACGATGCCAAGAGCACACCCGACGCGAAGTTGCTCGAGTCCGTTTGGGCGGAGGCCCGCGGACTCGTGCAGCGGCTCGAGGGAACCAGCGTCGAGCGCCTGTCCGTGGTGGCCGGCGACTGCACGATCGAGATCGAGCGGGCCGCGGGCGCGCCCGCCGCGCCTCCTGGCGCCGACGCCGTCCAGCTGGGCGGAGCGATCGCACCGGGGGCCGGCCCGGGGCCCGGCGTCGCGCCGGAGGCGCGGGGTGCTTCGGGCGCCTTTGCCGCCATCTCCGACGGCCGAGTGCCCGTGCTGGCGCCGCTCGTGGGGACCTTCTTCCGCGCCGCGCAGCCCGGTTCCAAGCCGTTCGTGGAGCAGGGAGACGTGGTGGACGTCGGCCAGACGGTCTGCATCGTCGAGGCGATGAAGCTCATGAACGAGGTCGGGGCGGGCGAGGGCGGTCGCATCGTGGAGATCGTGGTGGAGAACGGCGACCCGGTGGAGTTCGAGCAGGTGCTGATGTACCTCGAGCCCGCGGCCGAGTAGGACGCCGGCGTGTTCGACAAGGTCCTGATCGCCAACCGGGGCGAGATAGCCCTCCGGGTGGTGCGTGCCTGCCGGGAGCTGGGCGTGCCCTCGGTGGCGGTGTACTCCACGGCTGACGCCGAGTCGGCGGCGGTGCGCCTGGCCGACGAGTCGGTGTGCATCGGCCCGCCCGCGCCTGGCAAGAGCTACCTGCACATCCCCAACGTGATCGGCGCGGCGCAGAAGACGGGAGCCGACGCGCTCCACCCCGGCTACGGCTTTCTCTCCGAGGACCCGTACTTCGCCGAGATCTGCGCCGACAACGACATCACCTTCATCGGGCCGCGCCCGGACGTGATGGAGCGGGTGGGCGACAAGGCCATCGCACGCGACCAGATGCAGAAGGCCGGCCTGCCGCTGCTCCCGGGCACGGTCGAGCCGGTCACGTCGCCCGACGAGGCGCAGGAGATCGCCGACTCGATCGGCTACCCCGTGATCATCAAGGCGGTGGCGGGCGGCGGCGGGCGCGGCATGAACGTGGTCCACCGCGCGGAGGACCTCGTGCGCCTCTACCAGACCACGCGCGCCACGGCCCAGGCCGTCTTCAAGGACAGCGCGGTGTACATCGAGCGCTACCTGGAGGCCCCGCGCCACACCGAGGTCCAGCTGGTCTGCGACGAGCACGGCAACGGCGTCTACTTCTTCGAGCGCGACTGCTCCGTGCAGCGCCGCCACCAGAAGCTGATCGAGGAGGCGCCGTCGATCCACCTGAGCGACGAGGCCCGCCGCGACATCGGCGAGCGGGCGGTGCGCGGGGCGCTGTCGGTGGGCTACACGGGCGCCGGGACCATGGAGTTCCTGCTCGACGACCAGGGCAATCTCAGCTTCATGGAGATGAACGCGCGGATCCAGGTGGAGCATCCGGTCAGCGAGATGATCACCGGCGTGGACCTGATCCAGGAGCAGATCCGGGTCGCGGCGGGTGAGCCACTGTCGGTGAAGCAAGAGGACGTGGTGCTTTCGGGGCACTCGATCGAGTGCCGCGTCAACGCCGAGGACCCCGAGCGGGACTTCGCGCCCGCGGCCGGGCGGCTCGAGGTCTACGTGCCACCGGGCGGCCCGTGGACCCGCGTGGACTCTCACTGCTACCCGGGCTGGACGATCGCACCCTTCTACGACTCGCTCGTGGCCAAGCTGATCGTGTGGGCTCCGGATCGCGACGGCGCGATCGAGCGGATGGACCGCGCGCTCTCGGAGTTCCAGATCGAGGGACGCGGCATCAGGACCACGATCGCCTTCCATAGGCGGGTGCTGGCCAACGAGCAGTTCCGGGCGGGTGAGGTGTCCACCGACTTCCTGGAGCACTTCATGGCTGCAGAAGCGGCGGTGGCGGCGGAGTGAGGCCGATGGACCACGGGATCATCGGCGGCCCATCGCGACCGCAGGCTGTATAAAGACCAGATGCCTGAGATCGACGTTGGCTCCGAGATCGCAGGTCATCGCCTCGAGGAGATCATCGGCCGCGGTGGCATGGGGGTCGTGTACCGCGCGCGTGACCTCACCCTCGACCGCGTCGTAGCGCTCAAGGTCATCGCACCGGAGTTCGCCGAGCTGCCCGAGTTCCGAGACCGCTTCAAGCGCGAGTCACGGCAGGCGGCGTCGATCCGGCACCCCAACGTCATCTCCATCTACCGCGCCGGGGAAGAGGGAGCGCTGCTCTTCATCACGATGGACTACGTGGAGGGCACCGACCTGAAGACCTTCATCGGCGTTCGGGGTCGCCTGGACCCGAGGCTCGCGGCCGAGGTCGTCGCGCAGGTGGCGGCAGGCCTGGAGGCGGCCCACACGCGCGGGCTCGTCCATCGCGACGTCAAGCCTGCCAACGTCTTGATCGAGAACCAGCGGCAGGCCTATCTGACCGACTTCGGGCTGACCAAGCCCGCCGCACCCGGGTCGGCCTTCACGAAGACGGGCATGGTCGTCGGAACGACCGACTACCTGGCTCCCGAGCAGATCCAGGGGGACAAGCTCGACGCGCGCGTCGACGTCTACGCGTTGGGCTGCGTGCTCTACGAGGCGCTGACCGGGTTCGTTCCCTATCCACGGGAGAACCCGGCGGCCACGATGTGGGCGCACATGAGCGATGCACCGCCCTCCGTGCTCGAGCGCGCGCCCGACGTGCCGGTCGAGTTCGACCAGGTGGTGCGCCGCGCGATGGCCAAGGATCCCAACCAGCGATTCATCTCCGCGGAGGCGATGGGACAGGCGCTGACCGCGGCCGCCTCGGACGTGCGACCGCGGGAGAGCGGGGTCTCCCTTCCCCAGACCGTGGCCGCGCCCGGTCTCGACCGCAGGGAGACCGAAGGGGCCACCCAGGCCGCCGATCGCCGGCCGGCGACGCCGGCGACGAGCACCCACGGCGAAGGCCAGGGACCGCCGCCCGAGGGCGGCGTTCAGGGCCCCGCCAGCACCCCGCCGGCCCCTCCTGCGAGGCCGACCCAGGCCGGACGCGGGCAGAGAGACACGGCCCCGACCGCCCGGCAACGCCGAAATCCGCGCTTGCTCATCGGGCTCGCCGTGCTGGGCGTGGCCCTCGCGGCCGCCGGCGTCGCCCTCCTGGCAGGAGGAGGCGACGACGGGTCGGACGATCTGTCCGGGCAGTCGGTGGCGGTTCCGGTCGCAGCCGCGCTGCCGAAGGACCTCGCGTGGCGTGAGATCCGTGACGCGCCGTTCGCTCGCCAGTACGCGGCGTCGACCACCGTGGACGGCAGGATCTGGGTGTTCGGCGGCGTCGGAATCAAGACCTCGAGCACCACCACGAAGTCCTACGACCCCGCCACCAACGCCTGGAGCACCGGGCCGGGTCTCCCGCGGGCGTTGCACCATGCCATGGCGGTGACGTATAAGGGCGAGGCTGTGGTGATCGGTGGTTTTGTGCCCGATGGGGATGAGTTGACGGCGGGGCAGTCGGATCGGGTCTATGTGTTG
>Ga0136616_10000176_pt1 | contig 26263 bp, 25 predicted proteins | sample AntDrymUQ2992106_2_FD_106648 | JGI IMG/M metagenome (GOLD analysis project Ga0136616, IMG submission 106648) | Polar desert sand microbial communities from Dry Valleys, Antarctica - metaG UQ299 (21.06) | ecosystem: Environmental > Terrestrial > Soil > Desert | place: Antarctica: Dry Valley... | reverse complement strand
TACGTCGTCTTCGGCGGCATGAAGGGCACCACGTGGGTGCAGATGGTGAAGGCGGCCCTGCTCATGACGGGCGCGACGCTCGTCACCATCCTCGTCATGTTCGAGTTCAATTGGAACGTCAGCGAGCTGCTCGGCACTGCGGCAGCGGAAAGCGGCAAGGGTCCCGCGTTCCTCGAACCGGGTCAGCGTTACGCCACCGAGGCGCAGGGGCTGACCGGCAAGCTCGACCTCATCAGCCTCGGGTTGGCGTTGGTGCTGGGTACCGCGGGCTTGCCGCACATCCTCATCCGCTTCTACACCGTCCCGACCGCGCGGGAGGCACGCAAGTCGGTGCTCTGGGGCATCGGGATCATCGGATCCTTTTACCTGATGACGATCGCGCTGGGCTTCGGGGCAGCGGCGCTCGTGGGCAGCGACGCAATTCGCGAACAGAACACCGCAGGCAACACCGCCGCACCACAGCTGGCTCGGGAGATCGGCGCCCGCGTGTTCGGTGACCTCGGGGGCACGCTCATGCTTGCCTTCATCGCATCGGTCGCCTTCGCGACCATCCTGGCGGTCGTCGCCGGCCTGACGTTGGCCTCCTCGTCGTCATTCGCGCACGACATCTACGCCAACGTCATCCACCGCGGCGAAGCCCCGGAGGGCTCAGAGGTGCGGGTCGCCCGCATGGCCGCGTTCGTGATCGGTGCGGTCGCCATCCTGTTGAGCATCTACGCCCAGCGGCTCAACGTTGCGTTCCTCGTGGCTCTCGCGTTCGCTGTCGCCGCGTCGGGCAACCTCCCGGCGATCCTCTACAGCCTCTTCTGGCGACGGTTCAACACGCAAGGCGCGGTGTGGGCCATCTACGGCGGCCTCATCACGGCCGTGGTGCTGGTCATCTTCTCCCCCGTGGTGTCCGGCAAGGTCGCCGCAGATGGAACCAGCGCATCGCTGTTCCCGCTCGGCACCGACTTCAGCTGGTTCCCACTGGAGAACCCGGGCTTGGTGTCGATTCCGGCGGGCTTCTTCTTCGGCTGGCTGGGCACCATGCTCAGCAAGGAGTACGACGAGGGCAAGTTCGCCGAGATGGAGGTTCGCTCCCTCACCGGTGCCGGTGCCGAGCAGGCAGTCCCCCACTGAGGAGCTGACCCACCACGGCTGAAGGAGCCACGATCCGAGGAGCGCTGCAGTGACCAGCGAGGCAATCTCCAACCTGTTGCACGAGAACCGACGCTTCGAACCGCCGCCGGACCTCGCGAAGGAGGCCGAGGCACGCGCGGAGTTGTACGACGAGGCGGCCGGCGACCGGGTCGCCTTCTGGGAGGAGCAGGCGCGACGGCTGACCTGGGCAAAGGAGTGGGACACCGCGCTCGCCTGGGAGCCGCCCTTTGCGAAGTGGTTCGTCGGCGGGGAGCTCAACGTGACCGTCAACTGCGTCGACCGGCACGTCGACGCCGGCCGGGGCGACAAGGTGGCGATCCACTGGGAGGGCGAGCCCGGCGACACCCGCACGCTCACTTATGCCGAGCTACACAGTGAGGTCTGCAAGGCGGCCAACGCCCTCATCGAGCTGGGCGTCAACAAGGGCGACCGGGTCGCGATCTACATGCCGATGATCCCGGAGACGGCGATCGCCATGCTGGCGTGCGCCCGGATCGGCGCACCGCACTCCGTCGTCTTCGGCGGCTTCTCTTCCGACGCGCTGCGCAGCCGCATCCAGGACGCCGACGCCCGCGTCGTCATCACCGCCGACGGGGGGTATCGCCGTGGCGCGCCGAGCGCACTCAAACCAGCCGTCGACGAGGCGCTCGAGGAGTGCCCCGACGTACACCATGTCCTCGTCGTACGCCGTACCGAACAGGACGTGGCGTGGGACGACGACCGTGACGTGTGGTGGCACGAAGTGGTCGACCGGCAGGACGCCGATCACGAGGCACCCGCGCACGACAGCGAGCACCCGCTCTACATCCTCTACACCAGCGGCACGACCGCGAAGCCGAAAGGCATCCTGCACACGACGGGCGGCTACCTGACCCAGGTCGCCTACACCCACCGGGTTGTCTTCGACCACAAGCCGGACACCGACGTCTACTGGTGCGCCGCCGACATCGGCTGGGTCACCGGCCACAGCTACATCGTCTACGGCCCGCTCGCCAACGGCGCCACCTCACTGATGTACGAGGGGACGCCGGACAAGGAACGCTGGTGGAAGATGATCGAGCATTACAAGGTGTCGATCCTCTACACCGCGCCGACCACGATCCGCACCTTCATGAAGTGGGGTGAGGAGTGGCCGCAGAAGTACGACCTGTCCTCCCTGCGACTGCTCGGGACGGTCGGTGAGCCGATCAACCCTGAGGCGTGGATGTGGTACCGGGAGCACATCGGCGGCGGCCGCTGCCCCGTCGTCGACACGTGGTGGCAGACGGAGACAGGCGCCATCATGATCAGCCCGCTGCCCGGGGTCACCGCCACCAAGCCGGGTGCCGCGATGCGGGCGCTGCCGGGGATCGCGGCCGACGTGGTCGACGACCAGGGCACGTCAGTGCCGGACGGCGGCGGCGGCTACCTCGTGCTGACCGAGCCGTGGCCGTCGATGCTGCGCGGCATCTGGGGCGACGACGAGCGCTACCGGGAGACGTACTGGTCACGCTTCGAGGGCCGCTACTTCGCTGGCGACGGGGCAAAGAAGGACGACGACGGCGACATCTGGCTGCTCGGGCGGGTCGACGACGTCATGAACATCTCCGGGCACCGGATCTCCACCACCGAGGTGGAGTCCGCGCTGGTCTCTCACCCGAAGGTGGCGGAGGCCGCGGTCGTGGGCGCCACCGACCCGACAACTGGCCAGGCGATCGTCGCGTTCGTCATCCTGCGGGGCAGCGTGCCGGAGGGTGAGGCGGCGGGCGACGCGGTGGCAAAGGACCTGCGCGCCCACGTTGCCAAGGAGATCGGCCCGATCGCCAAACCGCGGCAGATTCTCGTCGTACAGGAGCTGCCGAAGACGCGCTCCGGCAAGATCATGCGCCGGTTGCTGCGGGACGTGGCGGACAACCGGCAGATGGGCGATGTGACCACGCTGACCGATTCCTCCGTCATGGATCTCATCAAGGAGAAACTGCCCGCCGCCGCTAGCGAGGAATAGCGGGTCCGACGCCGTAGGGTGATCCGCGTCCGTCGGGGTACGCCGCGTCACGGCGACCCGACCTTAAGTTTCCGAGAGGTGACGCACCATGTCCTACGCCTACGGCGGCGAGCAGAGCGCAACGAAGACCGGCTCCAGCGCGCGCGGCGGTTCCAGCACTACGACGGGGGCAGGTGAGGAGCAGACGCTCGGGCACCTCGTGTCCGCCGCGACCCGAGACCTGAGCTCGCTGGTGCGCTCCGAGATCGAGCTGGCGAAGCTCGAGGTCCGCGCCGATGCGAAGAAGGCGGCCAAAGGCGGGGCGATGTTCGGTGCGGCCGCCTTCTGCGGCGTACTGGCCATCATCCTGCTGTCCATCGCGTTGGCGTACGGCATCTCCGCCCTGGGCATCCCGCTCGGCTGGAGCTTCTTCATCGTCGCAGTCCTCTACCTCATCGTTGCCGCGGTGCTGGCGCTGATCGGCAAGAAGGCGGTCTCCCAGGTGAAGCCGCCGGAGCGCACCATTCGTACGGTCAAGGAAAGCGTCGCCACGCTGAAGAACCGCGGCTCGAGCTGACGTTCGAGGCGTGGCCACATCGGCACCGGAGGACGTTCCGGCTCCGGTCGCTGATGTGACAGGCTGCCGGCCATGCCGTCGTCGGAGGCATCCGTCGTACTCGCCCCCGGCCCGTGGACGCACCGCGACATCGCGGCCAACGGCGCACGCTTCCACGCCGCGGAGACCGGCTCAGGCCCGCTGGTGCTGCTCCTCCACGGCTTCCCGGAGTTCTGGTGGGCCTGGCGGCACCAACTCCCCCTGCTCGCCCGAGCTGGCTACCGGGCGGTCGCGGTCGACCTTCGGGGCTACGGCGGAAGCGACAAACCTCCAAGAGGCTACGACCCCTTTACGCTGAGCGCCGACGTCGCCGCGCTGGTCCGCGTACTCGGTGAGCGGGAAGCGGTGGTGGTGGGGCACGGCTGGGGCGGGTTCCTCGGCTGGACCACCGCTGTCCTGCACCCGCAGGTCGTCTCCCACCTCGCCGTCCTGTCCATGCCGCACCCGCGGCGGCTGCGCGGCGCCCTGCTCGCGGACCAGCGACAGGTGGCGCACAGCGTCCACGTCCTCGGGTTCCAGACACCGTGGGTGCCGGAGCGCCGGCTGGTCGCCGACGACGGAGCCCTGGTGGAGCGGCTCATCCGCCGCTGGTCGGCAACACCCGGCTGGCCGGACCCCGCGACAACCGCCCGCTACCGACAGGCGATCCGCATCCCCGGCGTCGCGCACAGCGCCCTGGAGTACCACCGCTGGGCACTCCGCTCCATCCCGCGCCCCGACGGTATGCGCTTTGCACGGCGCATGCGTACGCCGGTCCGCGTTCCCGTCCTCCACGTTCACGGCGAGCACGACGGGTCCCTGCTGCCGCGTTCCGCCGCCGGCTCCGACCGCTACGTGTCAGGGCCCTACCGCTGGCGACTGCTCCGGGGGGTGGGCCACTTCCCCCACGAGGAGTGCCCCGAGGTGCTGGGCGGGGAGCTCCTGTCCTGGCTCGCGTCGAACCCGAAAGCGGCCGGTTAGCGCCCACACCGGGCCCGCAGCAGCTAAGCGCAGCCGCCGGTCGCCACCGGAGTCGTGGCCTGCCGGCCGCGGTCGGCAACGCTGCCGACCTCGTCGGCGGTCAGCGCGTAGCCGGTGCCGGCGTGATCCGCGGACGCAGCGAAGACGACGCCGTACACCTCGCCGTCGGGAGCGAGCAGCGGACCACCGGAGTCGCCCGGCCGGACGTCCGCGCGGACGGCGTAGACGTCGCGGGTCACCTCCACGCGCTGGTAGACGTCCAGCCCGCGGGCGGTCAGCCTGGTACGGACCCGCGCAGGCGCCGCCCGATAGCCGCCGCCCTCCGGATAGCCCGCCACCACCGCGCCATCCCCATGCTCGGCCTCCCCGGCGAAACGCAGGGCGGGGACGTCGAGCCCGGGAACGCGGAGTACGGCGACATCGCGGCCGGGGTCGTACGCCACCACCTGGGCGGGCAGCTCGCGACCCATCCTGCCCACCGCCACCGTGGGTGCGGTCACACCAGCGACGACGTGCGCGTTGGTCATCACCCGCTGCGGCGCGTAGACGAAACCGGTGCCGCTCATCCGGCGGTCGCACGCCGCCGCGGTGCCCGACACCTGGACGACGCTGAGTCGGGTACGGCGTATCGCCGGCCGGTTCGCCACCCGTCCACCGGGGCTCCGCACGGCCGGGAGGTCGCGCGGTCCCAGACCTGCGAAGACTTCGGGGAAGCCACTGGCCCGTAGCGTTCGCCGCACGTCGCCGAAGAGGGTGTGCACCGCCCCGGGCGCCACGCCATCCACGACGCTCAGCACCTGCGAGGAACGCACCGCGCGGGCGAGGCCGGGCACCGGGCCGCTGGCAACCACGAGGCCGAGCAGGTAGGCGACGAGCAGCCCGGCGACCACCGCGACGATCCCCCCGCCCGCGGCGTCGGCGACCCTGACCGGGCGCCAGGTCAGCCGGCGGCGCAGCGCCAGGCCGGCGAAGGCGAACACCGCCTGGCCGACGGTGGCGAGGACGAGCACGAGGGCGACCACGGCGACCGCCCGGGCCGGACCGGAGTCGAAACGCCCGCCGACCCAAGGCGCGAACAGCAGGCCGACAAGGCCGCCGGCAACCAGGCCGGCACAGGAGATCGCGCCGACGACGAGACCCCGGCGCAGGCCGGACAGCCCCAGCAGCAGCAACACGATGAGAAGCAGGCCGTCGAGGAGACTCACGGTCGTACCTCGTTGCCGTCACAGCGTCCATGCGACGGCACCACCATCTCCTCAACCCGACCGACGTCCCAGGGCCGCTCCAACCCGGCGAGCGCGAGCAGGCGGGACACCAGCCCGGCGGTGAAGCCCCAGACGAGCAGACCGCGCACCCGGAAGGCCGGACCGACATACCCGCTGGGGTGACGGACCGACAGCCGGTTGACCGGGTCGATCAGCTCCGCCAGCGGTACCCGGACGACCGCCGCGACCTCCGCCGCGTCGACCGCGCGCACCGCCGAGGGCTTCCGCCACCAGCCGACGACAGGTACGACGACGAAGCGGCTCGGGGGCAGATACAGCGCCGGCAGCGTCGCGACGACCTCGACTCCCGCCGGGTCCAGCCCGGTCTCCTCCACGGCCTCCCGCAGGGCCGCGCCCACCGGCCCGCTGTCGCCGGGGTCGACCGCGCCGCCGGGAAACGCCGGTTGGCCCGCGTGGCTGCGCAGCGCGTGCGCCCGCTCGATGAGCAGCAGGTCGGGGCCGCTCGGCCCCTCACCGAACAGCATGAGCACCGCGGACTGCCGGGTCGGCTCCTCCGGCGGGGGCGGCAGGAAACGGCTGAGTTGCTCCGGGCGTACGCCGGCGGCGGCCCGTGCCAGCGGCTCCATCCACCGGGGCAGGCCGGTCCCGACGGTCAACCGCGGACCCGTACACCGAGGTGGCGGGCGATCAGCTCGCGCAGCTCCGCCGCGCTCGTCAGCTCTCCCAGCTTGCGGTGGGCCACCCGACCGTCCGCTCGAACGAAGAGGGTCACCGGTGGGCCCGGCAAGCCGAGCGCTGAGCGCAGCTGCCCGTCGGGGTCCTCGACGGAAGGGAAGCGCAGCCCGAAGTCGGCGGCCGCGGCCAGGCCGGCGTCGCGCCGGTCGAGCAGGTCGACGCCGAGGAACCGCACCGACGTGCCCGCCTGGTCGGCGACCTCCTGCAACAGCGGCGCCTCGCGGGCACAGGGCGGGCACCAGCTCGCCCACACGGAGACCACGGCCGGGCCGGGGAACTTCGACAGGGTGACCGCCGGGCCCTCCCCCAGACAGTCCAGGCGCAGCGCGGGCAGTCCACCGGATACGGCAGGGACGTCGCCGCCCCGGTCCCGCGGGCACGGCGCCAGATCGGCGGCGGCAAAAAGCCGGTCGAGTTCCTCGCCACCGGGCCGGGTCGTTTCGGGTAGCGCTGCGCGGCCGGCCAGGCCCATCGCACCGCTGTCACGGCCATCCCGCGCGGCGCCCGTCCCGCCGCCTTGGACCGCGCACCCGGCGAGCAGGACCACGAAAGCCAACCCCGAGGCCAACCCCGCTACCCGCCTCACGCCGGCAGATCCTCCCGCGCGTCCGGGCCGCTGAGCGCGGGTTCGCCGGTGGCGGGTCCGCGGACCAGCCGGTTGGCCTCCGCGAGCCCGGTGGGGCCGATGCCGTACGACGGGCACAAGCCGGCAACCGGGCAGGCGCCGCACGCCGGCCGGCGACTGTGGCAGACCCGACGGCCGTGGAAGATCAACCGGTGGGACAGCAGCGTCCAGTCCCCCCGGGGGAACAGGCCGGCCAGATCCTGTTCGACCTTCACCGGGTCGTCCGAGGCGGTCCACCCCAACCGTCGGGACAGCCGTCCGACGTGGGTGTCGACGGTGATGCCCGGCATGTCGAAGGCGTTGCCCAGGACGACGTTCGCCGTCTTCCGGCCGACGCCGGGCAGCGTGACCAGGTCCGCCAGGCGACGGGGGACCTCGCCGGCGTACCGGTCGCACAGCGCCTGACCGAGCCCGGTCAGCGCGCCCGCCTTGGCCCGGAAGAACCCGGTCGGCTGGATCAGCGCCTCCAACTCGGCGCGGTCGGCTCCGGCGTACGCGGCAGCGGACCGGTACCGGTCGAAGAGGGCGGGAGTGACCAGGTTGACCCGCTTGTCGGTGGTCTGCGCGGAGAGGATGGTGGCGACCAGCAGCTCCAGCGGGGTGGTGAAATCCAGCTCGCAGTGGGCGTCGGGGTAGGCCTCAGCGAGCAACCGGTGGGCCCGCCGCGCCCGCCGGACCAGGGCCAGGCGCGACTCGCTGGCGGGGGAGCTGCGGGGCACGCTCTCAGCGTACGGGCGCCGTGGGGGTGCCGCCGCTGCCCCTGACTGGGCCACACTGGGCGGGTGACGACCGACGCGGACAACCGGGCGACCCGCCAGGGGGTCGACGTGGTCAGCCGCGCGCCGCTGTTCACCGCGCTCGACGAGGAGGCGGCGGCGGCGCTGCGCGCGTCGATGACCGCATCCAGGCTCAGCCGCGGGCAGGTGCTGTTCGCGGAGGGCGACGCCGGCGACCGGCTCTACGTCATCGTCGAGGGCAAGATCAAGCTGGGGCGCACCTCTGGTGACGGTCGGGACAACCTGGTAGCCGTGCTCGGCCCCGGCGAGATGTTCGGCGAGCTGTCCCTCTTCGACCCCGGACCTCGTACGGCGACTGCGTCGGCACTCACCGACGCCCGGCTGCAGGAGCTGGCGCACGACGATCTGCGACCGTGGCTGACCGGCCGCCCCGAGGTGGCCTCCCAACTGCTGCGCGCGCTGGCGCAGCGGCTGCGCCGTACCAACGAGTCACTCGCCGACCTGGTGTTCAGCGACGTACCGGGCCGGGTGGCGAAGGCCCTGCTCGACCTGTCCCAGCGGTTCGGCGTACCGGCCGAGGACGGGTTGCACGTCACGCACGACCTCACCCAGGAGGAGCTGGCCCAGCTCGTCGGCGCCTCACGGGAGACCGTCAACAAGGCGCTCGCCGACTTCGCCAGCCGCGGCTGGGTGCGGCTGGAGGCGCGGGCGGTCGTCATCCGCGACGCCGAGCGGCTGGCCCGGCGGGCCCGCTGACCGCTCAGTCTCGCTGCGCCGCCAGGTAGTCCAGCTGGGCGCGGACGGAGAGTTCGGCGGCCGGCCACACGGCCGGGTCGACATCGGCATAGACCCGGCGTACGACGTCGTCGGCGCTGCGGTCACCCGCGGCCAGCGCCGCCGCCACCTGGCGCAGCCGCTCGGCCCGGTGGGTGAGGTAGCCGTCCAGGGCGTCCGTGGCGTCGGTGAGCACCGGGCCGTGACCGGGCAGCACGGTGTTCAGCGAAGCAGTGTCGGCGAGTGCCCGTAGCCGGCGCAGCGAGGCGAGGTAGTCGGCCAGCCGCCCGTCCGGGTGGGCGACGACCGTGGTGCCGCGGCCCAGCACGGTGTCGCCGGTGAGCACCGCCCGGTCGGCCGGCAGCAGGAAGCACACCGAGTCCGCGGTATGACCGGGTGTCGTCACCACGCCGACCTTCAGCCCGTGGACCTCGATCACGTCGCCGTCGACCAAACCGGCCCCGCCGACCCGATGGGCTTCGTCGTAGGCGCGCACCGAAGCACCGGACAGCTCGGCGAACCGACGCGCGCCGGCCGCGTGATCGGGGTGGCCGTGGGTGAGCAGGCAGACCGCCACCGACCGTCCCTTGTCCGCCACCGCGTCGAGCACCGCCCGCAGGTGCGCCTCGTCGTCCGGGCCGGGGTCGACCACGACCGCGCGGGTGGCGGACGGTTCGGCGAGCACCCAGGTGTTCGTCCCGTCGAGTGTCATCGGGCCGGGGTTCGGCGCGCGTACGCAGGTCGCCCGCGGCGTCACCGGGCCGTCGGGTGGGCTGGTCACCCGGGGTACCCCGGGTCTCCCGGCAGCAGCACCTGCACGTCGTCACCGGAGATGACCGTCGCGGGCAGCAGCCGGCGGATCTCGCGGTGCGTGGCGTCGTCGAGCACCGCGGCCACGCTCGGATAGCCGACGAGGTCGCCCAGGGTGGCGACGGTGGGCGGCAGCATCGCCAGCTCCCCCCGCTCGTGGCGGCGCAGCGCCTCCTCCGGGCGGACCCAGGCCACCCGGTCCGCCTCGCCTCCCACATCGCGGGTGCGCTGCCCGACCGGCAGGGCCGCCACGAAGAAGCGGGTGTCATAGCGGCGCGTCTCGAAGTCGGGGGTGATCCAGTGCGCCCACGGGCGCAGCAGCGCCGAGCGCAGCACCAGCCTGCGCCGCTGCAGCAGCTGGGCCATCGCCAGGCTGCGGTCGAGCAGCGCCAGCCGGTCGCGCTCCCAGTCCTCGCCGGTCATGTCCGCAACCACTCCACCGCCCGCCGGAGCGTGGCCGGCCAGCAGCACCCCCGACTCTTCGAACGTCTCGCGCACCGCCGCGCACACCAGGGCGCGCACCAGGTGCGCGTCCGCGCTGAGCGGCCGGCACCAGTCCTCGGGTGGCGGACCGCTCCACGCGATGTCCGCATCGGCGTCCCGCGCGTCGACCGCGCCGCCGGGGAAGACGTGCATGCCGGCGGCGAAGACCATCGACGTCACCCGGCGCAGGAGGTAGGCCTCGACCCCGCCGGAGGACGCATCGCGCAACAGCACCACCGTCGCGGCGTCGCGCAACGGCACCGGCGCCTCGCCGGCCGCGGCGAACGCCCGCGCGCGGGCAGCCAGGTCGGCCGGCAGCGTCCGGGAGGGCAGCACCGGCGGCACCGCGGTGCTACCCGGCGACCTCGACGACGACCTCCACCTCGACCGGAGCGTCGAGGGGCAGCGCCGCAACGCCGACCGCGCTGCGGGCGTGCCGGCCGGCGTCGCCGAACACCTCACCGAGCAGCTCGCTGGCGCCGTTCACCACGCCGGGTTGTCCGGTGAAGTCCGGCGCGCTGGCGACGAAACCGACCACCTTGACCACCCGGCGTACGGCGGAGAGCTCGCCGAGCTCGGCCTTGATCGCGGCGAGCGCATTGAGCGCGCAGGTGCGGGCGAGTTCGGTGGCCTGCTCCGGCTCGACCTCCGCCCCCACCTTGCCGGTCACCGCCATCGCACCCTCGACCATGGGCAGCTGCCCGGAGGTCCACACATGACTCCCGCTGCGCACGGCAGGGACGTAGGACGCCAATGGGGCCACCACGCCGGGCAGCGTCAGTCCCAGCTCGACCAGCCGCTCCTCGGGGGTGCTCACGAGCGAGGCCGCTTCAGGTAGGCCACGACCTGCTCACCGCCACCTGGTCCTGGCACCACCTGCACGAGCTCCCACCCGTCCGCCCCCCACTGGTCGAGGATCTGCTTGGTCGCGTGCACCAGCAACGGCACGGTCGCGTACTCCCAGGTTGGCATGCACCGCACCCTAGACGCCGTACGGCGCTGACGTCCCGGCGGGGCGCGTCCTGTATCTGCTGCCGCCGCTCAGCCGCCGAAGGCGGTGGTGAAGACCTCGAACGCGGCCGCGCGGACCACGCCGAGCCGCTGGCCGACCTGGCGGGCCATCGAGTCCAGGAACTCCTCGGGGTCGAAGTGTTCCCACCCGAGCCCCGCGATGTACGCCCGGTGCGCCGCCAACGAGGAGACCCCGCGGTCGAAGGTGTCCCCGATGTCCACCGCGTGCTGCGCCGCCGGGGAGCCGAACGCCCACACCTGACGGACGCCACCCCACGGGTCCAGCCCCTTGTCGACCTGCTCGCGGAAGACCCACCGGTTGCCCGCGTCGCGGGCGGCGTCCAACGTGGCTCTCCCGACCGCAATGTGGTCGGCCATGTTGAGCGCGTCGGCGCCGTCCCAGGTGTCCCGAAAGTTGTTCGTCAGTACTACCTCGGGCCGGTGCTTGCGGATCGACACGGTGATGGCACGGCGCAGGTCGACGCCGTACTCCAGCACTCCGTCCGGCCGGCGCAGGAAGTCGATGTCGCTGACCCCGACGATGCGGCACGACTCGATCTGCTCCGCCTCGCGGAGCGGTCCGCTCCGCTCCGGCCCGACGCCATCGATCCCTGCCTCGCCACTGGTCACCAGGCAATACGCCACGTGCTTTCCTTGGCCGGTCCAGCGGGCGATCGCCGCGGCGGCGCCGAACTCCATATCGTCGGGATGTGCCACCACCGCCAGGGCGCGGCTCCAGTCCTCGTCGAGGGACTTCAACGGAGCGGCTGGCGCTGGCTCGTGCGGGTGGTCGGTCATGGGCCCCAGCCTGCACCCCCGGCGCCGTCGTAGCCCCGACCGCCGTCTGCGCGGCGCCGCCACTGGACGGCGATCTACCGCGTGCACCCGCCGCGGCGTTGAGCTGCATACTGATGCAGGTAATACGGATGCTAGTGTGCGGATATGCGCACCACCATCGACCTCGATGCGGACGTCGATGCGCGGATGCGTGCGCTGGCGCGCCGACGAGGGGTGCCGCTGCGAGTGGTGATCAACGAGGCCCTGCGGGCGAGCCTGCATCCCGCCGGCTCGGCCGCGAGTGCGCCGTACGTGCTGCCGACCCGGCGGCTGAGGATCCGCGCCGGTATCGACGTGGACAAGGCGCGCATCCTCGCCGACGACCTCGAGGACGACGAGATCGCGCACAAGCTCGAGCTGCGCAAGTAGCAGCGTGCTGACCCGGTGAAGCTCCCAGACGTCAACGTGCTGTTGTACGCGGTCGACGAGGCGTCGCCGCGGTTCCCCGTCGCGCGACCGTGGGTCGAGGGGCTCATCGGTGGATCCGAGACGGTGGCGCTCACCTGGTCGGTGCTGCTCGCCTTCGTGCGCCTGACGACAAAGCGGCAGATCGTTGCCGAGCCTTTCACCGTCGAGGAGGCGCTCGATGTCGTCGATGGCTGGCTGGGCCGGCCGAACGTCGTGGTGATCCATCCGACCGATCGCCACAGCTCCGTCCTGCGCGAGCTGCTCACCCCCCTTGGCACCGGGGGCAACCTGACGTCCGACGCGCACCTGGCGGCCCTGGCCATCGAGCACGGTGCCGAGCTCTGCTCGAGCGACGCCGACTTCTCCCGCTTCACCGGCCTGCGCTGGTTCGACCCCCTCCGCGAGACCTGAGCGACTGCTGGGAGCCTCTCGGCGAGAGCGGCACTTTGATCTCGTCACTCGCCACCGGCTGCCTCGCTCCGTGCCCGGCGGGCGGCCTCGAAGGGGGCCCGGTCGAAGACGATCCGCATCTGCACGATCCGGCCGTCCACGACTTCGAGCCATTCCGCTCCGGGGGCGTCTGCCACCAGCGTGGTGTCGGTGTCGTACATCAGCACCGCGGTGGTGTCGTCGCCGAACGCAGCCAGTAGTTCGGACGACGTGAGCATGTGCGCGAACGGCTCCATGAATGCGCGAAAGGCCGCCGCGCCTACGAGCCGTCCCGTCGGCGCTGCGCAGACGATGTCGTCCGCTACGTAGGTCATCGCCTGCTCGAAGTCGCCGCCCGTCCAGGCACGGTAATAGGCGAGTGCGGTCTCTAGCGCGGCATCACTCTGAGTTGTCATGTGTCGCTTCCTCTTTTGTCGACGGGGATCACTTTCGTCATGACACCGCTCGCCCGCCCAACGGAACGTTCTTGGACGACCGTCTCGAGCTGCCTGCCAGCATGGGGCGCGTGACCGCCACGCTGGATCGCGCCCGGGGAGGGAGTGAGCGGGCCTTTAGCGAGCTCGTCGGGCCGTACCGGCGGGAGCTGCACCTCCACTGCTACCGGCTACTGGGCTCGACCACCGATGCCGAGGACCTGCTGCAGGAGACCCTGCTGGCCGCGTGGCGGGGCCTCGACGGGTTCGCCGGCCGGTCCTCGGTCCGCGCCTGGCTGTATCGGATCGCTACCAACTGCTGCCTCAACGCGCTGCGCGCCGCCCGCCGCCGCCCACGCCCCGAACCCGTCCCGCCGTTCGACCCGCCGCCGCCCTCCCGACGAGCCGAGGCGACCTGGCTCCAGCCGTATCCCGACGCGCTGCTCGAGGCGGCAGCTCAGGAGCCCGGTCCTGCCAGCCGGTACGCCGCCCGCGAGACGGTCGAGCTCGCCTTCGTCGCGGCTTTGCAGGCGCTACCGCCCCGGCAGGCCGCCGTGCTGCTGCTCTGCGACGTCCTCGACTTCTCCGTCGCCGAAGTCGCCGCGATGCTCGACACCACCGCCACCGCCGCGAAAGGCGTCCTGCAACGCGCCCGTGCCTCGGTTGCGCGCGACCGCGCCTCGCGAGGGGTCCACCGTCCCGCCGGCTCGACGCAGGAGCGGGACTTGGCCCTCCGCTTCGCCAAAGCGTTCACCAACGACGACATCGATGGCGTCGTCGAGCTGCTCACCGACGACGCCTGGCTCGCCATGCCGCCCGCGTCGCACGAGTACCACGGACCCATTGCCATCGCGGCATTCCTTGCCAGCAGCGCATCGTGGCGTCCTGACCGCCGCCACCGCCTGGTCGCGACCCGCGCCAACACCCAGCCCGCCTTCGGGTGCTACCTGGGCGGCGCTGAGGCTCACTTCACCGGCATCATCGTCCTCACCCACCGCGACGACCGGATCTCGGGCATCACGCGGTTCCTGGATTCCGGACTCGGTCCTGCGTTCGGCATGGCGCCCCCGGCACCCATGGGCTGACCGGGACGAGGCACGGCACGGTAACGCGGGGCGCAGCGCCTACGCTGCGGTCCCGTGGCGGTCCGGGGGGCGACAGGCGGCGTACGCCTGCACATCGTCACCGGCAAGGGCGGCACCGGGAAGACGACCGTCGCCGCGGCGCTGGCGCTGGCGCTGTCCGGGGGCGGACGCCGGGTGCTGCTCACCGAGGTCGAAGGCCGCCAGGGCATCGCTGCGCTCTTCGACTGCCCGCCGCTGCCGTACGAGGAGCGCAAGGTGGCCGTCGGCCCCGACGGTGGCGACGTCTACGCGCTGGCCGTCGATCCGGAGGCCGCGCTGCTGGAGTACCTCGAGATGTACTACCGGCTGGGCCGCGCCGGGAAGGGGCTCAAGCGGCTGGGCGCCGTCGACTTCGCCACCACGGTCGCCCCGGGGCTGCGCGACGTGCTGCTCACCGGCAAGGTCTACGAGGCCGTACGCCGGACCGCGCGGGGGGTACCGGCGTACGACGCCGTCGTCATGGACGCCCCGCCGACCGGGCGGATCGCCCGCTTCCTCAACGTCAACGCCGAAGTCGCCGGGCTGGCTCGGGTGGGGCCGATCCGCGGTCAGGCCGACTCCATCATGTCGGTGCTGCGCTCGCCGCGGACCGCGGTCCACCTGGTCACAGTGCTCGAGGAGATGCCCGTCCAAGAGACGACCGACGGCGTGGCCGCTCTCGACGCCATCGAGCTGCCGGTCGGCGGGGTCGTCGTCAACATGATCCGCCCCCCGCTGCTGCCGCGAGCCGCCCTCTCCGGCGCGGCGCGGGGGACGCTGGACCGGGCGGAGGTGGTTGCCGGCCTGCGGGCAGCCGGGGTGACCGCCCAGGTCGACAAGGTCACCGACGTGCTGCTCGCCGAGGCGGCCGAGCACGCCCGCCGGGTGAAGCTAGAACGGCGGGAGCGGCGGGCACTCGCCATGCTCGACCGGCCAACCTGGGAGCTGCCGCTCGTCGCCGACGAGATCGATCTCGGGGCTCTCTACCAGCTGGCCCGCTGCCTCGTCGAGCAGGGCGCCGCGTGAGCACGCCGAGCCGGTTGCCGGTCGACGCGCTGCTGGACGACCCCGCCACCCGCATCGTCGTCTGCTGCGGCGCGGGTGGGGTGGGCAAGACGACCACTGCGGCGGCCCTCGCGTTGCGCGCCGCTGAACGCGGCCGGCGGGCGGTTGTGCTGACCATCGACCCGGCTCGGCGACTCGCCCAGTCGATGGGGCTCGGCGAGCTGGACAACACCCCCCGGACGGTCGGCGGCGTCGACGGCGTGGCGGGCGGGCGTCTCGACGCGATGATGCTCGACATGAAGCGGACCTTCGACGAGGTCGTGCTCGCCCACGCCGACCCGGAACGGGCGCAGGAGATCCTGGCCAACCCCTTCTACCGCTCGGTATCGTCCGGTTTCGCCGGTACGCAGGAGTACATGGCGATGGAGAAGCTGGGCCAGCTGAGCGCCAGCCAGCGGTGGGACCTCATCGTTGTCGACACCCCGCCCAGCCGATCGGCCCTCGACTTCCTCGACGCACCGGCGCGGCTCGGCACCTTCCTCGACGGGCGGTTCATCCGCGTGCTCATGGTGCCGGCCAGGCGCGGCGGCCGCGCTTACGTACGGGTGGTCAGCGCCGGCGTCGGCGTTTTCACCAACATCCTCGCGCGGGTACTCGGCGCGCAGTTCCTCACCGAGGTGCAGACCTTCGTCGCCGCGCTGGACACCATGTTCGGCGGTTTCCGGGAGCGCGCCGACGCGACGTACCGGCTGCTGGCGGCCCCGGGCACCGCCTTCCTCGTCGTCGCCGCCCCGGAGCGTGACGCGCTCCGCGAGGCGTCGTACTTCGTCGAGCGGCTGGCCGCAGAAGGAATGCCGCTCGCCGGACTGGTGCTCAACCGGGTCCATGAGGTGGTCCCCGGCGGGGGCCGTACGCCGTTGTCGGCCGACCGGGCCTCGGCGGGCGCTGAAGCCCTCGCCGACACCGGCCAACACCGGCTCGTGCAGGCGCTCCTGCGCTTGCACGCCGAGCGCAGTGCCCTGGCGGCACGCGAGCGCCGCCTCACCGAGCGGTTCACCGCGGCTCATCCCAAGGTTGCGGTGGGTCGGGTGGCCGCACGCCCGGAGGACGTCCACGACCTCGCGGACCTGCGGGCCGTCGCTCGGGACCTCGCCGGCTGACGGCAGGACATGGTCCGGGCATGGGAACGGGGCGGCCAAGCCCCTCCGCAGGCCGCCCCGTTCGTCTACGCCGGACTACCCGGCGGCGGGTAGCCCGGCAGGTAGCACGGCGGGTTGCAGAAGGCAGTCCCGCTCGAACTCATCACGCGCCGTCTCCAGCAGCCGCTGCCAGGAGGTCACGTTGGGTCGGCGGCGCAGCAGCGCCCGCCGCTCTCGCTCGGTCATCCCGCCCCACACCCCGAACTCCACCTGGTTGTCCAGGGCGTCAGCCAGACACTCGGTACGCACCGGGCACCCCGAGCAGAGCGCCTTGGCGCGGTTTTGGGCCGCCCCCTGCACGAACAGCGCGTCCGGGTCGGCGAAGCGGCAGTTGCCGCGCGAGGTCCAGTCCATCGTCCAGGCCATTGTCGTTATCCCCGTCTAGCGACAGCGAGCGGTTACGTCATGACTCGTCAGCTGATCTCGATCACTTGAGACCGTACGGAATCGGACCTTTGCCGCGACAGACCCCGATGGGCCCAAATCCACATGGCCCATCAGGACTACGCCTCCCCCGGGCGGCGCCCCCCACAGTTGGCCGCCGGGGGACTCCTGGAGGTCTGCCGTACGGGTTCACTGCACGTACCCTGGGCGCATGGCGTTCACAACTCCGCAGGTCGAACGGCGCACTGCGGGCGGGTCGCTGCGCCGTTTTGTCCTGTTCCTGGGGGTCAGTGCGCTGGCCGGCGTACTGGTCGCCGGCTTGGTTCTCCCGGTGGCCGGGGGCCTCGGCTTCGCCGCGCGGGCCACGACGGATGAGTTCCAGCAGCTGCCCAGTGACCTGGCCAGCCCACCCCTGGCGCAACGCTCCCGCATCCTGGACGCCACCGGACGGCCCATCGCCACCTTCTACTACGAGAACCGTGTGCTGGTGCCGCTCTCCAAGATCAGCCCGGTCATGCGTAAGGCGCTCATTGCCATCGAGGACTCCCGGTTCTACCAGCACAACGGGCTGGACCTGCGCGGCACTCTGCGCGCGCTCGTACGCAACACCGCGGACGGCGGGGTGACACAGGGCGGATCGACGCTCACCCAGCAGCTGGTCAAGCTCACACTCATCGAAGCCGCCGACGGCGACGCGGAGAAGATTGCCGCCGCGCAGGAGGACAGCCTGGCTCGCAAGCTCCAGGAGTTGCGCTACGCCATCGCCATGGAGGAGCGGCTGAGCAAGGACCAGATCCTCGAGAAATACCTCAACATCGCCTACTTCGGCGCCGGAGCGTACGGCGTGGAGGCGGCGGCGCGACGCATGTTCGGCGTGTCCGCCGACGAGCTGAGCCTCCGCCAGGGCGCCACGCTGGCGGGGCTGGTGCAGGCCCCGGGCGCGTACGACCCGACCACCAACCCGGAGGTCGCCCGACAGCGGCGCAACGTGGTCCTCGACCGCATGGCCGAGCTCGGCTTCGCCCGCGAGAAGAAGGCCCAGCGGGCCGCCAAGCGGGGACTCGGGCTGGACTTCGTCGAGGCGCCCAACGGCTGCGCCGAGGCCGGCAGCAGCGCCTTCTTCTGTGACTACGTGACCCGCGTGCTGCGCAACGACCCGGCCTTCGGGCGCACCCCGGAGGAGCGGTCGCAGGTGCTCTTCCGCGGCGGTCTCACGATCCGTACGACGCTGCGCCCTCGCGTGCAGCGCGGTGCACAGCAGGCCGTCTACGCCTACACCAACCCCACCGACAGGGTGGGCACCGCGATCGCCATGGTCGAGCCTTCGACCGGTGAGATCCATGCGATGGCGCAAAACCACAGGTGGGGGGAGAAGGGGCGGCGGACGCAGGTCAACTACGCCACCAACTTCGCGTACGGCGGGAGCCGCGGCTTCCAAGCCGGATCGACCTTCAAGGCGTTCACCGCTGCAGCCGCGCTGGAGAAGGGCATCGGACCGCAGCACGGGATCTTCTCGCCGTACCAGCTCACGTTCGAGGACCAGCAGGAGCTCCCACCGCAGCAGAGTTGCGCGGGGGACCCGCTGCTGTGGAACGACCCGGAGCACGAGCCGGTGAACTTCGTGCGGAGTGAGAACGGTCGCTACGACATGCGCGGCGCACTGGCCAAGTCGGTCAACACCTACTTCCTCCAGCTCCAGGCCGAGCTCGGCGGATGTCCGGTGTTCCGGATGGCCAAGCGGCTGGGCATCAGCCTCGCGGACGGGGGCGACCTCCGGCAGGTTCTCACCTTCACCCTCGGTGTCAACGAGATCACCCCGCTTGCCATGGCGTCGGCGTACGCCACCTTCGCCAACCGCGGCGTCCGCTGCGAACCGGTGGCGATCACCGAAGTGACCGACAGCGAAGGCAACCAGCTGTCCGTCCCCGAGCCGAAGTGCGAGCGGGTGCTCGACCAGAACGTCGCCGACACGATGAACGACCTGCTGAGCAGCGTCATCGCACCAGGCGGGACCGGGGGCGGGCTGGAGCTGGGACGCGACGCGGCGGGCAAGACCGGCACCACCGACGGGGCGCGGTCCGTCATGTTCATCGGCTACACACCCGACGTGTCGGCCGCGGTATGGACCGGCTACCCGGGCGTATCCAAGCCGCTGCAGGACGTGACAATCGGCGACCAGTTCTACAGCTCACTGTGCGGTGGATGCCTGCCCGGCCCGGTCTGGCAGCAGGCGATGAGTACCGCGTTGGAGTCGGTGGAGCCGAGCTCGTTCGTCGCGCCCGACCTCAGCCAGTACCAGGACGAAGGCGATGACGTTCCTGACCTGCGCGGGCTCACCGTGGCCGCAGCGAAGGCGCAGCTGCGCGTCGCCGGCTTCACTGCGGCGGTGGCACCGGCGCGGGTTTCGTCGGTCATCCCGGCCGGCCAGGTGGTTAACACCACGCCGGGCAGCGGCTCCGCGGCGGCGCCCGGCACCACGGTGACTCTCTTCGTCAGCCGCGGCCTGTAGCGGACCGCCGCACTGCCAGCCCCGTCACCTCGGCGGTCTGTCAGCATAGGCGGGTGCGTACCCGGCTCGCAGTTCCGCTCGGGCTGCTCACCTCGGCGGTCCTGTGCGGTGGCTACGCGACCGGTATCGAGCGGGTGTCCTTTCGGCTGCGCCGAGTGGAGGTGCCGGTGTTGCCGCACCGGTCGCGGCCGCTGCGGGTGCTGCACCTCTCCGACGCGCACCTGCTGCCGGGTCAGCGGCGTAAGCGCGACTGGATGCGCACGCTCGACGGGCTACACCCGGATCTGGTAGTCAACACCGGCGACTCGATCGCGCACCCGGAGGCCGTACCGGCGTTCCTCGACTCCTTGGGGCCGCTGCTCGACCGGCCCGGTGTGTTCATCCTCGGGTCCAACGACTACTACAGCCCCCGGTTCAAGAACCCGCTGGCCTACTTGTGGCCCCGTCTCGATCGCCGGCGCTACACCGATGAGCTGCCATGGAAGGACCTGCGGGACGGCATGGTGGGCGCCGGATGGCTGGACCTCAGCAACGCACGCGGGTCGCTGCGCGTGGACGGGCGGAGGCTCTCCTTCGCCGGGGTCGACGACCCGCACATCCGCCGCGACCGCTACGACCTGGTGGCCGGTGCGGCGGACTCCGACGCGGACCTGACGGTCGGGGTCACGCACTCGCCCGAGCCGCGGGTGCTGGACCGCTTCGCCGCGGACGAGTACCGGCTGCTCTTCGCCGGCCACACCCACGGAGGGCAGCTGCGGGTGCCATGGTTAGGAGCGGTGGTGACCAACTGTGGTCTCGACCGGGCGCGGGCGCGGGGGCTTTCCCGGTACGGCGTCGGTAGGAACCCGGCCTGGCTGCACGTCTCCGCCGGTCTCGGCACGTCGCCGTACGCACCGGCGAGATTCGCCTGCCCGCCGGAGGCGACGCTGCTCACCCTCGTCGCCGGCCGCTAGACTGCGCGGGCACCACGGGGTGTAGCGCAGCTTGGTAGCGCGCTTCGTTCGGGACGAAGAAGTCGTGGGTTCAAATCCCGCCACCCCGACCATGTGATCTCACGTGCACTTTCGCGTCATCCAAGAGGAACGCCGTCAGCGACAGCGGTAAGGCTGGGTCAGAGTCGTGCTCTCGCGAGGGCATCGACTTCCCGACCTGCCGAGCCGGTTGATCGGGCACCACACCGGTGGGACAGGTCACCGTGCCGCCGGTCTATTCCTACTCGTCAGGCGCCGCTGAGTCGGGGGAGAGAACCTCTGGGTGCTCGTTGTGGTAGTGCGCGGTGAGCACCGTGGAGGCAGCTCCCGGTTGGTGCGCAATGGTCCGTCCGCACAGGGCGCAGCGCACCACGGGGAGCTGGCTGACGGTCACTGGGAACGAGGGTCTGCGAGCCACGCGCTGCAGTCTCTCACCGCCCGCCGTACGGGGCTCGCCGACACCCTGAAATCGTGCCCACGACGCGCCGCCGTACCCAGGCCGTCGGTGTCGAGTCCAGCCGACCCTGCCACAATGACCGCTGCCACAATGACGCTGCAACACTGACGGCGTGACCGGTCAGTTCGATTCATCCCTGCCCTCGACATCCGCCGACGTGGAGGAGCGGTGGCAGGCGCGCTACCGCGCCGCCCGTACGTCGCTGCCGCAGTGGGCGGAGCTGGCGCCCGACCGGTGCCTGTACGTGTCCAACGCGACCGGCGTCTTCGAGGTCTACGCATGGGATCGCGCGACCGGCGTACACCGCCAGGTCACCGACCGCACGGAAGGCACCCGGCACGCGGTGGTGGATCCGACCGGGGAGTGGGTGTGGTGGTTCGACGACACCGACGGCGACGAGTTCGGACGGTGGCGCCGCCAGCCCTTCGCCGGCGGCCCGGATGAGGACGCGACGCCCGGCCTCGACGCGGCGTACCCCTCCGGTCTGGCCTTTGGTCGGAGCGACACGGTGGCCGTCGGCCGCACAACCGACGCCGGCTCCACCGTGCACCTGTGCCGCCCGGCACGACAGCCGGTCACCATCTACGCCCACCAGGAGAGCGCCGGCGTCGTCGACGTGAGCCGCGACGAGTCACTCGTCGCGGTGAGCCACAGCGAACACTGCGACTCCCGACACCCCGCGCTGCGGGCGGTGCGCCCAGACGGCACGGTGGTGGCCGACCTCTGGGACGGACCCGGCAAGGGCCTGCACGGCCTCGGCTTCGCCCCCCTGGTCGGGGACACCCGGCTACTCGCGCTGCACGAGCGCCGCGACCGCCCGCTGCCGCTCATCTGGGACCTGGCCACCGGCGACCAGCACGAGATCGACGTCGACTTACCCGGCGAGGTGTACGCCGACTGGTACGCCGACGGCCGTGCGCTGCTCGTCCTTCATCAGCACCGCGCGCGCGGCGAGCTCTACCGCTACGACCTTGACTCCGGCCGGCTGTCCGCACTGCCCACCCCCACCGGGTCGGTGCTCGCCGCGACCGCCCGCCCGGAGGGCGAGGTGGAGTTCCTGTGGTCGTCCGCCGCGCAGCCGCCGGTCGTGCGCTCCGCCGCAGGAGAAACGGTGCTGGTGCCGCCGGGCGATCCGGCTCCGCCGTCGGTTCCGGTCGAGGACCTCGACGTCGAGGGACCCGCCGGGAAGGTACACGCCCTGCTGTCCCGCCCGGAGGGGGTCGCGCCGCCGTACCCGGGGATCTTCCTGGTGCACGGCGGACCTACTGCTCACGACGCTGACGCCTTCCACCCCGACGAGGCGGCCTGGGTGGACGCGGGGTTCGCGGTGGTCCGCGTCAACTACCGCGGGTCGGACGGCTACGGCACCGCGTGGCGCGACGCCCTGCAGGGCCGGGTGGGGCTGACCGAGCTGGAGGACATCGCCGCCGTCCGCGATCACGGCGTACGCAGCGGGTTGCTGGACGCCGACCGGCTGGTGCTCTCCGGCGCATCGTGGGGCGGCTACCTCACCCTGCTCGGCGTCGGCACCCAGCCCGACGCCTGGTCGCTCGGGATCGCCGTGGTGCCGGTGGCGGACTACGTGGCGGCGTACGACGACGAGATGGAGGGGCTACGCGCGTTCGACCGCTCGCTGTTCGGCGGGTCCCCCGACCAGGTGCCCGAGCGCTACCGCGAGTCCTCGCCCATCACCTACGTGGACGACGTCCGAGTGCCCCTGCTCGTGCTCGCCGGCGCCAACGACCCGCGCTGCCCCGTCCGGCAGATCGACAACTACCTGGCCAAGCTCAGCCACCGCGGTCACCCGCACGAGGTCTACCGCTACGACGCCGGCCACGGCTCACTCGTCGTCGAGGAACGGATTCGCCAGACCGCCGTACAGCTCGACTTCGCCCGCCGGCATCTCGCGGACCGGACCGGGCCGAGTGGGTGATCCGGGCCGGACGGGCGCCGAGGTGGTCATCGGCCTGGACTCGGGGACGACCGCGACCAAGGCCGTCAGCGCCGGTGTCGACGGGCGGGTGCGGGCGACCGCCAGTGTCGGCTACCCGCTCCAGGTGCCCGCCCCGGGGCGGGCCGAGATTGACGCGGACCGGCTGCGCGCCGCCGCCGTCGAGGCGCTGCGCCAAGTCGCCGACACGGCGCAGAAGGACGGCGACCGGGTCGTGGCCGTCTGCCTGAGCGCCGCCATGCACGGTCTGGTGCCGATGGACGACGACGGGCGGGCGGGCGACCTGCACGCGCGCACCGGGACGCCCGTACACCCCATGTCACCGCTGACCAAGCTCGCCTGGTGGTCGAAGGCGGATCCGCAGCTGGTGCGGGACACCCCCCGCTGGGGTGGCGTCAAGGAACTCGTCATCGCCGCACTGTGCGAGACCCACCACGTCGTCGACCGCTCCTGCGCCTCGGCGACCGGGCTCTACGACATCCATGACCTGCGTTGGGACCCAGCGGCCCTCGAAGTCGCGGGCGTACGCGCGAAGCAGCTGGCCGAGGTCATCGCCGCCACTGAGGTGCTCGGCGCGCTGCGGCCAGCGGTCGCCGAGGCGACCGGGCTCCCCCGCGACACCCCGCTGGTCGTCGGAGCGTCGGACGGCGTACTCGCCAACCTCGGCGTCGGCGCGGTGCGGGAGGGCATCGCGGCGGTCTCCATCGGCACCAGCGCTGCGCTGCGTGCGGTGCGTTCTGTCCCCGCCATTGACGAGGCGGGGCGGTTGTTCTGCTACGCGCTGGCCGACGAGCGGTGGGTCCTCGGCGGCGCGGTGAACAACGGCGGCTCGGTGGTGCGGTGGGCGTCGCGAGCCTTCGCCGCGCCGTTCGACGATTCGGCGCCCGAAGGCGAGGCGGCCGATGACCTGGACGCCCGGTTGCTGGAGGAGGCGGCGACGGTACCGGCCGGCAGCGACGGGTTGCTGTGCCTCCCCTACTTCTTCGGTGAGCGGGCGCCCTGGTGGCAGCCTGGCTTGCGGGGCGCGTACGTCGGCCTGCGCCGCAGGCACGGTCGCGGGCAGCTGACGAAGGCCGCCGTCGAGGGTGTGTGTCAACAGCTCGCGCTGGTGCGTGACGCCGTTGAAGCTGCCGGGCTGTCCCTCACCGAGGTCAGGGCCACCGGAGGAGCGGTCGCCTCACCGCTATGGGTGGCCGTGCTGGCCGCCACCTTGGACCTGCCGGTCCGCGTCGCCGACTCCCCGGAGGGGACGGGGCTCGGCGCCAGTCTGCTCGGCCTCTACGCGCAGGGAGCGTTCAGCGACCTCGACGAGGCAGCCTCAGTTGTCGCGCTGCACGATCCGGTCGAGCCCGACGCCGCGGACGCGCAGCGCTACCGGCGTACGCGGCCGCTCATCGAACGCACCACTCACGCCCTGACCGAGGTGTTCGCCGAGCTCGACCAGTCATGACCTGCGCGGCAGGCCACCTGGAGAGGGCCCTTGATCGGCGTTGCCGGTCACTCAGCCGAGCCAACTGCGTCGGGTGACCGCTTACGGCGATCGCAAGCTGAGCGGGGCCGAACCCGAAGGTCCGGCCCCGCTCAGCTTGCGGCGTACGCCTAGCCGCTTACGGCGTGTGCCGCATCACGATGGTGGCCCAGTTGGCGAACGGCACCCGTGCGTCGTCCGGGATGAACTCGGTCGCCATCCAGATCCTGCCGCGCCCGTCGGCTACCGCCGACGAGTAGTCGCCCCAGCGGCAGCCGCGGTCCCTGCTACCGACAAAGGCGGCGTAGCAGGTGAAGCCGTCGTCCGGCCGCTGGCCGAACTCCGGAACCCGCACCGGCCCCCGTACGCCGTTCAAGTTCATCGTGACGTAGGACGGGCTGGGGAAGGCGTTGGGTCCGGCCAGGCTCATCACCATGGCGCCCTGGCCGTCGGCGTTCACCCCGATCGCCGGGTACATGACGCTGTTGCGGTTCCCCACGGCGACGTAGCCCTGACGGACAACCCGGCCATCGACGCGACCGTCAGCGAACGTCGGGTGGACCTGCACCCAAAGGACGCCGTCGCGCTCCCTGCCGTCCCTGCCGACCGCGGTGCCGATGGCCCCGAAGAGGCGACCCTGGACGTACTTGACCTCGGACATGTCGCTGCCGCTGTCGAGGACGTTGAGTGGCTCGCCGATCAGGTCGCCCAGCGGGGACCGTCCCGGCTTCTGCTCCACCTTGGGCTCGAGGGCGTAGGTCAGGCTCGGGATCGTCCGCCGCGAGAGCCGGACCGCCGGCTCGGCCGAGTCGAGCGAGTCGGTGTTGGACAGGGCCCATACGCCGATCTTGCTCTCCTTTGCCGTGTCGAAGTCCGTCGTGGACAGGAAGTACTCCCGGTCTGGCGCGTAGGTCCCACCCGCCGGAGTGGTCGCCGGCTGAACGGTGAACGAGGGGTCACCATCGATGGACCCCGCGTTGATGCTGACCAGCGTGGGTGTCGGGGCACTCGCGTCTGCCGCCGCGCGGGCAATCCCCCGCTTGGAGACCGCGTGAATCTGTGCGCCGTTGAAGAACGGCTCGTTCAACGAGAACCGGTTCGCCGTGATGTAGAAGCCGTTCGAGTCCGCCCCGACGTGCGGGAAGTCGTCGAAGCACGGGCAGCCGCGGTCGGTCGAGTCGCCGTTGGTGGTGTTGATGCCGAAGAAGGCGTAGTCGCCGAGCGGGTCGGCGGTCATGCTCACCGCGAGGTAGAGGTTGGTGACACCGGTGAAGTTGCCGCTGAAAACGTCCTGGTCGAGCTCGGTGACGACATAGAACCAGCGCTTGACGTCCGGGTCGAAGTAGCAGACCGGGTCGAAGGCGAACGGCCCGAAGGTGGGGCGTGCCGTGCCCCGGTTGATTTGCGGCGCAAGGCCGAAGAACTCATTGATCGCCGCCGTCGGGGCCAGCTGGGCCCCCGTCCGGTCGTAGACCGCAATGGCCGTGTTGACACTTGCCATCGTGAAGCCGTTGCCGACGCACAGGGCCTGGTCGGGCGGCTCGTTGGTGAACTGGTTGCCGTTGTTGGCGTACCGGCTGTCGACCGCGGTCAGGCTCTGAAACGGAAGCGTGTCGGGGAACCTGCCGGTGACTCTCCTGACGTCAGGAGTCGGCACGTTGGCTGGGGTGACCCGGTTGTCCGGGGCCGCGTTCGGCCGCTTCGGTTTCGGGATCTCATATGTCGGGTCAGCGCTGGCTTGGGCGCGCGTCGTACCGGCCGCCCGGCGCGCGGACGCACGCGCGATGTCGCCCAGGTTCCCGGTACCCATCCTCTGCAGCGTGATCTGGGTCTGGCTGGTGGGCGCGGACACCGCCACGTCCGAACGTCCGACCTCCTGCTCGGCCACGACCGGGCCGGCGGGTGCCACCGCGGTCAACGCGACCGCGACACTCCCCACCACTGCACCGACCGCCCCCCGCCGAGAAAGCAGTGCTCGCATCGCATCTCCCCTTTTAATGACGAGCGCCCCGCGCCGTGCGAGGC
>Ga0136616_10000175_pt1 | contig 26302 bp, 25 predicted proteins | sample AntDrymUQ2992106_2_FD_106648 | JGI IMG/M metagenome (GOLD analysis project Ga0136616, IMG submission 106648) | Polar desert sand microbial communities from Dry Valleys, Antarctica - metaG UQ299 (21.06) | ecosystem: Environmental > Terrestrial > Soil > Desert | place: Antarctica: Dry Valley... | reverse complement strand
TGGGGTGATGCTCTCCTTCGGCCTGTTCGCCACCTCGGCGGTGGAATCGCAGGGCGGATTCGGCGAGGCATCCTTCGGCGAGCGCAGCTATCGGCCAGCCTCGGTCGAGCAGGTCCGCGACACCTACCAGGTCCTGATGGGCCAGGGAACGCTGGACCTGACGGGCCTGCAGTTCGATTCCGATGATCCCACCGACATCCGGGTCGAGGTGACAATGGGTAATTTCGAGATCCTGATACCACGTGACGTGGATATAGAGATCAACGGGGAGGCCAGCTTCGGCTCGGTGTCGGCCTTCGGCAATCGGGACGTCTTCGATGGCTACTACCAGGGATCGGGTGAGGGTCCCGATGTCGGAGCCAACGAGCCAGAATTGATTCTCGACCTAGACGTTCGCTTCGGGAACGCGGAGGTGACCCGTGTCGGCTGACCAGCGCCCACGCCCTGGAGTCGACATCGTCGCGCTCCTCGCCGGCTTGCTGTTCATCCTGTTCAGCATCTCTTCGCTGATGCTGGGGAGCCTGGACCTTCCGCACTTCGGCGCCGCGCCACTGTGGGGGTTCATGATCCTCGCCGGTGGCTTCCTGTTGCTCAGCGAAATTCGCGGCCGTCGCAAGCAGACCAACGCCGATCCACCGGGGGGCTCGCCCGAGCTGTCGGCTTGGGAGCAGGACACCTACCGCTGATCAGGACTCTGCTGGAGCGGCTGAGCGCTCAGCGGCTCTGCAGCGCGTCCAGGGCGACCGCCATGGCCGCAGCGACCCGGAAGTCAAGGCGTTGGTCGGGCACCGTCACGGTGTAGGAGTCCCGAATCGCCTTTTGCCGCTCACTGATCAGCGCCGGCTGGCCGGTGGCCTTGTCCAGGAAGTCGAAGTGAAAGACGAACGGCACCCACACATCACCCAGGTACGGAATCAACGTCCACACTCGGCGCAGGACGGCGATGACCGGTCGGCGCTCGCGACCCAACGCCTCGACCCCCGGCGCCGACAGGTGCCAGGTGGAGCGCAGCAGGCTGGCACCGAACTCCTTGCTGAACATCCCGAGCGCCACCCCTGACGCGTCAAAGACGTCATGCTGGGCGTGGACGTCCAAGCGCTGCCGGGCCTTGAACGAGAAGACCCGTCGGGACCTGCTCGGATCGGCGAAGAAGACGACCTCTTCCTTGAGCTGCATCCGCTTCTGCTCGGCGAAGGCAAGCAGGTGACCTTCGGTGCCGTCGGGGTTCGCGGCCAGGATCTCGTACCGGTTGACCATCAGGGTGATCCGTTGCCGGACGAAGAACCGCGGCACATACATCACGGCCGGCTGCTGGGGCAGACCCCGCTGAGGCGGCGGTGATCCCGGTGGGTAGGGCGGTGGCATCGACATCGTTGGCTCCTCATTCCGATCTTGCCCGTATCACGCCGGTTTCCATCCTTCCCGGTGGGCGGCTCGACCCGTCGAGCACATGTCGTTGATGGCAGGCCTGAGTCGGCCAGATCCTCCGCCCGGTGATCAGGCCCTGTCGGCGAGCCCGCGTGTCCCGGTCGGCGATCCTCCTCGGTCAGGCTGGCTACCGCGACCCAGCCGTACTTGAACGGAACCGCCTTCACCGGTCCGACCAGGCTCTCGAGAAGCGCGCCACCTTCTTCCCTGGTCCACCCCGAATCACGCATCCTCAATCCTTCCGGTCAGGTCGCCATGTCACCCAGTTCCTGCAGCAGGGCGATTACCCCAGTCCGGTCTGCGAGTGCCGCCGGTAGACCTTATTCCGCGGCGGCGAGAGGGCTTCTTCGGATAACGTCGGAGTCGATCAGCAGCTGGGAAAGCGCCAGTCGGCTTCGCCTACTCCCACTCGATGGTTCCCGGTGGCTTGCTCGTCACGTCAAGTACCACCCGATTGACCTCTGGCACTTCGTTGGTGATCCGGGTCGAGATCAAGGCCAACACGTCGTACGGGAGGCGGGTCCAGTCCGCGGTCATCGCGTCCTCGCTGGACACCGGCCGCAACACGATGGGATGACCGTACGTGCGACCATCGCCCTGCACACCCACCGACCGCACGTCCGCGAGCAGAACCACCGGGCACTGCCAGATCGACTGGTCCAGGCCGGCTCGGGTCAGTTCCTCACGAGTGATCGCGTCGGCCCGGCGGAGCACGTCGAGCCGGTAGGCGTCCACCGCCCCGACGATGCGCACGCCCAGCCCGGGCCCTGGAAAGGGTTGCCGTCCAACGATACTGGCCGGAAGACCGAGCTGGCGGCCGACCTCGCGTACCTCGTCCTTGAACAGCTCCCGCAGCGGTTCGACCAACTCAAAGGCCAGATCCTCCGGGAGCCCACCGACGTTGTGATGGCTCTTGATGCTCGCCGCGCCGCTGCCGCCGCCGGACTCCACCACGTCGGGATAGAGGGTGCCCTGCACCAGGAAGTCCACGCTGCCCTCGGTGCCGGCGACCTCGCGGGCGGCCTGCTCGAAGACCCGGATGAACTCCCGACCGATGATCTTGCGCTTCTGCTCCGGATCGGCCACTCCGGCCAGCGCTTCGAGGAACTGCGCCTCGGCCCGAACCACGCGCAGGTCCACGCCGGTGGAGGCCACGTAGTCCCGCTCGACCTGCTCGGTCTCACCGAGGCGCATCAAACCGTGATCGACGTACACGCAGGTCAACTGGTCACCCACGGCCCGCTGGACGAGCGCGGCAGCGACGGCGGAGTCCACGCCACCGGACAGCGCACACAACACCCGCTTGCCGCCGACCTGGGCCTGGATCCGTCCGACCTGGGTCTCGATGACGTTGTCCATCGTCCAGTCCGCCCAGCATCCGGCGACGTTGTGCAGGAAGCGCTCCAACACCGCCTGACCGTGCTCGCTGTGGCCTACCTCTGGATGGAACTGCACACCGGCCAGCCGCCGGCTGAGATCCTCCACGGCGGCAACGGGCGTGCCGGTACTCGTTGCGGTGACCGAGAATCCGGGCGGCGGCGCGGTGACCGAGTCCCCGTGGCTCATCCAGACGAGTTGCTGGTCGGGCAATCCGCTGAACAGTGCCGACGGTCCGGGGGTCACTGCGAGAGCGGTGCCGCCGTACTCCGATGTGCCGGTACGAGCCACGACGCCACCCATGGCCTGGGCCATCAGCTGGAAGCCGTAGCAGATCCCGAAGACCGGCACGCCGGCCTCGAACAAGCCCTCGGGTGCCGCCGGCGCCCCTGGCGCGTACACCGAGGACGGTCCCCCGGAGAGCACGATCGCGCTGGGGTCGCGGGCCAGCATGTCCGCGACGGAGGTGGTGTACGGCACGATCTCGCTGTGTACCCGCGCCTCGCGAATGCGGCGAGCAATCAGTTGCGCGTACTGCGCCCCGTAGTCGACGACCAGCACAGTGCCGGTCGATTGCTCGCCGCGCTCGCCGCGCTCGCCGCGGTCGCCGCGCTCGGCGGTCATGCGTCGGGGCGGGACAGGACCAGGTCCACCTTCTGGAATTCCTTGAGGTCGCTGAAGCCGGTCTTGGCCAGGGTGCGGGCAAGCGCACCGAACAGGTTGGTGCGCCCGCACTGTGCGGCGCTGGGGCCGAACAGCACCTCGTCGAGTGACACCCGGTCGGGTTCGGCCGGTGCCAGCCCGCCGCGGGGCAGCCGCGGATGCGCAGCCACCGAATCCCAGTACCGACCACCAGCCGGTGCCTGGGTCGCCGTCCGCAGCGGCTCCCCGACCACGACGGCATCCGCGCCACAGGCCAGCGCCCGGGCGATCGCGCCACTGGTGGAGATCTCGCCGCTGGCCAGGACGTGGACGTACCGTCCGCCGGTCTCGTCCAGGTAGTCCCGACGGGCCGCAACGGCATCAGCGATCGCGGTAGCCATCGGGACCCGGATGCCGAGCACCTGATCGCTGCTGGCGTACTCGTCCGCGCCCATCCCCACGATCACCCCAGCCGCACCGGTACGCATCAGGTGCAGCGCGGTCTGGTAGTCCGCACAGCCACCGACGATCACGGGTACGTCGAGATCGGCGATGAACTCCTTGAGGTTCAGCCCTTCGCCGTGGTTGGTGACATGCTCGGCGGAGACGATCGTGCCCTGGATGACGAGGATGTCCACGCCGGCTGAGAGCAGTGCCGGTGCCAACTCGGTGGTGTGCTGGGGCGAGACGCGGGCAGCCGTGGTGACCCCGGAGTCCTTGACCTCCTTGATCCGTGCGCTGATCAGGTCGGGCTTGACCGGCTCGGCGTAGATCTCCTGCAGGGTGGAGATCTCACCGACGTCACCCTCGGACAGGTCGGCGATCCGCGCGTAGGCCTGGCTCGGATCGTCGTACCGGGTCCACAGACCTTCGGCGTTGAGCACCCCGAGACCGCCCGCTTGTCCGACCGCCACGCACATGTCCGGGCTCATGACGGCATCCGAGGGCGTGGCCATCATCGGAATGCCGAAGGAGAAGGCGTCGATCTGCCAGGCCGTGGAGACGTCGTCGATGTCCCGGGTACGGCGGGACGGGATGATCGAGACCTCGTTCAGGGTGTACCCGCGTCGAGCCGTTCGGCCCAGCCCGATCTCAACGTAGTCACGCATGCGCTGCGCCCATCAGCGGGCTCGGTAGTTGGGCGACTCGACGGTCATCTGCACGTCGTGCGGATGGCTCTCGGTCAGCCCGGCCGAGGTGATTCGCATCAGCTGGGCGTGGTCGCGCAGGTCGGCAATGGTGGCTGCGCCGCAATAACCCATGCCGGCGCACAGCCCGCCGACCAGTTGGTGGGCGACCCCGGCCAACATCCCGCGGTAGGGCACCTGTCCCTCGATGCCCTGCGGCACGAGCTTGTCGTCAGACAGGACGTCGTCAGCGAAGTACCGGTCCTTGGAGTACGAGCGAGCCTGGCCCCGGCTCTGCATCGCGGCGAGCGAGCCCATGCCGCGGTAGGTCTTGTACTGCTTGCCGTTGACGAACACCAGCTCGCCGGGTGCCTCCTCGACGCCGGCCAGCAGGCTGCCCAACATCACACTGTCGGCGCCGGCGGCGATGGCCTTGGCGATGTCGCCGGAGTACTGCAGCCCGCCGTCGGCGATCACCGGAACCCCGGCTGGGGCAGCGGCCCGCGACGCGTCGTAGATCGCGGTCACTTGGGGTACACCGACCCCGGCGACGACTCGGGTCGTGCAGATCGATCCGGGTCCGACGCCGACCTTGATCCCGTCGGCACCGGCGTCGATCAGGGCCTGCGCTCCGTCCCGGGTGGCGACGTTTCCGCCGATCACCTCGACGGTGTGATCGGCCTTCAGCCGGCAGATCATCTCCGGGATGCTGCGGTGGTGGCCATGCGCGACGTCGACCACCAGGACATCGACTCCGGCCTCGATCAGCAGCCCGGCCCGCTTGTAGGCGTCCTCCCCTACCCCGATCGCCGCCCCGACGACCAGCCGCCCACTGTCGTCCTTGGTGGCCGATGGATACTCGTCGCTCTTGACGAAGTCCTTGACCGTGATCAGTCCGCGCAGCCGCCCGGCTTCATCGACCAGCGGTAGCTTCTCGATCTTGTGCTGGCGCAGCAGCTCCAACGCCGCTTCCGGCTTGACGCCGTACGGTGCGGTCACCAGCGGCATCGGCGTCATGATCTCGCGAACCCGCCGGCTGGGATCGGTCTCGAAACGCATGTCCCGATTGGTGACGATGCCGAGCAGGGTTCCGTCCGGGTCGACGACCGGTGCGCCGGAGATGCGGTACTGGCCGCAAAGCCGGTCGACGCTGGCGACAGTGTCCTGCGGCGCACAGGTGATCGGGTGGCTGACCATGCCGGCTTCTGAGCGCTTCACGACATCGACCTGATTGGCCTGATCGTCGGCTGATAGATTTCGGTGCAGGATGCCGACTCCGCCCTGGCGGGCCATCGCGATCGCCATCCGGGACTCGGTCACGGTGTCCATGGCGCTGGAGACCAGCGGTATCGCGAGGCTCAGGTTTCGGGACAGCCGGGTGCCGGTGTCGACGGAGTTGGGCAGGACGTCGGAGGCCGCGGGGACCAGCAGGACATCGTCGAAGGTCAGTCCCTCGTCGAGGAACTTCGGTCGGTTACCGCCGTGCTGATCCACCTGTGCTCCTTCGGTTCGCGCCCGCCCACTCGAGCCTCATCGTAGTGCGGGCTACGGTGGCTCCTGTGAGTTCCGATCTACCCGGCGAGCCCTATGCCGACGACGCTGACGATGCCGACCACCATGCCCATCACGGGAGCGATGATGAGGCCGATCAGGTGCCCCTGTCTCCCGAGGAGCGCGAGGACATCGTGGTCGATCTCGAAGACCTCGAGGTCTACCGCACCCTGTTGGAGCCGACCGGCATCAAGGGCATCGTGATCGACTGCCCGGACTGCGAGACGGTGCACCACATCGGCTGGGCGCTGATGCAGTCCAACCTGCGGCAGCTGCTGGATGAGGGCATCACCGGGCTGCACGAGCCGCCGTATGATCCCGATCCGGCTGAGTACGTCACCTGGGAGTACGCGCGGGGGTACGCCGACGGCGTGGTCGCCTCGGAAAGCGCGGTCGACTAGCGCCCGGGCGAAGCGCCGGTTCGCTACACAACCGCCCGATGAAGGAGCTCGCATGCGGCGTGGTCGTCAGCTGGTCTTGTGGCCCCTCCTGGCGGCCCTGTTCGGGGTGGTAGCCGCGGCGCTGGTCATGAGTGCCGCCCTTGTGCTCAGCCAGGTCACGCCGGAAAGCGATGAGCCATGGGGCGACCTCGGGCAGATCTTCTTGGGCCTCGTCCTCGCAGTGGTGATCGGCGTCGTGGTGTGGGTCGGGGGTCCTGCCCGCGCCGCACGGCACCTCTTCGCCCCGGGGCGGCGCCTCGGCGTGGGGATCTGGTCGGCGTTGGCGATCCTCGTCGTCGCGACGGCTCTCGGCGTCGTGGGAGGTTTTGTGGACTCCGACCGCCTCGGGGACGAGGGCGGGCGGGGGCTCCTGGGTGGCGGATTCGTGCTGATGCTGGCCGCGCCGAGCGGCATCTTCCACCTGTGGGATCGCCGGGCGGGAACCCGGCCATCGCCATCGCAGCGCCAGGGCGGCGAGTCTCCCAGGCATAGGACGCCCGGCTTCCAGCAGCTCACTGCCGACACCCCGCCACGTGGCACAGCGTAGAGGCCTGGATCAGTGGCTGTGCCCGTGGCCGTGCGAATGACCGTGGCCGTTGGCCTGCCCGTTCTGGTCCTGCTTGGCCGGCGCCTCGACGACCGAACTGTCGGTGGTCAGGATCATCGCTGCGATCGAAGCGGCGTTGGTCAGAGCGGCCTTGGTGACTTTGACCGGGTCGATAACGCCCGCGGCGGCCAAGTCGCCGAAGTCGCCGGTCGCTGCGTTGTAGCCGTGCCCGATCCCCAGTTCCAGGACTTTGTCGGCGGTTACCCGACCTTCGACGCCGGCGTTGTCGGCGATCTGCACCAGGGGGGCACGCAGGCTGCGAGCCACGATCGTGACGCCGGTGCGCTCATCGCCTTCCAGACCCAGGCCGTCCACCAGTACGGAGCCGGCGTGCACGAGGGCGCTACCGCCACCGGGCAGGACGCCTTCCTCGACGGCCGCACGGGTGGCCGAGATGGCGTCCTCGATCCGGTGCTTCTTCTCCTTGAGCTCCACCTCGGTGGCCGCCCCGACCCGGATCACGCCGATGCCGCCGGCCAGCTTGGCCAGCCGCTCCTGGAGCTTGTCGCGATCCCAGTCGGAATCGGTGTTCTCGATCTCGGTACGCAGTTGCGAGACCCGCGCCGCGATCTCGTCGGTGCTGCCGCCACCGTCCACGAGGGTGGTCGTGTCCTTGGTGATCGTGGCTCGGCGTACCGTGCCCAGCACCTCGGCACCGACCTCGCTGAGCTTGAGGCCGACCTCCGGGGCAATCACCTGTCCGCCGGTGACGACAGCCAGGTCCTGCATGAAGGCCTTGCGGCGGTCACCGAAGTACGGAGCCTTGACGGCCACGGCGACGAAGGTCTTGCGGACCGCGTTGACGACCAGGGTCGACAGCGCCTCGCCTTCGACGTCCTCGGCGACGACGAGCAGCGGCTTGCCCTCGGTCATCACTTTTTCCAGCAGCGGGAGCAGGTCGGTCAGCGCGCTGATCTTGGTGCTGTGCAGGAGCACGTACGGGTTGTCCAGGACGGCTTCCATAGCCGTAGCGTCGGTGACGAAGTACGGCGAGCTGTATCCCTTGTCGAACTGCATGCCTTCGGTGATCTCGAGGCTGGTCTCCATGGTGTTCGATTCCTCGACGGTGATCACCCCGTCGGTCCCGACCTGCTCCATCGCCTCGGCGATCAGGTCGCCGATCTCGGAGTCCTGCGCGGAGATGGTCGCCACCTGGGCGATCTCGATCCGTCCGTTGACCGGGGACGCGGCCTTGTCCAACGCCTCGTTCACGGCCGTCACAGCCGCGGCGATGCCACGCCCGAGGGCGGCCGGGTTGGCACCGGCGGTGATGTTGCGCAGGCCGTGTCGTACGAGGGCCTGGGCCAGCACGGTGGCCGTCGTCGTACCGTCCCCGGCGACGTCGTTGGTCTTGGTCGCCACGCTCTTGGCCAGCTGGGCGCCGAGGTTCTCGAACGGGTCGGTCAGGTCCACCTCACGGGCGATGGTGACGCCGTCGTTGGTGATCGTCGGCGCCCCGAAGCTCTTGTCGATCACGACGTTTCGCCCGCCGGGGCCGAGGGTGACCTTGACCGCGCGGGCGAGCTGATCGACTCCCCGCTGCAGACCACTACGGGCGGCTTCGTCGAATCGGATCAGCTTCGGCATGGAGGTGGTGTCCCTTCGCAGATGAGTTGAGCACGGACCCGCCCCGATGCCGAGAGAGGCTTCGGGGCGGGGTCGAACGTGCTGGTCGTACGGGTCGTGCTGGGATTTTCAGCAGGAACGGTTACTTCTCGACAACCGCGAGCAGGTCGCGGGCCGACAGGACGAGGTAGTCCTCGCCGCCGTACTTGACCTCGGTGCCGCCGTACTTCGAGTAGATCACGGTGTCACCTTCGGATACGTCCATCGGGACGCGGTTGCCCTTGTCGTCGATCCGGCCGGGGCCGACAGCGATGACGGTGCCCTCCTGGGGCTTCTCCTTGGCGGTGTCCGGGATGACCAAGCCGGAGGCGGTTGTCGTCTCCGCCTCGTTCGCCTGGACAACGACACGGTCCTCGAGGGGCTTGATTCTGACCTTGGTAGCGGTCGTCACTTCTCTTGACCTCCCCCTTCTGGGGCGTAGTCGCGTAGTGCGCAGTTGACTTCTCTGACAGGTAGTTCTGTGGTCGTTCGGTGGTGCGTGGTCTGAGTGCAATGGTTCGGCCCGACCGGCCTGTCGTCGCGGGTGCCAGGTACCGGTCGCTCCAGTTAGCACTCTAGTCCGGAGAGTGCCAACCAATCAACCTGGGGGCCCTGCTGGAGGACATGGTCAGGCCGGGACAGACACCAGGGTGACCGGCAACGACGAATCCGCACCCAGGTCCGCCGGCGAGGCCGGCACAGCGGCGTTCACCAGGAGTGCCCCCAGCGCCGCCACCATCGCGCCGTTGTCGGTGCACAGGCCCGGACGAGGGACGCGCAGGAGCAGTCCGTTGGCTGCGGCGCGGGACTCCGCCAACGTACGGAGCCGGCTGTTTGCCGCCACCCCGCCGCCGAGGATCAGGTGCTGGATACCGGCCGCACGGCAGGCTCGTACGGCCTTGGCGGTGAGGACGTCGACCACAGCTTCCTGGAAGGACGCCGCGACGTCGGCCACCGGAACTGGCGCACCGTCGTGCTCCAGGCGTTCCACCCAGCGGGCGACTGCGCTCTTGAGACCCGAGAAGGAGAAGTCGTACGGCGCATCGCGTGGTCCGGTGAGGCCCCGCGGGAAGGCAATTGCCTCCGCAGACCCGGCGCGGGCCAGTCGGTCGATGTGCGGGCCTCCTGGGAAGGGCAGACCGAGAACCCGCGCGACCTTGTCGAAGGCCTCGCCGGCCGCGTCGTCGATGGTCGAACCCAACGACGTGATCGACCCGGTGATGTCGTCGACGCGGAGCAACGAGGAATGCCCGCCGGACACCAGCAACGCCACCGCGGGCTGGGGCAACGGCCCGTGTTCCAGGATGTCGACCGCGACGTGCGCGGCCAGGTGGTTGACGCCGTACAAGGGCTTGCCCAGGGCCAGCGCGTAAGCCTTGGCGGCGGCCACCCCGACCAACAGTGCGCCGGTCAATCCCGGGCCGGCGGTGACGGCGATGGCGTCCACATCAGACGGTGTGACTCCTGCCTCGGTGCAGGCCCGATGGATGGTGGGCACCATCGCCTCGAGATGCGCGCGCGAGGCCACTTCGGGTACTACGCCACCGAACCGGGCGTGTTCGTCGACACTGGACGCGACCGCATCGGCCAGCAAGCGATGTCCGGCCACGATCCCGACTCCGGTTTCGTCACAGGAGGTCTCGATCCCGAGGACCAGCGGGCCGCCGCGCAGTTGGTCACCCACGCGACATCACCACCGCGTCGGCGCCACTGAACGGGTAGTAGTTCGGCCGTCGGCCGATCTCGGCGAAGCCGCGGCTGCGGTAGAGCTGTTGCGGCACTGGGTTGTCAGCCCGCACCTCGAGCAGCACCCGGTTGACTCTATGGTCTGCCTCGGCCAGCAGCGCGTCGAGCAGCAGCGCCCCGGTACCGTTGCCCTGGAAGGCCTTTCGCACAGCGAGCGTCGCGATGTGTCCCTCGTCACGATAGGTGACGAGCCCGGCGTACCCGACAATCTGCTCCTCGGCTTCGGCCACCAGGTAGTAGCGGCTCTGTGGACGACTCAGCTCGTCCCGAAGCATCGCCTCGGTCCACGTGTCCGGCGCGAAGAGCTCCTCCTCGATGAGCATGACCATCGGGAGATCCGCGATGGTCAAGGGGCGCAGCAGAACTTTCTGCTGTGGCGCGACGCTGCTCATCGCGGTGTCACCAGCTTGCGGGCCGATGGCGGTCGCGCGTCGGGGCGCCGCAGGTACAGCGGCTCGATCGGTCCCGGAAGCTCACCGGCGGTCAGTCCGCCAGCCGCGAGCACCAGGCCCATCGGGTCCGGCTCTGCGGGCACGACTTCGGTTTCGAGCGCTTCGGAGAAGGTGGAATCGCCGATCACCAACCCGTGACGGCGCCAATTCGGCCGGGCCACAACGTCAGCCGGCCGCTCGACATGTGGCCCGCTGATCCGGATCCCCGAGGAGTCGTAGTCGGCCCAGTAGCACTCCTTCCTGCGGGCGTCGGTCACGACAGCGAATCCCTGGGCGGGCACGATTGTCCCGTCGGGCACCGAGCCGGCGAGGGCTTTGTGCATGATTGCGATGGCGTCGTGGGTGCACACCCCGTACGCCGGTACGCCCAGGGCGTCGCCGAGAGCTGCCGCCGTGACCACCCCGACCCGTAGTCCGGTGAACGGTCCCGGACCGAGACCGGCAACGATGGCGGACAAGTCGGTCATGCCGATCCCGCCCTCGTCGAGAACGTCGGGGATCAGTGCCCCTAGGGTCTCCGCATGCCGGTTGCCGCTCGGGACGCTCCTGGCCGCCCGTAAGCCAAGCCCGTACCAGCCCGACTCGGCCGGCGACGGGATCTCGACGACGCCAAGCACGACCGTCGGGGTAGCGGTATCGAGAGCCAGAACAAGCACCCAGCCACCCTAGGCAACAGCCCAAAGCCACCCGCGATCATGGAGCTGTGACCACAACACGCCGACGCAGACTGGTCACAGCTCCATGATCGCGGAGAGTCGGCGGTGCCAACCCGGGCCCCCGGCGGTCAGCGTGGCGGTGCGGGGCTCACTGCCTGCCCCTGCCTGATTGCCTGGCTGCAGGCTGAGCTCGATCAGTAGGTGCCCGTCGGTCAGGTGCTCGACCAGGCCCTGTCCCCATTCGACCGCCGTAACCGACTGAGCGAGATCGGAATCCAGGTCGAGGTCGTCGATCTCCCGGATCGAGTCGAGCCGATAGGCGTCGACATGAACCAGCGGGATTCGTCCACCACGGTGAACGCGGGCGATCACGAACGTGGGCGAGAGCACCGGCCCGTCCACCTGTAGCCCAGCTCCGATCCCCTGGACCAGCGCGGTCTTCCCGACGCCCAGCGGCCCACTGGCGATGATCAGGTCACCTGGTTCGAGCAGCGGTGCCAGTCGATCCCGACCGAGCCGGTACGTGTCGGCAGCGGTCGGCAGGCTGACGACGATGCTGTCAGGTGTCGCCAACCCGGACCTCCAGCGGGGCACGCGGTGAGCGGTGCGCGCAGCGCCGGAAGAAGGCCTTCAGGTGCTCGTTGACCGCGTCCGGGCGTTCCATCAGGGCCAGGTGGCCGGCATCGGCCACGATGACCAGTTCACTGCCCGGCAGTTTCTCGGCCAGCAGTTCGCTGTGTGCCTTGGGCGTCGTCCGATCATCGTCACCACACAGGATCAGCGTGGCCACGTTCTCGAGCGGGCCCAGGACACCAGAGTTGTCCATTCCGGCCAAGGACGGATAAAAGGCACCGATCACGTCGACCGGAGTGGAGGCGATCATCCTGTCCACGAACGATGCCAGGCCGGGAGTGACGTCGCGTCCGGAGAAGCTCATCCACTTCGTGACCACGAACGCGACGTCCTTGCCGACCCGCCGGGTGCGCTCGGCAACGGCCGGTCGCCTCCTCGCGAGTTTGGCGAGCACCGGTAGCACGGCCGTACTCAAGCCGGTAATTGCTTGCGGCATACCGAAACCCACCGAGGCGAGGTTGCCGGTGGAGGTGGAGATGAGCGCGACACCGACAACCCGAGGGCCGAAGAGCTCCGGCCGTCGCTCGGCCAGACCCATGATCGCCATCCCACCCATGGAATGACCGACCAGGGCGATGCGGCCGGTTGGCACCCGCTCGTCGATGACCCGGGCGAGGTCGTCGGCGATCTGGTCGATGGTCGCCCGCTCGGGGTTACCCCAGCCCGAGGCACCATGGCCGCGTTGGTCATAGAGGAGCAGCCGCAGCGCGGGTCCGCCGAGCGGGGCGAACTCATGCCGCTGGTAGTACCAGGAGCCGCTGGTCAGCGTGTATCCGTGGATGAAGATCACAGTCAGGGTGGCGTCGTCGGGTCCGATCTGTTCCACATGCAGTGGGATTCCGTCATCGGTGTGCACGACATCTCGCGGCGTGCGGTTCTCACGACCGAAGATCGTGTCGGCCCGGGCGTCGCGTTGCCGGAAGGCTGCGATCCGGCGCGCGAGAACGGTAGCTGTGGCTCCGACGGCGACCAGTCCGACGGCGGCACCGCTCAGCACCTCCAACGCGCCCGGCCCTGCGCTGGATCCGGGCTCGGGGCCGCTCACGGGCGCGAAGCCGGGTCCGGGACTTCCTCCGGAACCGAGCTCAGATAACGACGCGCCAGGCGACCGCCGACCCGGGAGACGAGTTCATAGTGGATCGTGTGCAACGCGGTGGCCCAGTCCTGAGCAGTGGGCTCCCCGGCCGTGCCCGGTCCCCACAGCACAGCAGTCTCGCCGGCCTGTACGGGGTCATCCCCCACGTCGACGACGAACTGGTCCATGCACACCCGACCGGCGATCGTGCGTCGGGCCCCCGCCAACCAGACCGGCCCGACATTCGTCGCGTTACGCGGAACCCCGTCGGCGTACCCGACCGGGATCAGCGCGAGAGTGCTCGGCTTTGACGTCGTGTACTCATGGCCGTACGAGACACCGGACCCCGCGGGGACCCGCTTCACCAGCGTCACCGCGGCCTGAACCGTCATCGCCGGCCGCAGTCCGTACGCCGCAGGGTCGCCGCCCATCGGGTCCAGCCCATAGACCGCGATCCCGGGCCGGACCATGTCGTAGTGGGCATCCGGCAGGGTGAGCGTCGCTGCGGAGTTGGCCACGTGCTTGGGCACATCGCCCAGGCCGTCCCGAGCAGCGATCCGTACGGCGTCGTCGAAGGCCGCAAGTTGGGCGGTGATGGTGGAGTGGCCGGGAGTGTCCGCATAGGCTAGATGCGTCCAGATTCCGCCTACCTTCAGCTGCCCGACCTCCTGGGCGGCGGCGGCCGCGGCTACGAGATCCGGCCAGTCCGACATGTGTGCGCCACCGCGCGAGAGGCCGGTGTCGACCTTGAGGTGCACCCGCGCCACGTGGCCGCACGCCTGCCCGGCCTCGGCGATCTCCTCGAGCATCCAGATCGAGGCGGCCGACAACTCGACGTCCTGGGTCAATGCCTCGGTCAAGTCCTCGCCGCTGCCGGTCAACCAAGCCAGAATAGGGACGCCGATGCCGGCCCGGCGCAGAGCCAAGGCTTCCTCGATGACCGTTACACCCAGGGTGTCCGCGCCGCCCCGCACCGCCGCGCGTGCGCTCGGCACCAGGCCGTGTCCGTACCCATCGGCCTTGACCACCGCCATCAACGGGCAGTCGGCGCGGGACTTGAGCGTGGCGACGTTGTCCGCGATCGCATCGAGATCGACCACGATCTCGGCACGGTTGCGATCAGGCGTGGTGTGCATCCGGCCCAGCTTCCCACCCTCGACCGCGACGCCGCGGAGGTGTGCGCACAGGCGCTGCACCGGCCCGCTCCGATCGACCGCGAGGGGCAGGTGGAACCCATGGCATTCGAGATGACAGCGCAGGTCCGCCGCCGGCTCACCTAGGACACGCTCGTCTGGCTGACCACCGTGACGCCCAGCGGCCGCCCGGCGCCCCGGCTGGTCTGGTTCCTCTGGACTGATGGCGGCGCTCTGATCTACAGCCAACCGGGGGCAGCGAAGCTGCGGCACATCACGGCCAACGATCGAGTGACGCTGAACTTCAATTCCGATGCGCTCGGCGGCGATGCAGTCGCGCTCGCCGGTCCTGCCGAGCTCGCGCCGGACGCGCCGTCGGCCGACACACTGCCGGAGTTGCAGGACAAGTACGCAGGACTGTCGGAGGCGATCGGAATGACGGCCGAGCACTTCACGAGCACCTACACGGTGGCGATCCGAGTGATCCCCGACCACGCCTGGACCGTCCCCGCCTAGAGTCGGCGGGTGGGCCCTCGGCAATGTGCGGGAACCGGCAGAATTACGGCCGAAACTGCAGATATCCGCACATCACTGCTCCGCGATCACGCCGAGGCTCCCCCGGCTTCTCTCGCAACATCCCAGGGCATTGGTGTGACAGCACGGCAGTCCGGTTGGCCCGGACCGGGCCACGGGTGACCGAAGGACCGGCGGCACGGGCAGCGCTCGCCCGGCGTACCCAACACCCGGTACCGGGGTGGCTTCAGCTTTGCGCCGTAGTCGAGGCGCGCCTCGGCCAGGAGTGCAAGCGCAGCCGCGCTCACAGCGAGGAGGGCACCGGGGCAGCCGCACACCTGGTCGGATGACGCTGGTTCAGCTTGGCTGAACACCCAGGTCGAACCGCAGCAACCGCCCTCCTCGATATCGATCCGCACCATCCCGCCGACCGTCGAGATCTGATCGATGGCAGCCCTGGTGACCGGAAGCGGGGCAAACCGGGCGCCGCGCTCAGTCAGGCGCCACGCTGTCGCGTGCAGCCGGAATCGCGGCGATCAGATCGGTGGCCAGGAGCGCTCCCCCGCGCGCGGCGATCTGGCCGGCGCGGCCGTGCACATATGCGCCCACAGCGGCGGCCAGGCCCGGGGCCATGCCCGCAGCGAGCAGGGACCCGATCATGCCGGTCAACACGTCTCCCGTTCCGGCCGTGGCCAGGGCCGGGGTGCCCGTCGCATTGACGTAGGTGCGCCCGTCCGGCTCCACGACGATCGTGGCGGCGCCCTTGAGCAGCACGGTCACCCCGAGCCGCGCCGCGAGCTCGGTCACCGCAGCCACCCGATCGGCGCCGAGGGGTACGCCGAAGTCCTCGAACTCCCGGTCGTGCGGCGTCAGCACCGTCACCGACGATCGACGCTGTAGCAGCTCCCGGCGCCGCGCCAGCAGGCGCAGACCGTCGGCATCCACGACCGCGGGTACGTCCATCCGCAGCACGTCGGTGAGCACCTGTGCGGCACGCTTGTCGCGTCCCAGACCCGGACCGACCGCCCAGGCCTGGACCCGGCCGGCCTCGGTCGGCGCCGCATCGGCGCCCACCGCCTCCGGCCACGCGCCGCTCACGCCGTAGGCCGCGGGTCCGATGTACCGGACCAGGCTCGATCGCATCCGCAGGGCGCCTCCGACGCTGAGCACGGCCGCGCCCGGGTATTCAGCCGATCCGGCGGCAACACCCAGAATGCCGCCGCTGTACTTGTCGTCGACGTGGCCCGCCCGCGGCAGGAGACCCGCAACATCACCGTCGGTCAGCTGCAACGCTGTCGGTTCGGGGAGATGGGGAGCCAACCCGAGGTCCAGAACCTCGAGCTCGCCGACGTGTTCGCGGCCCCTGCCGACGGTCAGGCCGAGTTTGGTCGCCCCGAACGTCACGGTTCGGTCGGCTCGGAACGCCGGTCCATCCACGACGCCGGTGTCGGGATGTACGCCGCTGGGCACATCCACCGCCACCCGAAGGCCGGGTGCGTCGTTGGCCGCCTCGACCACCTCGTCGGCCGGGGCCCGGAGTTCACCGGTCGTCCCGATACCGACGATCCCGTCGAGAATCAATTCGGCTTGCCCGACAAGAGCTTTCAGAGCGGAGATGGTATCCAGTGGGCGAACCTGTCCGCCGACACGTCGCAACGCCGCGGCGCCGCGCGCGTGCAACCGATCCACTTGCAGCGCCACCGCGACCACAGCGGCACCACGGCGGGCCAGGTGTGCGGCAGCCAACAGGGCGTCGCCGCCGTTGTCACCGGCGCCGACCAGGACGACCACCCGCGCGCCGTAGGCCCGTCGGAGCCACCGAGTGCAGTACGCCGCAAGCCCCGCGGCGGCGCGATCCATCAGCGCGCCCTCAGGCACCGTGCGCCACAGCGCCTGCTCGGCCGCACGCACCGCGGCCACCTCGTACAGACCGATCACGCGCACAGACCCCGCTTCACCGGACAACGGGTCACGGCGACGGCTCACCCTCGGCGATGACCACCGCCGATGCGATTCCCCCGTCATGTGACATGGACAGGTGCAGCCGGGTCACACCGAGTGCTGCGGCCCGGGCAGCCACCGTCCCGGTGACCTTCAGGCGGGGATCGCCGTTGTCGTCGGTATGCACCTCGGCGTCGGTCCACGCCAGGCCGCCGGGAGCGCCGAGGGCCTTGGCCAGTGCCTCCTTCGCCGCGAAGCGGGCCGCCAGAGATTCGGCGTGCCGGGGCCGCCCGGAGGCGCTGGTCTGCTCGACCTCGGTGAACAACTTGGCGCGCATGCTCGGCGTACGGATCAGCGCGCGGTCGAATCGCTCGACGGGTACGACGTCGATACCGACCCCGACGATCACGGGGCGGTTGTTGCGGGCACTCGCGGCATGAGAGCGAGGGCTACTCGACCGTGACGGACTTGGCCAGATTGCGTGGTTGGTCGACGTCCAAGCCTCGGGTGTCGGCGATCTCGCAGGCGAGAACCTGCATGGGGATAGTCGTCAGCACGGGGGCCAGCAGGGTCGGTGTCTTCGGGACGTGGATCAGGTGATCGGCGTACGGCGCAACCTCGTCGTCACCGTCGGCGGCGATCACGATGGTCTTCGCACCGCGCGCACGCATCTCCTGGATGTTGCTGATGACTTTGCTGTGCACGCTGTTTCGGCCTCGTGCGGGAACCACCGCCACTACGGGAGTGCCCTGCTCGATGAGCGAGATGTAGCCGTGCTTCAGTTCGCCTGCCGCGAATCCTTCGGCGTGGATATAGGCGAGTTCCTTGAGCTTCAGCGCTCCCTCGAGGGCCACGGGGTAACCGACGTGCCGACCGACGAACAGGATGGTCGGCTCCTTTGCCAGCTCCCGTCCGATCGCACGTACCTGGTCCATCCGGCCGAGGGTCTCGGCGACGGCGTCGGGGAGCTTGTTCAGCTGGGCGACGATAGTGGCGATCTCGTCGGCATACTTGGTCCCACGGGCTTGGGCGAGGTAGAGCGCGACGAGATAACAGGCGGCCAGCTGAGCCAGGAAGGCTTTCGTCGACGCGACCGCGACCTCGGGTCCGGCGCGGGTGTAGAGGACCGCGTCGGACTCCCGGGGGATCGTCGATCCGTTCGTATTGCAGATTGCCAGCACCCGGGCCCGCTGGTCCTTGGCGTGCCGTGAGGCCATCAACGTGTCCATGGTCTCGCCGCTCTGGCTGATCGCGATCACCAACGTCGAGCGGTCGAGCACCGGGTCGCGATAGCGGAACTCACTGGCAAGCTCGACCTCGCAGGGCAACCGAGTCCAGTGCTCGATCGCGTACTTCGCCACCATCGCGGCGTGATTGGACGTTCCGCAGGCGACGATGAAGACCTTGTCGATATCGCGGAGATCCTCGTCGGAGAGCCGTACCTCGTCGAGAACTATCTGGCCGGTGTCGGCCAGCCGGCCGCGCAGGGTGTCGGCGATGGCGGCCGGCTGCTCGTCGATCTCCTTGAGCATGAACCATGGGTATCCACCCTTTTCTGCGGCGGCAGCGCTCCAATCGACATGAAAGCGCCTGGGCTGCAGCGACGTACCCGCGAGGTCCGTGACTGCGATCCCGTGCTCCACATCAAGGGTGACAACTTGGTCTTGGCCGAGTTCGAGGGCGTCCCGGGTGTGCGCGATGAAGGCCGACACGTCACTGCCGAGGAAATACTCCCCGGCCCCCTCTCCGATCCCGGCCACGAGTGGGCTGTTGCGCCGGGCGCCGACGACTTGCCCGGGGTGGTCGGTGTGGATGGCCACGAGAGTGAAGGCGCCTTCGAGCCGGAGACACACTGCGCGCATGGCGGCAGCGAACCGATCGGTGGCAGGTTCGGTCGACGAGTCGTAAGCACCGGCCAGCAGGTGCGCGACGACCTCGGTGTCGGTGTCGGAGGACAACTCGACTCCCTGGCGTTCGAGTTCACTGCGCAGCGCCGCGAAGTTCTCGATGATGCCGTTGTGGACGACTGCGACCTTGCCATCGTCCGAGATGTGCGGGTGCGCGTTGCGATCGACGGGTGGCCCGTGTGTGGCCCAGCGGGTGTGACCCACTCCGGTGGTGGCCGGCGGAAGCGGCTGATCGGCGAGCACCTTCTCCAGGTTCGCCAGTTTGCCCGCCTTCTTGGCGATGGCCAGCCCGTCGGCGGTCACCAGCGCGATGCCGGCAGAGTCGTATCCGCGGTACTCCATGCGCCGAAGTCCCGCGAGAACGACGTCCTCCGCTGACGACGCCCCGACGTAGCCGATGATGCCGCACATGCGACCCAGGGTAGTCACCAACACGTCACCGCTTCGCGCTCCTGGCCGTGGGACGCTCATCCGGTGACCAGGCACTCCACCCCCATCGAGGACCAAGCCGGTACGTCCCAGGTACCGACCTCGTCACGTGCCACCGACGAACGGTCGGTTGACGCGTCGGATAGCCGCACCGGTACGACCACGGCTCGGGTTCGCTGGCCGCGATGGGGCTGGATCCCGTACCTCCTGATCGGTGCCTTCGTCACCTTCTGGGCCGTCACCCACGTGGGTGCGGTCGTCTCCGGCGCCGGAAGCTGGAAAGCGGTCGGGTTCGGGATCGCCGCCGGGGCGCTCACCGTGGCCGCGCTCGTCGGTGTTGCGCGGTTGACCCGGCGCGGCTGGGCCGGCCAGTTGGCCGGGCTCGTGCCGCTGGTCGCCGCAGTGGTAATCGCCGTGCTGCCGTCCTACGTGACATCTTCAGTGAACGAAGCCGCCCCCGAAGGTTTGGACGCCGTCGCGGCGCCCTCAGCCTCGACGGCACCCGACGAGAGCACCGGCTCCGCCCCGCCGGCAAGCTCGGCCCCACCGGTGAGCTCGTCGCCGGCGCCACCACCTCCTCCCCCACCAGCCGGCCCGGTCGAGGTCGGCACGGCCCAATTCGTCGGCATCGATCATGACGCCGCCGGCGTGGCCAGGCTGATCCAGCTCGAGGACGGGTCGCTGCTAGTCCGGTTCGAGCAGTTCTCCGTCGAGTCCGGACCGGATTACGACGTGTACGTGGTCTCCGGTGCGAACCTGTCCGTCCCTGAAGGCGGCACACTGCTGGGCGACCTGAAGGGAACCGTCGGCGATCAGAACTACGAGATCCCGTCCGGCGTTCTTCCTGGCGGTGGTGACCCGGTCACCGTCCTGATCTGGTGTGAGGTCTTCGCCGTACCGGTGGCCAACGCCACTATCTGACCAAGGTCGCGTCGGTCATGCCCCAACCTCGTGATCTTGACCTTCTGGTGGTTTTCCGAGCGCTGCGTCGGCGTGTCGCCACCATAAGGTCAAGATCACCAATCAGCACCCGGCAGGGCCCGACGCTGCATCCATGGTTTGCGCATGACCCGGAGAGTCAGCTGGCGGCAACAACGGCGGCCAAGCGCTGGGCGACCGCATCGGCTTGCTCCTGTGTCGGTGCCTCGACCATAACGCGGACCAGGTGCTCCGTTCCGGAAGGCCGCAACAGCACCCGGCCGGTGTCTCCGAGTTCGTCCTCGGCGACCCGGACGGCGTCGGTCACGGCATCGGACTCGGCCACGGCGCTGCGGTCAGAGACGGCCACGTTGAGCAAGATCTGCGGCAGTCGGGTCACCACGGAGGCCAGTTCGGCAGCGCTCTGCCTGGTCGCTGCCATCCGGCCGGCGAGCATCAGAGCGGTGAGCAAACCGTCGCCGGTAGTGGCGTGCTCGGAGAAGATGATGTGCCCACTCTGTTCCCCGCCGAGGGAGAGGCTCTTGGCACGGAGTGCGTCCAGTACATATCGGTCGCCGACGTCTGTGGTCAGGACCGAGATGCCGGCTGCGGCCATGGCCTTGCCGAATCCGAGATTGCTCATCACTGTGGCCACGACGGTGTCCTGGGCGAGGCGGCCGGCTTCCTGCAGCGCTATCGCGCACACGGCGAGAATCGAGTCACCGTCCACGATCTGACCGTCGGCGTCGACGGCAAGGCAGCGATCGGCATCACCGTCGTGTGCGATTCCCAAGTCGGCCCCGAACTCGACGACCGCCTCTTGCAGCGGGCCCAGGTGGGTGGAGCCGCAGCCGTCGTTGATGTTCAGGCCGTCCGGGGCATCACCGATGGTGTGCACGGTCGCGCCGGCGTCGGTGTACACCCTCGGCGCGTGGGAGGAAGCAGCGCCGTTGGCGCAGTCCACCACCAGGGTCAGCCCGTCGAGGCGATGGGGAAGCGCTGCGAGCAGATGCTCGCGGTACCGCGCCGCACCCAACACATCGTCGTGCACCCTGCCCACGTCGGCGCCGACCGGCCGTTCCCGATCCGTCGGACCCCGCCGGACTCGAGCCTCGATGATCTCCTCGAGCTCGTCGGAGAGCTTGTGCCCCCCGCGGGTGAACAGCTTGATGCCGTTGTCGGGCATCGGATTGTGACTGGCCGACAGCATCACGCTCAATTCGGCTCCGGAGTCGGCCGTGAGAAAGGCAAGCCCTGGGGTGGGAAGAACGCCACAGCGGAGCACGTCCACACCGGCACTGGTCAGCCCCGCCACGACAGCCGCTTCGAGCATCTCTCCGCTTGCGCGCGAATCGGAACCGACCAGCGCCAACCGGCGAGGCGCAGGCCCGGCTGAGGGTCCTGAGTTCGACGCGCCGGCTGAGTCCACGTCAGTGAGAACCTCGGCCGCAGCGACGGCGACCGAGAGCGCCAGCTCAGGGGTGAGATCGCCGTTGGCCAGACCGCGGACACCGTCGGTACCGAACAGCCGACCCATCGGCGGCGGCACTGAGGTCAGCGCTTGGAGTACTGGGGCGCCTTACGGGCCTTCTTCAGCCCGTACTTCTTGCGCTCCTTGGCCCGCGGGTCACGCGTCATGAATCCGGCTTTGCGCAGCACCGCCCGGTCATCTGGGTCCAGCTCGACCAGGGCCCGGGCGATGGCCAGGCGCAAGGCACCGGCCTGCCCGGTCACCCCGCCGCCGTGCAGCAGCGCCACGATGTCGTAGCTGCCCACCCGGTCCAAGGTGACCAGCGGTTCGCGGATGAGCTGCTGGTGCAGCTTGTTCGGGAAGTACTCGCTCAGCGTGCGGCCGTTGAGCTTGAACTGCCCCGTGCCGGGCACCAGGCGGACCCGCACGATGGCCTGCTTACGGCGGCCGACCGTCTGGACCGGCTTGTCGGTGAGTGCGGCAGTCACTGGGCAACCTGCTTGATCTCGAAGGGTTCGGGGGTCTGAGCGGTGTGCGGGTGATTCGGTCCGCCGTACACCTTGAGCTTGGTCAGCATCTTCCGACCGAGCGTGTTGTGCGGAAGCATTCCCTTGACGGCGGTCTCGATCACCCGCTCCGGGCGGGAAGCGAGCAGCTCGCCGACCGGGCGCTGCCGAAGACCGCCGGGATAGCCGGAGTGCCGGTAGACGATCTTGTCGGTTCGCTTGTTGCCGGTCAGGGCGATCTTGCCGGCGTTGATCACGACCACGAAGTCACCGGTGTCGACATGTTGGGCGAACTCAGGCTTGTGCTTGCCACGCAACAGCACAGCGACTTGGCTGGCCAGCCGGCCGAGTACCACGTCGGTGGCATCGATGACGTGCCAGTGGCGATCGACCTCGCCGGGGCGGGGGCTGTACGTGCGCACGGTCCTGCCTTCTTTCTCTGTCGTTCATGCTGGTCCGCGCTGCACACGCCCGAAAGGGCCAGCGGATCACACCCGGTCTCTGACGCGGCTGCACCGATTACGGTGGCTCGTGCGCCAACCGACAACGATACCGGCTGTCCGGAGTCCCGGCAAAGCCGGGGCAGGTGCGCCGGCCCAAGCGCCCGTCACGGGGCGCCCATCAGCCGAATCTGCTCCTGGACGTAGCCGCTCACTGCCGTGATGTCCGCAGGGTCGATGACCGCGGACACGTCGGTCAGTCCGAGATAACGCCCAACCCGGCTGTAGCAGCGTTGATACACCTGACCACCTTCTTGACTGGCCGGAATGTAGAAGCACGAGACGGTCGGATCCTCCGGAACGGTGAAGGTCACCCGGTCGGGGAACTCCTGCTGCTCGATTCTGTCGAACTCCGCGAGCACGGCATCGGCCTGCGCCGAGGACCCGAATTCATATGTCTGGAACTGATAGTCGGCGCCGGTGGCAGCGTCATAGCTGCTGCGGTTGTAGAGCCCGACGAAGCCGTTGTCGGGCAGCAGTTCGGCCTCCACCCGGGGATCGATGGACAGGTGCAGGTAGGCCGGCAAGTCGAAGCTGCCGGTGAACAGGTCCGGTTCCCCCGGCGGGGTGGCGGTACGGCGGGCCAGGTCGTAGGGATCCGGATCCAGTTCCGCGATCTCGTCCTGCGGCGTCGGCTGGAAATCTCCGAGGAGTTGACGCTGCTCCTCGAGCAACTCGGCGAGATCCTCCTGAGCCCGCTGGAGATCGGAATCGGTGTAATAGAGGTAGGCCAGCATCCGGCCCACCGGCTGCAGCACCTCGATTGTGACCTTGTCTTCGCCGTCAACCACGTCCGCGGTCGACACCGCCGGCAGACTCTCGAATCCCGGTAACTCGAGCCGCTCCGACCCGTTGATCTCTACGAAGCCGCTCGCCAGTTCCTCGGCGGCCACGGCGGCGGAGTCCGGATCCGACATCTCCGCGACGAGCGCGATCGAGCTGCGTGGCCCGTCGACCTCGTTGCGGCAGCTGACCCAGCCGGCCACGAACCCGTACGTCGTGTACGTCGCAGCCGCAGTGCCTTCGGCGAAGATCGTGAACTCCACACTCTCCGGGGAGATCACTGGGCGGGTCGGCAGACAGGCATTGTCGAGTTCGCTGAAGACGAATTCGGGCTGCACCGTTGCCCCAGCGATGCGGTGCGCCTCGGCGATGGTGCCGGCGCCGATCTCCGGCGCGGGCGTGGGGTCGGCGGTGGTCGGCCCGGACGTCTGCTCGGCTGGAGGAGCTGGGCTTGCCTGGCCGGTCACCACCGACGTGCATCCACTCAGGACGATCACACCAAGGAGAGCAGCCAACCCGCCTGTCCGCACTCCGGTCACCTTAACTTCTCCCCCGATCTGCGTCGCCCCGAGCGGAACGGATTGGCCCCCGCAATTAGCGTTGCCCCTGTGACTGATCTCCCCTACCTCCGGTTCCCGCATCTGCACGCCGACCTGCTGACCTTCGTGGCCGCGGACGCAGTTTGGCTGGCACCTGTGCAAGGTGGCCGAGCCTGGTGCCTGGCCGCGGACGACGCACCGCCTGGCAACCCGCGGTTGTCGCCCGACGGTGTACACGTCGCCTGGACTTCCCGCCGATACGGACATCCCGAAGTCGCGACCGCTCGGGTCGACGGTGGGCCGGTCCGCCGGTTGACGTACTGGGGTAACCCGCATACCAAGGTCGTCGGCTGGACGCCGGACGGCCGGGTCCTGGCCGCCTCGCCGGCCGGTGAGAACACCCTGCGCGACCACTGGCTGCGCGCCATCTCCCTCGATCGGGAGGTCGAGCGGCTGCCGTACGGTCCGGCGTCGGCGCTGGCCTGGGGTCGAGGCGGCGCCCTCGTACTGTGCAGCGCCTGGGCCCGCGAACCCGCCCACTGGAAGCGCTACCGGGGCGGGACGGCGCCGCAGTTGTGGCTCGACCCGGACGGCAGCGGCGCGTGGACCCGGCTGTTGCCCGAACTCACCGCTGGCCTTGCGTGGCCGATGTGGATCGACGGGCGAATCGCCTTCGTCAGCGACCACGAAGGGGTCGGCAACCTCTTCTCCATCGATCGGGGCGGGGCGGATCTGCGGCGGCACACCGATCACGACGACACGACCGGGTACGCCGGCAATCCGAGCACCGACGGGCGGCGGATCGTCTATCACGCGCGCGGTGACGTCTACGTCCTCGATGCACTGGGATCGGGCCAGGACGACCGACCACAGCCGCGCAGCCTGGACATCGATCTGGGTACGGCCTCCGCGGTGGACCAGCCGTATCCGGTCCCGGCGCCCAAGGCACTGGGAGACGTCGTTCCCGAGTACGACGCTGCAGGCAGCGTGATCGAGATCCGCGGTTGCGCCTACCGGCTCACCCATCGGGACGGCCCGGCGCGGGCGCTTTCGACCGGCTCCGGCGGGCGGATCCGTGAGCCGGCGCTGCTCGGTCGCACCGGAAAGGCGATCTGGGCAAGCGACGCCGACGGAGAGGACGGACTCGAGATAGCTGCCCTCGACGCGATAGCGGCCCCACGCACAATCGCGGGCGGGACGCTCGGTCGGGTCCTGCATCTGGCCGCGCACCCCTCGGGCAAGACGGTCGCCGTCATCAGTCACGACGGCCGGATCCGGATGGTCGACGTTGCCGACGGAGCGATCCACGAGGTGGCCCATGCTCCCGACGGTGAGCCCGACGGATTGACCTTCTCTCCCGATGGCCAGTGGTTGGCCTGGAGCCAGCCGCGCGGGGAACGGTCCGCCGCTCTCGTTCTGGCTCGCCTGGCAGACGGGCTGCCCACCGGCGAACTCGTCCCCGCGACCAGTGGTCGGTTTCGGGACTTCTGCCCGGCCTTCACGGCCGACGGGCGCTACCTTGCGTTTCTCTCGACTCGCACCTTCGACCCGGTGTACGACGTCCACGCGTTCGAGATGACCTTCCCGTCGGGGACCAGGCCGTACCTGATGCCGCTGGCCGCTGATGACCCGCTGCCCTTCGGTCCGAGCGTGGCCGGCTGGGGCTTTGCCTCCACGGAGTCGCCGGATGGCGCGGAGACCGTGACGCTGCCCCGACGGAGCACGCAGGTCGACGTGGACGGGCTGGAGGAACGCATCGCCGCCTTTCCGGTCGCGGCCGGACAGTACGAACGGCTGCGCGTCGCCGGGAATGCCGTGCTCTGGCTGCGGCGTACCCCCTCGGGTGTGTTGGGGACCGAGCGAGCCAAACTCACCGACCCCGCGCCTCGACCCGCGCTGGAACGCTTCGACTTCGCCAAGCGCACGCTGGTGGTCCTCTGTCCGGCGGTCGACTCCTTCGAGCCCAGTGGCGACGGGACCCGTGTGGTGGTCCGCGACGAGGACAAGCTGCTCGTCCTACCGGCCGACCGCGAGGTCAAGGACGACGACGATCCCGACCGGGTGACGGTGGATCTGGATCGGATCCGGCACCAGATCGACCGACCCGCCGAGTGGCATCAGATGTATGACGAGGCGGCCCGGCTGATGCGCGAGCATTTCTGGCGCCCGGACATGGGCGGGCTGGATTGGGACCGCGTCGTGGCGCGATCCTGGCCGTTGGTATCCCGGTTGGCCAGCTAAGTAGACTTCGTGGATTTGATGTGGGAGGTGAACGGCGAACTCGGCACCTCACACGTCTACGTCATCCCGCCGGCCGACCCCG
>Ga0136616_10000172_pt1 | contig 26440 bp, 23 predicted proteins | sample AntDrymUQ2992106_2_FD_106648 | JGI IMG/M metagenome (GOLD analysis project Ga0136616, IMG submission 106648) | Polar desert sand microbial communities from Dry Valleys, Antarctica - metaG UQ299 (21.06) | ecosystem: Environmental > Terrestrial > Soil > Desert | place: Antarctica: Dry Valley... | reverse complement strand
TGTAATGAAAGAGAGCGCGACGGCGGACGAGGTCGACGCCGTCATCAAGCGCATCGAGACGGTCGGCGCGCAGGCCCACATTTCGCGCGGGGAGCTCGTCACGGTGATCGGCGTGATCGGCGATCGCGAGCACGTCGCGAACCTCGGGCTCGAGGGCTCGCCCGGCGTGGACGACCTGGTGCCGATCCTCAAGCCGTACAAGCTCGCCTCCTCGCAGCTCAAGGACGGCGCCCGAACGGTGATCGACATCGAGGGGCGCAAGATCGGCGGGCCCCACTTCATGACGATCGCGGGACCGTGCACGGTCGAGTCGCGCGAGGTCATGCTCGACTCCGCTCGCATCGTCCGCGACGCGGGCGGGGCGCTGCTTCGCGGCGGGGCGTACAAGCCGCGCACCTCGCCGTACTCGTTCCAGGGCCTCGGTGACGCCGGCCTGCGTCTTCTTGCGGAGGCGAAGGAGGAGACGGGCCTTCCGATCGTCACCGAGCTGATGGATGTGCGCGACCTCGACGCGGTGCTCGAGGTGGCCGACGTGATCCAGGTCGGCGCTCGCAACATGCAGAACTACACCCTGCTCACGGAGATCGGCCGGAGCGGGCGGCCGGTGCTCCTGAAGCGCGCACTCTCCGCCACGTTGGAAGAGCTGCTGATGGCCGCCGAGTACGTCCTGAAGGAGGGCAACGAGAGCGTGATGCTGTGTGAGCGCGGCATCCGCACGTTTGAGCCCGCGTACCGCTTCACGCTCGATCTGATGGCCGTGCCCGTGCTGAAGGAGCTCTCGCACCTGCCTGTCGTGGTCGATCCCAGCCACGCGGCCGGGAAGCGCGACCTGGTCCTGCCGATGTCGCTCGCGGCCGCCGCGGCGGGCGCGGACGGGATCATCGTGGAGACGCATCCCGAGCCCGAGGCGGCGATCTGCGACGGCCCGCAGGCGGTGCGCGGCGAGGAGTTCGCCGACTACATGCGCCAGGTCGAGCAGGCGGCGGCGCTTGCCGGTAAGGAGCTCCAGCCCGTCGCGTGAGCCCGTCCGCGACGTGGGTGATCTCGTGCATGACACACATGCTCGAGATAACCCAGGTCCGTCACGCGGCGGCGTGATTCTCGGGTCACGCGACCGGCTCGTATTCGATCGCGGCTAACGTCCGCGGCGTGCGGATCGCGATCCTCGGCGTCGGCCTGATCGGCGGCTCGATCGCCCTCGCGGCCCGTGATCGTGTCGAGGGCGCCGAGGTCGTCGGCTTCGACGCCGATCCGGAAGCGCTGGCCGCGGCCCGCGGGCGCGGCGTGCTCGACCTGGGCGCCCGGTCCGTGGGTGAGGCGCTAGAAGGGGCGGAGGTCTGTTTCGTGTGCGCGCCCGTGGGCGTGATCCCGGACCTCGTGGCCGAGGCGCTCGCGGAAGCTCGAGAGGACTGCGTGGTAACCGACGTCGGCTCGACGAAGCGCCTGATCGTGGCCTCGACCGACGACGAGCGCTTCGTGGGCGGTCACCCCGTGGCCGGCGCCGAGACGGCGGGAGTCGACCACGCCCGCGGTGACCTCTTCGAGGGAGCGGCGTGGTACCTCACGCCCGGCGAGCGCTCCTCGGGGCTGCTCTACGAACGGCTTCACCGGCTCATCGTGGCTCTCCGAGCGCGCCCCGTGGCGATCGACGCCGAGACCCACGACCGTCTGCTGGCGACCGTGAGCCATGTGCCGCACGTGCTCGCGAACGTTCTCGTCTCGCAGGCGGCGCAGGCGCTCTCCGACGAGGGCGAGGCGCTTCCGCGCACCGGGCCGAGCTTTCGCGACGCGACGCGCGTCGCCGGCGCCAGCACGCGCGTCTGGAGCGACGTCTACGCGACCAATGCCGAGGCGATCGCAGCCGAGATCGACGAGACGATCGAGCGCCTGCACGACGTGGCGACCGCCCTCCGCGCGGGCGACGCCGGGGCGATCGACACCTGGAACGACGCGGCCGGGGATGATCGCCGGCGGCTGCTCGAGGCGGAGCTGACGGGCGGGCCGGTCCACGAGTTGCGGGTCTCAGTGCCGAACCGCCCCGGCATCGTCGCGCAGGTCGCGCTCTCACTCGGTCGAGCCGGCGTGAACATCACCGACCTCTCGCTGGCGCCGGCGCCCGACATGCGCTCAGGCGCGATGACGCTGTGGGTCTCGGGGGACGAGGCGGCCGCGCGCGCCGAGCACCAGATCGGGCAGCTCGGCTTTCCGGTCGCGCACGTCGCATGACCCGCTTCGATCCCACGGGGCCGCTGCGCGGAGCGATCACACCGCCGCCCGACAAGTCGATCTCACACCGCGCGGCGCTGTTCGGCGCGATGAGCGACGCTCCGGTCACGATCCACAACTACCTCTATGCCGCGGACACCCGGGCGACGCTCGACGCGGTTCGCTCGCTCGGTGCAGGCGTGGACGAGCGCCCGGACGAGCTCGTCATCCGCGGCGTCGGATTGCGGACCGCGCAGGGCACCACCGGTGGCCTGGTGAACGTGGGCAACGCGGGCACGCTGCTGAGGCTCCTCCCCGGGTGGCTCGCCGGGCAGCCCGGCGGCGTCTGGACGATCGACGGCGACGAGTCGATCCGACGGCGCCCCGTTGACCGGATAGCCGAGCCACTGCGGCACATGGGGGCGGCCGTCGAGGCGCGCGACGGGCGGTTCCCGCCATTCACGATCCGAGGCGGCGAGCTTCGGGGAGCTCGCCACGAGCTGCCGGTGGCGAGCGCGCAGGTTAAGTCCTGCCTCATGATCGCGGGGCTGCTCGCTGACGGCGAGACGACGATCTGCGAGCCCGCGGTGAGCCGCGACCACACCGAGCGCATGCTCAGGCGCGCGCGGGCGCCCTTTCAGCGCGACGGCGCCTGCGTGCGAGTCTCGCCATGCGACGAGCTCGAGCTCGAGGAGCTGATCGTGCCCGGCGACCCGTCATCGGCCGCCTTTGCGATCGCGGCGGCCTGCGTGGTCGCGCGCTCGCGCCTGATCGTGGAGGGCGTCGGGCTCAACTGGACGCGCACGGGCTTTCTGCGTATCGCTCGCCGCATGGGGGCGGTCGTCCTCGGCGACCTCGAGGAGCCGCCGCCACCCGGCGATCCGGGCGCCGACGCCGACAGCGAGCCCGTCGGCGAGCTCGACGTGGCGTGGGCGCCGCTCGAGGCCACGACGGTCGAGGGCGACGAGGTGCCGCTGGCGATCGACGAGCTGCCACTGGTAGCGCTGCTCGGCTGCTTCGCCGACGGCGAGACGCGCGTCCGCGACGCCGGCGAGCTGCGGCTCAAGGAGTCCGACCGAATCGCCGGCGTGGTCGACGGGCTAGGTGGGCTCGGCGCTGACATCGAGGCCACCGACGACGGCTTCGCCGTGCGCGGCGGGGGCCTCGACGGCGGGACACTCGATGCCCGCGGTGATCACCGGCTGGCAATGCTCGGCGCGATCGCCGGGCTCGCGTCGCGCTCGGGCGTCGACGTGGTCGGGATGGAGGCGGCGGCGGTCTCCTACCCCCGGTTCGAGAGCGACATCACCCGCTTGACGGGCCGCTGAGCGGGCGCGCCCGGCCGAGTACCTCGAGGACGACGCCGGACACCCGTCACGGCGGCGCTAGCGGCGCTCGATCCGATCCTTCTCGCGACCGCTGCCGATGCCGGCGCTCTCGGCGATCGCGAGCAGCCCGATCGACGCGAGCACGGCCACGATGAAGCCGATGATGTTGAGCTCGAAGATCTCGCCCGTGCCGATGGCGCTCGCTACCAGACCGCCCACGAGGGCGCCCAGCACGCCGAGGACCAGCGTGAGCGCGATGCCGATGCGCTGGCGGCCCGGCAGCAGGAGGCGCGCGAGCGCGCCGATGATCAGGCCGACGATCAGGAGTCCGATGATGTTGAACATGGCGCTCAGCTTATCCCGTCTCACCACCGCCGGCATCGAAGCGACCGAACCGCGGCCTCGGTCGTCCCATGGCGGCCGGGATGCCCGGCGCTCGCGGGTAGCCTTCGCCGCATGGTCGTGGCGATCGACGGCCCCGCTGGCGCCGGCAAGAGCACGGTCGCACGAGCTCTGGCCGCTGCGCTCGCCTACACCTACCTCGACTCCGGGGCGATGTACCGCGCCGCGGCGCTCGCCCATCTCGAGCGCGGTGGCACGGCGGCCGAGCGCGCCGCGGAGCTCGAGCTCGACGAGCTTGGCGAGCGGGTCGTGGCCGACGGACGCGACGTGACGAAGGCGATCCGCACACCCGAGGTGTCGGAGGCTGCCTCGCGCATCGCCGCCGACGAAGGCGTCCGCGCCGCGCTCGTGGCCAAGCAGCGGCGCCTCCTGGCGGCCGGTAACTGGGTGGCGGAGGGGCGTGACATCGGCACGGTCGTGGCGCCCGACGCTGAGCTGAAGATCTTCCTCACGGCGAGTCCCGATGCGCGGGCGCGCCGCCGGGCCGTGGAGCTCGGCGCCGATTGGCAGACGGTTCTGCGCGATCAGGCGCTTCGCGACGAGCAGGACCGCACGCGCGAGCAGTCGCCGCTCAGGGCGGCCGCGACGGCGATCGAGCTGGACACCACCGACCGCACTGTCGAGGATGTGGTGGGCCAGCTCGTCCGGCTCGTCCGGAAGGCCGGCCGCGACACGCCGGCGCCTCTCTAGGTGGACGCCTCCGCCCGAGCGCGTTCGCGCGCGAGCTCGTCCCCGAAGGTCGCCGTGGTCGGCTATCCGAACGTGGGCAAATCGACGCTCGTCAACCGCCTGGCGGGCCGGCGCGAGGCGGTGGTGCATTCCCAGGCCGGCGTCACGCGTGACCGCAAGGACGTGGAGTGCGACTGGAACGGACGCGCCTTCGCGCTCGTCGACACCGGGGGAGTCGATGCCGATGAGCCCGGCGGCCTGGCCGCCGCGGTGCGGGCTCAGACGCGCGCCGCCCTCGAGGAGGCAACCGTCGCGGTGATCGTCGTCGACGCGCGCGCGGGGCTTCGGCCGGGAGACGACGAGCTGGCGCGGGAGCTGCGAACCGCCCGCCGGCCGGTGGTCGTGGCGGCGAACAAGATCGACGACGCCGCGTCGATCCCGCTGGCGGCTGAGTTCCACGGGCTGGGTCTCGGCGAGCCGGTTGCCGTGTCGGCTACGCAGGGGCTCGGGACCGGCGACCTGCTCGATCGCATTGTGGAGCGGCTCGGCGAAGAGCGGTCGAACGGCGTGGCGAGCGCCGATGCGCCCGTGCGACTCGCCGTGATCGGGCGCCCGAACGTCGGCAAGTCCTCCCTCGTCAACGCCTTCCTCGGGCAGGAGCGGGTAATCGTCTCCGAGGTCGCGGGCACCACCCGCGACGCGATCGACACGCCGCTCGAGGTGGACGGCAGGGCGATGAGCCTGATCGACACTGCCGGGCTCCGCCGCCGGACCAAGGTCGCGGGCACGGTCGACTACTACGCGCAGCTTCGGTCGGAGCGGGCGGCGGAGCGCGCCGACGTCGCCCTGCTCGTGTGCGATGCGGCCGAAGGCATCACGAGCGAGGATCTCCGGATCGGCGAGCTCGCCATGAAGGCCGAGTGCGCGACCGTCGTTGCCCTGAACAAATGGGACGTGGTCGACGCCGATCTCGACGACGCGCGAGCACGCGTGACGCAGAAGCTCCGGCTTCGCCCGCGCGTCCTTACAGCGTCGGCGCTCACCGGCCGCGGTGTTCGGCGGCTCCTCACGGTGGCGATCGCGCTCGCCGACCGCACCAGGGAGCGCATCCCGACGCCAGATCTCAACCGTTTCCTGGCGGACCTGCAGGCCGCGCGCCAGCCGCCGTCGGTGCGCGGGCGCCGGCTTCGCATGTACTACATGACCCAGTACGAGACGGCGCCGCCGCGCTTCGCCGTGCAGGTGTCCGACCGCGGCCGAGTGACGCGCGACTACGCGTTCTTCCTGGAGAATCGTCTACGTGAGCGCTACGGAATGGAGGGTGTTCCGCTCGTGATCGACTATCGCGGGCGAGAGGACGGGCCGCGCGGGCTCGCCGGCCGCGCTCGGTGACGGCTCGCCGGCGTCACGCCCTGATCGCGGCCCTCGTGGCCGGGCTCGTGGCGATCGGGGTGATCGCGGCCTCCGGCGGGGACGTCGAGCCGCCGCCGGACCGTGCCGCGGCGCTCGTGCCGGCCGGCGCCCTTCTCTACCTGCATCTGGCGACCGACCGCGCTGGCGGGGACGGGGACGAGGCGAGCGCCGCTGGCGTGGCCGAGCGCGTGCCACTGCTGGCGCGGCTTCGCGACGCGCTGCTCGCGCGCGCCGGCGCTTCGGGCGGCGGCTTTGACTTCGAGTCAGACGTGCGGCCCTGGCTCGGCGAGGAGGCGGCCGCCGCGCTGGTCGGCCCGAGCGCGCGGGACGCGCGCTCACTGCTCCTGTTCGAGGCCGGCGATGAGACCGGTGCGCGGGCGTTCATGGAACGCCTGGCGGGAGCGGCCGAGCCGACCCTCTATCGCGACGCCGAGATCGTCGGCACGCCGGCGCTCGCGTCGGCGCTCGTCGACGGGTTCGTGGTCGTCGGACCGCTCGATCTGGTGCGCGCGACGATCGACGTCCACGCGGGCGCGAGCCCGGCCCTGGCGGGCGACCGCGAGTACGTCGGCCTGCGCGCGCGCCTGCCCGCCGGCAGGCTCGTCTCCGCGTTCGCGTCGCGGCCGGGCCTGCAGGGACTGCTCGCTGGTCCGGCGAGCCCGCTCGCGGCCTTCCCCGGCGTCGACGACCTCGGCGCGGCGGCGTTCGGCGTCTCGGTCGAGGGTCAGCGCGTCCGGATGTCCGTCCGTGGCGTCGCTCCTCGTGCCGCGACCGCGAGCGGCGACTCGTGCGCGGCGCCGGCGCCGACCGAACGGCCGTCGGCGGCCGACGTCCCGGCAGCGGCCCTCGTCTATGCCGAGGTGCCCGACGGAGCGTGCTTCTTGCGCGGGCAGCTCGCGAGCACGTCATCCCCGCTCGGCGGCTCGCTGCGAAGGTTCGCCGGCGAGATTCGCTCCGAGGCGGACGTCGATCTCTTACGCGAGATCGTCCCTCTGCTCGCGGGACCGACGACCCTTGCGGTCACGCGCGAGGGCGAGGCGGCGCCGGTCGCGACACTCGTCGCGCGCGGCGTGTCGGGCGACGCCCTTTCCGTGCTCGAGCGCCTGCAGCCCGCGCTGGTGCGTTTGGCCGAGAACGCGGGCGTGGCGCCGCCGTTGTCTCCGGGGGGCACCGCACGCGTGCCGGCGGCTAGCGCCCCCGGGCAGGCGCCGGGCTTCACGGCGCAGGAGATCGACGGCGGCACTGCCTTCTCCGCCGCACTCGCGCCCGGCTTCGAGCCGAGCTATGGCTCGTTCGACGGACGGCTGGCGGTGTCCACGGCGCTTGAGGGAGTCGAGCAGGCCGCTGGGGGCCCCGCGACGGCGCTGGCGGACTCGTCCGACTACAGGTTGCTCCTTGGTGGGAGTTCGCCGTCTGCCTCGGGGACCGTCTTCCTCGATCTCGACCGGCTGCTCGCGCTGGGAGATGAGGTCGGCCTCGGCAGCGAACAGTCCTACGCGGCCGCTCGAGCGGACCTGCGGTCGATCGACGCGGTGGCGGCCGTCTTCTCGCGAGAAGGAAGCCGAAGCGACGCGGAGGTTCTCCTCAAGACGCCATGAACGAGGACGCCGGCGGCGAGGAAACATGGCTTCTCGTTCGGCCTGAGGACAAGGGCAACCGCTCGGTCGAGGGGGGGGTTGGTCCTTTTCCGTTCGCCATGCTGTCGCAACAGGACCAACCCCCGGTTTACGAGCTTGGTTCGGGGACGCCCTGACCCTCGCCCCGCCCGTTGCCGGGGCGTGCCTCGCCGGGGCGTGCCTCCTGGCGGGCGGCCCGGACGAGCCGGTCCGCCTCCCGCTGGCGTCGCTCGAAGTACGTGGCGGCCTGCTGCTCGGCGCCCTCCTGGAGGCGTCGACCCTCAGCCTGAGCGTCGGCGCGGGCGGCCTTCAGGCTGGCCTCGGCCTCGGCGTGCGCTGACTCGAGCGCCCCTTCGGCCTCCGCGCGCGCCGCGCTCAGTGTCTGCTCAGCCTCCGCGCGCGCCGCGCTGAGCGTCTGCTCCGCCTCCGCGCGCGCGGCGCTCAAAGTCTGCTCCGCCTCGGCACGGGCCGCGCCCAGAGTCTGCTCCGCCTCGGCACGGGCCGCGCCCAGAGTCTGCTCCGCCTCGGCGCTCGCGGCGCTGAGCGTCCTATCGGCCTCGGTGCGCGCTGCCGCCAGGGTCGTCTCGGCTTCTCCTCGCGCGCGGTCGCTCGTCGCGGCTGCCTCGGATCGTGAGCTCTCGACCGTCTGCGCCGCCTCGACGCCGGCTGCGGTCAGCCGGCGATCGGCCTCGGTCTCGGCCTCGCGGGCCACGGCGGCGGCCTTTGCGGTCGCCGCCTCGAGCCTTGCCTGCGCTGCGGCGGTCGCCTCGGCCAGCGCCTCGGCGGCGCGCCGCTCTGCGGCGGTCGCGTGCTCCTCGGCGCGGCGCTCGAGGCCGCCCTGTGCGAACAGCCCCTGGACGGTCTCGAGGTGGCGGTCTACCTCTTCGGGGTCATAGCCGTGCAGCTTGCGGCGAAAGTCGCGGCGTATGACGTACAGGGACGAGTAGGCGGCCGAGCGCTCGAGCGATCGCGCTCCCAGCACGTCGTCGCGCCGATGCGTGTCGCCGTCGTGGGGATTTGCCGCACTCACCGTTTCGCCCTGCCGTGGCCGGCCGCTGACGCTGCCAACTCGGCTCGGCGTCTTGGTATTCGTGGTTCGCAGCCGGCTCCCTGCCGTGCGCAGTGGCCCCGGCGGCGTCCGGGCACGGCCATACGGTCGCGCGATGATCGCGAAGGTCGAGCCACTCACGCCCGCGCGGGCGCTGCGCGGCCCGTTCGACTACCGCGTGCCAGATCACATGGGGGGCGTAGACGTGGGCAGCATGCTGGTGGTGCCGTTCGGTCGCCGGCGCATCGTCGGCGTCGTCGTCGACGTGGCCGAGCGGAGCGACCTGCCGCCCGAGCGGCTCGTCGAGCCGCTCGCGGCGCTCGAGCGCGAGCTGCCGCCGGCACTGCTCGAGCTCGGGTTGTGGGTAGCCGAGGAATATTGCTCGACGCCCGCGCGCGGGCTCGCGCTGGTGCTGCCCCCGGGCACCGGCACCGGTTCGCGACCGCGCGTGCGCTCGCGCCAAGCTCTCGTGGCCACGCTCACCGAGCTCGGCTACGACGCCCTCGCGGCCACGAGCGAGCGTCTTGGCCCTCGCCAGCGGGCGGCGCTCGACGCGCTCGCCGGCGGCGCGAAGCCGGCCGCCGCCCTTGCGCGGGAAGCGGGGTGCGGTCACGCGGCGCTGCGGGCACTCGAGGCGCGGGGCCTCGTCGAGCTCAGGCGCTCTGAGCTTCGACGGCGCCCGCGCATCGGTCGCCTCGGTGCGCGAGCGCCCGCGGGCCGACCGCTCACCCAGGCGCAGGAGGCGGCGCTGGCCGTGATTCTGGCGCGGATGGACGGGCCCGCCACCGACGACGGTCGCCTGCTGCTGCACGGAGTCACCGGGAGTGGCAAGACCGAGGTCTACCTCCACGCGGTCGCCGCCGCGCTGGAGCGGGGACGGTCGGCGATCGTGCTGGTGCCCGAGATCGCCCTGACGCCCCAGACCGCTGGGCGCTTCGAGGAGCGCTTCGGCGACACGGTGGCGATTCTCCACTCGAAGCTCGGTAGCGGCGAGCGCTACGACGAGTGGAGCCGGCTCGCAAGCGGCGAGGCGCGCGTGTGCGTAGGTCCGCGCTCGGCGGTGTTCGCACCGGTCACAGAGCTCGGCGTGATCGTTATCGACGAGGAGCACGACCCCTCCTACAAGCAGGACGGCGACCCGCGTTATGACGCGCGCCGGGTGGCGCAGCGGCGGGCGCGCGACGCCGGGGCTGTGCTCGTGGCCGGGAGCGCCACGCCGCGCCCCGAAAGCTGGCGCGTGCTGCGTCGCGTCGCGATGCCCGAGCGTGTCGACGGCCGAGCGCTTCCACCGGTCGAGATCGTCTCGATGGCGGGCGCCAGCGGGCCGCTTCACGCGCGAACGCGCGAGGCTCTCGAGCGCGTCCGCACACGCGACGAGAAGGCGATCGTGCTCCTCAATCGCCGCGGCTGGTCGAACTTCGTGACGTGTCGCGAGTGCGGGCGGATCTGGCAGTGCCCGGAGTGCGACGTCTCGCTCGTGCTCCATCGGGCGGCTGGACGGCTCTCGTGCCACCACTGCGGCCATGCCGAGCGCTCGCCGGTCTCCTGCTCGAGCTGCGGCTCGGTGTCGGTCGCCCGCCACGGCATCGGCACCGAGCGGCTCGAGCGCGACCTCGAGTCGATGCTCGCCCCGCTTCCGATCTTCAGGCTCGACTCGGACTCCGGCGGCGAGCGCGACCCGCTTAGCGCGACCCTCGGGCGGTTCGAGGCCGCCCCCGCCGGCGTGCTGGTGGGCACCCAGATGGTGGCGAAGGGGCACGACTTCCCCGACGTGACGCTCGCGGTCGTCCTCGACGCGGACGCGACGCTTCGATTCCCCGACTTCAGGGCCGAGGAGCGCACGTTCGCGCTCGTGGCTCAGCTCGCGGGACGAAGCGGTCGCGGTCCGGCCGGCGGTCGCGTGCTCGTGCAGGCGCTCGACCCAGGCGCTCGCTCGCTCCGCCACGCGGCTGCTCACGATGCCGGGGGCTTCGTGACCGGCGAGCTCGCGCGCCGCGAGGCCCTCGGCTACCCGCCGTTCGCCGACCTGATCAGGATCGTCTGCGGGGCGCAGGAGGCGGGCCGCGCGATGCCGGCGGCCCAGGCAGTGCGCAAGTCGATCGAGTCGAGCTTCGCGGGCGGCAGGGCGGTCGCCGGCCTGCTCGGGCCGGCACCGCTCTTTCGCCTAAAGGGCCGGGAGCGCGCGCAGGTCATGGTGAAGGCGCCCGAGCGCGCGAGCGCGATCGACGCCGTGCGCATCGCGGTCGAGTCGGTGGCGGCCGACCGCGGCCACCCGGGCGTCAGCTTCTCTGTGGACGTCGACCCGCAGTAGTCACAGCGGGCAAGATTCGCAAATCAACCATCTAGACTCGGGCGATGCCCGAGCCGCCGGAGGAGCAGCGCGACGAGGAGATGCGGGCGATGCCCGAGCCGCCGGAGGACGAGCGCGACGAGGAGGTGCTCGAGCCCGAGCTCGACCCGCAGATCGAGGCGCGCCGGGCGGCGGCGCTCTCGTTCGTGCGCCGCTTCGGCGATCCGGTCCTCAAGAGCCGCGCCACGGACGTCGACCGCTTCGACGACTCACTTCGCTCGCAGGTGGCGCGGATGGGCGGTCTCATGTCTGACGCTCTTGGAGTCGGTCTTGCGGCGCCGCAGATCGGGCTCTCCCAGCGGCTGCTCGTCTATCGCGTCGGGCCGGACGCGCCGTTGATCGCACTCGTCAACCCGGAGGTCGAGTGGACTAGCGACGAGAGCGAGACGATGGAGGAGGGCTGCCTGTCGATCCCCGTCGTCCACGTCGACGTGGACCGCTCCGTGCACGTGCGCGTGAGGGCGCGGGACGAGCGCGGCGAGCAGCGCGTGGTCGAGGCGTCGGGCCTCGAGGCGCGCGTGATCCAGCATGAGATCGACCATCTCGACGGCGTGCTGATCCTGGATCGGACATCGCGCGACGAGCGCAAGGCGGCGATGCGCGAGCTGCGCGACCGTGAGGAGCGCCAAGCCGCCTGACGGCGCTGCCGGGCGATGTGATGGGCCGCGCTGGTCGACGCCGCCCTTCGTAGGGTGAGCGAGCATGACGACCGTCTACCTCGGCACGTCGGAATTCGCCGCCGCGGTCCTGCGCCGGCTCTCGGCGAGTGGGCGCGTGCCCGCACTCGTGATCACGCGCCCGGATCGGCCCCGCGGAAGGGGCAGGAGGGTCGCGGCGCCCCCGGTAGCGGATGCCGCGCGCGAGCTCGGGATCGACGTCATCCAGCCCGACACGGTCAACTCGGACGAGGCGCGGTCGCGGATCGCGGCCGTCGAGCCCGAGGCGGTTTGCGTCTGTGCGTTTGGCGCGCTCATCAAGGAGCCACTCCTGTCGGAGCACCCGATGCTCAACGTGCACCCGTCGCTGCTTCCGCGATGGCGCGGGGCGGCACCGATCGAGCGCGCGATCGATGCCGGTGACGAACGGACCGGCGTGTCCATAATGCGGCCTACGCCTGAGCTCGACGCGGGGCCGGTGTGCATCCAGCGGTCCGAGCCGATCCGTGCCGACGACGACTTCGGATCGCTGTCGGCAAGGCTGGAGGAGCTGAGCGGCGACCTGCTAGTCGAGGCGCTGGACTGCCAGCCGCGGTTCGAGGAGCAGCCCGACGAGGGAGTCACCTTCGCCGAGAAGATTGGCCCCGATGACCGGCGGCTGTCACCAGGGCGCTCCGCCGTCGAGCTCGAGCGCCGGACACGCGCGCTGCGCCCGCACATCGGCGCCTACGTCGACCTGCCCGGCGGCGAGCGCCTGGGTGTCGTGCGCGCCTCGGCGGCGGGCCGCGTGACCGACCTGCCCGAGCCGGGGCGGCTCGAGGCGGCGGCCGGCGGCGAGCTGCTGTTCGGCTGTCGAGGCGGCGCGCTCGATCTGCTCGAGGTCAAGCCGGCCGGCGGCCGCGCGATGGACTCCGGCGCGTACGTTCGCGGCTACGCGGGCCGCCTCGACAGGGCTGGGTGATCTCGAGCACGTATCTCATGCGCGAGACGCACGTAGGTAACGCGGCGCGGTAGCATCGCCCCGAGCGACCGCCTCACCCGCGACAATCACCACGATGGCCGACGAGACGACGATCGATCTCGGGCCGACCTGCCCGGCGTGCGGCGAGCCTTGGCTGCGAAGCACGAACCTTCCCGGGCGCTATCGCTGCGTCTACTGCATGCGCCGTTTCGAGCTGCGCTCGGAATGCCCGGACTGCGGCGCGCACTCGACCATCGCGCGGATGTCCGACACCGCCAATCTCTCGTGCCGTGCCTGTGGAGGGAACATGCTGCGCGCCATCTGAGCGAGCGTTCGATCGCCTTTGGCTCGGGGCGGGTTCGGTGCGTCGGCTCGGCGGGCGGCCGATCGAGCGGTTCGCAGGCTGGGCGGGCCTCGCTGGTAAGGTTGACTCGCGAGTCAACGCGGGACGCACGGCCGTTCCGGACGGCCCGCGCGGACACCGGCGATGAGCCACACGATGGCGACCACGCGCGACGCGCGCCACCTCTCCAGGGCGATCGAGCTCGCCGCGCAGGCTCACGGGCACACGAGCCCGAACCCGCTCGTCGGCGCGGTGGTCGTCAAGCAGGGACGCGTCATCGGGGAAGGCTTTCACGCCGGCGCCGGGAAGCCGCACGCCGAGCGCATGGCACTCGAGTCCTGCGACGAGGATCCACGCGGGGCGACGCTCTACGTGTCGCTCGAGCCGTGCTGCCACTCGGGGCGCACGCCCCCGTGCACCGACGCCATCGTGGCGGCGGGCATCGCGCGCCTCGTCACCGCCTCCGACGATCCCACGGCCAAGGCCGCGGGCCGCGGCCTCGGCATCCTGCGCGACGAGGGCGTCGAGGTGGAGACCATGGACGGGGATCCGGCCCGCGCAGCGCGGCTCATCAACCAGCCGTTTCGAAAGCACGCGCGCACCGGCCGCCCGCTGGTGACGCTCAAGTCGGCCATGTCGCTCGACGGCAAGGTCGCCACCCACTCCGGCGACTCGCAGTGGATCTCGGGCGAGTGGAGCCGCGCCCGCGCACACCGCTGGCGCGCCGAGGTCGACGCCGTGGCGGTCGGGATCGGTACCGCGCTGGCTGACGATCCGCTGCTGACCGCTCGCATCGAGGGTGTCGCGCGCCAGCCGCGCCGCGTCGTGTTCGACTCCGCGGGGCGGCTCCCCGCCGCGAGCCAGCTGGCGCAGAGCGCCGCCGAGGCGCCTGTGATCCTCGTCTGCTCGCGCGCGGCGCCGCGCGCGAGCGGCCTCGAGGCCGCGGGCGTCGAGATAATTCGCGCGACCGGCGGTACCGAGGCCGACCGCGTTCGCTCGGCGCTCGACCAGCTCGGCGCGCTCGAGGTCCAGTCGCTTCTGCTCGAGGGCGGACCGCATCTAGCCGGGGCGTTCTTCGACGCCGACGAGATCGACGAGGTGCGACTGTTCGTCGCGCCGCTCATGACCGGCGGTCGCACCGCTCGCAGCTCCGTCGAGGGCCAGGGGGCCGAGACGATCGAGTCGGCCCGGCGCGCGATCGCCAGCGAAGTCGAGCAGATCGGCGACGACGTGTTGATCTCGAGCCGCCTGAAGGAGTGGTGATGTTCACGGGTCTGGTCGCAGCGATCGGACGCGTGCACGCGGTGGAGAGGGGGGCCGCTGGGGGCGGCGCTCGCGTTGAGATCGCCACAGAGGCGGTGGCCGAGCTCGCGGCCGGCGACTCGATCGCCGTGAACGGCGTCTGCCTGACCGCGGTGGAGGTCAACGACGCGACGTTTCGCGTCGACGTGATGGCCGAGACACTCCGCCGCTCCGCGCTCGGCCCGCTGGCGCACGGTGACGACGTGAACCTCGAGCTGCCGCTGCGACCGAGCGATCGGCTCGGCGGCCACGTCGTGCAGGGGCACGTCGACGGCGTCGGCACGGTCGAGTCGGTCACCCAGGAGGGCCGCGCCCGCGTCCTGCGGATCGCGGCGGCGCACGACCTGCTTCGGTACCTAGTCGCTAAGGGGTCGATCGCCGTCGACGGTGTATCGCTCACGATCTCAGGCCTGGAGGACGCGGCGTTCGAGGTTTCGCTGATCCCTGAGACGCTCGCGCGCACGACCCTCGGGGCCGCGTCGCCCGGCACGATCGTCAACCTCGAGGTCGACGTGCTCGCGAAGTACGTCGAGCGGCTGGCGGTCCACGCGTGAGCGCGCCCGGCGATACCGCGTTCAGCTCCATCGAGGAGGCGCTCGAGGACGTACGCGCGGGCAAGATGGTCGTGGTCTGCGACGCCGAGGATCGCGAGAACGAGGGCGACCTGACGATGGCCGCTCAGTTCGCGACGCCCGAGGCGATCAACTTCATGGCCAAGGAGGGACGCGGGCTCGTCTGCCTCGCGCTGACGCCAGAGCGCTGCGACGAGCTCGGGCTCGACTTGATGGCGGCGAAGAACGAGTCGCCGTTCAAGACGGCCTTCACGGTCACGATCGAGGCGCGGCAGGGCATCACCACCGGCATCTCGGCGCACGACCGCGCGCGCACGGTCCAGGTCGCGATCGATCCCTCGACCGGTCCGAGTGACGTGGTGCAGCCAGGCCATATCTTTCCGCTGAAGGCGAAGGGCGGCGGGGTGCTCGAGCGCACCGGCCAGACCGAGGCTGCCGTGGATCTCGCTCGCCTCGCGGGGCTCAATCCCTCCGGCGTCATCTGCGAGGTAATGAACGACGACGGCACGATGGCGCGCGTGCCCGACCTCATCCGCTACTGCGAGCGCCACGGCCTGAAGATGATCACGGTCAGCGACCTGATCGAGTACCGCCGCCGCCAGGACAAGCTCGTGGAGCGCGTCGTGGAGGCGCGCCTGCCCACCGACTTCGGCGAGTTCGACGTCCTCGGCTTTCGCTCCCTGGTCGATGACAAGCACCACGTCGCGATGGTCAAGGGCCACGTGGCGGGTGCGGAGGACGTGCTCGTCCGAGTGCACTCGGAATGCCTGACCGGAGACGTCTTCCACTCGCAGCGCTGCGACTGCGGCCAGCAGCTCGAGGACGCGCTGCGCCGGATCGAGACGGAGGGCCAGGGCGTCCTCCTCTATCTCGCGCAGGAAGGTCGCGGCATCGGACTCCTCAACAAGCTGCGCGCCTACAGGCTCCAGGAGGAGGGCCTCGACACCGTCGACGCCAACATCGAGCTGGGCCTGCCGGCCGACCTTCGCGATTACGGGATCGGAGCGCAGATACTCGTCGACCTCGGGCTCAGCTCGATCCGGCTGCTGACGAACAACCCGAGGAAGATCGTGGGGCTCGAGGGGTACGGGCTCGAGGTCACCGACCAGCTGCCGATCGAGCACGCGGCCACCGACCATAACCGCGACTACCTGCGCGCCAAGCGCGACCGTCTCGGCCACCTCCTCCACCACCAGGGGCTCGCGCTCGACGAGGAGATGATCCACGAGGAGCGCACGCAGGACCGCGCCCGTGCCGAGGCCGAGCGCGAGTCGCCCGACGAGCAGCCGCGTGGCTGAGCGCTGGGCGATCGTGGTCGCGCGCTTCTACGAGGACCTCGCCGAGCGGCTCGTGGCCGGGGCGAGGGCCGCGTTCGAGTCGACCGGGGGCGCCGTCGACGTGCACGACGTGCCCGGCGCCTTCGAGCTCCCGCTGGGGGCGAGGTACTGCGCGGAGTCGGGGCGCTACTCCGGGGTAGCCTGCCTCGGCGCGGTCATCCGCGGTGAGACCGACCACTACGAGTACGTCTGCTCGGAGGCGGCGAGCGGAATCGCGCGCGTCGGCCTCGATACCGGCGTACCCTGCGCCTTCGGCGTTCTCACCGTCGACACGGTCGAGCAGGCCCGTGCGCGTTTGGGGGAGAAGCGCCACCAGGGCGAAGACGCGGCGCGCGCCGTCACGCGCATGGCCGCGCTGCGGCGCGAGCTGAGCGCTACGAAGGAGTCCTAGCTCGACGCGACCGCGCCCGCGCCGGTCGTGGGCGATGCATCTTGCGGCGACCGCGGCGACGCCACCGGCGGTGCCGGGCTCTCCTGGGTTATGTCGAAGGCCCCGCGCGCCCGCGCGATGACCTCGTCACCGGTCTCGCCACGCCGCCACGTCGCCGAGCTGACGCTAGCGACGGACCCTTCACGCAGGTCGCCCGCCAGCTCGCCCGCGAGCCCCTCGCCCGCCGCGTCGTCGGTGTTTGGAGCGATCAGGCCGAGACACCGGCCGCCATAGCGCGCGGCTGTGCCGCCGCAGCGCACCGCCGCCCGCTGGATCGCGCTCGCGGCCATGCGGATCGCCGTATCGCCGGCGGCGTAGCCGTCGCGGCCGTTGATCTCGCCGATGTCGGTGAGCTCGACCAGCAGGATGGAGAACGGGCGGTCCTGCAGCGAGGCGCGCTGAGCCTCGGATCCGGCGACCTCGTGGAAGTAGCGGTGGGTATAGAGAAGGGTGAGGTTGTCGATCACCGCGAGCGAGCCGTGGCCGAGGATCGGCTCGTCACCGTCGCGGCGCACCTCGAGCTCGGGGTCGGCGAGCGCGCTCTCGACCACGTCGCGGGCGTCGAGTGGGCGGCGGCGTACCTCCTCCACGAAGATCCGCACCACCTCGGGATCGAACTGCGTGCCCGCGCAGCGCTCGAGCTCCTCGCAAGCCTCTTCGAGCGACATGCGGCCTCTATAAGGGCGCTCCGCGGTCATCGCGCTGAACGAGTCCGCCACGCAGATGACTCGCGCCTCGAGCGGTATGTCCTCGCCGCGAAGCCGGCCGGGGTAGCCGTCTCCGTCGAAGCGCTCGTGGTGGTGGAGGATCGCGGACGAGATCGGCCGCAGGGCGGGCACCTTCTGCACGAGCCGGTAGCCGATCCGCGGATGCAGCTGCACGACGCTGTATTCCTCAGGGGTCAGCTTGGCGGGCTTCAGGAGGATGCGTTCGCTGATCCCGATCTTGCCGACGTCGTGGAGCAGCGACGCGAAGACGAGCTCCTCGCGGCTCTTGGGGTCGAGTCCCAGGCGATCGGCCACCGCGGCGACGTAGCCCGACACCTCGTCCGAGTGCCCGCGAAGGAATGGATCCTTGGCCTGGATCGCGTCGGCGAGCATCGTCACGGTCGCGAGATAGGAGCCGCGCAGCTCGCCGTGGAGGCGCCCGTTCTCGAGCACGGCGCCGGCGTGGTCGCCGAGCGACACCAGTACCTCGTCGTCGAACTCGTCGAAGCCGCCGTCGCGGTTGGCGCACACCACGACGCCGCTGAATTGGTCGCGGATGTAGATCGGGATCGCGACGAGGTTGCGGATCTCCTCGTCGGCCTTGGTCTCGGCGGCCTCCTGGAGCTGCTTGCCGCTGTCCTCGCGCACCGTCTTGTCATGCTCCAGGACCTCCTTCGCGAAGCGCTGCGCTAGGGCGCTGTGGCGGGGGTCGCGGTCGAAGCCGACCGAGGCCACGAGGTCCAGCTGATTGTCGCCGTCGCGATCCTCGCGCGAGAGAAGGAGTCCCTTCTCGGCCTCGAGCAGCGTCACGGAGAGCCGGACGACGAGGCCGCGGAGGTCGCCCACGTCCCCGAGCGCGCCGCGCTCCGCGTGCATGCGGAAGACCTGGCCGCGCAGCTCGCGGTTCCATTCCTGCTCGGCTTGGCGAGCGCGGATCAGCCGGCTGCGCAGCCGGCGCTCGCTGCCGAGCGAGTGCTCGCGCTCGGCCAGCTCCTTGCCGTGCTCCTCGTCGCTGTGGTGCAGCGTCTCGGCCTGCCGCTTCTCGAGCTCGCGAGATTCCTCGTCGTGGCGGCGGTCACGCTCGGCGATCGCCGCCGCGTGCTCCTCGCGGGCGCGCGCGAGCGCCTCGTCGCGGTGCTGGACCTCCGCTTCGAGGCGCCTTCGGGTGTCGTCCTCGGCGCCAACGAGCGCGGACAGACGCTCGCGGTCCAGCCGCCACCCCGCGAGCACGGCGCCGGCGCCGACGACCACGGTTCCGATCAACACCGCCAGCAGTCGATCGCGGCCGCCGAGGTTCTCGAAACCCGGCAGCAGGAGAACCACGAGATAGATGGCCACGGCGAGGAACGTGACTACCGCGGCCGCGTACCAGATGTTGGCGATCCTTCGCCGTTCGCCCGCCTTCATAGAGCCTCCGTACCCTGCTTTCAGACGTTGAATCCGCAGGTTACGCGTTAAGTCGACCACTGCTAGCCTTCGCCGCCGTGTCGAAGGTCTGCTATTCGTGCGGAAAGGGCCCCGCCTTCGGGAACAGCCGCAGCCACTCGATGGTGGCCACCAAGCGGCGCTTCAACCCGAACCTGCAGAAGGTGAGGATCCAGGTGGCGGGCAGCCCGCGCCGCGAATACGTCTGCACTCGCTGCCTCAAGGCGGATAAGGTCCTCAAAGCCGTCTGAACGGCCGCCGCTCCAGGCGTCCACGAGCAACACGAGGCGGGCGGCGGTGTAGGGGTGTTCCCGTGCCTGACCAGAGCGTCGTCCGCTTTCGCAGTGTCATAGCCGCCGGCTTGGCGGAGCTCGATCGACGCCGCCAGGAGGTAAACGACCTCAACGTCTTCCCGGTCGCCGACGGGGACACGGGCGACAACATGGCGATGACGATGCGGGCGGTGCTCGAGGAGCTCGACCGCCTGAACGGCCAGCCGCTCGACGCGGTCGGGCGCACCGAGGTCGTACACGCGGTGGCGCGTGGCTCCCTGCTCGGAGCGCGCGGCAACAGCGGCGTGATCCTCTCTCAGATCGTTCGTGGAGCGGCCGAGGAGCTCGCCTCGCGGCCAGGCGAGCTCGTGGACCCCGTGCTCGTGGCGGCCGCCTTCGCGCGCGCGGCCGACGCCGCGTATGCCTCGGTGCGCGATCCGGCGGAGGGCACGATGCTCTCGGCGGTGAGCGCTATGGCGCATCGGGTCGCGCGCGACCTCGCGCACATGGAGCGCCAGCGGCTCGCTCCCGACGTGGCCCCGGAGGAGCAGGACGCGTTGCTCGCCGACGTGCTCGAGCGCGCCCTCGAGGCTGGCAACGAGGCGGTGGAGCGCGGCCCCACACAGCTCGCCGCGCTGCGCGAAGCCGGAGTCGTCGATGCCGGCGCCTATGGCCTCACGGTCATCATCGCCGGGGTCGTGGCCGCGCTGCGCGGCCACGACGCTCCCCAGCTCGAGCATCAGGCGGTGCCGGACTCGGCCAGCTCGCTGCACCTCCCACAGCACGAGTCGAGCCGCTTTCGGTACTGCACGAACTTCGCCGTCACCGGCCAGGCACTCGACGGGTCGAGCTTCGTCCACCGCCTCGAGGAGATCGGCGACTGCGTCCTGGTCGTAGGTGACGAGCGCACGCTCAAGGTCCACGTCCACACCGACGCGCCCGACCGCGCCGCTGAGCTGTTCGAAGGGACGGGCGAGGTCTCGCGCTTCGACGTCGCGGACATGCGCGAGCAGGTGGCCGAGCGCGCGGCGCGCCTCGGCGCCGCCGAGGCGTCGACGATGGCCGCCGCCTGCGGCGTCGTGGCCGTGGCAAACGGGCGCGGGCTCGTGCGCATGTTCGAGGGGCTCGGCGCGTCGGTCGTCGACGGCGGCCCGACGCTCAACCCGTCCACCTACGACATCCTGGCGGGCATCCACGCTGCCGACGCGGCAGAGGTGCTCGTGCTCGCCAACAGCGCCAACGTCATCCTGGCCGCCGAGCGAGCGGCCGAGCTGTCCGAGAAGCAGGTGCACGTCGTGCCGACGCGAGCCCAGCAGACGGGGCTCGCCGCATTGCTCGCCTTCGACACGTCGCGCTCGGCGAACGAGAACTACGCGGCGCTGCTCGCGGCACTCGCCGGCGTGCGCTCCGGCGGCGTCGCGCGTGCCGGCCGAGACGATCCCGACGGGCGCTTCGTCACGGGCGACGCCGTGGGCTACGCCGGCGAGGAGCTCGTGGCCTGGGGGTCCCCGCATCAGACGCTCGCGGCCGCCCTCGAGCGGGTGACCGCCGGCTGCGAGATCGTCACCTGCGTGGCGGGGGCCGAAGCGCCGCTGGGCCGCTCGGCCGTCGAGGCGCTCGTGCCGGCCGGCATCGAGCTCGACTACCAGGTAGGCGATCAGGCGTCGTGGTGGTGGCTGCTGTGCGCGGAGTAGCCGCGCGGCTCGGCCGGCTCGCCGCCGGTGGCGTCCGCTCGACGCTCTACTAAGGACCAATCGCCTCGAGGACGGCCCTCAGCCTCCCGCTTCGGTTCGCCGCGCCGGTGCCGCTCTCGGACGAGGAGCAGCGCTCCCCCAAGTTGCGTTCGATACCCCGGCCGAGCCTGCTCGCACGGCCGCTTGAGCTCAAGGGCGGGGCGGCGGCGGGGGCGGATGCGCTCGGCATCGCGACGGTCGGTGACCTGATCGAGCACCTTCCGCGCTCGCATCGCGATCGGCGTGAGATCAGGCAAGTGGGAGACCTCGCCGCCGAGGAGGAGGCGACGATCGAGGTGATGGTCAGGAGCGTGGCGGTGAGGCCGATGCGCAATCGGCGCCAGAAGCGGGTGGAGGCACGAATCGCCGACGCGAGCGGGCCTGCGGTGGCCGTGTGGTTCAATCAGCCGTGGGTGGCGCGAAGCCTTGCCGCGGGCAGGCGCGCACGCCTTCACGGCACGCTCAAGCAGCGCAACCAGTTCTGGGTGGCCGACTACGAGCTCCTCGGCGACGGCGACGGCAGCGGGTCTGGCGTCCATACCGCCGGGCTCGTGCCCGTCTACGCGGCCACCGAGCGGCTCTCGCCGTCGCGCCTGCGCGAGCTCGTGCACGGCGCGCGACCGATGATCGCCCACGCCGTCGAGCCGCTCCCGGCCGGTCTCCGCAGCGCCGAGCGCCTGCCCGACCGGCCCGCCGCACTCGACGCGATCCACTTTCCCGCCGGTCCGGCGGAGGAGGAAGAGGCGCGCCGGCGGCTCGCCTTCGAGGAGCTCTTCCTCCTCGAGCTGGCGCTCGCCGCGCGCCGGCGCTCGCGCCGCGAGCGTGTCCCGGCGCCGCGCCTCGCGGGCGGCGACGAGCTGCTTCGCCGGTACGTCGCCGAACTGCCGTTCGAGCCCACGGCGGACCAGGCCGCGGCGTTCGCGCGCATCGACGAGGACCTCGCCGGCGATCGGCCGATGCAGCGCCTGCTCATGGGAGAGGTCGGGTCCGGCAAGACGGTCGTGGCGCTTCACGCGATGCTTCGCGCCGTCGCAAGCGGTCGCCAGGCGGCGCTGATGGCGCCGACCGAGACGCTGGCCGAGCAGCACCTGGCCACGCTCGATCGCCTGCTCGGCGGGCTGAGCCCGATCGCGTTGCTGACCGGCTCGACGCCGGCGCGGTCGAGGCGCGAGGCGCTGGCGCGGCTCGCCTCCGGCGAGCTCGAGCTGGCGGTAGGCACGCATGCGTTGATCGAGCCCGCCGTGGAGTTCCGCGACCTCGCCGTCTGCGTGGTCGACGAGCAGCACCGCTTCGGCGTGCGCCAGCGGGCGGCGCTCGACGCGAAGGCGCCAGCGGGTTGCGCTCCGCACGTCCTGCATCTCACCGCTACGCCGATTCCGCGAACGCTCGCCCTGACCGCCTTCGGCGACCTCGACGTGACGGCGCTGCGAACCGTGCCGGCGGGGCGCGAGCGGGTCGAGACGCACGTGGTGGACGGCGAGCGGGCTCGACGGCGCGCCTACGAGCGGATTCGCGAGGAGATCGCGCGCGGGCGCCAGTGCTTCGTCGTCTGCCCGCTTGTCGAGGAGTCGGAGGCGCTCCAGGCCACGGCCGCCAGCACCGAGGCCGAGCGCTTGCGCCAGGGCGAGTTTCGCGAGCAGCGGGTGGAGCTGATCCACGGCCAGATGCCGGCGCGCGAGAAGGCACGCGCGATGGCCGCGTTCGCGGCGGGCGAGGCCGACGTGCTCGTGGCCACGAGCGTCGTTGAGGTGGGCATCGACGTGCCCAACGCCACGGTCATGCTGATCGAGGCGGCGGAGCGCTACGGGCTCTCGCAGCTGCACCAGCTGCGCGGGCGCGTCGGTCGCGGCACGCATGCGTCGGTCTGCATCCTCTTCGGCGACGCGCACCTCCCCCGCCTCGAGGCGATGGCGAGCGAGACCGACGGCTTCCGCCTCGCCGAGGTCGATCTCCAGCTGCGCGGCGCCGGTGAGGTGCTCGGCACTCGCCAGCACGGGCTGCCGCAGCTCGAGGTGGCGAGCCTGCCCGCCGATCTCGAGCTGCTCGAGCGCGCGCGCGAGCGGGCGCTCGCGCTCGTCGATGACGATCCCGAGCTCGCCGCGCCGGAGAACTCGCTGCTTCGCGACGCCTTGATCGCGCGCTTCGGCGGCGAGCTCGAGCCGATCCCCGCGTGAGGGTCGTCGCGGGAGCATTCAAGGGTCGCCATCTGCGCGCGCCCGGGGGTAGCGCCACGCGACCGACCGCCGATCGCGTGAGGGAGGCGCTCTTCTCGATGCTCGGGCCGCTCGAGGGCAGGCGCGTGCTCGACCTGTTCGCCGGCTCGGGAGCGCTCGGCATCGAGGCCGCCTCGCGCGGCGCCGAAGCGGTGGTCTTCGCGGACTCCGACCCGCGCGCCGTCGCCTCGATCCGCGCGAACCTCGACGCCGTCGGGATCGACGCTCCGGTCTACCGGCGTGACGCGCTCGACTTCCTCGCCGATCTCCGGAGGCGCGACGAGCCGCCATTCGACCTCGTGTTCCTCGACCCGCCATATAGTTCCGCCGATCGCGTGGCCGGACCGCTCGCAGAGCGGCTGCCGGCGGTCCTCTCAGATGACGCCATGGTCGTGACCGAATCCGACAAGCGAAACCCGATCGCGCTGCCGCTGCCCGTGGTGCGCGAGCGCACCTACGGCGACACTCGGATCGCCCTTCACCGTGGCACCTGAGAAGACGGGCACGGGGGTGTGCCCGGGCTCGTATGACCCGGTCACGCTGGGCCACCTCGACATCATCGAGCGGGCCGCCAACGTGTTCGAGACGCTGATCGTCGCGGTCGTCGACCAGCCGGTTCGAAAGCAGAAGACGCTGTTCGGTGCCGAGGAGCGCTGCGGTTTCATCGCGGCCGAGGTCACAAAACTCGGCAATGTGCAGGTCAAAGCCTTTGATACGCTCGTCGTCGATTTTGCCCGGGAGCACGCGGCCACGGCTATCGTCAAGGGGCTTCGGGCGATCTCGGACTTCGAGTACGAGTTCGAGATGAACCAGCTCAACCGAAAGATGGCGCCCGACATCGAGAGCATCTACCTCATCTCCTCGCCCGAGTTCAGCTTCCTGAGCTCGAGCGGCGTGAAGGAGATCGCGATGTTCGGCGGCGACCTCTCGGGGCTCGTTCCGCCCACCGTGGCGGCGCGCCTAGAGGAAGCCGGTCAGCGCTGACGAACTGAGGTCTCGCATGGACGTTCTCGTTCTCATAGACAAGCTCGACGATCAAATTCACAACGCCAAGCCGGTGCCTCTCACCGACCAGGTGCGCGTGGACAAGGAGGAGGTCTACGACATCCTCGACCAGATGCGCGCCACGATCCCCGAGGAGATCAAGCAGGCACGCTGGATCGTCAAGGAGCGCCAGGAGATGTTGGCCGAAGCCAAGCGCGAGGCCGAGCGCATCATCAAGGAGTCACGCGACGAGCAGTCGCGCCTCGTGTCGAACGAGGAGGTCGTCAAGCAGGCCGAGCGCCAGGCGGATGACATCCTCGAGGATGCGAGGGCGCGTGAGCGCGAGATCCGGCTCGGGGCTGAGGATTACGCCGACGACATCCTCAACACGCTCGAGGTGAACCTGCAGAAGTTCACGGCGGCCGTTCAGCGTGGGCGGGATCGGCTTGCGGGCCGGGAGGAAGCGGAAGTCCGATAGTCCTTTGGCCCGCGGCGCTGCTGCGGGCGGGTCGTGTCGGACGGCAAGGCCTCGCGTTGTACCGACGGTCGACCTCACGCGACGCGCCGGCCGCTGTGTCGCTCGCGTGGTGTCTGGTGCGTCGTCCCGGCCTCGGTCGCCCCCCTGCGAGACGCCCGCCGCCGCCACCCGCCCGATCGGCGTCCGAAGACTTCGCGGCGACGATCGCCGCCGCTACCCTCGGATCGTGGCCGCGAGGACCGACGTCTTGGAGCTCGGTCGGCTGGGGCTCGTGTCCGGAGAGGGCCGGCGCGTCGACGTAGACGTGATGCTCGACGGGCTCGAGTTCGGCGGTGAGCGCTACGAGCCGGTGCCGTCGATCGTGTCGGCGCGGCTGGACGTCGCGCGGACCGTGTCCGGCTACTCGCTGCGGCTGCGGCTCGAGGCGCGAGTCTCGGGGCCGTGCACTCGCTGCCTCGCGGATGCGGCCGTGGTGCTCGGCATCGACGCCCGGGAAGTGGATCAGCCCGGCGCGGGCGAAGAGGTTCGATCGCCGTACGTCGACGGTGACGAGCTCGACGTGCACTCCTGGGCACGTGATGCGCTCGCCCTGGCGATGCCGACCCAGATCCTCTGTCGCGAGGACTGCCTCGGGCTGTGCGCCGTTTGCGGTGAGGACCTGAACGCCACGGCCGACGGGCACGGCCACGAGCCGGCACCGGACCCGCGCTGGTCGAAGCTGTCCGAACTGCGCCTCGACTGAGGCCGCGATGCGTGCCTGAGCGTCGACGCCGCTCAGCGCAGCGCGCGGAACGCCACGGCGACGGCGACGCCGTAGACGAGATGAAACCCGACGTCGGTCGCGAGCTGCGGCGGTGAGTACTCCCACGGGGGTGGGGCGAGCTTCATTGCGGGGAGCTCGACGAGGCTCGCGCCCCACACGGCGAGGCCGAAGGCGAGGCCGCTACGCACCGGCGCCGAGCCGCGGCGCGACCCGGCCGCGATGCCGTAGGGAATCCCCCAGCTCGTGCCGTACAGCCCGTGCATCATCTGATTCGTCGCCCGACTCGGGTGGCGAGTTACGATGAAGCACCCCTTCGATGATCCGCTTTCCAACCTCTCCGGGGGTGGAGCTCGACTCGCTGCCGGTCGCCTTGTAGTAGGCGGTCTGGGCCGCGGTCATAGCCGCGGTCCCGGCCGCACCGGCGATCAGGCCCTGCGCGGTCGCGCGGAGCGGGGTGAGCGGTCGCATCATGGCGTCGAAGTTGTCCCGAATCCGGGCGGGCGAAACACCGCTCAGGCGCTCGCCGCCTCCCGCGCGCGCCCCACGGCGTCGGCCATGCCTCCGCGCCAGGGATCGCCATGGCCCGGCAGCAGCGTGTCGGCGTCGATGCCCTCGAGCGCTCCCAGTGACTGGCGGGCGCGGGCGGGGTCGCTGTTCACTACGTCGTGGACGACGCGCGGACCGAGAGCGCCCGTGATCGGGTCGTAGGTGGCCATCGCGTCGCCGGCGATCAGGACGCCGCGCGAGGGGAGATGGAAGGAGACGTGGCCCTCGGTGTGGCCTGGCGTGGCCACGACGCGCGGCCTCCCGGGCACGTCGAGCTCGTCGCCGGGCTCGAACGCCTCGATCTCCTTGAGCCACTTCGGCGTCAGGAAGCCCTGCACGGTGGCCTGGACCACGAATCGCAGCGCGGCGCGCCGCCTCAGCTGCGGCACGAGCCCCGGCACGAGCTTGAGCGGCGAAGCGTCCTTCGACTGGCCGCGCAGGCGCGGTATCTCGGCGCTGTTCCCCCGCACGGGCGCGCCCGTGGCAACGCGGCCGCGCTCCGCGGCGCCCATGTGGTCGGGATGACCGTGCGTCAGGACGATCGAAGCGATGTCCGCCGTCGAGCGCCCGAGCCCGTACACGGCCTGCTCGACGCGCGGCCAGCTCCGCGGCCAGCCCGTATCCACGACCGCGAGCTGCCCGTCCTCCTCGACCAGATACCAGTTGACGAGGCCGTCGGCGACGCGA
>Ga0136616_10000170_pt1 | contig 26760 bp, 20 predicted proteins | sample AntDrymUQ2992106_2_FD_106648 | JGI IMG/M metagenome (GOLD analysis project Ga0136616, IMG submission 106648) | Polar desert sand microbial communities from Dry Valleys, Antarctica - metaG UQ299 (21.06) | ecosystem: Environmental > Terrestrial > Soil > Desert | place: Antarctica: Dry Valley... | reverse complement strand
CGAATGGCTGGACTTCACCCACGGTGATATCCAGCGAAAAGCAAAAAACTCACTAAACCCTATGTCCGACGCCATTTCCCGCCGCTTACCCCCAGAATTTATGCAACTGGAAGGTAAAGTCAAACACCACGCCGCGATCACAGACCCTAAAGCAGTCGGCGCGCTATTACGTGCTACTGAAGGATATCAGGGCAACTTCATTACGCAGTGTGCCTTACGCATCGCGCCGCTGGTCTTCGTGCGTCCTGGCGAGCTGCGCAAGGCCGAGTGGTCGGAGATCGACCTTGCGGCCGCCGAGTGGCGCATCCCCGCCGAGCGGATGAAGATGCGGGCAACCCACATCGTCCCTTTGTCTAGGCAGGCGGCCGAGGCCCTGCGCGAGTTGCACCCGCTGACCGGCTCGGGGCGTTACGTCTTCCCGAGCGAACGGAGCAGGGACCGGCCCATGAGCGAGAACACGGTAAACGCGGGACTGCGGCGCATGGGATACGCCAAAGACGAGATGACCGGCCACGGCTTCCGATCCATGGCGTCCACGCTACTGAACGAGCAAGGCTGGCACCGAGACGCCATCGAGCGCCAGCTTGCCCACGGCGAGCGCGACGCGGTGCGCGCGGCCTACAACTACGCCGAGCACCTGCCCGAGCGCCGGCGCATGATGCAGGCATGGGCGGACTACCTGGACCGACTGAAGACCGGCGCCGAGGTGGTGTCGCTGCACGGCAGAGCTTGATGGGCGCTTATGCGACACCATAAATAGGGATTCTATAGAATAACAACCAAGTTGCCGCTCGGGTTCGCCTCCGAGCAGATTCAAGAGCGCACACCGCTTGGCATCGGGTCAAGACGCCCTGAATATCCTCATTGATCCCTTCACGGTTCATGATCTCCGGCGCACCGGCTCCACGCGGTTGCACGAAGCGGGCTTCGCCCTGAATCACACCATCGGCGGCGTGCGCGGCATCTACAACCGCGCGGAGTATGCCAGCGGCGCGAGATGCTGCATTCTGGGCGGACTACGTGGACGCCCTGGCGAACGAAAAGAAAGTGATCCTGGGCAACTTCGGCCGGAGGGCTTCCGTAGCCTGACCGGGACGCCGGGCGGGCGGAGGATCAACAATAATCCAGGAGGCAATTCACACATAATGCAAAATTATGCGGGCGCGAGCCGGACAGCACGGAGCGCAGCGGAGTGCGGGCGGAAACGGAAGGAGCGGCGACGAACGAAGCCACTGAGGGCATTGCGGAGGTGGCCGACTTTGTTGCTGTAGCCGTCGTAGCATTGTCCGGCGTGTCCGGCTGCCAGCGCCGCAGTCGGCGCGACCCTTGCCGCGCAGCAAACCAGGGTCGTGCCCTTGGCCGTGGTGTAAGAGGAGACAGCCAGCGTGGATTTTGGACTAAATGGTAATGGAACGAGGTTGCGAGTCCGCGAGCTCGGCTGTTGTATTTTTGGTACAAATCATGCCTATGCTAATACTAATAGCTAGACTTTCTTGTCGCGGGTGACTATAAGGGTGTCTCACGTTATGTTGACACAGGGGGACCCTCGGAGTGAGGTACGAGAGGAAAGCGGGTATACGAGTGCGACGGGAAAGTATGTTTATGACGTAAAATAGCGAGGGAAAGAAGTATGGACTACGCACTATTTTTGCTCGTCACATGGCTCGTAATAGTTATACTGGCGCCTACAGTTCGATATCTCGGGAAAATTGTAGCCGATTGGCTATTACCGGAAGAACCGAGGGTACCTAATCACACGAAGGAAAAAATTATCTGCTAGTTTCTTTCAGCACGTTCTCTACCTTCCTCGGCTTTCGCGTGTTTGAGATCGGCTGGCGCAGAATCGCTTTATGAGCGAGCGACGTCCGCAATCTGACCGCCCAAACATCGGCGCGGTTCTTAGTGGCATTACGGCCTTCGTTGTAGCGTCCGCGACCTTGGGTTTCGGGGTCGGCGTTCCTATCCTTGTTATATTCGCCCTATACCTCTTCCACGAAAAGCTAACCAATGCCGTTACAGACGCGAGGTTGGGTCGAGAACTTCTGGAACGATGGCGTGGGCCACTTCCTTGATTCGTTTCACAGAGCCGCAAGCCCTTGGCCCCGTTGTTTGGAGCGAAGGGCGCCGTGGCGGAGTGCGGGCGGAAACGGAAGGTGAGGCGTTGAGCGAAGCCACGAAGCCAGTCTGCCGGAGCTTGCGGAGGCAGTCTGGCGGCCTTGAATCTTGGGCAGGGCGGTCCGATCATTCCTTGTACTCCCTGAAGTTCACCACCAAGGACTCGAAGGTCTTCGGCTGATACTTCTTGAAACTCTCCTCGTCCACAAACACGTAGTCGTAACGAACCGCCGACTGCACCATGTTGATGTCCGCGCACCACTGTTTCAGCCGTTCCATCTTGAGCGAGACATCGACGTCTTGTTGGCCTTTGGTCTCGACGATGTACACTGCGTTGTCCGACTTCTTGACGATGAAATCCGGATAGTAGTTGGAAATGTCCCCATCTGCGTTCACATAATCCAGTTTGAAATGTACCGCCGATAGTTCTTGGCATAGGAAATCACATCGTTGCAGTCTTCCAGGAAGCGGGCAAACAACAACTCAAAATGGCTGTCCCCAATAATCCTATTAAAGACGCTCTTTTTTGGAATGAGGTAGCCTTGATCCTTAGCCACGAAGGGGCGCGTCTGCCGCAGCTTGATGGTGTCGCGGATTTCGGCGTCGCCTTTGTCCTGCACGGTGAGGGCGTTGATCGCCCTCTTGAAGGTCTCGATCAGGGTCTTGGTGGCCGCCAGTTCCGACAGGTTGCGCAGGGTGTTGGGGCTTTCGAGTTCCACCGGGCGGCCAAACAACTGCGTTTGCACAAACGCCTTGACCTTGCCGTATAGCACGTCGTAGCCGCTGACCAGCCGCAAGTCCTTCATCATGGTCTGCGCGAAGTAGCCGATCACACTGCGGTAATCGGCGACGCCAGCCGTGTCGAGGATGGTGGTATGCGTCACCTCGCCGGTGGTGATGTCCTTGAAGACGATCTCCCGCTGTTCTTCCTCGCTGAACTGCCGGTACGCCACGCGCTGATGCCCCAGCGCGCCCGCGTCCAGATCGATCAGGTTCTTGTATTCCCGGTAGACGCGGGGCGTCAGCACGGGGATTTCAATATCCAGCGCCTCAATGTCTTTTTTGACGTTTTCCCTGTCAATCTCCACTACCAGCGGGGTCTTTGCTTCTGTGCCTTCGCCCATCGGCTTGCGCTCCAGAACGACGCCTTCGGCCTGGATGGATTCTACAAAGTCCATGAAGGCATTGGTGCCGACCACGCTGACGTATTCCTCCACGCCGCTGGGATACATTTTGCGCAAGCCGCGCCCCAGGGTTTGTTCCGGCAGGATGTTGCTCTTGGCGGAATAGGCGCGCAGGCCCACAATGGTGGTGACGTTGCGCACGTCCCAGCCCTCTTTAAGCACCATCACCGAGATAATGGCTTTGTAGGGGCTGTCCAGCCCGTCAATCGTGTTGGCTTGCTGGCGCAGCTTATCCAACTCTTCTTTGCTCTTGCCTGACGTGGATTCGGAAATCTCGCCGTTGTTCTTGGTGTGAATGACCAGCACCGCGTCTTTCAGATCGGGGTAGTTGCCTTCCAGATACGCCGCCACGTCGTCGCAGTTGCGGGTGTCGTCGGTCATCATGAACAGGATGGCCTTCTTACCCAGCTTTTCGTGTTCGGTGTAAGCCTTGCGCCACTCGATCACGCCCAGGTGAATGTAGTCGGCGTATTTCTCGGTGTACTTAGCGCTCTGGCGCTCCACCAGTTTGGCGCGGCTCGGACCATCGGGTACGACAGGGTGTTTGACCACATTTTGCTTGATGGCTTCCACCAGCGGGTAATCGGCTACGGTCTGCACGAATATCGCGCCGTTGTTGTGCTTAGGCGTGGCGGTCACGTCCACTTGCAGGGCGAGCGCCGCTCCCTTTTGCTTCAGGCGGTTGTGAATGTCTTCGATGGATTTGAACCAGGCCATGCGCGGGTCGTGGATGTGGTGCGCCTCGTCGTTCAGCACCACCAGCTCATCAACGTCGCGCACGATCATACCCAGATCCAACTTGGAGTCGGTGGTCGCGCCGCTGGGCCGCTTGCCCAAGAAATAGTCCATCGTGTCTTCATCATCGGGTGAAGCGGGAATGTCGTCCCCGGCATAGACGCGGTGGATGTTGGTCAAAAAGATGTTGCCGGTAGGGCGGGTGATGCGCACCTCGTCCTGCACGTGCAGGGTCAGTTGAAAATCGTCGCGCCAGTTATGCCCGTCCACGCCGTTGTCGGGCAGGACCGGGTCGTCTTTCAAAAAGATGCGCAGGCCCTGAAAATCCTTGTAGATGCGATCCAGCACGATGATGTTGGGGGCGATCACCAGAAAGTTGCGCGCCAGTTGCGATTCCGGCTCGTACAGCTTGTGGTAAAAGCTCCAGGCCAGGACCAGGCTCAGCACCTTGGTCTTGCCGGTGCCAGTCGCCATTTTCACCACGAAGCGCCGCCAGGTCTCGTCAAACATACCGGCGGAAACCACGCCGGAACTGTCAAAGCGCATCAGGTCGAACTCGTCCTGCACCCCCACCACGTCGTACAGATAGAGGATGGTCTCCAGCGCCTCGCGTTGCGCGAAGTAATACTGGAACTCGGCCATGGTGCCGTCGGCCTGGGGCAGTAGGTGCGGCGTGTTGAACCACCAGTTGAGCAGACTGCGGCTGGTGTCGGTCGCCCCCACATAGCCGCTGTCCCGCCATTCCTTCACCTTGCGGCGCAGTTGCGACACCAGCGGCGGCATCAGCTTTTCAGAGCTTGACTCCCGCAGGGCTTCATCCGCCGGAAACCAACGGATGGCCGGGTCGAGGATGGCATACGGCGATTCGGGGAAGTCCTTATGCAGCGCCATTATTTCTTCGCTCCCACAGTAACCTCCACAATGGACATCGTGTCAGTGCCGAAGATGTCCACCACCTTGACGGCCAGCTTGCGCCGCCCCGGTTCGCATTCCTGAAAGACGCTGGTCAGTTCCAGCGTGCGGTCTTTCTTGGTGCGGAAGGATTGCCACTCGTTTTCAAAGATGTAATCGCCCGTCCATCGCTCCTCCCATCCGCCGCTGTCTTCGTTCTTCACGCGGATGATCTCCCGCTTGCTCTCAAAGTTGAAATCCACCGCCCAGTAATCAATCCAGTCCGTCCACGTTTTTGTGAGCCGTTCGCGGCTGACGATGCCGTGCGCGTCTTTGCTCACCTTCACGATCTGCCCTTTCTCCACCACAATCTTGTTGGCTTTGTCTTTGAGCGTCGCTTCGGCGGCGGCGATGGAATCCTGGGAATAAAAGACCGAGAAGTCGGTCAGTTCCACCGCCACACTGTTTTTCTTGACGTGCGGCCTGACCTCGATGAAGGAGACATCGTGAAAGACCACTTGGTTCTTTTCCACCGCCCGCTTGTCGAACACCTCGGCGGGGATGTACTTGGGGGCGATGTCAATGCCTTTGGCGCGGGCTTCGTCCAGCACGTTGGGGAACAAGCCCATCTCGAACTCGAAGCCCAGAATGTCCACGCGGGTGATATGCTTCTTGCGGCATTCCAGAATCACCTCTTCCACGAACAGGCGCGTCACCGGTAGGTTGACCGGCCCCACCGCCACCAGCCGCCCGCCCTTCTTGCCGTGGAAGGTGGCAAAGCCCTCGGTCTTCTCGGCGCGGTAGGCGCGCAGGATCAAATCCAGGAAGGCGGCTTCCTTTTCTTCCAGTTGCTTTTGCTGTTCCGCTTCGCGCAGGTTGGGGTTGACGCCGATGTAATGCTGGTGCTCGTATTTGCCCAGGTTGAGGATTTCAAAGGCACGGTAGTTTTTGCCTGCGGCTTTCAACTGCCGTTGGACGTCGATCAGCCGCTTGCGAGTGGTGTGGATGGCGAACTTGCCCAGGTCGCTGACAATCCACTTGCGGCCCAGCTTTTCGGCTACGGCGGCGGCAGTGCCGGAGCCGCAGAAGAAGTCGGCTACGAGATCGCCCTCTTTGCTGCTGGCTTTGAGGATGCGTTGAATAAGGGTTTCTGGCTTCTGTGTGGCGTAACGCGTGTCTTCCTTTGCTTGTGAATTAACCGGCGCAATATCTACCCATACTGAGCCAACAGGAACGCCTTTACTCACATCCAAAAATCGACGCAGACGAGGACGGCCTCCCGCTTTCTTGGGCATCTCAATCTTTCCCTCTGTGAAAAGCCTCTCCATCGTTGCCAGTTCGTATCGCCAGCCCATCGTTGGCGGCGAACATCCGCGCCATTCATACATCATGTTTGGCCGCGGGTTCGGACTTGTAATGTTATCTAATTGGTAGGCACGCCCGTCAGCGGTTTTCAGCGTGAACCGCGAGAGGTACTCGTCGCTGTAAGGCTCATGCTGCGGATTCCAGATGTAGCGTTCGTTCTTGGTTCTCCACAGAATTGCGTCGTGTGTAATTCCCCAACGTTGGCTATCGCCGTGAGCAGTGACACGTTTCCAAGTTATCGTTGCACTTGCGCCAGTTGAGCCAAACATCTCGCGTATTACCGCCTCTACCGAGCTTGCCACGTTTGGACCCATATGGACATAGATGCTCCCCTCCTCGTGCAGCAGATCCCGCATCAGGATCAGCCGCTCGTAAATCATCGAGATGAACGAATCCGCCCCGCGGCCCCAGGTGTCGCGGTAGGCGATCTCTTCCAGGATGTTGGGCTTTTTGGTGAAGGTGTCGCCGCCGATCTCGATGTCCATGCTGAAATCCGCGCCCACGTCGAAGGGCGGGTCAATGTAGATCAGCTTGAGGCCGCCCTGCTTTTCAATCTCCTCGCGTAATGGGCCGTTTTTCAGGGATGAGAGGATCAGCTTGTTGTCGCCCCAGATGAGCTTGTTTGTCCAGCCCTTGAGCTGGCGGCCGCGGGCGTCCAGGTCGAACAGCGTCATCTGCAAGCGGGTGTCCTTTTCGGCGCGCGGCTCGTCCACTTGCTCGATCACCTGAAACGGCAAGACGATATTGCTGACCTCGCTGCTCTTGCCGTTCCAGACCAGTTCCACCTCGCGCTTGTCCTCGAACAGCAGAAAGCGAAACTTGTCCGGCAGCGGCTTGCCCGCCTCTAGGAGTTTTGTGATGTCACGTATTTCGTTATCGGTGAGCTTCACTGCTTCCCCCTCGGTCTGATATGTTTCAGGACTGCTCGCTAAAGCAAGCTGACTGTGACGGCTATACGCCACACACCGCAGTCAGACTTCGCTTTAGCTTCCTACCTCAGCGATTGATGGGTCCGGCTCATCGAACAGCGCCCGCTGCTCGCGGGATCGGCACCCCCTTCCGCTTGCAATAATCCCGAATCATTACCTCGATCATGTTGGCGAGGCTGCGATGCTCGCGCTCGCGGCGGTGCACAGCGCCTCTTTTACGCCCGGTTCGAGAAGGCGGCGCTTGCACCCGAAAGTACCGCAATGTACTGTACTGGCAAGCATAATCCAACGATTTGATACGACATCACCCAATGGAGCGAAAGCCGCGACACCCTTGCCCGGCTGTCGCTGCTCCCAACGCAAGGGGAAGCGCGAAAGGGGGCGCAATGGCGACAACACTTTCTGGTACCAAAGCCCTGGAGTGGTTACTTCAGCGCTGGCATCATTGTGATCCTTACGAATATCTGATTCAGCGCAAGTTTCCCGATTACAACGCTGTGCGATACGCGCCAATTTCCCTTTTTGACATCGGAGGCAGCGCTTATGATGACCGCGAGAAGCGGCTGAAAGAAGTAAAATCTTTCCGCGCCGAGCTAAAGGCCAAGCCGCTGAAAGAAATAGAAACGCTTTACGACGAGGAACAAGAGAGGGAGCGGCAAGAATGGGCGGCGGAAGCCGAGCGCGAGGAACGACAGCGGTTCTTTAACCAGCCCGAAGCGAAAGCCGATTTTGCCCATTGGAGTAAGGTAACATATTGGACGCTTGATGAAGCTATTGCTCTTGCCTTCGGAAGAGCCCCGGAGGCAGTCAAATGGGAAAACGTCAAGGGCTACGTAACCGATTCCCCGTTCGCCAAAAGATATGCTTGGGTGCGAGACCTGGCGCTGCGAGCGAAGAACTGCAAGCAGCTATTCGATCCAACGCCACCTAGTCTTTTTCTGCCTTGGGCGAGGCGTAATGAAATTGACGTTGCGCCTGAACTGGTAAAGGGGGTCGAAGCGCGGGGGGTTGTGATAGCCGACTGGAAAGATTGCTACGACAAGCTCAATGAGCAAGCCAAGAAGCTGTCAGAGCAACAGGACGAACTCACTGCGAACTGCACGAAGCTGACCGCGGAGCGCGACGCATTAAAGCGGCAGGTGGAGGAAGCAAAATCGGCGGCAACCGTCCACCCAATCCATGAGTCCGAAAGGGACAGCCTGCTCAGGATGGTCTTGGGTATGGCTATGACCCATTACAAGTATGAGCCCGGAGCGCCCAGGAAGGCGGCTACCGGCGAAAAACGAGGTTCAATCCCCCTCGATCTGGGGCGGCTGGGGCTGACCCTGGATGCTGACACGGTGCGGAAATTCCTCAAGGAAGCCGAAGACCGATTCGCAGAAATCCTTGCGAACCCGCGGAAACACTAGGCCGCTAACCGAACGAAATCCGTTCGGTTAACTGCTAACCGAATTCGGCCCCCGGCCGAAGGGCCTATTTTAGGATTACACCGTCTTTTATCAGACGGAGGTAATCCATGTCACACACTGTTCCGCTACCCGCTACAGGGTATCTCAGGCTGCCGCAAATCATCGGCGACCGCAAGACGGGCATCCCGGCTGTAATCCCTATCAGCAAATCAACCTGGTGGGCCGGAGTGAAATCCGGGCGCTACCCGCAACCCGTGCGAACGCTGGGCGTACGCATTACGGCATGGCGTGTTGAAGACATACGCGCCTTGATCGAACAGGCCGGAAAATAACGGGGCGGCTACCATGACCACAAAAACGAAGGGCCGCAACGGTGGCGACCGTGCGACCCCAAAGACTTCTGACAACCGCAATCCTACCGCGACCGCATCCCGCATTAAAGCCCTGATTGCCGGCGCTGCCTGCTGGGGCTTGCTGCCCGTCAAACTGGCGGAATGGATCATCCGGCGCTCGCGCCTGGGGGCCGTATGATGACGGGCGATATTGAACGCATCCGCGAGGCCCTGCAATTCATCCCCGCCAGTGACCGCGACACCTGGGTGAAGATGGGCATGGCGGTTAAGTCCGAGCTTGGCGACGCTGGCTTTGACGTGTGGGAAGCATGGAGCTTGGAAGCCGATTCCTTCAATGCCAAGGATGCGCGGGATGTGTGGAAGAGCATTCGCGGGAATGGCAAGGTGACGGCGGGGACCCTGTTCCATGAAGCCAAGGCGAACGGTTGGCGCGATGATGGAACACACCAGAAGCCGACACCCGAAGAGCTTGCCGAGCGGCGGCGCATGGCGGCGGAACGGGCGGCAAAGGAAGAAGCCGAGATAGCCCGCGAACGGGCCGAAGCTGCGAGCAAGGCGGCGGCGCTTGACCGGGCGGCGGTCGAGGCGAGGCCAGACCTTCCGTACCTGACCCGCAAGCGGGTATCGCCAGTCGCGACGCTGAGGGAGATCGGCGCCAGCGAGGCCGCGGGGATCCTGGGCTACTGGCCGGAGTCGAAGGGCAAGCGGCTGGCCGGCCGGTTGTTGGTGGTCCCGGTCTATCGGGGTGATCAACTTTCGACCGTGGAACTGATCGATGAGGACGGGCGCAAGGCGGCGCTCAAGGGCCGCGGGACCAAAGGGGGCGCTTACTGGACCACACAACCGCTGCCTGGGGGCGATGGCGAGAGGCTGGGCCTGCTGATTGGCGAAGGCGTGGCGACCGTGCTATCCGGCAAAGCGGCGAGCGGACACCCGAGCATTGCGGTGCTATCGGCGGGCAACCTCGCAGCGGTGGCGAAGGCCATGCGCGAGCGCTACCCGGCGGCGGAGATCGTGATCCTGGCCGATTTGGTGAAGGCCAACGGCAAGCCGGATCCCCATGCTATCAAGGCGGCGCGGGCCATCGCTGCTAGGCTAGCGATCCCGGATTTCGCCTCCGACAGGCCCAAGGACGCGAAGGACTTCAACGATCTGGCGCAGCTGCGCGGGCTCGAGGCGGTGCGCGCCTGCATCGAGGGGGCGCGGGCTGTTGGATCGACTGCGGCCGAGGGCGATGAACCGGGCCGCGTCATCATGGTCCGTGGCGCCGATCTGAAGGTCGAGCCGATCAACTGGCTGTGGGAACGATGGCTTGCCCGCGGCAAGCTCCACATTCTTGCTGGGGCGCCAGGAGCGGGGAAGAGCACTATCGCGATCGCTTTGGCGGCCACGGTCACGTCTGGGGGCCGATGGCCGGACGGCATAAAGTGCGACCCGGCGGACGTTATGGTGTGGTCGGGCGAGGACGATCCGAAGGACACCATTCTGCCCCGCTTCTTGGCCGCGGGAGGCGACCCCAGAAGGCTGCACATCATCACCGGAGTGACGGACCGCGACGGACCACGGCCGTTCGACCCCGGCACCGACATACCAGCGCTGAGCGCCGCGGCGCACCAACTCCTGGAGTGCGCGCTGATGATCGTGGACCCCGTGGTGGCGGCCGTGCTCACTGACTCTCACAAGAACGTCGAGGTACGGCGCGCGCTGCAACCATTGGTCGCGCTGGGCGCCGAGCTGGATCTCGCAGTTCTCGGAATCTCTCACTTCACCAAAGGGACGGCCGGGCGAGACCCCATCGAGCGGGTAACTGGATCCATAGCATTCGGGGCGCTGCCACGAGTAGTCATGGCGGCGGCCAAGGCATGCGATGGAACAGAGCGGCGGATCTTCTGTCGGGCGAAATCGAATATCGGCCCCGATACCGGCGGCTGGGAATACCAACTGGTACTCACCGACGTACCGGGGGAGCTTGGGATTACGGTGGTGCGGGCGCAGTGGGGCGACGCACTTGAGGGTAGCGCCCGCGAGCTGCTGGCGGCGGCGGAAGGTATGGATGACGACCAGAGCGGCGAAACCACCGCGCGAACCGAAGCGCAGGAGTGGTTGCGAGAGACGCTTAAAGGTGGCCACACCACAGACGGGAAACGCCTTAAGCAGATGGCTAGCGACTCGGGTATTAAAGAACGAACCCTCTATAGGGCCGCCCATAAAGTTGGCGTGAAGATGCTTCCTGGAGGATTCGGCAAGCCAAGGCGCTGGCATCTGTGTGCCCCCATGTCTGCCAACGACGGCCATATATGCCATGTGTGCCAAACGGCAGAGTGTAGGAAAGATGGCGCAGATAACACATGTACGCCACCACGTCCGACAACCCCAGGGGGTGGCACAGATGGCACACATGAGGGGAAGGGGCACACATGTGAGGGGGGCGATGGCGCCCCAACACCTGCGACACCCCCGACCAAGAAAGGCGGCGACCCCAACATAGTGGAGGGCGAGGTGTGACCGCCGCGGCCCTCCTCCTACAGGCAAAGGAAACCGGGATCACGGTCTGGCGGGAGGGCGAGACCCTGCGCTACCGAGGCCCCAACGAGGCGATCGCGGAGTGGCTGCCGGTGCTCAAGGAACACAAGGCGGAGGTCCTGGCCCTTCTGCAACCCTCGACACCGAGCGACGCGCCAACCGCCTGGAGATGGCTGTTGACGTACGGCGATGGGAGGACGCGCCACGTCAATTACATCGGCCCCGGCGGCGTTACCCGCGAACAGGTGCTCGAACGCTACCCGGAGGCAATCGAGGCGATGCCGCTTGCCACTTACTCCGAGACCAGCGACGCCGAGCCCCACGAGCCGGTCATGCCGCCGGAAACCCCCAGGACCACAGAGCAGGAGGAACACATCCGGGCCTGGCTCGGCCACATCGAGGAAACCGACCCGGCCACCATCACCGAGGTGCTGACGCAGTGCCGGCGAGACGCGGACGCGCGGGCGTACTACCTGGAGAGGTCGGCGGAGGTCCCACACCACGACGATGACCGGAGGCATTGCCGGACCTGCCGAAGCTTCCGCGGCGACCGGGACCCGCAGACCGGCTACTGCACGGCCTACCAGGCCCACGTGGTCGATAGGCCGCCGAGGCGCTGCGTCCAATACGTCCCCCGGCCCGACGATCCCGACCAGCGGACCGGAAGGGAGCGGTGGCCTCGGCTCGGAGAGGTGTCGTGAGCACTTGGGCCGAGACCGAAGCGGCCATCAAGCTGACCCGCAGCCGGACGAGGCCGCGCGGGTTCATTAAATGGGCGCCAAGAGGTGAGCGGCAAGGGCTGGTGGATAAGGTCGCCAAGATCATAGAGGACTACCTCGACATCCTCCCGCTGACGCTAAGGCAAGTGTTCTACATCCGGGTGTCGCACCATGGCTTCGATAAGACGGAGCGCGCGTACAGGAACCAACTTGTAGAAACTGTGAACCTCGCGCGGCGCGCGCGCCTGGTCCCGATGGACGCCATCCGGGACGATGGTTTCACGCAGACACAGCGAGCGGGGTGGACGAGCCTCGAAGAGTTCTTCGAGTCGTTCTGGAGACAGGCCAACTGGTTCACCTTGGACCGCCAGCAAGGCCAGCCGCGGCGGATCATGTTGTGGTGTGAGGCGGCAGGCATGGTGCCGCAGCTCGAGAAGGTGGCGGACGAGTTCAGCGTACAGGTGTGCTCGTCGGGCGGCTTCGATTCGGTGACTGCCAAACACACGCGAGGACGTGCATTGGCGGATGAGGGACCATTGGAGGTCCTGCACCTCGGCGATCACGATCCGAGCGGGGCGCATATGTTCTTGAGTCTGGAGGAGGATATCGAGGCGTTCGCCGGACACTACGGCGGGGAGGTGACATTTGCACGCCTGGCCGTGACGCCGGAGCAGATTGAAACCTACAAGCTTCCGACCGCACCGCCGAAGGAGACCGACACCCGCAGCTTTGTGGGATCGACCACGCAATGCGAGGCGTTGGATCCGCGCGTGCTCGCCGGCATCGTCAAAGCGGCGATCGAGGCGCGCTTGGATATGCGGATCTATCAACGCATCCTGGTTCGCGAGAAGAAGCACCGTAGCCAAGCAACCCGGCGGTTAATGCTCGTGGGGATCGGCAACGGGCCATGAGCCGCTACAGCGTCATCCTGGCCGACCCACCCTGGCAATACCGGCGATCGCGGTATGCGCACGGCGGAGAGCTTCTACGCCACGCTTCGCCAAGCCTGGCAACATCGAAGCTGCTGATATCTCCGGTCGTGCCGTGATGCACGACCAGCGGCTTGCCCTGCTTATCGACGACCTTCGAGACTTCGGCGGCATTGAACGACATCGCGTCTTCGACTACGCTGCGTATCGCTCCGGCCTGGCCCGATCCGGCTAACCCAACTACCTCGGTAGTGGTCCCGGTCTTGGAGGGCCGCCGGAACCCCGTGCCGCCGTGGGCCTTCCGCAAGCATTGAACGATGTGCGGCCGGTTCGCCAGCACGAGCGCGAGGTTCAACCGGATCGAGGCGACGCTCGGCACCACGTTCCCGGAGGGCCGCTCCCGTTACAACATCTCGCCGTCGCAGAGCATCCCGGTCATCCGAGGGTCCGCCGACGGGGGCCACGAGATGGTCGACATGCGCTGGGGGCTGATCCCATGCTGGTCGACGGAGCCCAAGATCTCCTACGGCACCTTCAACGCCCGCGCCGAGTCCCTGGCCGAGAAGCCAGCGTTCCGCGCCCCGTTTCGCTCGAGACGGTGCCTGGTCCCGGCGTCGGGGTTCTACGAATTTATGTGGACACGTCAAGCTTGGTGAGGGGTTGAGCCAAGCCTGGTACTCCATGCGAGGGGCATGTGGAGTACCAGGCCAGGCCCAGCTCCCTGCCGACCACTCGGCTGTAGGGCGGCCGGGAGAGCCGCCTATGACGCTGACTAGACCTTCCCTACAGCCGCGCGGCTGCTCGGGTCGTCTGAACTTCCTTTGTCCGAATCCATGTTGCGACTGCCGCCAGTTTTGCGACAAGGATGCGTTTTCCGATGAAATCCGTCAGCGATTCCCAACCTAAACCCACAACCATTTTAAATCGAGAGCTGCTCCTGACCAGGATACATCGAGACCAAGAACGAATGACTGGCTGCGGGCCAGAAGCGGCCGTTCGCTTGATTTTTGAATGGACTGCACGAATTCCCCGCTTACGTTCACCAGTGTCCAGATGCCACCGGCAAGCGCTGGTTCAACGACGAGAACGACTTCATCCGCCTGGAAACCGCTGGGGCATCCGCGTAATTCCAGGACTGGCTTGTCTCGCCTACTCGCGCCGCAGCGCTAATCAGGTCCGCGACCGCGGATTTCGGCGAGGCCGCCCGGGGGCCGTCCTGTGGCGAACCATTGAATTCTGCAACGACGGGGAGGGTTTGCTCACCGTCTCCTCCGACGAACGCCTGGGTGGCACCGGACAGAAGACCTTAAGTTCGCCTTGAAAAAGCCGTAATAGTTAAGCGGATCCAAGTCCGAAGTGCGGTCTCGTTATGCCCGATCGCTTGCCAAATCGAACCCACGAAGCATTCTGCCATGACCAACCCCGCCGAGTCAGACCAAGCAATCCTAGCGGCTTCGGCGATGCGGGAGACGACGGCAGACGGTACCCGCGCTGACCGCGAGTCGGGCGGACGCTGGCTGACCCTCGCGCTCGTCGCGGCGGCCTATATCGCGGCAGCGCTGCCGGGGGTGTTGGTGGCGCTGCCGCCCGGCTATTCCTCGCCGGTGTGGCCGGCAGCGGGGCTGGCGCTGGCGGCGCTGCTGGTGTTGGGGCCGCGGCTCTGACCGGCCGCGTAGCGATTTGGCCGTGCGTCGACAGCGGGGAACTAGTCATCTGGGGTTGCCTGGGTGAGTCTCCCGGTGGCACTGGCGCTCAGAGGTCGGCATCCGGTGCCTGGACGCGAGTGCCCCGCTGCCCGGTCAAGGTGGAGCGACCGGCAGGAATAGTCGGAGTTGGAAGGCGCCTACCAGCTCACCCGCTGATCGGACTCTTGAGGAGAGTAGGGGTTCGCTTAAGGGGGCAAGATCAGCGCCTTCGTGCGCATCGAGGTCCTCGTCCTGGGGGAGAACTATGGCTGCACTCGCACCGGCTGGAACACAGCCGTTACAGGCTGGACACTTTTAACCATAACTGATCCTGTTCGCCATCGGCTTGCCCGGCGTGGATGGCTATGAGGTCGCCCGAGGGCTACGGGAGCGGGCGGACATGCACAAGGTATCGCTCCACTATGACGGCTAGGGCCGGGACGAGGATCGCCCGCGATCCAGAGAGGCCGGCTTCAAGCAGCGCTTGCTAACGCGTCTCCGGTAAACCCGGAGGCCAGTCTGGGCGCTCATCTCAATAATCTTTGCCGGTGTTCGCTAACCCGCTTAACTTCGATGAAATTCTAGACACAGAGACGCTATTCCATGACGCTTACGTCCGGAACACTGTTACCCCACAGTCACGATCCTTGGCTGGTCGCGCTGTCGGTCTTGATAGCCGTGGCCGCGGCCTACACCGCCTTGGACTTCGCAGGGCGGGTCAGGATAAGACGCGGCCGCGAGCGCGCCGCGTGGCTCTTCGGTGGTGCATTCGCCATGGGGACGGGGATATGGTCCATGCATTTCACCGGGATGCTGGCCTTCTCCCTGCCGGTCCCCGTGTATTATGACGTGCCAACCGTAATGGCCTCCCATCTCGCGGCGGTGGCTGCTTCCGCCGCCGCGCTGCACGTCGCCAGCCAGCAGAGGCTCGGCGCCTGGGCATGGTGGACCGGCAGCGTCTTGATGGGGGGCGGCATCGGCGTCATGCACTACACCGGGATGCTCGCCCTGCGGCTACCGGGGACCATGCACCACGCCCCAGCGATGGTGGCCCTGTCGGTGGTGCTCGCGGTCGTGGTAGCCCTGGTCGCGTTGCGCCTGACCTTCAAGTTTCGCGACGGCGCCACCGGCGGATCGAGGTGGAGGAAGCCGGTAAGTGCGCTCGTGATGGGATTGGCGATCCCCGCGCTTCATTACGCGGCGATGGCCGGGGCCAGTTTTATCTCGGGCGATACGCTTTCGGGTGACGTGTCCCATGCCGTGGGGAGCGCCCAACTGGGTGGCACGGCCCTCATCGTAGGGACCGTCGTGGTCTTGGGGCTGGCTCTCTTGGCCGCCTACGCGGACCGCCGCATCACGGCCGCGCGCCAAGAGAAGGAGCAGGCCTTGCGCCACAGCGAGGCGCGGCTGCGGGCCATCCTGGAAGCCGCGCTGGACTGCATCATCACGATCGACCATGAGGGACGCATCGTCGAATTCAACCCGGCCGCGGAACGCACATTCGGTTACCGCCGGGCCGAGGTCATCGGCAAGGAGATGGCGGCGCTGATGGTCACTCCCGCCTTGCGCGAGGGGTACCGCCGCTCCCTCGCGACCGGCGAAGGGCCGCTCCTGGATGGCCGCATGGAGATCCGTGTGCTGCGGGCCGATGGCGCGGAGATCCCCGCGGAGATCGCGGTTACCCGCATCGGCGTGGAGGGGCCACCGCTCTTCACCGCCTACCTGCGCGATATCACCGACCAGAAGGCCGCGCGGCAAGCCTTGGAGGCGACGGGCGCCCGCCTCCAGCACCTCCTCGTCTGCTCGCCTACGGTCATCTACAGCACGGCAGCGACGGGCGATTATGCCTGTTCCTTTATCAGCGAAAACTTGCTTGAGCTGATCGGCTATCAGGCAGCGGAACTCGTTAACGATAAAGATTTCTGGTTGGAGCGCGTGCATCCGGATGACAAGACGCGGGTCCTGGCCGAATTCGAGGATACCGTGCCGCGCGAGCGTGGGGCCTTCGAATACCGTTTCCGCCACAAAGACGGGCGCTACCGGTGGATCCAGGACAGCTACCGGCTCACGCGCGGCACCAAAGGGCAACCCCTCGAGATCATCGGCTCCTGGATCGACATCACCGCCCGCAAGGAGACCGAGGCGCAGCGCGACCGATTTTTCAGCCTGTCACTGGATCTGCTCTGCATCGCGGGTACGGACGGCTATTTCAAGCGCGTCAACCCCGCCTTCGGCCAGACGCTCGGCTGGAGTGACGAGGAACTCCTCGCCCGGCCCTCCCTCGACTTCGTTCATCCCGAGGACGTGGCGGCCACGCTTCTCGAGGTGGAGAGGCTCAAGACCGGCCAGCCGATGCTGCAGTTCGAGAATCGCTACCGATGCAAGGACGGCGGATGGCGCTGGCTGGCGTGGAAAGCCGTGGCCCATCCGGACGGCCTGCTCTACTCCGCCGCGCGCGACGTCACAGGGCAGCGCGAAGCCAACCGGCAGCTCGAGCAGGCCAAGGCGGACGCCGAGCAGGCCAATCGCGCCAAGTCGGCTTTCCTGACGACGATGAGCCACGAGATCCGCACTCCCATGAACGGCGTTATCGGTATGGCGGAGGTGCTGGCCCAAAGCAGCCTGTCCGCGCAACAGGCCGAGCTGGTAACGATTATCGGCGCGTCCGCCTCGGCTCTGCTGGGCATCATCGACGACATCCTGGACTTCTCCAAGATCGAGGCTGGCCGGCTGGAGATCGAGCGGGCGCCGGTCTCCGTGGCCGATCTCGTCGAGGAGATCTGCAATTCGCAGGTCCCGGTCGCCGCCCGCAGCGGTGTGGCCCTGGCCCTGTTCGTCTCGCCGGAAATACCGGCACAGGTGCTCTCGGATGACGTGCGCCTGCGTCAGGTGCTCTACAACCTGGTGGGCAACGCCATCAAGTTTTCCTCGGCCGGGCCCGAGCACCGGGGGCGGGTGTCAGTACGGGTGGAGGTTGCGAATGCCACTCCCCTGCGACTGGCCTTCACCATCGCCGACAACGGCATCGGCATGGCGCCCGAGACGCTGAACGGCCTGTTCACGCCCTTCACTCAGGCCGAGGTCTCTACCACGCGGCGCTTCGGCGGTACCGGGCTGGGGCTCGCCATCTGCAAGCGGCTGGTGGACCTGATGCAGGGTGAGATTGAGGTTACGAGCACGCCCGGTGTGGGTTCCACCTTCACCGTCACCCAGCCTTTCGAGGCCGCCGCCGAACAGCCCGTCCGTTCGTTTCCGGATCTGTCCGGGCTCGACTGCATCGTGGTGGAAAAGCCGGGCCTCGACGCCGACGACTTGCGCGTCTATCTCGAACATGCCGGCGCACACGTGTACCTTGCGGCCGATGCGACAGCCGCAGCGCAGGCGGCGGCGAGCCGGGCCGCGCCGGTGGTGGTTATCCAGTACGCGGGGCACGAGCGGCCCGCAGCGGCGACGCTACGTACGCCCTTCGCTTCCGCGCCGAATGTGCGTCATCTGCTGGTCGCGCGGGGACAGCGTCGGCGCGCCCGGGTGGATGGCCCCGATGTGGTCACCCTGGACGGGGACGCCCTGCGGCGGCAGGCCTTACTGCGGGCGGTGGCGGTGGCGGCGGGTCGGACCTCTCCGGAACTATTCCACGAGAGCGCGGGGGAGAACCTCGCGGGCGAAGAGATAGCGCCGCCCACCATCGCCGAGGCCCGCGCCCAGGGCCGACTCATCCTCGTTGCCGAGGACGACGACATCAACCAGAAAGTTATCCTGCAGCAACTCAGATTGCTCGGATACGCGGCGGAAGTCGCGGACAACGGCACGGAAGCCCTGCGGCTATGGCGGGAAGGGAACTACGCCCTGCTGCTCACCGATCTGCACATGCCGGAAATGGACGGCTATACGCTGGCCGAGACCATCCGCCGGGAAGAGGCGGGACGGCGGCGCATGCCCATCCTTGCCCTGACCGCCAACGCCCTGCGGGGTGAGGCCAACCGCGCCCGGTCAGCGGGCATGGACGAGTACCTGACCAAGCCGGTGCAACTCCACCTGCTCAGGGCCGCGCTCGAGAAATGGCTGCCCCGGATCAACGGATCGACCCCGTCTGCCGCGCTGCCGGAAGAATCTGGCGGCGGGCGCGCGGCGCCCGTGGTCGATATGGCAGTGCTGAGGGGCCTTGTCGGCGACGACACGGGCACCGTGCGCGAGTTTCTTTCCGACTATCTCACCTCGGCCCGGCGCCTCACCGCGGAACTGCGTGCGGCCGTCGCTGCCGGCGATACCCAACAGGTCGGCGCCGTCGCCCACAAGCTCAAGTCGTCGTCATGCTCGGTGGGGGCGTTGGCGTTCGGCGACCTGTGCGCCGGACTGGAGAGCGCGAGGAGGGTCGGGGACCAGGCGGCTAGCACGCAAGATATGCCGGAATTCGATGCCGCGCTGGCGGCGGTCGAAGCGGAGATCGCTGGCCTCCTCGGGGACAGTGATGGTGATATTCGGATAAGAGCCCATGAAAATATTGCTCATCGATGACGAGCCCTTCGCGCTCAAGCTGCTCGCGCGCCAGCTGGCGAACCTCGGGTTCGAGGAGGTAATCCCCTGCGAGCACGCCCGTGATGCCCTAGCCGCGCTGGAAAGCGGCGATAAGGCCATCGGGCTGGTGTTCTGCGACTTGCAAATGCCACAGATGGACGGCGTGGAATTCGTGCGCCACCTGGCGCGCATCAGCTACGCTGGGGGCTTGGTGCTGGTGAGCGGCGAAGACGAGCGCATCCTGCAAGCCGCAGAAAAGCTGGCCAAGGCCCACAACCTCAATGTGCTCGGGGCGCTGCACAAGCCAGTCTCGGCCGAACAGCTGAAGCATATGCTGGACGGGAAGCCTCGTCGCGTTGCAATGGCCCCCCGCGCTGCCCCCAAGATCTATGAGCCCGACGAATTGCGGCGGGCCATCGCGGGCGGGGAGCTGGTCAATTACTATCAGCCCAAGGTGGCGCTCGCCACCGGGACGGTCGCCGGGGTGGAGACCCTGGTACGCTGGCAGCATCCCCAGGATGGCCTGGTGTTTCCGGACCAGTTCATCGCCCTGGCGGAAGAATACGGTCTCATCGACGCGCTAACGCGAGCGGTGCTGACCGGCGCCCTGCGCCAGGCGCGCCTCTGGCAGGACGCGGGTTTCTCCCTGCACGTGGCGGTAAACGTCTCCATGGACAGTCTCGCCGCGCTGGAATTTCCCGATTTCGTCGTGCGCGAGGTGGGCAAGGCGGGGGTTCCCCTCACTAGCCTGGTGCTGGAAGTGACGGAGAGCCGGCTGATGAAGAACTTGCTGGCGCCGCTGGACATTCTCGCGCGCCTGCGCCTCAAGCGCATCGGCCTGTCCATTGACGACTTCGGCACCGGTCACTCGTCGCTCGCCCAGCTGCGCGACATTCCCTTCGACGAACTCAAGGTGGATCGGGGCTTCGTGCACGGCGCCTGCCGGGATGCGTCCCTCAGGGCCATCTTCGAGGCGAGCCTCGGCATGGCGCGACAGTTGGGCATGAAGACCGTGGCCGAGGGGGTGGAGGACCAGGCCGACTGGGACTTCCTGCGCGCGGCCGGGTGCGATCTGGCTCAGGGCTACTTCATCGCCAAACCCATGCCGGGGGCGGATCTCGTCGGCTGGATGGCCGATTGGGACGCCCATCGCTGCGACCTTGCGGCATCCGCCTCATGACCACCGGCGGAGAGCCTGTCGGGAGGGCTGAGAACGAAGCGCCGCTGCGGATAGGGGCGCAATGGGAGCGGCCGGCCTTCACTTCTTCTGGGAACGGACGTTGATACCCGAAAAGGCCGACGGTTATGGACCGGAATCGATGGCCTCTCCCAATTCAACTAACAACTGCTCGATACGCTGGCGTGTGCAGTCATGACGTTCCGCCTCGCGTTGTGATCGGCAGGACATGGCACTGCGCCCCGATGACCCATGGCCAATCCAGAAGCAGGCGTCCTGTCTCGACCAGGAAGTAGAGATACGGTCGGCCTGCCGCGCACCAGAACGCGGCGCCTCGGCGGGTCTCGCGTGATCCGAGTCGCTCTATCAGGGACGCTCGCTGCCACGCCGCCAGATCCGGATATAGCCGGGCGAAGCGACGGGCGCACTCCAGCCGGTCGTTACGGTGCCCGTCTTCAACGGCAGCGAGATGAGAGGCGTAGGCCTCGAGGGCGTGATTGGCCGATCGCTCCTCGATAAGGGCCCTGTTAGTCGCGAGCAGCATGGGCCCTCCGCTCGTCCTGCGCCGCCAGCGCGCGCTGATAGTCCTTCAACATGATCGCGTGGCTTTCGCGACGAACATTCGGGTCGAGAGTCGCCCTGGTTGTTCGTACGTCGGGGGCATCGTCTCTCCGCCCAGTATCTGTTCGAGAGTGCTCTCCAGACGGCGTGCGAGCGAGCCGGCCTGCTCGATCATGAGGGGCGGGCGACGATCACAGCGCATCGCTTTCGCCACACCGTTGGCACCCCGAGAAGGCGTATGCCACCTGGCTCAATCCGCGGACAAACCTGGACACAGTGCACTCCCTGATGGAGCCTTACCCGGCCGCCTGTATGCGCGCGGCGAGAGTAAGCTTTTCTGGAGCGTAGGTTCTCAGCGATGAAGTAGAGTCGCAGGATGTAGCGCGAACCGACACAGCAGGGGAATTGAAGGGGGCGTTCCTTTTGCCGCTACAGCCGCGCGGGGAGAGGGATCAACCTTCAATCAACATGGAGTCATGTCATGAAGAAAATCTTTCTTGCCGTGGCGCTGGCAGCCGCGAGCGTGAATGCGAATGCCGCGGAAGGTGTTTGCAGTCCACCGCCACGCGGGAACCTATCGTTATGCAGGCAACTTGAGAGCGCTCTTCAAACTTTTCAGGCTACGTTCCAGCCCATGGCGCCTAAAGCCGAGAGGCAAGCAATGTTGGTCGGGCTAGGACTGATCGGGCCTGATGGCAAGTCTACAGGCTGGCTCATAGCCCAGATAGATGAGTGGAATCACCAATGGGTTCTGGCAAAGCAAAATGAGCTGCAAGCCGAGATTGACAGGCAAGCCGATCGCCGAGCGCAAGCTTTCGCGCGGCTTCAAGAACAATCCGATCGCGCGGAATCCAACCGTCAGCGAGCAAGAGACCGGGCCGCATACCAGAGCGAGCAGGCGCGAAACCGCGATGCTGCAGGTTGGGAGGAACTGGCCAACCGGCGTGAGCAACAGCAAACCCGTGATGCGATCGAGGACCAGACAGAGGCCCTCCGAAGGATCGAGCGCAACAGCCAGCATGGGGTTCCGTATCGTTATAGGTGGTAAGCGACGCTCGTTGGGAAAAGAATAACGACCTATCACATCTACCTATCATTTCGACCTATCATCTTGACAGGTGCAATCTGATAGGAGTAATGTCGGCCATGGGCGCGAAAGTTATTCCCTTTCGGCTTGTGCCACCGAAGCCAGTCCCAACATTACGGGAACTGACGGATCGCGTTCATCGGCTGGTAAAGGAAGACCCTGACTGCATAGCTTATAGCGTACATGTAAAGGAGCGAATGAGGCTGCGTGGGAAGACCATGCGCGATATTCTGGAAACGCTGCGAAAAGGAGAAGGAGTAAGTGGGCCTACCAAAGATGAGTACGGCGATTTTAGAATCAAACTACGGAGGTGTGTATCTGGAAGAGGTGTCCAGGTTGTTGTAGCCGTTCGAGAGCAGGATGTCTCGGTTATTACGGTAATTTGATGCGAGGATAGATGACCATGACCATAACAAACAACTACTATCACTACACCGAGAGCGGGCTAGATAATGTCTGGCTTGCCAATGGGTATGAGTTTGTCGATCTTCCTTCAGGAAAGCATCTAAAAATTAAGGATATTGAGGGATTGCATCGAGAGATCGGCAGAAAACTTACAGAAAACAAAAAGAACCTAACTGGAAAGGAAATTAGGTTTCTGAGGCAGGAGATGCTTTTGTCTCAGACAAGTCTTGCGAAACTTTTAGATATCACGGAACAAACTGTACATCGTTGGGAAAAGAATAAATCCGAGATTCCAAAGCCAGCAGAATCGCTTATTAGGTTCCTCTACCGCGAGCATATTCACGATAATGCCGGAACAAATATCAGAAAAAAGCTAGAGGACCTTGCCGACCTAGAGGATGCGGCTAGTGGTCAGAATCTGACTGCTAGGAGATCGAAGAACAGAGACTGGCAGCTTCAGTTGGACTTGGCGGCTTGATTACCACTTCACCCAGGCAAGGGTCGTGCGGGATGCTGATTCGGCATTGATAACATGGAAATGGAGTAAACGTGAAATGAAAACATCATGGAAACAGAAGGTAATGATCTCCTTCGCGGTCATAGGACTCTCAGTGAGCGTGAATGCCAATGCTGGCAAAATCCGCCAATGGACTGATCCCGAAACCGGAGTCGTCACCTTTGGCGACGCACCAACAGATGCGGCGGCCAAGCACATCCTGGTGCGTCCCTCCAAAGGCTTAAGCATGTGTGGCGACCACTGCCAGGACCAGGCCAATGCAATCACCATTCGCGAGCGCTCAGCAGACTTCCGGCGCGATAAAGCCTGCCGGCGTCTAGCCAGACACTACGTTGGTGATTCCGTCGGCGCTGAGCTTGGCCAGGCCGCCAAAGAGGAGTGCGCGCTGAACAAGGCGCGAGCGGAACTCGGACTAGAGCCAGTTGACACCGGAGCGGAGGCACAGAATGCCGAGCACTTCGATCGCGAAGGCGGCAGGCGCGCTCGCGCCAGTGACCGGGCTATCCAGATCAACGAAGGCTGGCAGAACCGCATGGCGATGGACAGGCAGACCGACGCTAACCAGCGGGCGATCCGCCAGCAGACGGATGCGATCGAGGACCAGACAGAGGCCCTCCGAAGGATCGAGCGTAACAGCCAGCATGGGGTTCCGTATCGTCATAGGTGGTAAGCGGTCATCATCCGTACAGGGGTTCATGGCTCTGCTGAATGCTGGCCGATGTCGAGCAGGTGGACTATGTGGATTACCACTAGGACCCGCCGCAGGTGTCGGCCCAGGGCGACGCCACGCCAGGTTGAAGGCGACGGAGGCGGTGGCCTAGCGCGCCCGTAAGCGCTTTCTAGACTATGGCAAGATGCCTGCACTGAAGGACATCAGGGCGGGCTGGGTTGTGGGGGGATAACGACTAGACCAAGGAGGTCACAGCATGAAAGGGAGAGAAATAGTCAAATGTTGTGTACGGGACTAGGTTAGGCGGCGATTCTTTCGGGGTCTTCCCATAGGCCGTCTTTGAAAATAACTCCCTCAATGACTTGAGCTAGGCGGGGAATTCCATACAGCTTCCGCCAATGTCGCTCAGTACTTTTTGGCGCGACTAGGATTGGCGCCCGGATGGCGCTTCTTCACCGAAGCTGCAATTCGGACGATGAGCACAGGACCAAGCACAAACTTTCGCGGCGGATCAGAGGCTCGCCGATCAGTATCGCCGAGGAATAGTCATGGGTATTGAAGCTTTGCTAAAAGCGTTGCCGGTTTCCGGGATCGAGTCTGAGACGATCGCGTTCCTGGCCGGTCTCGCTCCGAAGGGGCCCGACGATGTCGTCGAACCGAGTATTCATTTTCTCGAACCGCCCGCGGGCATTCGGGTGCCCTACGTCAATCCCGTTGAAGCGATCGCCGTTCTCCTTCGGCACGAGGGGATGTCCGCCGAGGAAGCGATGAGAAAGGCCGAGCAGGCGTATTCGGAGCTTCGATCCGAACTCGCGCTGCTGGAACGGCCGCCGTTGTATGCCTTCTGCGATGAGATCCGGCGGGTCCCGGAATGCCTGCCGGTCCCGCGGCTCGTTGACTATCTGCGCCGTGAGCGTCTCGTGCCCGAAGCCCTCTGCGCTTTCCTCAATCAGGCCTGCTGGGTCACGGGCCGTGTCCGGATCTTTACCGGACCCGACAACTGGAATCGGCCCCTGTGTTTGTCGGAGCTGCCGGAAGTGCCGCCGCCAAAAGCCATGATCGAATTCTTCGTAGGGCTGCCCAGTGACCTCGTTTGGGCGCATTCACCCGACGGCAACCAATTTCCGCGCGAGCTATTAAAACAGTGGCGTGACGGGGTGCGCCCAGTGATCGCCAAGCTCGAATCCGCGCTGGGCCGGAAGCTTTACCACTTCGCCGATCCCGAGATCGACTACGACGACGACAACTGCCACCGGTTTCTGGCATTGCACTGTTGGTGCTCGCTCGTGCCGGATTCGAATTTTGTCACCTATCTGCTTGAAGTCACGGGCATCGAAAACGTGGAGACATTGAAGGCGGCGTTGGTATCACCCGCGAGTTACCGACACGCCTTTGACATGAATGACGCCTTCGTGGGCATAGAGCCGTGGCCGGCCTGCCGGTTTGAGTATCTCGGCGACAAGAGAAGACGCGTCGGCGTCGTCTTTCAGTCCCGAGAGGCGCAGTTGCGTGCGGAGGAAGTCTCGCTCCAACAGATCGGGGCAGACATATTGTTTCTAGCTCCCGGAGAACTTGCGACCCAAGATTGGGCCGAGCAGGCGACGCAGTTCGGCCATTCCTGGGAAACGTGGCACGACTTTACGAAGCCGGTGTCCTTCCTGGCACAGCTCGACGAGCTACATGTAGTCTCTGACGAGGACCTTCCCGGTCAGGGGTGGCGGCTTTGCGTGAGTACGGAAGTGGAGATGTTGATGTGGCGCGCGCACAAGGACGGTGTGCCGCTCCGGTTCCACTCGCCCAACAATGCCGGTCTCAGTAACCCCGAGGTGTGCACGGAGAAACATGACACTGCTGCGGCGGTCGCGCGCAAGGATTCGGAGCGAGAGGCATTCACGGATCGGCTCGGGATAGTCCGACTCAGCCCCGACTACGGGAGCAGCGGCTTGTGGAACGACCGTGGCCAGCACCTCTCCTACGATAGCCTCGATCTTCCGCTCGCGGTAGTTCGACGTGTGGGGGCGTGGCAACGGGACTATGACGACACCCTGATCCCTATCCTGCCCGAGACGGCGGACGACGCTTGGTGGGAACGGCATTCTCAAGAGGAATTGGCGATCGCCTCGGAACTTCAGCAAGTACTAGGGGATCGCGTAATCGTTCAGGTGTTCGAAGGCGGCGCTTGGAAACCGGAGGGACCAAACCGCCGGCGAGGAGAGTAAAAAATGGGGCATCGGATTGGACCCGATGCTCCGGTGCTTTTGGCTCTCAGGTACTTGGAAGGGGATATACCCGAAGCCAGCGCGCACAGATGCTTCCTGCGCGCGATGATTAGTAGCGTCGGAGACAAGGGGGAACTGAAGCAGGAGTCAATTAAGCTTACTGAACCGGCGGTGTTGTCGCTTTATCGTTATGGCAATACGGAGCCTGACTATTAACGGGGTGGGATGACGGACGCCCCGGCGGCACGACGGAAGTATACGGTTCCGTCATGCCTATGCTCCCCAGCCCTATGCGTTTTCAGACCGGAGAGCGAGCGGGGCGTGAATCCACCAAGGAACGCGCTGTGGCGCCACGTGCTACCCCTGAAGGGGGCGTCGCGCAAACGTCCGAGACGTTCCGCAGCCGCGTCGAACCCGCCGGTATCTCTGGGGATCGCCAAAGGGTTAGCTCTGACGGATCACTCCAGCCTGCGGCGGGTTCAGAGACAACTATAAGCACTACGGGAGGCCCGGTCAAATGCGCGAGGAGGAAATTGAGCGGCGCTTCTGGGGCGTGAGTTTGGGCCTGCGGTATTGGACGTGTCCCGTGCTGGCGCGTTGGGACACCCCACTGTGCAGGCGGGGGCCGCACGCCAAGCGCAGGCAACAAGCCTCAGAGGCTGTGAAAAAATTGTTTGCAGGGGGATCGCCAATTGATCATGAATATGCGATCTTAGCACCATGAGCAAAGAACCTTCGCTGTTCCCTGATCTCCCACAACCCGATACCACTG